>Ga0210408_10005588_pt1 | contig 11018 bp, 9 predicted proteins | sample IncBWH4MmetaG_FD_155471 | JGI IMG/M metagenome (GOLD analysis project Ga0210408, IMG submission 155471) | Forest soil microbial communities from Barre Woods Harvard Forest LTER site, Petersham, Massachusetts, United States - Inc-BW-H-4-M | ecosystem: Environmental > Terrestrial > Soil >... | reverse complement strand
CAAACCCCAGCGCCACCAATCCGGATGATTACGTCGGTACCCTTCTGTATTTTCGGTTCCGGGACTTCCTCCAAGGTCACGAATTCAGGGCTGGTAAGTTTAGTATCATATTGGTGAAGAACAGCGGCTTTCATAATTTGATGAAGTCAAAAACAGGTTCCAACGGGGCATGACGAAAGCGCAGGCTCAGGCTCTAGGGGTTTCGCGTGTTTTCAAGGGGGTCGATGAGCCGATCTAAGGCGTTCGGTACCATGTTAGTGAATAGCAGACTTTATGCCAATTGATGATGGAAACATCCGGCTGCATGCCGTTGTCCCGGCCACCGTGGGAGGATCCTGCGACTAGTTTGAGAGGACGGTGACTGACTGTTCCATAACGGAACAGAGGAGCGATCCGATCCTGTCTCACAACGGAACATTCACGACCAGCGTCAGCATTGGTACTAGTACACTAATGAGTTCATTGATTTTGCCATGGATAGAATTAGATTCATTGGCAGATGCATCAAATCCCCCGGAAATCGACCACCCCTCTCGATGACCCACGATGACAAAGTCGGCTTTGCACGCGAGTGTCTGATGGCCAAACGCCTCTCGGAAATTCAGCCTGAGTGGATTCCTCCCGAGGTGCAGAATTCATGGCAACGTTGCCTGACGGCAAAACTTAATCCCTATTCCCCGCCTACCGTCGACCCGATCCCATCCGCAGAAATCCGTGAGATCCGGGCGCAGAACGCTAGACTTTATGATATCGCCCGCATGGAGGTTCGGAATTTGTATTCGCAGATCGCGGGTTCTCATTTCGTTGTCGCTTTTGCCACCAAAGATGCGGTCATCCTGGAAGCGGTTGCTGATCCTTCCTTCGACCAGGTAGCCAAGAGGAGTGGCATCGTCGTCGGCTCACAGTGGGCGGAAAACCTTCGCGGAACGAATGCGCTCGGTTCCGCGGCATTCACTCTTGTGCCGACCGTGATCCATGCGGCAGAGCATTTCTTCCATGACAATTGCAATCTGACTTGTGTAGCGAGCCCCATCCTGGATCACGAGAATCACCTCGTGGGGGTCATTGATGCATCATCTGATTGTCATTCCCGTCAAATCCATACAGTCGCGCTGATCCGTATGTCTGCGCTTCATATCGAGTCGGAACTCTTCCGGGACACGTTCCGGGGAACCGTCATACTTCAATTTCACAACCGAAAGGAGTTTGTCCACACTCTCGAAGCCGGGCTGGTCGCGTTGAGTCCCGACGGAAAGATTATCGCCGCCAACCGGCAGGCGTGCTTCTTCCTCCACGATCTCCCGGTGACACCGGGGCAATCCTTCGACATGATTTTTTCTATCTCGTATGAGCGCTTTATGGCGCAGGCCGGAGTCCAGAATTCGGGTCGGCTCACCGACCGACGCGGTAGCACTTATTACGTTCTTGCGTCAAATCTGCCGCGACCGGGCAACACAGTACCAGGGATCAGGTCGCCTGAAAGAAGCACCGTCGCCACAGGCAAGACTCAGCCACAGTTTGTCTGCGAGGATCCGGCCGTCCGCCAGGCGATAGAAATCATTGAAAACGCGGTCCGTTGGCACGTCCCAATCCTCATTCGGGGGGAGACCGGAACAGGTAAGGAACTATTTGCCCGGCACGTTCATGCCGTGAGCAAGCGCCCTGGGAAATTTGTCGCCGTCAACTGTACCGCCCTCCCGGAGACGCTGATCGAGTCAGAATTCTTCGGCTATCGCGGGGGAGCGTTCACCGGAGGGCGCCGGGAGGGGGCCCGGGGGTTGATCCTTGAGGCGGACCAGGGCACGCTATTTCTTGATGAGATTGGCCACATGCCGATCGCGTTGCAGGCCCGGTTGCTGCGTTTTCTTGACCAGTTTACCGTTCGAGCCGTTGGATCGTCGACCGAAGAAAAAGTTGATGTTCAGGTGGTAGCAGCGACCAATTGTTCCCTTGAGGAGGCAGTCGAAAAGCAACAGTTCCGTCTCGATCTGCTTTATCGGCTGCGCGGGATCGAATTGACATTGCCTCCATTGCGGAAACGCTCGGATTTTCCCCTAGTCGTCCAATCTCTTCTCAACGCGCTCGAGCCGAATTGCACCATTTCAGACGAGGCTTTGCGGCTGCTGCAGCAATACCACTGGCCTGGGAATTTCCGCGAACTAAAAAACCTGCTCCTTCGGATGGTCATCATCGCAAATTCGCCAGAGCTGCTACCATTGCATGTCTCCCGAGCTCTCAACATTCCCACGGCCTCGCCTCAGTTCGAACCAACTCCTCCGCCGCCAGTCGATTTGAAGCGAAGTCGAAGAGATTTCATCGTCGAAACTTATCGCCGGTGCGACGGCAGTATCACGCGCACGGCTCGTGAACTGGCAGTGTCTCGAAATACGATTTACCGGGAACTTCGCAGGATCGGAATTCATAAGTCCAAGCCTGACAACTCCATTGAGATCGCCTCTGAGGTATAAAATTGCATTTCGCCTCTCGGCGCTCACCACATTGCTCCCACGCAGGCGTTTCGCTCGATTTCTTCGCCTTCAGGCTATCGGTTACTGAACGACGCGTCTGGCGCAACGAATTACGCTGTTGCCCCATCCACTACGGCCGTTTAAGTTAAATTCCGAATTTGAGGAGTCGTCCTCGTGCTCGTCGTCGTCCTCGTCCTCGATTAGTCGGCGTTTTCTGCGGCGAAGAGAGCCCGATTGTCCCGCAATTATTTTGTCCAGTTAGTCTGATTATGAAACATCAGGATCTCCGAGGACGAAGGACGACGACGAGCACGAGGACGAGTCCTCAATTTCGGAGTTTAAGTTTAAGTTAGCGCTCATGGGAGCGCGTCCCCTTGCGCAAACCCGGATCTCGCGCGGTAGCGGGCGCTAATTCTGACATTTAGCCTCGTAGACTTGGCGAGCCTTGGCTGCGTCGCGCTGAATTTGAGATCGGAGTTCCTCGATTCCGGAAAACTTCTGTTCAGGTCGAAGGTAATCCAAAAAAGCGACCTCGATGTCCTGGCCATAAATCTCCTGATCGAAATCGAACAAATGAAGTTCGAGGATCCTCTCACCTGCTTCCTTTTCGATCGTGGGGCGAACGCCAATGTTCACGACGCCGCCATACTCGCTTTTTCGAAACCAGGCTTTCGCCGCGTAGACCCCATCCGGTGGGAACTGTTCGTTGTGCGCGTGAAGGTTCGCAGTAGGAAACCCTAAACGGCGGCCTAGTTGTTTCCCCTCTGAAACTGTGCCAAGAATGGTAAAAGGGCGCCCCAGGAATTTCGCCGCGGATTCCAGGTCGCCACGTTCTATTGCGGAGCGAATCAGCGTGCTGCTGACCACTTGTCCGCTTACTGAGACAGGCGGCACGCTTCCGAGTTGAAATCCTAGTTTAGGCGCCAATTCCTCGAGCAACCGCACGGAGCCTGAACGATTTGCTCCGAAGGTCCACTCCTGGCCCACGCAGATCTGACTCAGGCGATTCGAGGCGCGCGCGAGGTTCTCGATGAAGACCTCAGGAGCTGTTTTCGAGAATTCCGTCGTGAATTCGAGGATCAGCACCGCATCGACTCCTAATAGCTCGATGAGCTTTACCTTGTGCAGTGTAGAGGTCAGCAGCCTTGGAGCCTTTTCGGGTCGCAACACTCGCACCGGATGTGGATGAAAAGTGACCACCACTGCGGTTCCACCGGTCGTGCGTGAGCTCTCTAGCGCCCGAGCTATGACCGCCTGATGACCCAGATGGAGCCCGTCAAAGACGCCAATCGCCAGGTGCGTTGGCCCAGCAACAGATTTCAATTCGTCGATGGCACGCAGGATTCTCATAACTCAGGAGGGCTTAGCCTGCATCGCTCAAAAATCCTTAGAGATTTGTGAGCGATGCAGGCTGTAGCAGCAGATTTCTCCGGCTACGCCGGAAAATTCCGCTGCCTTTTTCAGAGGAGAGTTTCATCAGTTTGTTCGATTCATTTGTTCTCAAAACCTGCTCTTTGGCAGGCGCGCAGCGCCCGTTTAAGAGCCTTCTAACCCGCAATGAGCTCGTCGCTTCGGCATTGGTGTGATTTTTGCGGGTTAGGCTCCGCGCATCCGGGAGACGTCCGGCAAAGAGATAATTCGATCGGCGATGCTCTCCTTTGCGTCGGTCTTTAGTGCTTCGATTGTAACCGCACCGTCTACCGCGAATCTCCCGGACTTCGTTCTGCGTAGCGCAGAAAGGTGGGCTCCGCATCCAAGTTCCTGACCAATATCATGCGCATAGGTGCGGACATAGAAACCTTTGCTGCAGATGACTCGGAAATCGATCTCCGGCAGGCGAACGTTTCGAATTTCGTGCGCATACACATGAACGCACCGAGGTTCCCGCTCAACGATCTTCCCTTCACGCGCGAGTTTGTAAAGCGGCACGCCCTCCTTCTTAATCGCGGACACCATCGGCGGGATTTGGTAGAAGTCGCCGTGAAACTTCGCAAATGCTTCCTCGATCACTGATTGATCGAGCGTAACGACCTCGCGCGTCTCGATAACTTCACCGTCGCGATCCTGCGTATTTGTCACTTCGCCGAGCTTCATCGTTCCGACGTACTCCTTATCCTCACTCATCAGTAGATCCTGGATTTTGGTGCCTCTTCCGACAACGACCAGAAGCAAACCCGTAGCGAAGGGATCCAACGTGCCGCAATGGCCAACCTTTTGCGTCGCCAGACGGTTTCGGACGATCGCTACGACATCGTGGCTTGTCATTCCCGATGCCTTATCGATTAGCAAAACGCCGTCATAAGGACTTTGCGATTTCATGGAAAACCCTTTTCAAAACTTTGCTTCGCACCTCCTCCAAATTTCCACGAATTCTAGCACCGGCAGCTCGTGGGTGGCCGCCTCCACCGAATTCACCGCAAATCTTGTTCACATCGACCCGATCATCTTTCGATCGCGCGCTGAGACGAATTTTACCCTCCGGCAGTTCCTCAAAGAATAGAGCGACCACTACGGTGTCGACGCAACGTACGTAATCGATGAGCCCGTCGATGTCGTCCGGGCGAATACCCAGCCGCTTTTTAGTTTCGTTGATCAAAGCCATGCTTGCGACCTGATCGCCCGCATCAAACGACGCGTGCGGCAAAATCTCACCCAACAACTGGACTCTCCTTTTTGGATAACTCTCGTACAGCTTGTTGGAAATCGCGCCGGCGTTCGCTCCCTGCTTGATTAGCTCGGACGCGATCTCAAAAGTGCGAGCTGTCGTGTTCGGGTAGCGAAACGAACCGGTATCAGTAGAGATAGCCGCGTAAAGTGCATCGGCCCCTTCGTATGTCAGCGGTAAATTCTCTGTCCGGAGGAACTCGTAAATAATCTGACCGGTCGCGGGAGCAAGGGTATCGATATGAACCAAATCACCGTATCGGGGGTTGCTGGCGTGATGATCGATGTTGATCCATTTTTCTGCGTGACGAATAGCGCCGAGCGCAGTGCCTAAACGCTGTTGACTGGCGGTATCCAAAGCGATGGCGACTTCAAAATCCTGCGGCTCGATAGGTGGTGGCGTGATCAAATCCGATTTTCCAAGAAATCGAAAACTTTCCGGCAGACCGTCCTCGTTCCAGGCGGAAACTTTCTTTCCCAAATGTTGCAGGCTCAGAGCAAGCGCTAACTGAGAGCCGATGGCGTCGCAGTCCGGCCGCACGTGACTGAGGATTGCAACCCGGTTCGCCCGACCGATTGCGTCGGCGATCTCGTCAAAGGATGCGTTCATCTCTCGTCGCGCGGTATTTCCAGATCCTGCATGATTTCTAGTACGCGACTGCCTCGCTCAATGGAATCATCGAGCTTGAAATTTAGATGAGGTGTATATTTGAGCACGACTCGTTTGGCCAATTCCCGCTGGAGCGCGCCGCGGTGTTCTTCGAGTTCCGCGAGAACTCGAGATTTCTGATCCGGTTTTCCGATCACACTCACGAAAACGTGACATTGCCGGAGATCTGCGGTGATGTCGACCGCATGGAGTGTGACCAATGTTTGAGCGCCGAAATTAACTTCGCGTGAGATGATTTCGCTCAACTCCCTCTTAATGACTTCGTTTACCCGTTCAAGCCGATGTTTCATGACAACCTCGAAATGTTATTGGCTCACCACAAGCCGCGTCCGGCCCGCCGCATTTATGTCGGCCGCTCAACTGGGAACCTTCAGTTTGGCGACCAGACAGTCACGGCCGAATTACAACTGTTGCGGCACTTTCTCGAGATTGTAACACTCGATGATGTCGCCAACTTCGTATTCGGTAAAGTCGCCTAGTTTGATCCCACATTCGACGCCGACTCGCACTTCTTTCACATCGTCTTGGAACCTCCGCAGAGTAGCGATTCCTCCGTCGTAGATCGGTTGCCGGCGACGCAAAACACGGGCTCGGCCCGTTCGCAAGATTCGACCATCTGTGACGAAGCATCCGGCGACGGTTCCCTTGGAGAGTTCGAATATCTGCCTTATTTCGGCATGGCCTATAACGCTTTCGCGAACCTCTGGATCCAGCATCCCGACCATCGCTTCTTTTACCTGGTCGATGAGTTCGTAAATGATGCTGTACAACTTGATCTGAATGCCTTCCCGTTTTGCCGCGGAAGCAGCCTGATTCTCCACCTTGATATTGAAGCCTACGATAACCGCATTCGAAGCGGTCGCGAGCAGTACATCTGACTCCGTGATCGGTCCCACGCCGACGTGGATCAGCTCGAGGTCAATTTTCTTGCTCTCGATCTGATTTAAGGATGCGGTTAACGCCTCGGCGGAGCCCTGAACGTCGCATTTCAGAATAAGTTGTAACTCCTTTCGACCCTCTTCCATGCTATCAAACAAGCTCTCGAGCGTAGCCCTTTGCGGCATCGCCAACTTTTGGCTTCGCAAATCGGTCAAGCGTTCTTCACTTAAGGTCCGGACAGATTTTTCCGAGTCCATGACAGTCAACTCGTCTCCGGCGTTTGGAAGACCGGTGAATCCTAAAACTTTCACCGGTGTCGCAGGCCCAGCTTCCTTCACGCTCTCGCCCGCATCGTTGATCAGCGACTTTACTTTGCCCGAAAAGTGGCCGCAAATGAACGGTTGACCGACTTTCAGCGTTCCCATCTGGACGATCACAGTGGCAGTCGGCCCGCGACCTGGCTCAATCTGGGCTTCAATCACTGTCGCGCGAGGCGGTGAGGTGGGGCTCGCCTTTAGCTCCATGATCTCCGCCTGGAGTACCATCATATCAAGAAGCTGATCTATGCCGGTCCCTTTGGTAGCTGATACTGGTACGCAAATGGTTTCGCCACCCCAATCTTCCGGCGTCAAGCCCTTGTCTCGAAGCTGAGTCTTTACTCGTTCAATATTCGCCGAGGCCAGGTCGATCTTATTGATCGCCACAATAATGGGAACCTTTGCCGCCTTAGCGTGGTTGATCGCTTCGTTGGTTTGCGGCATGATTCCGTCGTCCGCAGCTACCACTAGAACGACCACGTCGGTTACTTTCGCGCCACGTGCGCGCATCGCCGTAAACGCCTCGTGTCCCGGTGTATCGATGAATGTGATGGTTTGCCCTTTATATTCGACGGTGTACGCACCAATGTGCTGCGTGATGCCGCCTGCTTCCCCGGCTGCCACGCGGCTTTTGCGAATCGCATCCATCAGCGATGTCTTGCCGTGATCCACGTGTCCCATGAAGGTGATTATCGGGGCCCGCGGTTTCAACTCTTCCTTAGTCTGAACCACCGGCCTCGGCGGCTCTTCGACGACCACTGGGCGCGTGTGGACTCCCGCCCCTTTCTCTCGTTTTTCGACTTCGAAAGTGTAACCGTGCTTTTTACAGATCGCTGCTGCGATATCCGGCTCGATCGTGTGGTTGATCGCCGCGAAGATGTTCATGTCCATCAGATCGTGAATTAGCTGAAATGGCTTCAGCCCAATCTGTTGAGCGAGATCACGAACGATGATCGGAGGTTTAATGTGAATTATCTTATCGTCGAGGATCGGGGGAGCCGGTTCGCTGGCATTGACCGGAGCAATTTCCGCTTGAATCGGTTGAGCCGGCTGGGGGAGTTGAATTGCAGGTTCTGGCGCCTTCGTTAGGATCGGTGGCCGAATCTTCGAGATAGGAGGAAGGACCGACTTCGGTTTCTGTTCCGCACTCGCCGAGTCCGAACGCTTCGGCTTGTTGTCGTCGATGAGTGAAACAGTTTCAGGTTTCGGCGGCGGTACTGCGGGTACCGGCACGGGAGCAGGAGTTGCCTCCGGTGCCTTGGGCTTGATGATGGGCGGGACAGCAGACCTCGATGAGGTTCTGGTTTCCGTCGGTGCTTTCTTCCTGCTGGAAGGAGAGATGAGGTCTGTAGCTGATTGAGGCGTAGCGGCCCTGTCGGCTGGTTGATCAGCGCTAGGCTTCGATTTCTGGGAGGGGTCTTTTTTGCTGCTTGCGCGTGTGGCCATGAATCTGTCTCTCTAAAATTTGCATCGCTCCACCTCAGTTAGATGGACGCCATTTTCTTCTCGTATTCTCTCCGCGCAGCGTCGTGAATCTCACGGGCCCGTTCGACGTCCACCTCTAGGATCCCTGCGATGTCCTCAGGATCCACCTCCAGCATTCCTTCAATACTGTTGACTCCGGCGCGGGCAAGAGACCGAGCTGTCACTTCGTCGATATTCAAAGCTTTCGCAAGTGTCGTGATTGCTTGAGCGATCTTTTGTTCGAATGCCTGCGTAGCCGATTCATCTTTGGCAATGTTGATCTCCCACCCAGTCAGGCGCGCCGTGAGACGCGCATTCTGCCCACGACGGCCAATGGCAAGAGAGAGCTGGTCCTCTTCTACCGTGATGTTGATCGCATGACGGCTCGCGTCCAGCGATAGCGACTTGATTTTTGCCGGCTTAAGAGCTTCCATCACAAATTCTCGCGGATCCTGGCTCCAGCGGATGATATCAACCTTTTCCTGGTTTAACTCACGGACGATGTTCTTGACCCGCGAACCCCGCATTCCGACACACGCGCCGACCGGATCCACTTTCTCGTCCGAGGACCAAACGGCAATTTTGGTGCGATAACCCGCTTCTCGAGCGATCGCCTTAATCTCAACTGTGCGGTCGGCGATTTCACTGACTTCGACCTCGAACAAACGCCTAACAAAGTTAGGATGGCTCCGGGAAATTATAATCTCCGGGCCGCGACTAGAGTTTTCTACCGCCACCACGTAAGCGCGAATGCGATCCCCGATGTTATAGTCTTCGGTCGCGACCCGCTCGCGGGCGGGCATCACTGCCTCAAATTTTCCTAGATCCACTATCACGTCCGAACGCTCAAACCGGCGCACCGTTCCGCCGACGATCTCCCCGGCACGATCTTTGAACTCGTCATAAATCATCTCCTTCTCGGCCTGCCGAATGCGTTGCAAAATCGCCTGCCGCGCAGTCTGCGCGGCAATTCTTCCAAAACCTTCCGGCGTCACCACCACCTCCAGGACATCACCCGGATTTGCATCTGCCTTGATCTTTCGAGCTCGGCTGAGGTGGATCTCGTCGTGAATATTTCGCACATCCGCGACGACAAATAGATTCGCCAGCGCAGTGATCTCGCCGCTCTTCGGATCGATCGTAACACGCAAATCCCGAGCGGGCCCCACGCTTTTCTTGGCCGCCGTCAGCAAGGCGCTAGACACCGCATCAAGCAATACCTCTCGCTTGATGCCCTTCTCTCGCTCCATGTAGTCCAACACCGCTAAAAGATCACTGTTCATAAAAACAATAACGGACCGATCGGGTCGGCTAGCCGCCGGAATCGGTGGATTCCTGCGGATTCGACCAGTTTCGGTCTGGTCGTAGAATCTAAGACCGAAAAAAAGGGCCGTCAAGCCGAGCGCCTTCGCAAGAACTTAGGAGTCAAGAATTCAAGAATCCGAGAAGAACAAATGTCTCGCAACGAGTATCGCATCGCACTATGCTCGATTTCTTGAATTCTTGGTTTCTTGAATTCTGATGACCATCCGCGTCGTTACTTTCGATGCCGCAGGCACATTAATCCGCCTGGTTGCTCCTCCAGGCTGGACCTACGCCGAAACGGCGAATCTCTTTGGCTACCACCTCGATCCTGCTCGCGTCCAGGATGCGTTTCGTATCGCATGGAAAACTCTCCCGCCACCTCCTGAATCGTGCCGTCCGCACCCTGATGATGACCGAGGTTGGTGGCGGCGGCTCGTCGCCAAGACCATCGATGACGCGGGCTATAAGATTGACCGGTTCGACGATTACTTCACCGAGGTGTACGAGACTTTTGCTCGCCCCGGTGTCTGGGAACTTTTCCCGGGCGTTCCATTTGTCTTGACGGAGTTAAGCAGCTTGGAAATACGCCTTGGGGTCATCTCAAATTTCGATCGTCGTTTATACGAGGTCCTTCTGCATCTGGGCGTCCGGGATGCATTCGAACACGTGATTATTTCCAGCGAAGTTGGAGCTCAAAAGCCGGCTGCTCGCATCTTTTTGGAGGCAGCGCGGCGTTTTGACGTTGGTGTTCATGAGATTTTGCACGTTGGCGATGATCCCGAATTAGATTTTGGAGGGGCACGTGCGGCCGGCTTGCATGCGCTTTTGGTAGACCACGAGACTGCAGGGCTTTCAGGACTCATTGAATTAGTGGCTAGTGGCTAGTGGCTAGTGGCTGGTGGCTGGTGAGCGTTGCAGGTCTGGAAACCTCCCTTTGCTGATTACGCCGCCATTGATACCAAGTTCCCGCCCCTTTTTCCGCTTGTTCACGTTCTCTGAACGCGCAACGCCGGTCGCGCGGGAGCGCAACCCTACCCGCGATAAGCGCGAGAACGTGTTCAGACGTGCAACGCCGACACGCCCCCACGCCGATCCGCGTCTTCCCCCCACGCCGACCCCGGCGGCCTAGCCACTAGCCACTAGCCACTATTCGGCTGCCGACGGCGGAGCCAAGACTTCTGTCAGACCCTCTGGAGTGAATTCGCGATCGGTATAGGCCACATCGTGCCTGATACGGGAGCCATCCAGAAC
>Ga0210408_10005587_pt1 | contig 11019 bp, 14 predicted proteins | sample IncBWH4MmetaG_FD_155471 | JGI IMG/M metagenome (GOLD analysis project Ga0210408, IMG submission 155471) | Forest soil microbial communities from Barre Woods Harvard Forest LTER site, Petersham, Massachusetts, United States - Inc-BW-H-4-M | ecosystem: Environmental > Terrestrial > Soil >... | reverse complement strand
GGACGCGGCGCAGGCCGAGGCGCTCGCCCAGAAGATCCGCGACGACTCCTTCACCCTGGAGGACTTCTCGACCCAGCTCAAACAGCTCCGCTCCATGGGGCCGCTCGGCCAGCTGCTCGACATGGTGCCCTTCTTCAAGGGGGCCAAGGGCCTGCCCAAGGAGATGAAGGGCGAGGAGCAGGAGCTGCACCGCTACGAGGCGATCATCGCCTCGATGACCCCGCTCGAGCGGCGGGAGCCGGCGGTGATCAACGGCAGTCGCCGCGCGCGGATCGCGCGGGGCAGCGGCACGAGCGTGTCGGACGTGAACCGGCTGCTCAAGCAGTACGCCCAGCTCAAGAAGATGATGAAGGGGCTCAAGCAGATGGAGGGGCGCATGGGCAAGGTCAAGGGCGCCCTGCCCTTCCTGCCGCGCTGAGCTCCGGACGAGCGAGACGCAGCACAACCACAGAGAGAGGTGACCAGTGGCGGTTCACATCAGGCTGAGACGGACGGGAACGACGCGGAAGCCGGCGTACCGCGTGGTGGTGGCGGACTCGCGCGCGGCGCGGGACGGCAAGTTCATCGAGGTGCTCGGGCACTACAACCCGCTCACGAATCCACCCACCGTCAAGATTCAGGTGGAGCGTGCGCAGGAGTGGATCAAGAAGGGCGCGCAGCCCAGCAACACGGTGAAGAACCTGCTCGCGCGCGCCGCGGGAGCCGCCGCCAAGGCGTAGGGCTCGATGGCGGACGCGCCGCTCGTCGCGGTGGGCGAGGTCCTGCGGCCCTACGGGCTGCAGGGCGAGGTCAAGGTGCGCCCGCTCACCGATCGGCCCGACGAGCGCTTCCGGGAACTGCGCCACTGCGTGCTCTGGGAGCCGGATCGGGACCGGCGCGAGGAGTGCCGCATCGCCTCCTCCCGCTTCGACGGCACCACCGCCTTCGTGCGGATGGAGGGGGTCGACTCCCCGGAAGCGGCGCGGCGCTTCCAGGGCCTGCTGCTCGCGGTGCCCCGGGACGACGTGCTGCCCCTCGAGGAGGGGCGGTTCTATCCCTGGCAGCTCGAGGGGGCCGCGGTGGAGACGCGGGACGGCCGGCCGGTGGGGCGCTTCGTCCGGGTGGAGAGCGGCGCGCAGGACCTGTGGGTGGTCGAGGACGACGCGCATCGCCAGCGCTTGATCCCGGCGGTGCCGTCGATCGTGGTGGAGGTCAGCGTGGCGGATCGGCGCATCGTCATCGATCCACCGGAAGGGCTGCTCGACCTGTGAGGATCGACATCGTGACCCTCTTCCCCGCCATGCTGGAGGCGCCGCTCACCCAATCGATCCTGGGTCGGGCCCGCACCCGCGGCCTGGTCGACGTGCGGGTCCACGACCTGCGCGAGCACGCGGAGGGGCGGCATCGGGTGACCGACGAGCCGCCGTTCGGGGGCGGCGGCGGCATGATCCTCAAGCCGGAGCCGCTCGCCGCGGCGGTCGACGCGCTGCGCCCCGGCGACGATGTCGCGCGCGTGGTCCTCATGGGGCCGGCGGGCCGCCGCTTCACCCAGGAGGTGGCGCGCGAGCTCGCGGGCCTCCCACGGCTAATCTTATTGTGCGGCCGCTACGAGGGAGTGGACGAGCGGGTGAGCGAGACGGTGGCGGACGAGGAGCTGTCCGTCGGCGACTACGTGCTGAGCGGCGGCGAGCCGGCGGCCCTGGTGGTGACCGACGCGATCGTGCGCCTGCTCCCCGGCGTGCTCGGCGACGAGGAGGCGCCCGCGCGCGACTCGTTCGCGCGCGGCCTGCTCGAGCACCCGCAGTACACGCGGCCCGAGGTGTTCCGCGGCGCGGCGGTGCCGGAGGTGCTGCGCTCCGGCGATCACGGGCGGATCGCGCGCTGGCGCCAGCTCATGTCGCTCTGGCGCACGTGGCGGCGGCGCCCCGACTTGCTGGAGACCGCGGACCTCACCCCGGAGGAGCAAAAGTGGACGGACGGCTTCCGGCAGGGCCGGACCCCGGCCGATTTTCTGGACTAACTTCAGCGAGCGAGGAGCGTCAGATCATGGAAGCGATCCGAATCGTCGAGGCGGGGGATCTCAAGAAGGACCGGGGCGGCTTCAAGCCCGGAGACACCGTCAAGGTGATGGTCAAGGTCGTCGAGGGCGAGAAGGAGCGGCTGCAGGCCTTCGAGGGCGTGGTGATCCGCCGGCGCGGGGGCGGCACCGGGGCCTCGTTCACGGTGCGGCGCATCTCCTACGGCGTGGGGGTGGAGCGCACGTTCCCGGTGCACTCGCCGCGGATCGACAAGATCCAGGTGATGAAGCGGGCGACGGTGCGGCGGTCGAAGCTCTACTACCTCCGCGATCTGGTGGGCAAGGCGGCACGGCTCAAGGAGAAGCGGGTCACCGCGGTACCGGCCTCGGGCGAGCAGTCGAGCTAAGCCGCGGCCGTGGCGGGCGGCGCCCCCTATCGGTTCGAGCACGCCGCGTGGCGGCGGGGGGTGAGCCGTCTCGCCGGGGTCGACGAGGCTGGGCGCGGGCCGCTCGCGGGGCCGGTGGTGGCGGCGGCGGTGGTGCTGGCGCCGGGCGAGCGCATCCGCGGGGTCGACGACTCGAAGCGCCTCGACGCGGAGGAGCGGGCGCGGCTGTACGAGATCATTCGCGCGAGGGCACTGGGAGTGGGCGTCGCGGTGGTGGATCACCTCACGATCGATCGCATCAACATCCTGCAGGCCACCCGTCTGGCCATGGCCCAGGCTCTGGGCGCCCTGGCTCTCGAGCCGGAGCTGGTGCTGACCGACTTCGTGGAGGTGCCCGGCCTGCGCTGCCCGCAGCGGAACCTGGTCGAGGGCGACCGGCGCTCGGCTTCGGTGGCCGCCGCCTCGATCGTGGCCAAGGTGACGCGCGACCGGATCATGGAGGAGGCGGACCGGGAGTTCCCCGCCTACGGGTTCGTGCGCCACAAGGGCTACGCGACCCCCGAGCACCGGGAAGCCCTCGAGCGCCACGGCCCCTGCCCGCTGCACCGCCGCACCTTCGCCGGGATCTGGGCCCAGCTGACCCTGTTCTCGCGCGACGAGCTGCAATGGATCGACACTGATTCATGCTGAACAATCTCATGATGAGCATCTCGTGCTGATCAAGGAGTAGTGCACGTGCCCACCGACACTCGAAAGGTCACCGGAGAGAGAGGGGAAGAAGAGGCCGCCCGCTTCCTGGCCCGCAGCGGCTTCGCCATCCTGGAGCGCAACGTCCGCACCCGCGCGGGGGAGATCGACCTCGTGGCGAAGGAGGGCAAGACCCTCGTCTTCGTCGAGGTGAAGACGCGACGGGACATGGAGGGCGACCCGCCCCAGGCCGCGGTCAACACCCGCAAGCAGAACCGGCTCGGGAAGCTGGCCCACGGCTACCTCAAGCTCAAGCGGCTGCGGCAGGTCTCCTGCCGGTTCGACGTGGTCTCGGTGATCTTCAACGACGAAGGCGCGGTCAAGGCGATCCGTCACATCCCGAACGCGTTCTCCGTTTCCGCCTGGTAGTCGGGATGGACCGCGACGAGGCGTTCGCGCGGCCCGAGATCCAGCGGGCCACCCTCGACATCATCCGCCGCGCCTACGCCCGGGTGCTCTCGGTCAAGGAGCTCGGCGATATGCTAAGGTCGACGCCATGAGCCACGGACTGCGCTTCCACGGCTGCATGCCCGCGAACCTCCTGCCCTTCACCGCCGATCTCGCCATCGACGAGCCGGCCTACCGCAAGCACCTCCGCTGGCTCGTCGACGCCCCCGGCGTCACCGGCCTCGTGGCCAACGGCCACGCGGCCGAGGTGGCCTCGCTCACCCGCGAGGAGCGGCGGCGCACCCTGGACGTGGCCCTCGACGAGGTCGCGGGCAAGGTGCCGGTGGTGACCGGCGTGTACTCCGACGGCACGCTCGAGGCGGTGGAGCTGGCGCGCGACGCGCGGGCCGCGGGCGCGGCGGGCCTGTTGGTCTTCCCGCCCACGCTCTTCATGTGGGGCGCGCAGCTCAAGCCGGACATGGTGCTGCGGCATTTCCAGACGATCGCCGACGCGGTGGACCTGCCGCTGGTGGTCTTCGAGTACCCGGTCGCCTCCGGCATCGGCTACAGCCCGGAGACGCTGGCCGAGCTCTGCAAGATCCCCACCGTGGCCGCGATCAAGGACTGGTCCAACGAGATCGTGAGCTACGAGAAGAACCTGCGCGCGGTGCGCGCGAGCGGCCGACCGGTCGCGGTCATGTCCTCGTTCACGATGTCGCTGATGGCGAGCTTCATGCTCGGGGCCGACGGCTGCATCTCGGGGATGGGCAGCGTCACCGCTGATCTGCAATCCGCGCTGTTCGCGGCGGTGCAGGCCGGCCGTCTCGACGAGGCGCGCCGCCTCAACGACCGCGTGGCGCCGCTGGTCAGCGTGTTCTACGCCCCGCCGTTCGTGGACATGCACAACCGGATGAAGGAAGCGCTCGCCATCCTGGGGCGGATCCCGTCCGCGCACGTGCGGCCGCCGCTCACCCCCGTCTCCGAGGACGAGCGGCACCGCATCCGGCTCGCGCTTCGGGCCTCCGGCCTCTCCTCCTGACCCTCCGCGCGGCGCCGTCCGCAGCCCGGACGGTGTAAGTGCACCCTTGCACGGCGGAGGGCTTTACGGTATAAAACCCGCCAATCTCTCCGTCCCAGCGAGGTGGAATGGCAGGTCCGGCCGGTCGTAGCCCCGACGAAGAAGCTCTGCTCCAGAAGGCGATGCGGGTCCTCCCGGGAGGTGTCCTGGGTGGATACTATGCGCCGCAGGAGCTCGCGTTCGTGGTCCGCGAAGCACATGGCCCGAGGCTCGTCGACTTCTCTGGTCGCGAGTACATCGACTACATCCTGGGCAGCGGCCCGCTGGTGCTGGGCCACGCCCACCCCGCGGTGGTGGCGGCGGTGGAGGCGCAGCTCCGCAAGGGCACGACCTACTTCCAGCTCAGCGAGCCGACGCTCGCGCTCGCGGAGGAGATCTGCCGCGCGGTGCCGTGCGCTGAGCAGGTGCGCTTCTGCGGCAGCGGCAGCGAGGCGACCTTCTTCGCGCTGCGGGTCGCGCGCGCCTATCGCCGGCGGGACAAGATCCTCAAGTTCGAGGGCGGCTTCCACGGGGTGCACGACTACTCCCTGATGAGCGTCGGGCCGCGCGAGCCGAAGGCGTTCCCGGCTCCGACCCCGGACTCGGCCGGCATCCCGCACGCGATCCAGGGCGAGGTGCTGGTCGCCCCGTTCAACGACCTCGCCGAGGCCGAGGCGATGATCGAGGCCCATCACCACGACCTCGCCGCGGTGATCATGGAGCCGTTCCAGCGCCTGATCGTGCCGCAGCCGGGCTTCCTGCAGGGCGTGCGGGCGGCCACCGCGCGGCACGACATCCCACTGGTCTTCGACGAGATCGTCACCGGCTTCCGCTTCGCCTACGGCGGCGCCCAGCAGTACTACGGGGTGGTGCCGGACCTGGCCGCCTTCGGCAAGATCGTGGGCGGCGGCTTCCCGCTCGCCGCGGTCACCGGGCGGCGGGACATCATGCGGCACTTCTCGCACGATCTCGACGGGACCGGGGAGTTCGTGCAGCAGGCGGGCACCCTCAACGGCAACCCCATCGCGGCGGCGGCGGGGCTGGCGACCCTCGCCGAGCTGCGCAAGCCGGGGACCTACGAGCGCCTCTTCGCGACCGGCGCGCGCCTCAAGCAGGGGCTCGAGGCGGCGGCGCGGCGGGCGGGGCTGGCCGCCCAGGTGGCGGGCGAGGCGCCGGTCTTCGAGATCTACTTCACCGACCGGCCCATCACCGACTACCGCGCCACCCTCAGTGCGGACCGCGACCGGCACGCCGCGTTCACCCGCGAGATGCTCGTACGGGGCGTCGTGAAGGCGGCGCAGAAGTTCTACGTCTCGCTCGTCCACACCGACACCGAGGTCGCCCGCACGCTGCAGGTCTTCGAGGAATCGCTGGCCGCGGTGGCGGGAACTTCCCACTGAGCGGCTCGATTACAGAACAACAGGAGGCTCTCCCCATGGCCAATCACGGCAACGAGCAGGAGTTCTGGTATGGCGGCAAGATCACCCGGCGGCGGTGGCTCGGCCTGAGCGCGGCCGCGGCCGGCGCGCTCGGCTCCGGCATGCTGGTGCCGGCCCCGTGGCGCGACGCCTTCGGTCAGGCCAAGCCCTACAAGATCGGCTCGCTCCAGCCCCTCTCGGGCGCGGCGGCGGCCGGGGGCAAGACCGCGCTGGTGGGCAGCCAGATGGCGGTGGACCGCATCAACAAGTCGGGCGGCGTCAACGGGCGGCCGATCGAGCTGATCGTGGCCGACTACGAGTCGAAGCCGGACGTGGGGCAGCGCAAGGCGGAGAAGCTGGTGGTGGAGGACAAGATCGACGCCCACCAGGGCGGCTTCCTCTCCAACGTCTGCATCGCCTGCCTGCCGGTGTGGGAAGAGCACAAGATCCTCAACATGATCGGGGTGTGCCTCGACACCACCATCACCACCAGCAAGTGCAGCCGCTACACCTTCCGGCCGTTCGACTACGCGCCGGCCCAGGCGGTGGCCTTCGCCCCCTACCTGGTCAACAAGCTCGGTAAGAAGTGGCACCTCGCCTACGCCGACTATTCGTGGGGCCAGTCCACCAAGGACGCCTACGCGGAGCAGATCAAGAAGGCGGGCGGCGAGGTGGTCGGCACCACCGGGATCCCGCTCGGCACCGCGGACATGACCGCGTTCCTCTCCAAGATCACCGGCTCCTTCGACGGCTTCTTCGGCATCTTCTTCGGCAAGGACGGGGTCACCATCGGCAACCAGGCCTACGACCTCGGGCTCACCCGGAAGTACAAGTGGGCGGGCGACGGGGCCATCGCGGAGTCGACCAACCTGCCCGCGCTCGGCAACAAGATCGAGGGCTTCGTGGGCATCAACCGCTACCTCCCGGTGCTGGAGGGCCCGCTCAACACGCCGGCCCACAAGAAGTTCTTCGACGAGGCGGTGGTGCGGCTCAAGCAGATCGACCCCTCGGGCCCGCTGCCGGACCGCTACGTGCAGTCCAACTTCGAAGCGATGAACTTCCTCAAGCTCGGGATCCAGAAGTCCGGCTTCAAGGGGCGCGAGGACACCCCGAAGCTGATCGAGGCGCTCGAGGGCCTCGAGGTCAAGGCGGGCGACGACTTCCCCCAGGGCGACAAGACGCTGCGGAAGGACGACCACCAGGCCTTCCTGAGCGAGTTCCTCTTCGACATCAAGAACGGCAAGCACCACATCCTGGAGGTGATCCCGAAGGAGAAGACCATGTTCCCGCCCGCCTGCAAGTTCGCCTAGTGACGGCGGAGCAGTCGACCGGCGCCGCCTCCCGCCTCGCGGCCTCCGCGGTCGGGAGCGCGGCAGCGGCGGAGAGCGGCGCCGGGGCTCCGATCCTGCGCACCGAGGGTCTCACCGTCCGCTTCGGCGGTCTCACCGCGCTCAACGACGTCAACGTGGAAGTCCGGCGCGGGGAGATCCGCGCCATCATCGGGCCCAACGGCGCGGGCAAGAGCACGTTCTTCAACTGCCTCACCGGCGTGCTGCGGCCGACCGCCGGCCGCGTCCGCCTCAACGGGGAAGACGTGACCGGGCTGCCGCCCAACCACATCTCCCAGAAGGGCATCGCCCGCTCGTACCAGATCACCAACATCCTGCCCAATGCCACCACCCTGGAGAACGTCCGCATCGCGGCCCAGTCCCGCCGGCACAGCTGGGCCCTGCTCACCCACCACCGCGCCTATCGCGACATCCTGGCCAGGGCCGAGGCCGCGCTCGAGGCGGTCGGCCTGCGGGACAAGGCGGACGAGCTCGCCGCGAATCTCTCCCACGGCGAGCAGCGCAACCTCGAGATCGGCATCGCGCTGGCCACCGAGCCCCAGCTGCTCTGCCTCGACGAGCCCACCGCGGGCATGAGCGCGAGCGAGACCCACGACACCATGGAGCTGGTGCGGCGCATCTCGAAGGACCTGACCATCCTGATCGTGGAGCACGACATGCAGGTGGTCATGGAGCTGTGCCATCACATCACGGTGCTCCACTACGGCGAGGTCCTGGCCGAGGGCACGCCCGCCGAGATCCAGCGCAACCCCAGGGTGCTGGAGGTCTACCTCAAGACGTGAGCGGCGCCGCCTCCCCGGCTTCGGCCCTCGTCACCGTCGAGGGGATCCACACCTACTACGGCAAGAGCCACATCCTGCACGGCGTCTCGCTCGAGGTCGGTCCCGGCGAGGTGGTGGGTCTGCTCGGCCGGAACGGGGTGGGCAAGAGCACCACGCTCAAGACGGTGATGGGCCTGGTGCGCCCGAGCCAGGGCGAGATCCGCTACGAGGGCCGGGCCATCACCGGCCTCGCGCCCCACCGCCTCGCCCGCCTCGGCATCGGGTACGTGCCGGAGGACCGCCGCATCTTCCGCCTGCTGACCGTGATGGAGAACCTGCGCACCGGCCTCGATCGCGCCGGCCTCGACGAGGCGCGCAAGCAGGCGCTACTCGAGAAGGTCTACCAGTACTTCCCGGTGCTCGCCGATCGGCGCGACCAGGCGGGCGGCACGCTCTCCGGCGGCGAGCAGCAGATGCTGGCGATCGCGCGGGCCATGATGCTCGAGCCCAAGATCATCCTGCTCGACGAGCCCACCGAGGGCCTCATGCCGCGCATGGTCTCCCAGATCCGGCAGATCATCGACGCGCTCCACGAGGAGGGCGTGGCGATCCTCCTGGTCGAGCAGAACGTGCCCCTCACGCTCGAGGCGTGCCAGCGGATCTACCTCATGGAGAAGGGGGCGGTGCGCCACCAGGCGGCCGCCGCCGATCTGCGGGCCGACAGCGCGGTCATCCACCAGTACATGGGGATCTAGGACGTGCCCATCATCCTCGACCAGATCCTGATCCAGACCATCAACGGGATCGTCACCGGCATGATCCTGGCCCTGGTCGCGTCGGGGCTGACCCTGATCTTCGGGATCATGGACGTGGTGAACTTCGCGCACGGCGAGCTGTTCATGCTGGGCGCGTACGTGGGGGTGACCACGGTGGTGGCGACCGGGAGCTTCTGGCTCGCCCTGCTGGTGGCGACGGTGGTGATCGCGCTGCTGGGCGCGGTCATCCAGATCACCACCCTGCGGCCGCTGGTCGGGCGCGACCCGCTCACCACCATCCTGGCCACCTTCGGGCTCTCGCTCGTGCTGCAGAACTACGCCCTCTGGCAGTTCGGGCCGGTGGCCCGCAAGATCCCGGAGCCGGTGAGCGGCCACTTCCCGCTCTTCTACCTCGACTACCCCTGGTACCGCCTGGTGATCGCTGGGCTCTCCGCCGCGATCATCGGGGCGCTCTGGCTCTTCCTCAAGTACGGGACGTATGGCATCTGGATCCGCGCCACCACCCAGGACCGGGTGATGGCCTCCGCGATGGGCATCCCGGTGCCGTGGGTCCACACCGCGGTGTTCGCCATCGGGGCCGGCATGGCCGCGGCGAGCGGCGTGCTCTTCGGGCCGCTGGTCGGGGTGAACCACGCGATGGGGCTCGACTGGGTCCTCAAGGCCTTCATCGTGGTGGTGGTGGGCGGCATGGGCAACCTGGGCGGCTCCATCGCGGCCGCGATCTTCGTGAGTCTGCTCGAGGCGTACGCCTCGCTCTGGGTGAGCCCGGCCCAGGCGGTCATCGTCTCGTTCGTGGTGCTGATCCTGACTCTGCTCTTCCGTCCCACCGGCCTCTTCGTGCCGACCCCCAAATGACCCTGACCGCGGACACCCCGACGCCGACGATGAGCCGGCAGTCACCCGTCGCGTTCTGGACCGGCTTCGGCATCGTGCTCGCCCTGCTGATCGTGGCGCCGCTGGTGCTGCCCGAGTTCTGGCGCCGCTTCGTCACCGAGATCCTGATCTGGGGCCTGCTCGCGATGTCCTCCGACCTGCTGATCGGCTACACCGGCATGGTCTCGTTCGGACACTCCGCGTTCTTCGGGCTCGGGATGTACGGGGCCGCCGCCGCGCTCCTGTCGGTGCGGCCGCCGAGCCTCTGGCTCGCACTCGCCTACGGCCTGGTCGCCGCCGCGGCGGTCGCGGTGTTCGTGGCCTACTTCTCCACGCGGCTGCGCGACATCTACTTCTCGATCACGACCCTGATCTTCTCCCAGATCTTCTACGTGATCATCTTCACCTGGACCGAGGTGACCGGCGGCGAGAACGGCCTCTCCTTCCGCCGCCCCGCCCTGGCCGTCCCCGGCCTGTTCTCGATCCCGTTCGACTCCAACACCCTGCACTGGTTCGTGCTCCTGGTGGTGACCGTCTCCTACCTCGTGCTCCGCCGGATCACCCAGTCGCCCTTCGGCATGGTGCTGCAGTCGATCCGCGAGAACGAGCCCCGCACCCGCGCGGTGGGCTACGCGGTGGAGCGCTACAAGATCGTGGCGGTGATGCTCTCCGGCCTCTTCGCGGGCCTGGCCGGCGTGCTCTACGCGCTCCAGAACCGGTTCGCGGCGCCCGACTACGTCTTCTTCGTGGTCTCGGGCGAGGTCGTGATCTTCAACGTGATGGGCGGCATCGGGACCCTGGTGGGCCCGATCGTGGGCGCCGCCTTCTTCCTGCTGCTGCGCGAGGGCTTCTCGCGCTTCTTCACCGAGTTCTACCTGATCCCGGTGGGCCTCATCTTCACCGCGATGGTGATCTTCATGCCGCCGGGCCTGCTCGGCTTCCTCCGGCGCCGCTTGAACGCGTAGCCGCCCGTCGCGCACACGTCACGGGCCGGTCATCCGGCCGCAACCGGCGTGTGCCAGGATCCCTGCGACCCGACCGGCGGAGGCCTGCGGTCCGCCGCGGCCCACGACTCGTAGCCCAGGAGGCGTCGCGATGCGACACATCGAGGGACCGTCCCCGGATCGCCCCGGCACCGGCACCAGCGTCCGCATCGGCCGGCGTCGCCTGCTCCAGGGCTCGCTGCTGACCGTGGGAGCCGCCGCCCTCGGAGCCGCCGCGCGGCTCCCGGTCTGGGCCCAGGGCCGGGCCCCCGCGGTGGTGACCCCG
>Ga0210408_10005586_pt1 | contig 11020 bp, 12 predicted proteins | sample IncBWH4MmetaG_FD_155471 | JGI IMG/M metagenome (GOLD analysis project Ga0210408, IMG submission 155471) | Forest soil microbial communities from Barre Woods Harvard Forest LTER site, Petersham, Massachusetts, United States - Inc-BW-H-4-M | ecosystem: Environmental > Terrestrial > Soil >... | reverse complement strand
GGTCGCTAGCGCAATCAAGTGTACTCGGGAGAAGGAGCCGACAACGTCATCCAATCAGCCAGGTCAAGGTCCAGGAGAACCAAATTCAAAGGTCAGGCTACCCGCCGTCTCGTCAGAGCCGAAGGATCTTCAGACGTGGGAAGTACGATTCCCAAAGCCGCGCGGCCCGCTGTCGGCTCTGACGACTGGCTCGAGTGGCAACTCAGGCGCAACGTGAGTGACAACTAGCGGACGAGCTTCTCCTGAGAACCTTCCCCTCGGCCCGTCCCCAAAATACTTGTAGATATGGCCCGTTGCCGCCCATTGGCGCGTTCTAAAGCCTGCCCCAAGCCGCACAGTGTAGACAGGAGCCCGATACTCTTTGCAGACAAACAGCTGAACGTGGGCGAGGCATTCCTCGCGAATCTCCGCACAGACCACGTGCGCTATCCAACCGTCGGGTCTACCGCCGGACATCATCGGTCCAAGCAAAGGGTTCCCGCGTTCTCCAATGAACGTGTTGACGTGATCCAAACCGCCATCATTGATGATGAAATCTCGGATGCCAGAAAAGCATGGTTCTGATCCGTCGTAATCGGGAAACTGCGTCAAAAAATAATGGAAGGCAATTTTGGCAATGGCCCTGAAATAGCGATCCGTCAATTGCAGCTTTACGACGGCCCCATCCGCGTAATTCCTGGCACCGAATCCGCGTTCGACGAACGAAGCTGAGGGCCAAGCGGCTTTCACCAACGGCTCCAGCCACACGCGCTCGTCCGGGTCGTAGACCAGGCGAACGTCAATTGGTTGCGTCACCCCTAATTTCTGGTAAGACTCTCGCAGCTTCTCGGGGTCCCTGAGGTCAGGGGGGATCGGTAGCGTGTGCGTCTTTCCCGTCGCTTCGACGATTACAATCTGGCGGCTCTGTCGGACTTGTCCCGCCAAACACTCCAACTCAAGCTCGATACCCATTGCCGTGTCGAATGCTTTCATTTCCAAGCGACGACCTCCCGCACTACCTCTATAGTGTGGATTCACCTTGTCGTGAGCAGTGCATCCCTCCACACCAAAGAATCTACGCAACAAAGCCTCTGGTCCGCAGCGAGTAAGCTGTTCGTCCAGAAGCCCGAGTCTATTATTGTTACAGGGTCCACAAATCCGATTCTCAAGCAGTGGGGCGCTTTGGAACTCGCCGAACGCCGCCGGGAGCGGATGTTCGCGGGTGTCTCCTAGATTTGGACAATAGAGGCAATCGCTCATGGGCTCATATTTTATCAGTTCTGTCGGTTGAATCGAAAGCGAGCGCTGAGGTGCAAGCGCAAGGCGTGCCTGTGTTTTATTGCGATCACAATTTTATCGTGACGGCCCTCCAAGAGCCGGAACATTATAAGGACCACTTGCGGCAACTCGTCGCAAACGGCGTGGTGATGTTTGTGCTCTCGCCGAGTCATTGGATTGAGGCCGCCGAGGACGACGATGCAGCACGCGCCACCGCAAAGGCAGATTTTATGGATTCATTGCGACCTAGATGGCTATACGAACGCAGAGCAGTTCAGCGGAAAGAGGTTGCCGACGCGTTCTTTCGCTTCGCTAATATTCCGGCTGACGGGCCTCAAATGATCGGAGCTGTGAGCGACGTTATTGCCGACCTCGCCGGGCAACCAGCACATAGGGACAGCCGAGCGTTCGTGGCCCACTTGCGAGGCATTGGAGGCGAACATCCCCTCGAACAGAGTTTGCGCCAAGCGTTTGAAACGAATCAAGCGAACACAAACCATTTCCGTGCGGGCAGGCTCACGCCGGACCTAATTCAGCGCACGGAGTCACTTTACATCCGGCAGTTACTGCCGACCCAAACTCCCGCAGGCGTCGTAATTGACGCCGACACTAAAAATCGATTTCTGAATTCGTGTCAGCAAACAGACTTTCCTTCACTAACGCTGGAGGCCAGGGCGACGCATGACAATTGGAATGAGGGACGTCAATTAAATCGAAACAACTTCATGGATCAGCAGCACCTGATAGCATTGCCATACGTTGAATTCTTCATCACCGACGATCTCAGGCTCAGAGGGCTCATTGCGAGAATATCCGCAGGGCTACCTTTTCAGGTTGCAGCACTACTAACGAGAGCGGACTTCGATTTGCGCTTTCCGCCGAATCCATAGTCAGTGGTCTCACGCGTAAAACCGCCAGCGCAAGAAGTTACGAGATTTCGAACAAAAATTCGGCGGGTGGCCCGGCGTTGCGCGTCTGACTTTTCGGGTGGGCCGCTCTCTCCGCCGCGGCGGAAAGGGTGGGAGGATTTGGTCTTCGTTGCGTTCCTCTCGCGTCGATCTCTGTCTCTTCCGAATTGAGCGGATGATTCCGACACAGTCCACGAGATCAAATTCAAAAGCAGATCCCTCGCTTTGAACCGCTTCGGGATGACAGCGGGGGGAGTGAGACAAAGGCGAAGAGAGATCCTTCGCTTCCCTCAGGATGACGGACAGGAGAAAAAAAATCGGCCGCTGCGCGGGGGAGCACGCAGCGGCCGAAATTGCGCTGACCGGCGAGCTACTGATTCAAGGCGCGCAATAACATCTGCGTGCCGCTGGCGAGGTGCACGTTCTGCGACGTCGAGCTGATCACGCTATCGGCCTGCGTGGCGCTGCCGGCGGCAGAGGTGAGATTCAAACCCTGCATGCCGAAGACGCCGGAGCTCGAAGACAGCAGGTGGCCGCCGGCGTCGAGACCGCCGACGCTGCCCGCGGAACTGCCGGCAACATTACCGGCGGCGTTCGTGGTTGAACCCACTGCTCCGCCTACGGTCTGGCCGGCGCTGCCTGCAACTCCGCCCGTCGCTCCGGCGACACCGCCCGCTGTTCCACCAGCGCCGCTGAGAAGACCGCCGCCTGAAGCGCGACCTGCGCCGGCTGCGGATCCGCCGCCCATGGCCATGGGCTCTTGCGTTTGAGCGGAGGCCGCGGTCTGGGTGGCCGAGGCGGCGAGAGCTTGCACGCCGAGATGCAGCGGAACTTCCTGGCCGTTCTTGAGCGTGGCATTGTCGAAGACCACGCCGAGAGTGGATTCAGAGGTCTGCTTGGAGCGCGCTTGCGCCTGGGTCACGTGGCCGTGCAGGTGCGAACCTTTCTTGAGCACCACCTGGCCGTCCTGCTTGACGTCCTGGGTGGTGCGCGCTTCCACTTTGTCGCCGGGCTTGGATTTTTTGGCGTCGAGCGTGGTGAGCAGGTCGGCGTTCACGGTCGAGCCGTTGTTGAGATTGAGCGCAGACGGTCCGGCAGATGCTGAGCCCGAGCCGGAGCTGGCAGCGGCTGCTGAGCCGGAAGCTTTGCGGGTCTTCTCATCTTTCTGGCCGGAGGATTGCGAGGACTGCGAGGCCGCGGCGGAAGCGCCGGACTGCTGCTGGGCGCCTGCCTGTGCGCTGCCTGCTTTTACGTCAGCGCCCGAATTCGCGCCGGCTTGCCCGCTGGCGGAAGTTTGAGCGTTTGCTGTGGAGCAGGCGAGAGCTCCAGTCAATATCAGAAATGCGAATGATTTCATTTAGATGCCTCCCTTGAGCGGACACGCTTGTTGGCCGAGCGGGTCCCGACACCCACACGCGCCCGCAGGCAGGATTAATGCAAGCGGCTGACCAGAAGGTGAAGTCTTGTTTTTTCAATACGTTGCGCGGGAATGGGCGGGAGCCCGAGCCGCGAAGTACTGGGAAGAAATGTTACAGATGCGGGAGGTTTTTGCTAGGTGTTGGGGGATGCCGCTGGAGGCGGCCGACAGGGGGTGATGTGCCGGCGGGACGCTACGGCGAGTTGCCGCGGCTGGAAATTGACGCCACATTAATAACACTGTGCTAGTGTTTTGAGCTGGTCTAGGACTTAAACCAGAGACGGAACCTATACAAAGCAACGGCACACAGACTTGGTTCGGCTATGCTCACCACAGGGAAGTCTGTGCTACCAGTGCTACTGAGGAGGAACGACGATGAGGAAGGTTTTGCTGCTACGGTACGCGGGGCTGCTGCTGGGCGCGACGCTGCTGCTTGGGTCTGCGGCTTTCGGGCAGGCGGTGACGCAGGCGGAGCGCGACAAGGGCGTGAAATATTTGCAGACCACGCGCGACGGCGTGGCTGCTTCGGTGAAGGGGCTTTCGGACGAGCAACTGAAGTGGAAGGCGGCGCCGGACCGCTGGTCGGTGGCCGAGACTCTCGAGCACATTGCGCTGGCCGAGGAATTCATCTACGGGAAGATCACCGAGAACATCATGAAGGCGCCGGCGGGAGCGCCGGACCGCGACACCGTGAAGCTGGACGCGTGGGTGCTGAATGCAGTTCCCGATCGCAGCCACAAGGCACAGGCTCCCGGGCCGCTGGTGCCGACTGGCAAGTTGACGGCGGCGGAAGCGCTGGACCATTTTCTGAAGAGCCGCGAGAAGACCATCGCATACCTGCAAGCGACGCCGGATTTGCGCGCGCATGTCGTGAACGGTCCGATGGACCAGCCCCTGGACGGGTATGAGTGGCTGGTATTTGAGGGAGCGCACAGCGAGAGGCATACCAAGCAGATTGAAGAAGTGAAGGCGGACGCGAATTTTCCGAAGTAGGGGCACGGCAGGCCGTGCCCCTACAGGAGACAATGGGGCGGCAAAATAGCAGACGAACAGGAGCTTCAGGGGCTGAAGCCCGAGGATTTTTTGCATCCTTACGGCGGGTCTGAAGCCCCGCCCTTCCGAACCGGCTCGACTTCGCGGAGGCGGCGCTAGGAAGGCGCAGAGGCGGAATCCGCGCGCTCGACTTCGCGGAGGCGGCGGGTTAGGAAACGGCGCTCGCTGTCGTTGGTGACGAGCGCGAGGGCGCGGCGGTAATTTTCCGCGGCTTCGGCGGCGAGGCCGAGGCGGCGCAGCAGGTCGGCGCGCGCGGCGTGCAGCAGATGATAGTTGGCAAGGTCGTTTGACGCCGCGAGATCGTCTATCAGGTCGAGGCCTGCGCCGGGGCCTTGGTGCATGGCCACGGCTACGGCGCGATTGAGCGAGACGATGGGCGAAGGCTGCACGCGGGCGAGGGCGTCGTAGAGCAGGACGATGCGCTGCCAGTCGGTGTATTCCGGTTTCGTCGCCGAGCAATGCACGGCGGCGATGGCCGCCTGGATTGCGTAGGGCCCTGGCGTACCGCGCATGGATTCCTCGACCAGCGGCAGAGCTTCGGTAATCTGTTCACGATTCCAGCGCGTGCGATCCTGTTCTTCGAGCAGGACGATGTCGCCGGCTGCGTCTAGGCGCGCGTCGCGGCGCGCGTCGTGGAGCAGCATCAGCGCGACGAGGCCCGAGACTTCGGCGGGCGGGGCGGGAGCCATCAGCGCGCGGAGCAGGCGGCCGAGGCGAATGGCTTCGGCGCTCAAGTCGGTGCGCACGAGCGAGCCGCCGCGGGTGGCCAGGTATCCTTCGTTGAAGACCAGGTAGATGGCGGTGAGCACGGCGTCCACGCGCGGGGCTAGTTCGCTGGTTTCTGGGACGACGTAGGGGATGGCGGCGTCGCGAATTTTGCGTTTGGCGCGCACCAGGCGCTGGGCCATGGTGGTAGACGAGACGAGGAAGGCGCGCGCGATTTCGTCGGTCTCCAGTCCGCAAAGAGTGCGCAGCGTGAGGGCCACCTGGGCGTCCAATGCAATGGCCGGGTGGCAGCAGGTGAAAATCAGGCGGAGACGGTCGTCGGGAATTTCCGCGGTGTCGTAGTCGGGTTCGGTGGAGACGGGAGCGAGGCCGGAGGCGACGTAGGAATCGAGTTTTTCTGCATAGCGGCCCTGGCGGCGGATGCGGTCGATGGCTTTGTTGCGCGCGGTCTGAATGATCCAGGCGCGCGGGAATTCAGGGATGCCTGAGGCGCGCCATTGGGTGACGGCGGCGGCGAAGGCTTCCTGGGCGCACTCTTCGGCGAGGTCGAAATCGCCGATGAGGCGGATGAGGGTGGCTACGATGCGGCCCCAGTCAGAGCGGTAAAGTGTTTCAACTGCGGTGGTTGCGTCGGGCACAGCATATTGTAGATTTATTTTGACCCGGGTGTCGAATATTGGCCGCGGCGTTCGTCATACTAATGGGGAGGATTGACATGCAATACATGTGCTTGCTGTATTTTGAGGAAGTGCAGTTGGACCAGGGTGTGCGCGAGAGCTGCTATGAGGAGTCGGCCAAATTTGCGCAGGACCTGCACGCCAAGGGAAAATTTGTGGCCGCGGGTCCGCTGCAGCCGACTTCGACGGCCACCAGCCTGCGGCATGACAATGGGAAGACGCTGGTGACCGACGGGCCGTTCGCCGAGACGCGCGAGCAGCTCGGCGGATTTTTCATCATCAACGCCGACGACCTGGACGAGGCCATCAGCATTGCGTCGAAGATTCCCGGCGGGCGGTATGGGACGGTGGAGATCCGGCCGATGATAGAGGTTGCCTCGCTGCCGAAAGTTTAATTTCGCGCGCAGTCGAATCCACGCGCTGCTGTTCGACATACCGGTGAGGCGAAGGGCGAGCGAGGAGCGAGCAAACAAGGGAGCCAGCTAAGGCAGGCGCCCCGCGCGCGATCAAATCCAGAGGAGACCGCCGAGATGCGATTCATGGTCATAGTAAAAGCGAGCAAGGACAGCGAAGCCGGAAAGATGCCCGGCAAGGAATTGCTCGAAGCGATGGGCAAGTTCAACGAGGAGCTGGTGAAGGCCGGCGTGCTGCTGGCTGCAGACGGTTTGCAGGCAAGTTCTAAAGGCGCGCGGGTGAAATTTTCCGGGAACAAGCGCACGGTGATTGACGGGCCGTTCGCGGAGACCAAGGAGTTGGTCGCCGGATACTGGATCTGGCAAGTGAAGTCGAAAGAAGAGGCCATCGAGTGGGTGAAGCGTTGCCCGAACCCGACGGGCGACGAAGGAGTGGTAGAGATTCGCCAGTTGTTTGAGGCCGCGGATTTTGGCCCGGAGGCTACGCCGGAGCTGAGAAAGAAGGAAGAGGAATTGCGCGCGCGAGCGGCCCAGAAAAAATAACCGCGCTCGAAGCACGAGTGCGAAGTTATTCAGGAGGAGGGGGAAGATGCGATTCTTGATGCTGGTGAAGTCCACCACTTGTGACCAAGGGGCGCCGCAGGACGAAACGTTCCTGACAGCGATGGACAAATACAACGAGGACTTGATGAAAGCCGGGGCGCTGGTAGAGCTTTCGGGACTTCATCCCAGTTCGGCGGGCGCGCGGGTGAAACTCTCAAAGGGACTGGTCACTGTGACGGACGGCCCCTTTCCCGAAACCAAGGAATTAATCGGCGGGTTTTGGTTGATCGAGGTGAAATCGAAGGAAGAGGCCGTGGAGTGGGCGAAGCGCGCGCCGATGCCAGCAGGCCGGCAGGTGGAGATCGAAGTTCGCCAGATTTACGACGTGGGAGAGTTTGTGCCGCGCCGGGCGGTGGAGAAGGCGCGCGGGGAGGGAAAGAAACTGGCGGCGAGGAAAACCTAGCTCGGCGAGGCTGTCGATTTCAGGATTCCTCATTCGTCTCACTACAGGGCGGGCGAGGGCTGAGTCCGATCGCGCAGCGAGGAGGAAGCAATGAAGCAGGAAATAGCCCGACTCGTGATGGTGGGAACGTTGGCACTGAGTGTGTTGCTGTGCGCGGCGTGGAAGGTGCAGGCCCAAGATAACAAGCACCCCTACCCAAAGATGGCAGCGGTGGAGGAATATCTGATGGCGGACCGCAACGCCGAGATTGCACTGGCGCGAAGCGCGGCTCCAGAGGCGATTTCGCGTGACGCGAAAATCCTGGTGCTGACGCGCCATGGTTATGAAACCGCCGTGGAAGGCAAGAACGGCTTTGTGTGCAGTGTCGATCGAGGCTGGATGGCCGGATTCGAAAACCCGGTATTTTGGAATCCCAAGCTGCGCGGCCCGTTGTGCTTCAATCCGCCGGCAGCGCGATCGGTCTTGCCCATCCACCTGAAGCGTACCGAGTGGATTCTGTCCGGACTTAGCAAAGAGCAGGTCATGGAGAAATCCAAGGCGGCCCTGGCAAACAAAGAATTTCCCGCGCTCGAACCCGGGGCCATGAGCTACATGATGTCAAGGAACTCGTTTCTTGACGATCACGCCGGGCATTGGGTTCCCCACCTGATGTTCTACGTGCCGAAGACCGAAGCGATCACCTGGGGTTCCGACATGCCGGACTCCCCGGTCTATCTGAATGACCAGTTTGCAGGCGCGCCGGAGCCAATCAGCGTTTTCATGGTGCCGGTGGGCAAGTGGTCGGACGGGAATCTCGGCCCGAGCTGATAACAAGTTCGAGCGGATGTCGAATTTGCGGCGACGCGTTCGACTTAGAAATGAGCAGAACCGGGGGCGGAGCGAATGCTGCGGAATTCGTGAGCGCAACGAATTTACGGAAGCAGGAAAAATAAAAAAGGAGAAGCAAACATGAGTACCAAACCTACACACGAGCAAGCGCAATTGCATTTGCAGGTGTACGACCTCCGGCGCGAGGCCCGGCTACGCCAGGCCCGCGACTGGTTTTTCAAGAACTACATCGTGGAGACGGTCGAGCAATCGATGAAGCTGGCGGCTCCTGGAACGGAAGCCGGGGCCTTCGCGATGATGGTGCTGAGCTACTGGGAGCAGGCTTGCGCGCTGCTGAATTACGATCTGTTGCACGAAGACCTGTTCTTCGAAACCAGCGGCGAATTTTTCGGCGTGTGGGAGCGCGTGAAGCCCATCATTCCGGGGCTGCGCAAGCAGTGGGTGAGCGACCACGCGTTCGAGAACCTGGAAAAGGCGGCGAACCGCTTCGAAGCCTGGAGCGAGAAGCGCCAGCCGGGGCACATTGCGGCGATGCGGCAGTTCATGAAGCAGATGAGCGCGCAGTTGGCCGCCGGGGCCAAGGCCTAGTTCGAGCGGGCGATCATCTGAAAACAAAGAGCAGCGGCGTCCGCATCAGGACGCCGCTGATTTTCTGAAGCGCTGGCATGCAGCTATCTCACAAACGCCATTCTACGGCCGCAAAATATGGCTTCAGGGGCTGAAGCCCTGTTACGCAGGCCGTTTACGGCGGGGCTGAAGCCCCGCCCTTCCGACCTGATCATTTATGTTATGAATTCATGCCTGAAGATTTAGGATTTACACTGGCCCCCGCGCGACGTGGGGCAATTCCAAAAGGGAGCGGACGATGAGCAAGGTTCGAGTGCTGGTGGGCACGCGCAAGGGGGCATTCATACTGACGGCGGACGGCAAGCGCGATAAATGGGAAGTGAGCGGGCCGCACTTCGGCGGCTGGGAAATTTATCATGTGAAGGGATCGCCGGTGGATCCCAACCGGATTTTCGTGTCGCAGACCAGCGGCTGGTTCGGGCAGATCATTCAGCGGTCGGATGACGGCGGCAAGAGCTGGGACACGCCCGGAGGCGAGAAAATGCCGAAGCCGGGCGAATTCCCCGCCGGTGGAAGCAACAAATTCGTGTACGACGCGACGCCGGAGCACGGCAAGCCGCTGACCACGCACCAGTGGTACGACGGCACGCAACATCCCTGGAAATTCAAGCGCGTGTGGCATCTGGAACCGTCGCTGACCGATCCCGACACGGTTTACGCCGGAGTCGAAGATGCGGGCCTTTTTCGCACCACCGACGGTGGCAAATCGTGGAACGAGCTTGCGGGACTGCGCGGCCATGGCACCGGCCCCCAATGGCAGCCGGGCGCGGGCGGGCTTTGCCTGCACTCGATTATTCTGGATCCCAAGGATCCGAAGAAAATTTACATCGCCATCTCCGCCGCGGGGGCGTTCCGCAGCGATGACGGCGGCAAAACTTGGAAACCAATCAATCAGGGGCTGGTCTCGTCCCACATTCCCGATCCCAAGGCGGAGATCGGCCACTGCGTGCATCACATCGCCATGAGCCCGAAGCGTCCGGGTGTGCTGTTCATGCAGAAGCACTGGGACGTGATGCGCAGCGACAACGGCGGGGACAAGTGGACGGAGATCAGCGGAAATTTGCCCACCGACTTCGGCTTCGTGGTTGACGTGCACGCGCACGAGCCGGAGACCATTTATGTGGTGCCCATCAAGAGCGACGGCGAACATTTCGTGCCGGAGGGCAAGCTGCGCGTGTACCGCAGCCGCACCGGCGGCAACGAGTGGGAGGCGCTGACCAAGGGACTGCCGCAGAGCGATTGCTACGTCAACGTGCTGCGCGATGCCATGGCGGTGGATTCGCTCGATTCCTGTGGGATTTATTTCGGGACCACCGGCGGACAGGTGTACGCGTCGGCGGATGCGGGAAACAACTGGGCGCCGATCGTGCGGGACCTGCCGGCGGTGCTCTCCGTCGAGGTGCAGACGCTGCAATGATCAAAGTGGTGCTGCCGCCGCATTTAAAGACGCTGGCGAAAATTTCGGGCGACGTGGACCTGGAAGTGAGCGGCCTGGTGACGCAGCGCTCGATTTTGGATGCGCTCGAGGCGCGCTATCCCATGCTGTGCGGCACAATTCGCGATCACGGGACTCTTCAGCGGCGACCGTTCCTGCGGTTTTTTGCCTGCCAGGAAGATTTGACTCACGAATCGCCGGACGCGCCGGTGCCCGCGGACGTGGCCTCCGGCAGAGAGCCATTTTTCATCATCGGCGCAATTGCCGGCGGGTGAGACACACATCCTTCGAATCTGCCACGGAAAAATTTCTCGCCGCCCACTTCCCTGCTGGGGTGACACCTTGGCCCAGAAATCCTCGGAGGTGAGGACCGGATTAATTTCGAAATCCACCGGGTCCTCCCAACACTTCAGCCACGGAGCGAGGGCGTCCTGCCCGGACGCTTCCATCACTTGAAAACAGCGCGCGCCGGATGGTTCGAGCCAACTCGAGTAATAGATGACGCCTTCCGGCAGCATGCGGCCCTTGCTTTTGAACCGTTCGGGCTCTCACCAAGAGGGGTTCAAACATGAATGATTAGTCCATCCCTGGCGTAAAGACCCGACGCAAGAAAAGGAAAACGGCCGGCAGCAACCGCCGCCAGCCGTTTTTTCTCGGGTCAAAGGATGCAATT
>Ga0210408_10005585_pt1 | contig 11021 bp, 7 predicted proteins | sample IncBWH4MmetaG_FD_155471 | JGI IMG/M metagenome (GOLD analysis project Ga0210408, IMG submission 155471) | Forest soil microbial communities from Barre Woods Harvard Forest LTER site, Petersham, Massachusetts, United States - Inc-BW-H-4-M | ecosystem: Environmental > Terrestrial > Soil >... | reverse complement strand
CAGACCGCCACAGGCCTAAAACTGGTGCGGGATGCTCCCTCCTCGCGCCTTGCCGACGGCTCATTTTGATCTCAACAATATACCTGCTATTTCGGGGACAGGACACTAGGTGCGCAGCTGGCGAAAGGCCGGTCCGAAGTACGCGAATAGATCTGAGGGCAACATTGATTCCTCGGAAGAACGATTTGCTGCAAGTTCTGCGGCTCTCCCGCAAAGCCAGGCACCTAAACGCCCGGCATCATAGGGAGAGATGCTTCTGGCCAGGAAGGCGGCACAGACTCCGGTCAGGACATCACCTGATCCACCAGTAGCAAGACCCGGCGAGCCGGTGGAGTTGTAGGCCGGAGGTTTGCCAATTTGACCAACTAAAGTTCGCGACCCTTTCAGCAAAAGCGCCGCAGGATACGCGGCGGTAAACTCGCTGACGATCTCGATGCGGCTCTTACCCGAAGTAGACCATAGACGTGACATTTCGCCTGGATGTGGCGTCAAGAGCCGTGGACCTGCGCATTTTGTCAATTGCACGACGGCACTCGATAAGGCGTTCAATGCGTCTGCGTCCACAACCATCGGTCCGGCGAATTGAGTGACGACATCCAGGATTTCCTGTCGTCGCGTCAATCCAAGACCGGGACCGATACCGAGGGCGTCTAGTCGATCATCCAGCACAGACCGAAAATCTATCGTTGGTTTCACCATGATTTCCGGAATCACCTTTGTCACTGCCAGGCTGTAAATCTCTTCTGGAACATACAGTGAGATCAGACCCGCGCCGGCTCGGGCAGCAGCTTCAGAACAAAGTATCGATGCCCCAACGAAACCACGCGAGCCCGCCATAACGCCCACGCGACCATAATCGCCCTTGTGAGAGTCGAACGACCGCCGCGGGACAAGGTCCTTAAGGTTTTTCGGTCCGGAGAGGATCGCGCGTCCTGGATCTTTCGGTTCCCTAAAGGTCAGTTCCGCGAGTTCGACGACGAGAATGCGACCGACGTAATTCGTAGCGTCGTCCCGAAAGAGCGGTGTTTTCGGAAAACCGATGGTAACCGTGAAGTCCGCCACGACAGCGTCAGGGTCGACGCCTTCCTCGCCGATACCGGTTGGGAGATCGATCGCATAAACGGTCGCGTCGGAGCACCGGCGCAGCGTATTGATTTCGCGGGTCAAGGCTTTTAACGCCGCGTTGAGCTGCGGCCGGGAACCGAGGCCAAGGAGACCGTCGAGGATAACTACGGGCTTACGGCCGGGTAGATCGTAGAGTCGGTCTGAGACAAGGCGCGAATCCAGTTTTGGCAGCTTCTTTTTCGGCAGCGGCTGAAGATCGCTCTCCGAAACCAGGTGACGAGTCCAAATCTCCCAACCGGCCTTGGCGAGCAGAGACCCGACGACGATAGCGTCGCCGGCATTATTTCCTTTTCCGAGATAGGCAACACAGAGGCCAGGTTGAGGCTCCTGTTCAAGGACGGCATTGGCTATGCCCTCCCCCGCTTGATCCATCAAGATTTCCGCGTCGATCCCGTCGTCGAAGGCTGCCCGCTCGATTTGCTTCATTTCGCTGGCGGTGACGATAACCTCAGCCATAGTGACTGGTCAGGAAGCAGAATTCTCCGTTGTAAGCGAAAGCTCCAGCTTTTGGCTCTTCACTAAAACAGACCGCAAAAGCTGGAGCTTTCGCTTACAACGGAAAGCCACCATCTGATTCGGTAACTCCTGAACTCCTGCGACTTCTGAATTCTTCACTTTGCTCGTTTGTCTAAGAGAAGCTATCTGACCCGCAATAAGCGTCTGGTGCACTTAGCACGTCGGATTTGCGGGTCGCGCCCCCCGCGCAACCTGCATTCCGGACTTGTTCGCCGAACGTCACCGGACGCGCGGGAGCGCGTCCCTACCAGAGTGAACTGGCCCTACTTTTTGTCTGCCTCAACGTGCAACTCAATTTGAACGTCGTCTCCAACGACTTGAGTACCCTCGATGACTTTGTTCCAGCTGAGGCCGAAATCACTCCGCTTGAGAGCGGTTGCTGCATCCCATCCACTGACGATGGATCCCGGCTTCATGCCAGCCCCTTTGCCGAGTAATTCGACCTTCAACACTACTTCCTTGGTAACTCCGTGCATGGTCAGATTACCGGTCACATCGGCGGTATTTTCACCGGTCCGTTTGACGGAGGTGCTTTTGAAGGTGATCTCCGGGAACTTTTTCGCATCGAAAAAATTGGGAGACCTCAGATCGTCATCCCGCATTTTAACGCCAGTGTCAACGCTGGCCACCTGGATGGTTACCTCGACGGACGACTGTTCAGGGTTGGCTTCGGCCAGTTGAATCTGGCCTGAGAAGTCGTCAAATTTTCCGGGTACTTTAGAAAACAAATGACGAACTTGAAAACCAATCGTCGAATGAGCCTTGTCGAAGACGAAGGTGTCAGCCGCGAAGGCGGAATGAGCTATCAGGAGAGCCGATAGTGGGGCCAGGAGAGTTATTTTGTTCATAAAGATGCGCCCAAATTAAAGAATATCGTAATACAGAGTCAACGCCAGATAACCATATTCCGGCCGCATGAGAAAACCCGTTCGGCGGCGTAGCCAAACGGGTTTTCTCGGTCGGGGGGGAAACGTGTAACCCTGAATGCCCTCTAAAACCTAGACTTTGCTCTTGAAGTCTTTGCCTGGAACGAATTTGACAGTCTTTGATTTCGGAATACGGATTTGCTGGAGAGTCTTCGGATTGACGCCTTTCCGGGCCTTTCTTTCGACCACCTTGAAGGTTCCAAATCCAACTAACTGTACCATCTTATCCTTTTTCACGCCGACCTTGACTGCATTAATGACTGCTGTGACCGCCCTTTCCGCTTCCGCCTTACTCGTTTCGCTTCCGAGCTGTTTCTGGACCGCTTCGACTAACTCTACTTTGTTCATGATAAACGATGCGTTTGCCGTGGGATGTTAGGCTTGGGAACGTAGCATTCAAGCCGATTTGCGGACGAACGCTCCTAATTTTGTCGTTTTCACAACATTCGCAACTTTTTGTCAATTCATTAATCTTGTTTTATGGAATTTCACCCTGTCCTGGAGCGCTGAGGCCGGTTTCTAGGGGCAAACCGATCATTTCCGACGACGTTTACCTCGCACCCAACGCCACGATTCTCGGCAAAGTCTCGATCACGATCCAGCGTGTGGTTTCACTGCGTGATTCGAGCTGACTGGTCCTGGGTTCTCCGGGCGAGGTCGTGCGAAAGGTGACAGACGGCGAGCAGAAGGGCATCGAGGAACTTGCCGAGAAATATGTGGCCGTTGCAAAGCATTACTGCAGACTCGAATAATCGATCGTCTTCAGGCGATCAAGACTGAGGCCTAACCTGGGGACACAATCGATCAAAGCACGAGTATACGGATGCCGTGGCTGGCGCAGAACATCTTCTGTGTGCCCAAACTCTACTAAGCGACCGCGAAACATCACCGCCACTTTGTCTGCCAGGCCGCCGATAATACCGAAGTTATGCGTAATCAGAATGATCGCCATCCGGTATTTTTTCTTAAGCGCCTGGAAAAGATCGAGGATTTGTCGCTGGATAGTTACATCAAGGGCTGTCGTTGGCTCATCGGCAATCAGGATCTCGGGCTGACAACAGAGGGCCATGGCGATCATCACGCGTTGCTGCATGCCGCCGCTCAACTGGAAAGGGTAGTCTCTCAGCCTCCGAGCTGGATCCACAATTCCTACCTGATCAAGCCAGTGGATGACCTCTTTGCGCACTTTGCGGACTTCCGGCCGATGTAAACGGATCGTCTCCGCGATCTGCTCGTAGATGGAAAAAACCGGGTTCAAGCTCGTCGCCGGCTCTTGAAATATATAGGCAACCTGATTCCCGCGGACCGAGCGCAGCATGTTTTCGCTCATACCGAGGATCGAGTGACCGTCGAGCAGGATGTCACCGCTTTTGTAGAACGCCGGAGGTTCCGGTAACAATCTGGTAAGAGCCAAAGCGGTAACGCTCTTGCCGCTCCCGCTTTCGCCAACAATGGCAAGAGTCTCGCCTTCTCCCAAAGAAAAAGATATTGATTCCACTGCGGTAAAGTCACCGTCGTCCAACCTAAAACCGATCGTGAGATCTCTGACCTCCAGCATCTGACTTAATTAGGACCAAGATTTTGGTTGTAAAGGCGAGAAACTGGATCGGGCAGTTCCGAAGGGATATCTCCGTGGTTGAAAACCGCACCGCCGGAAGATAGTAACGCTTTGTGAAACTATACACCTGCTTGCTCGTTGTCTTCGGCCTCTTGGCGCCATCACTCCGAGCCGAACAGAAAGAATTGGTCGTGGGAATGGAGATGTCATACCCGCCATTTGAGATGCTGGACTCGAGCGGCCAACCGGCGGGAGTGAGTGTGGATATGGCTCGTGCGATGGGCCAATATCTGAACCGCCCCGTTCGGTTTGAGAATATTCCATTTGACGGATTGATCCCTTCTTTGAAGACAGGTAAAATTGACGTAATCATTTCGTCGCTGACGATGACGGAGGATCGCAAGAAATCGATCGATTTCAGCGATCCCTACTTGACGATGGGGCTGGCTATCCTTGTAAACAAAAACAGCGACATCCGGTCGATCAACGACATCGACAAACCCAGTCGCAACGTCGCTGTGAAAAAGGGGACGACAGGCAATATCTATGCAATCCAGCACTTCAAAAATGCGAAGCTGCTGGTCCTCAACGAAGAGAGCGCGTGTGCTATCGAAGTGGCGCAAGGCAAGGCAGACTGTTTTATTTATGATCAGGTTTCAGTCTTCCAAACTTGGAAAAAATACCAGGACACAACTCGGGCGCTCCTTCAACCGTTTCAGCAGGAACAATGGGCGATGGGGGTTCAGAAAGGAAACGACGACCTTCGACAGCAAATAAACGGCTTCATCAAGCATTTCAAGGAAACCGGAGGCTTCGAGCAAATCGGGGTCAAGTACTTTAGTGAAAACAAAAAGGCTTTCGAAGAACTCGGGATACCATTTTATTTTTGAGTTCGTTTAGCATCATGCCGGAGAAAGCAAAGCGGATCGAGTGGCTAAAATACTTGTTGGGCGGGCTGCTGACGATTCTTGCCCTCATCGTGGCGTTTTACCAACCGATCCTCTTCGGAGTTGCGCAGGTGGTGGCTCAGCAAATCGCAAAATCTCAAGAATTTTCGTTACGGTTCAAGATTCACGGCTCCATCTTTTCAAATCTCTACATCGAGGATCTTCATCTCCAACCGCTTCCGGAGAACACAAATTTACCGCTGGAACGCGTTGATGCCGAGCGGGTCGCACTTCGTTACGATCTACTTAGCCTGTTTAAGAAAGACTTCTTGAACCTCGTTGAACTCGTAGAACTTAAAGATATCAGCATCGTGATCCGTGAGGTTCCATCGACTCAACAACAGAGTCCCGCCAGCCTGCGGATGCCTGCCATCATACCCAAGAAGGTCGATATTCGAGATTTCAATCTCATCGTCCGGGGAGAAAACGGCGATCTTGAGGTACGAAACTCTGCGTTGGCATTTCAGCAAGGCGAGGAGGGGTATCTGGCCTGCGAATCGCTTCGTATCCCTGCTATCGGCATGTGGAATCAGCTCCGCGCAGGTCTGCGGTATAATCAAGGGCAACTTGAGCTGACCGATTTTGCGTTAGAACCGATTTTCGCGGTGAATCGGCTGCAAGTCGATTTGTCCGGCTCCGAACAGGGAAGATTTCGCTTGAACCTGGACGGGAAGGCGCTGGAATCCTCCGTCGCTGCGAATGTTACATACGAACAACCTGCGGATACGCCATTCGTTAACGCGAGTTTGGAACTCACTGGTCTGGAGCTCAGCCAGATTCAGAAGCTGTCGCCTATACCGATTTCCGGCTCCATTTCAAAAATCGATGTCCGACTGGAAGGTGATCTTAATCGCCCAAGGAGCTTCTCAGGCTCAATTGGCGTGGCCGCGAACGGTCTACGGTACCAAGACTACGGCATCGATACTGCCAGCGTCGCGCTACTCATCGACAAAGGGAAGGGAGAAATTCAGGAACTCTCCGTTAACGCCGGTCCAAACAAGCTTCGGGTTAGCGGTAACTTTACGCTCTCAGAGACACCGAACGAGCTTCTTAGCAGATCGTCAGCGGATATTGGCTTTGGTGCCGAGGTTCGCGGCCCCGAGCGCTACGTTCCAGATCTTAAAGCGACGACCTTGGTTACCGGAAGTGTAGGGCTGGCAAACGGAAGGGCCCAGCTGGTTTTCCAGGCTTCCGCCGGAAATATCAGCCTACCGAAATTCGCACCCGGGTTGGCCATTTCCGGGGTCAATGCGGATCTTTTTGCGGCTGCCCAGCTCCCGCTGGCCGAAGATCCCTGGAAATCCCTAGCTGCGGTCGTGGTCAGCAACGTCACAAACATTTCGTATCAGGACGCTCACATCCGCCAAGTCCAGGTGGCGGCTGACACCATGGACACCAAAACTGCAACCGCCAATTTAACGTTGCTAAGCGGAGAGAGCCGGGCCGAAGTAACAGCAAATTTCCCATTGCCGTCGTCAGGTGCATCGGTTGATCCAAGGCAAATCGCCGGTCATGTAAGGTTCAACATTGCATCCATCGCCGACTTCATCAGCCAGAATGAAATTGCGGGGAACCTGACCGCCAGCGGCGACGTTCAATTCGAGCACTTGCAGGCCAACGGAGCAGTTCGCGGAAGTGGCAAACAGCTAAAATATCGGGGAATGATCCTGCAAGCATTTGACTTGGACGCGGCCTTTAAAGGCCAGATGGCGCAAGTTCGCGATTTCCGAATTAGCTTTGATCCCGCTAACTACCTGGACCTAACGGGATCGGCTCAATTAGCCGATCCGTTCCCGTTTCGAGCAGACGGTCAGGTGAAATTCAGGGATTTGGCCGTGCTAGACGAATTCCTGGGAGATCTGGGCGTTCAGCCTGGTCTGAGCGGCGGCCTAAACATCAATTTTACCGGTACCGGCGACGTCCGTAACCCTACGGCCCAACTTCAAGTATCGGGTAGTCAGTTGCAGTACCGCGGGTTTGTTGTGCAGGGCATCGATGTGCAAGCGATCGTCGAACACGCAAACGCAGACGTGGAGAGGTGTCGGATCAGCCTGGACGCGAACAACTATGTCGACATCCGTGGGAACCTCCAATTCGCTGATCCCATTCAATACCAGGCGGGTGGACGAATTAATTTCCGAGATCTCGGCCTATTTAATGCCTTGCTGAAGAGTCTCGGGCAACCCCAAGGGTTGAGCGGTGCGCTTAACGCAAACTTCTCCGGAACCGGTAACAGCAAAGACACTGCTGCAGATCTCCAGGTCCAGGGCGAACAACTAAAGTACCGTGGACTGCTGATCCAAAGCGTTAATGCAGAGGCGACCGTCAGGAATTCGAAGGCAGATATCCAGATCTGCCGAGTGACACTCGACGCAAATAATCGCGTAGAATTAACAGGAACGGCTCAACTCGCCGATCCGTATCCCTACGTACTCAATGGCACAATCGGATTAACCGATCTCGGCGTCTTCAACGATCTCCTCAAGAATCTTGGGCAACCGACCGGGTTGAGCGGCATTCTCAAGGGTACATTCTCAACAAAGGGCGACGCAAAACACCCTGAAGCCCATATTCAACTTTCCGGGGATCAATTAAAGTACCTGGGCCTTTTAATTCCGAACATTGGCATTGAAGCGGCGGTCGAAGGAGGAAGAGCCGACCTCAAGACTTGCCGAGTCACGATTAATGAGAACGACTTCATTGATGTGACCGGAGACGTTGGCCTCGTCGCACCTTATCCATACGACGCGAGCGGCGCAATCACACTGCGAGATCTCGGAGTCTTTAACGAACTTCTCAAGAATGTTGGCCAGCCTGGGGACCTGAGCGGCAATTTGAGGCTGAACTTCTCCGGGGAAGGTGACACGAAGAACCCTACAGCACACGTCCAGTTCCTGGGTGAAGGGCTTAAGTATCGCGGCTTGTTGGTCCAGAATGTCGACATTGAGTCAAAACTTCAAAACTCGCTGGCGACGATCGAAAAGGGCCGATTGAGTTTGGATCCAGACAACTACATCGACGTCACCGGAAACGCGCAGATCGCTGAACCGAATTCGTATGAGGCTCACGGTACGATTGCGCTGAAAAACCTTGGCGTTTTCAACGACTTGCTTCGGAGCCTCGGACAACCAGGCGACCTTGCCGGGGCACTCCAAGTGGACCTTTCCGGAAAGGGTACCGTTAAGAATCCAACGGCCGAATTCCGTATCGCGGGCAGCCAGCTGAAATACCGCGGCCTTCCAGTTCAAAGCATAGATTTACAGTCGACAGTTCAGAATCGCCTGGCGAACATTCAGAGTTGCCGAATCAACTTGGATGCTAACAACTATATTGATCTCATTGGAGAAGCGGGGTTGACGGATCCCTACGCTTACAAAACGAACGGCGCCATTGAACTGAGGAACCTTGCGATGTTCGACGAATTGCTCAAGAGCATCGGACAATCTGCCGCATTGAGCGGAAATGTTCATGTAGACTGGTCCGGCACCGGGAACGTCAGGGGTGGCATTCCTGATGCCCAACTTCACGTCCTGGCAAGCCAGGTCAAATATCGTGGACTCGTGATCCAGAGCGTTGATATCGACGGAAATCTCTTGAACCGAAAGCTGGATCTACCGAGTTGCAAAGTCGTCTTCAACCAAGACAACTTCGTTGATGCCAAAGGGGATGCGCTCCTGGACGAACCTTACAATTACGACGCGGACGCGACCATCAAATTTCAGGATCTTGGGTTTCTCAATGACCTATCTAAATCCTTCGGTCAGGATCTTGGTCTTGGTGGAAAACTGAGTGCCCAATGGACTGGTAAAGGGCCGCTGAAAGATCAAACCGGAAATATCGAACTGCATGGGGACCAAATCCGAACCAAGGTGGCCCAACGAATTCAATTCGACGTGGCTGCAAATTACCAAGGAATGAACGCCGAAGTTCCTCGGCTGCAGATCTCTTCGCCGTTCGCGGATCTGGATGCGTCCATGCGGTTCAGCCCTCGCCTCTTGGAGATTCCCGCTCTGAATATCCGCAAAAGCGGAAACACGATAACGGGAAGTATTAAAATACCGCTAGACCTACAGCCTGGAAAAAAAGTCCCGCTCGATCTCGATCAACCGGTCGACATTAAGATCCAGGCTGACAAAATTGCCCTAAGTTCGTTTCAGCCTGGTAAGCCACAGCTCACTGGCACGATCGCATTCCAGCTTCAGGCATCGCAAACCTTACGAGATCCATTGCTGCAATTTACGGCCAGCGCACGCGATGTCCGGACGACCGCCGTGTCGAACCTGTCAGCGGCGAAGGGCGATCTCTCCGTTCGCGTCGCGGATAAAGTGCTGACCGTTGATGGAAACATCCAACAGCAGGATGTCCACCCGCTTTTATTGACGGGTCGGGTCCCGCTTGACGTAGGCCAAATCATCGAGACCGGCCACCTGCCGGATGACACGCCTCTACAATTCTCCCTAAAATGGCCGGACAACAATTTGGCGTTCATCCGGAAGATCATCCCGGATGTCAAGGTGGTCGAAGGAACGACTAGCGTTGATGTAGGGATCAATGGGACAATCAAACGGCCGGACCTATCCGGAAGTATCCGGGCCAGTCTTTCGAGATTCCAAGCCAAGACCGACACGGTTCCGCCGATTGCTGACTTCTCTACAACAATAACGTTCCGGCGCGATCACGTGCAATTCGATCAACTCAAAGGCTTGGCGGGCGGAGGAGTTTTTGGGGTTAACGGCGCGATCGACCTGACGGATGGTACTAACCCGAAGTTTGACATTGGCGTAACCGGCAACCAGGTTCTGCTGACCCGCAGCGACGGTATAATTGTCCGAGCGAACTTTGGCCTGGCTATCCGGGGGCCATTATCATCCGGGGAAGTAAGTGGAACGGTCGGAATCACCGATAGCCGATTCTTCAAGGATATTGACATTCTGCCGCTAAACCTTCCCGGACGTCCCCCGCCGCAACCGCCGGCGGGCGCTATGCCAAAGATCGCCGTGGACACTCCTCCTTTCAACGACTGGAAGTTCAACATATCGATTCGGACCGATGACGCATTTCTGATCCAGAGCAATCTGGCCCGGGGAAGGGTTACAATTAATCTGCAGGTAGGCGGCACTGGCGCAGCGCCCAGTGTGACGGGTTTTGTTCAAGTTGACCGCCTTGTGGCGTCGCTGCCTTTTAGTAAAATGGAGATCGATGACGGAAGGATAGACTTCGCGCAGGGTGGAAACATCCTCGATCCCAGCCTAAGCATTCTAGGTCGATCGACGGTGAGCGATTACGATGTCCGGATGCGCATTTTTGGTCATGTATCTAGTCCCACGGTATTGCTCGATAGCTCGCCGCCGCTGGCCCAGGGAGACATTCTTGTTCTACTAGCCACCGGCTCAACCACCTCCCAATTTGCGCAGAACCCATCGTTGCTTGCAGGCCGCGCGACATTCATTGTGCTCGAACAGCTTTACAGAAAGTTTTTTCCCGGCACAAATCGGGCTGCTGGAGAAAAAGAACCCTTCATCGATCGCTTTTCGGTAAATGTCGGCCCTGGGACCAGAGCGGGCGAACAGGACATCGTGAGTACTTTTAAGCTGACTAAGAATTGGCAAATTATCGGAGTCTTCGGCACCGGCAGCTACCAGGGTCGTCTGAAGTATTTAGTTCGATTCCGATGAGATGCGTAGCAATTGCTATCACCCTGCTGTTCATGAGCCAGCAGGAAATCTCGCTTCTCGGGCAGGGCGAAAACCCCCAAAAGTCCGCCGAACCAGAACCGATCAACAACAACGCGCCTCCTCCGCAGACGGCGTCACGAGTACGATTTGTCGGCAATACGAAGTTCAGTGACAAGGAGCTTAGCGCTGCGCTTGCAGATCCTCTCGCAGCGATTCAGCAGCGGGGCCTTAGCCTGCCTTTGGCAGATGATACGGCCTACTATCTTGGGGTCTT
>Ga0210408_10005584_pt1 | contig 11023 bp, 11 predicted proteins | sample IncBWH4MmetaG_FD_155471 | JGI IMG/M metagenome (GOLD analysis project Ga0210408, IMG submission 155471) | Forest soil microbial communities from Barre Woods Harvard Forest LTER site, Petersham, Massachusetts, United States - Inc-BW-H-4-M | ecosystem: Environmental > Terrestrial > Soil >... | reverse complement strand
GCGCTCGTGACCGGCAGCAGCCACCACGGGACGGTCCTGAGGGACGACAGCCCGCTGGCCTCGATGCCGTGGCTGGCCCCGCTGTCCTGGGTGTTCCAGACGCTCGCGGTCTTCTTCCTGGTCGGCGGCTACTCGGCGGCCCGCAGCTACCGCGGCGGATACCTCCCCTGGCTGCGCAAGCGCATGATCCGGCTGGCCCGTCCGGTCGCGGCCCTGGTCGCGGTCTGGATTCCGGTCACGGTCGGCATGATCCTGGCCGGTGTCCCGGCCGCCACCGTGCACACGCTTCTGTTCCTGGTCATCAGCCCGCTGTGGTTCCTGGGCGTGTACGCCGTGCTCACCGCGCTGACCCCGGCGGCCATGTGGCTGGTCCGGCGGTTCGGCGCGTGGGCGGCGGCCTTCCCGGTCGCCGTGGTGGCCGTCGCCGACCTGGTCCGGTTCGGCCTGCACGGGCCCTCCTGGGTGGGCTGGGTCAACCTTCCGGCCGGCTGGCTGGTCCCGTACCTGATCGGCATCGCCTGGGCACAGGGTTTGCTGCGCGGCCGCCGGGTCCCCGCGCACATGCTGGCGGGCGGCGCGGCCGCGACCGCCGCGCTGATCGTCTGGGCCGGCTACCCGGCCAGCATGGTCGGCGTGAACGGAGCCCACATCTCGAACCTGAACCCGCCCACCCTGGCCGCGGTGACGTTCGGGATCGCCCAGTGCGGCCTGGCGCTGCTGCTGCGCGACTGGCTGGCCCGGCTGATGCGCCGCCCGCTGGCCTGGGCCGCGATCGCCATGGTCAACCTGTCGGCGATGACCCTGTTCCTGTGGCACCAGACCGCGTTCGTCACGGTCAGTTCCGCCGGCCTGCTGGCCGGCCGGGTGCCGGGCCTGCTGACCGCCCCGACGGGCGGCTTGTGGGTAGCCGAACGGCTCATCTGGCTGCCGGTGTTCGCGATCATGCTGTCGGGCCTGTGGCTCGCGTTCCACCGGATCGAACGCGGCTAGCCGGAAATTACACCGGCGGAGCCTCCCCCTCTGAGGCGGCATGCCCTACCGGACGGCCCGGCGGGCCGAGGCGGCGAGCCGCTCGGCGAGCGCGGCAACCAGGCTGCGGAGTTCGTCAGGTCGCTCGATGACGAACGGCCTGTCGAGCGACGCGAGCACCCCGGGTACCCAGTCGAGCCGTTCTGCCCGCAGGTCCACGCGCAGCCAGCCCTCGGTCCGCGGATCCTCGCCGGCCGCGGCCGATTCGATGCTCGCGACGCTGGCCGGAAGCCGCACCCGGATCTGCTCGGCCGTCGCCTGGATCCGCAGCGTCACCTGATACCGGTACGGAGCCGTGGCGAGCCCCGACAGTACGCGCTGGGCCGGGTCGAGCCCAGCGGGCGGCTCGAACGAGCCGGGCAGGGTCCGCGCGTCCGCGATGCGGTCGAGCCGGAAGGTCCGGTCCTCACCGATTCCCGGATCCGCACCCGTGACGTACCACCGGCCCGAATGAGCGACCAGCCCGTACGGGTGCAGGGTGCGTTCGCTGCGCCGGCCGTCGGCGGAGGTATACCTGATCGAGACCGGCCGGTGATGGCGCACTGCGTCCGCGACGCAGAGCAGCACCGCGCTCTCCGGGGCGGTGCTCTCCGGGGTGGCGAACTCGCCGGGCGGGGCGGTGAAGGCGAGCGATCCGAGCACGGTGTCGAGCCTGCGGGCGAGCCGATCCGGCAGGACCCGTCGGATCTTGGCCGCGGCCGTCTCGCTCGCCGTGCCCGCCGCCGTCATCAGCCCGGCCCGACGCCCGGCGACCAGGCCGAGCAGCACGGCGAGCGCCTCCTCGTCGCTCAACATGAGCGGCGGCATCCGGTACCCGGCGGCGAGCCGGTACCCACCGTAGCGGCCGCGCACCGACTCCACCGGCACGTCGAGGTCGATCAGATGGTCCACATACCGCCGAACGGTCCGGCCTTCCACGCCGAGCCTGTCAGCGAGTTCAGCCACGGTCCGGACGCCACCCGACTGCAAGAGCTCGAGCAAGGTCAGCACGCGGGCAGCAGGTCGTGCCATATTCAAAACTTAGCGAAAATACCGGACCGTTTCTGTCCAGTATTCGTCTTAGCCTGCGAGGGAGAGCCGATCCGCAGACCAAGGAGATCACCATGGATTTCGTCTCGATCCGCGTCATCACCGAAGACGTCGCGCGCCTGGCCAGCTTCTACGAGAAGGCCACCGGAGTGGAGCCGACCTGGTACACCGAGGACTTCGCCGAGCTCAGGACCGCTCACGCCACCCTGGCGATCGGCAGCACCCGTACCGTCCCGCTTTTCGCGCCCGGCGCCGCCCGTCCGGCCGGCAACCACACGGTGATCATCGAGTTCCTCGTCGACGACGTGGACCGCATGCACCAGAACCTGGCCGGCTTTGTCGAGGACGTCGTCCAGGAACCCACCACGATGCCCTGGGGCAACCGGTCAATGCTGTTCCGCGACCCCGATGGCAACCTCGTCAACTTCTTCACCCCGGTCACCCCAGCCGCCATCGAGAAATTCGCCCGCTAACCAGAGTGCGGCCGCCCCCGCGGAATGTCATGGCCCATTGTCAGGCTTCCTTCGATGCAGGAAGCCCTTGAGCCGGGACGATGGAGGCCGAGGGGATAGCGACCGTGACGGACAGGCCGCCATCCTCGCGCGGACAGGCGATAGCGGTCCCGCCGTGGATCGCGGCGATGGACGCCACGATGGCCAGCCCGAGACCGAACCCGTCATGAGACGTCCGGTCGCTGAGCCGCTCGAACGGCTGGAAGATGCGCCCGACCTCGACCGGGTCGACGATCGGGCCGGTATTGGCCACGGTCAGCTCGCACCTACCCGCGATGGTGCGGGTGCTGACCCAGACGTCGCCCGCTGGAAGGTTGTACCGGACCGCGTTGTCGACCAGGTTCGCGACCAGCCGTTCGGCCAGCACTGGATCGCCCGAGATGACGGCAGGCTCTAGCGTGGCGTGCACCTGCAGGCCGCCTGGGCGAACGGCGTCCAGGACGTCCTCGGCCACCGTGCCCAGGTCGACCTTCTGCCGAACGGTGAGCCCGCGCTCGTTGCGCGCGAGGATGAGCAGCGCACCGATGAGGTGCTCGGCATGATCGACCGCTGCGCGGATGTCCCCGGCCATGGCGCGCAGGTCGCCGGGCGTGCTGTCCGGGTTGTCGAGCACGACGTCGACCGTGGCGCGCATGACGGCCAGCGGGGTGCGCAGCTCGTGGGAGGCGTTGGCGATGAACCGCTGCTGGCCCTCGAACGCGGCCTGGAGCCTGCCCAGCATGTCGTCGAAGGTCTCGGCCAGTTCGCGGAGCTCGTCCCGAGGCCCCGTCGCCGCCACCCGCGTCGACAGATCGTGCTCCGACGCGGCCCGGGCGGCCGTCGTGATCCGCTGCACAGGCCGCAGCGCCCGCCCGGCGAAGATCCACCCCAGCACCGCCGCCAGGGCGATGACCACGGCCAGCGTGATCAGCGAGTACTGCAGCAGGTGCGACAGGGTGAGGTCACGCTGCCCCTGCGCCCCCGCCTGCTGGAAGTACGCGGCGCACTTGGCCAGGATGCCCGGGTCGGACCGGGCACTCGCCTCCGCCGACCGGCACCGCTCCGCGAACCCGGCCAGATCGCTGAGCGAAGCCGCCCCGCCTTTCCCCTGAGCCTGAGCCTGAGCCTGCGCCTGCGCCGGCAACCGCGCCACCTGCGCGTAACTGACCGCCACAACCAGAACCCCGCATACGCCGAACAGGCCGCTATACAGCAGGGTCAGCCGGGCCCGGACGGTCAGCCGCGGCCGGCTCACGCCGGGTACCCCTTCACATCCGGTACCCCTTGCCCACCACGGTCTCGATCAGCGGCGGATCGCCCAGCTTGCGCCGCAGCCGGGCCATCGTCACCGAGACGATGTTGCTGAACGGGTCGGCGTGCGCGTCCCACACATGCTCGAGCAGTTCCTCCGCGCTGACCACCGCCCCGTCCGCCGCTACCAGCATCTCCAGCAGGCCGAACTCCTTGCGCGTGAGCGACAGCGGCCCGTCCCCGCGGCTAGCCCGGTGCCGCGCCCGGTCGACGCACAGGTCGCCCAGGTACAGCACCGGCGGCGCGGACGGCGCGCGCCGCCCCAGCGCCCGTACCCGCGCGACCAGTTCCGCGAAGACGAACGGCTTCGGCAGATAGTCATCCGCCCCCAGTTCAAGACCGTCCACCCGGTCCTCGACCCCGGCCGCCGCGGTCAGCATAAGGATCCGCGGCCCGCCCCCGGCCAGGGTGCGGCACACCCGGTCACCGTGCACGGCCGGCAGGTCGCGGTCGAGCACGATCACGTCATAAGCCGTGTGCGCGGCCGCTTCCAGCGCCGCCGCGCCGTCGTGCACCGCGTCCACCGCCATCCCGGCCCGGGCCAGCCCTTGAGCGATCCGGTCGGCCAGCGTCACGTGGTCCTCGGCCACCAGCACGCGCATCTCCTCAGTGTGCGCCAGCCGCCATGACATCCGTGCAACATGTCAGGTTGCGGTGATGTCACCCCGTTCGGCATAAAACTGCCGGCATGAAGCCAGTCCCCATGCTCATCGCGGCGGCCGGCCTGGCGCTGCTGGCCGCGGCCTGCAGCGGGAGCCCGACCCCCGTTACCGCGGGCGGCACAGCCACCGCAGCCGGAGCGACCCAAACCTCGTCCGCGGTCACCTACTCCCACTGCATGCGCGCCCACGGCGTCCCGGGCTTCCCCGATCCCGCCAGTAACGGGGCGCTCCCGAAGACCAGCGCGCAGCAACTCGGCGTCAGCGACTCCCGGTTCCAGGCGGCGCAGAGCGCCTGCCAGCAGGAACTCCCAGCCGCCCCGTCGTCCCAGCAGCAAGCCCAGCAGTGCCTGCAGGCCGGCGACTGCCCGCAGGCCCTGGTGCAGCAGATGCTGACCGCGGACCGGGCGTTCGCCCGCTGCATGCGCTCCCACGGCGTGCCTAGCTGGCCCGACCCCACGGTCGACTCCGAGGGACGCCCGGTCTTCAACCTCGTCCCGGCCGGCATCACGCACAGCCAGACGCATTCGCCGCCGATCTCGAACAAGCTAGCCGAATGCGAGCGGCTGGATCCGGCCCCGGCAGGGATGGAGTCAAATTGAAAGGTACGGCCGTGGCCGCCTTGGTCCTGCTGGCGGCAGCCTGCGGCGGCGGCTCGTCGACGACCGTCGGACTGGTCAGCTCCCAGGCCGTCGCCTTCTCCCAGTGCATGCGCTCCCACGGCGTGCCCGACTTCCCCGATCCCGCCAGCCGGGGAGGAGTGCCCAAGGTCACCCCGCAGCAAGTGGGGGTCAGCACTTCCCGGTTCCAGGCGGCCCAGCGAGCCTGCGCCCCGCTCCTCCAGCCGTCCCAGGCCCAGGTACCGCAGATCATGACCGGCCTGCTGAACTTTGCCCGCTGCATGCGCTCCCACGGCATACCGACCTGGCCCGACCCCACCACCGACCGCAACGGTCAGCCGGTTTTCGACATTCCCGGCATCGACCCGGATTCGCCCCGGGTCAGCAACACAGCCGACGCCTGCACGCACCTGCTGGTCCAGTCCACGACCGGCCCGACCACGATCCAGCTGTGTGACGGCACCGGCGAAGACGGCGGGTGCGCCGGTTACGGAGATCCTCGTGACAGCTAGGGCATCGTGCGCCCGCTGGGTCGCTTTGGGCACCGTGGCCCTGCTGGCGACAGCATGTTCCCCGGCCGCCCCCTCGGAGGCCGGGCCGCAGGGCGCGCCGCCCGCCACGGCCGCGGTAACCAGGCAGGACATCACGGCGACGACCCCGGTGACCGCGACGCTGGGCTACGCCGGCTCCTACGTGGTCCGGGGGCAAGGCGGGGGAGCGCTGACGTGGTTGCCGCCGGCCGGCCAGATCATCAGGCAAGGACAATCTTTGTACCGAACGGGTGATGAAACCCCCGCCATCCTCCTGTACGGCAGCACCCCGGCCTGGCGCCCCCTGGCCGAGGGAGTCACCGGCCATGACGTGTCCCAGCTGAACCACGACCTGGTTGCCCTGGGCGACGCGGACCGCCCGGCCATCTCCGCGCTGGGCTGGGACTACTTCTCCTGGGTGACGGCGGCCGGGGTAGCGAAGCTGCAGTCGGCGCTGGGGGTCTTCGACCCGCCGGGGTGGCTGCCGCTGGGGTCGGTGGTGTTCGAGCCGCGGGCGCTGCGGGTCAGCCAGGTGACCGGGAGCCTGGGCGGCCCGGCCGACGGCCCGGTGCTGACGGCGACATCGGACCAGCACGTGGTGACGGTCCCGCTTGATGTCTCCCGGCAAGGCGAGGTGAAGGCCGGTGATAAGGTCACCGTCACGCTGCCCGACGGGACCACGACGCCGGGCGCCGTGTCCTCGGTCGGCACGGTGGCGACCACCTCCGGGTCCGGGGGAAATCCGGTCACGACGATCCCGGTGCAGGTGAAGCTGACCGAGCCGGCGGCGGCGGGGACCCTGGACCAGGCGCCGGTGACGGTGAACATCACCACCGGCACTGCCCGCGGCGTCCTCGTGGTACCGGTGACGGCGCTGGTGGCCCGGTCGGCCGGGCGGTACGCGGTGGAGGTCACCGGCCAGGGGAGTTCGCGGCGCTGGGTGCCGGTGACGCCCGGGATCTTCGACGACGCCTCCGGCCTGGTGCAGGTGACCGGGGCGCTGACCCCCGGTCAGCGCGTCGTGGTGGCGGCGTCATGAGCCTGGTGCTGGAACTGGACGAGGTGTCGAAGGTGTACCCCGGGTCGCCGCCGGTGCGGGCCCTGGACCGGGCCAGCCTGGCGGTAGCCGCGGGGGAGCTGGTCGCGGTGACCGGCCCGTCCGGTTCGGGCAAGTCGACGCTGCTGCACCTGATGGGCACCCTGGACCAGCCGACGGCCGGGACGGTGCGCGTCACCGGGATCGACGTGGCCCGGATGCGGGACCGGGAACTGGCGGCGCTGCGGGCGTCCCGGATCGGGTTCGTCTTCCAGCAGTTCTTCCTGGCCGAGCACCAGAGCGCGCTGGCCAACGTGGCCGACGGGCTGCTCTACGCCGGGGTACGCCGGGCCGAGCGGCGGCGGCTGGCCGCGCACGCCCTGTCCGTCGTCGGGCTTGAGCACCGGGCCGCCGCCCGGCCGACCCAGCTGTCCGGGGGCGAGCGCCAGCGGGTCGCGATCGCCCGGGCCATCGCCGGCCGCCCGCCGGTGCTGCTGGCCGACGAGCCGACCGGGAACCTGGACTCGGCCACCGGGTTCTCGATCCTGGCCCTGCTCGAAGACCTCAACCAGCAAGGAACGACGATCATCGTCATCACCCACGACCACGCGGTTGCCGCCCGGACCCGGCGGCGCATCGAGATGCTCGACGGTCACGTCACCGGAGACCGGTCATGATGACCCTCTCCGACCTAGCCGCCCTGGCCAGCATCGGGCTGTGGACCCGCAAGCTGCGGGCCGCCCTGTCGGCGCTGGGCATCGCGATCGGCGTCGCCGCCATCGTCGCCGTCCTCGGCCTGGCCGCCTCCTCCCAGGCCGCGCTGCTGGCCGAGATCAGCCGCCTGGGCACCAACCTGCTGACCGTCACCAACGGGCAGACCTTCTCCGGCGCCACCGCCGAGCTGCCGGTGGCGGCGCCGGGCATGATCACCCGGCTGCCCGGGGTCGCCGCCGTGCAGGCCACCGGCACCGTCCCCGGCATCAGCGTCTACAAGTCCCCCTACATCCCCCCGATCGAAACGAACGGCCTCAGCGTCGACGCCGCCACCCTCGGCCTGCCCGCCGTGGCCGGCACCAGCCTCGCCCAGGGCCGGTTCCTCGACGCCGCCACCGCCCGCGAGCCGGTCGCGGTGCTCGGCGCCGCCGCCGCCAGGCTGATGGGCATCGACCGGATCCAGCCCGGGATGCGGATCTGGGCCGACGGCCAGTGGTTCTACCTGACCGGCATCCTCAACCCGGCCATCTATGCCCCACAGCTCGACTCGGCGGTCCTGGTCGGCTTCCCGGCCGCGGAGAAGTACCTGCACTTCGACGGCCACCCGTCGCAGGTCTACGTGCGCACCGCCGATACCCAGGCCGCCGTCGTCGCCGTCGACAACCTGCTCGGCGCGCAGGCCAACCCGGAAAACCCCGGCCAGGTCGGCGTATCCCGGCCATCGGACGTGCTCACCGCCCGGGCCGACGCCAAGGGCGCGCTCGACACCCTGTTCCTCGGCCTCGGCGCGGTCGCGCTGCTGGTCGGCGCGATCGGGGTGGCCAACATCATGGTCATCTCGGTGCTGGAACGCCGCTCCGAGATCGGGCTGCGCCGGGCGCTGGGCGCCACCCGCGGCCAGATCCGCGCCCAGTTCCTGGCCGAGGCGATCCTGCTGTCCCTGGCTGGCGGTGCGGCCGGAATCGCCGTCGGCGTGGTCGCGACCGCCGCATACGCCCGCGGCCACGGCGAGGCCGTGGTCATCCCGCCTCAGGCCTGGGCCGGCGGCCTGGCCGCCGCCGTCGTCATCGGCGCCGCCGCCGGGCTGCTGCCCGCCATCCGCGCCGCCCGCCTGTCACCCACCCAGGCGCTCCTGACCGTCTGACCGGAACGCCGACGACAGCTTCTTGCGAGCGCGCCTCTTCTCCGCCGCGGTGCCACCTGAGGGAGTGGCAGGCGCGGCTGCGGGCGTCTATGATGCTAATGTGAGTAGCACCAGCCCCACTGTGGAGATCGATCATTCCAGCCCGGTGCCGCTGCACGAGCAGGTCGCCGCGGCTGTCCGCCGGGCGATCGCCGACGGCGAGGCGGGGCCTGGTGAGCGCCTTCCGCCCGCCCGGGACCTGGCCGCCGTCCTGGGGGTCAACGCCAACACGGTGTTCCGGGCGCTGCGGACGCTGCGGGAGGAGGGGCTGGTGGAGTTCCGCCGCGGCCGCGGGGTGTCGGTGACCGGGATCGGTCCGCAGCGCAGTGTGGTGGTGGCGAAGGCGCGTGAGCTGGTGGCGGTGGCGCGGCGGTACGGGTACCGGCCGGAAGAGCTGACGGCGATCATCGAGCAGGTGTCGGTGGAGTTGCCGTGAGGATCGCGCCGCCTGGCTGGCTGCCTGAAGCCCGGACGGGGCCGGAGGCCCTGATCAAGGAGGCGCGCAGGCGCCAGCGCCGCCGGTGGCTTGCGGTCGGCGTGGCCGTTGCCGTGGTGCTGGCCGGCGTGGCGGGGGTGGCGGCTGGCGTGGCCGGGCACCGGCCTGGCCCGCGTGGTCATCCGGGGTCGCAGGTGGCGGCGCGGCCGGCCGCGACGCCGGCGCCGATCCCGCGCAGCATCGGCACCACGCTGCTGATGTGGCCAGCCGGCTTCGGCCAGTGCTGCGGGCCCGTCGCAGTCGACAACCTGAGTACCGGCCGGCTGGCGCAGAGCCAGCAGCCCGCCATCGGCGTGGGCGACTTCCAGCCACTGCTGGCACAGGTGGGCCGCTGGCTGGTGTATGTGGGTGACGGGGTGGCCACTGCCATCGCCGATGACCTGACCGGGCGTCCGCGCGTGCTCGGGCCGACGCCGTTCTTCGCCCCGGCCGCGGCGCCCGGGCGTGTGTGGCTCTTCCAGTTCCGGCACGGCGCGCAGGGCCCGATCCGGGCGTGGACGGTGTCGCTTTCCGGGGGGCCGCCCAGCCGGCCAGTCACCTTGCCCGCCGGCGCGTTCCTGACAGTCGTCAGGGGCACGGACGCCGGCCTGCTCGTGCAGGTACCGCGGGGCCTGGCCCTGTGGAACCCGGGCAGCGTGCCCGCGATCCTGCCGACCTCGCGCGGCTTCGCGGATGGCTTTGATGCCACCTCCCGGCTGGTGGCCTACGGGACGGGCTGTACCTCGCAGGCCACCGCACCGGACGCGCCGCAAGATCCCGGCGCCGGCTACGACACGTGCCGGGCCCTGCAGGTCCTGGATGTGGTCACCGGGAAGCTGATCTCATTCCCGGCGCCGCCGGGCACCGCGGGGTGGGTGCCGAACGGTTTCAACCTGGTCAGCGCGATCTCTCACGACGACCAGATGATCGCCGCTTACGCCGCGATCCGGCCGCGGGGGGCGGGCCGGGTGCGCCTGTACGTGCTGCGGATCGCCGGCCCTTCCAGGCAGGCCAGGCCGGTCCCGTCGTCGGCCGCGTACCTGTTCGCCAGGACCGCGTGGTCGGCAGACGGCACATGGCTGCTGTACCAGGGCCCTGGCGGGCACCTGTGGGCCTATCAGGTGACCAGCGGCCAGACGCGTGCCTCCAGCACACCATGCTGCCGGTACACGGTGATGGCCGCCGCGCCAAGTCGCAGCGGCTGAGCAAGGGCGTGTACCAGGCCCGTTCGGCCCTCAATCGTCTCACCCGCGTGCGTCGCACTCGGCGGCGCGCCGCAGCAGCACGGTTCGCTCGGGGATGTTCCTGGTGAGGGCGGCCGCGCGGCGGAACTCCTCAGCCGCCTCACCATCGCGGCCGAGCCGCGCCAGCAGGTCGCCGCGGACGCTGGGCAGGTGGTGGTACCCGGCCAGCGCCGGCTCGGCGGCCAGCCCGTCGACGATCTCCAGCCCCCGTTCGGGGCCGAACGCCATGGCCACCGCCACGGCCCGGTTCAGCTCCACCACCGGCGACGGCGCCAGGGCCACGAGCGCTCGGTACAGCAGCTCTATCTGCTCCCAGTCCGTGTCCGCCGCATCCCCGGCCCGGGCGTGGCACGCCGCGATCGCCGCCTGGAGCACGTACGGCCCCGGCGGCCCGCCCAGCTCCTGAGCCCGGAGCAGGGCGGTGAACCCGCGCCTGATCAGCAGCTGGTCCCAGCGACCCCGGTTCTGCTCCAGCAGCGGCACCGGCAGCCCGTCCGGATCGAGCCGGGCCGCCAGCCGCGACGCCTGGATCTCCATCAGCGCGACCAGCCCGTGCACCTCGGGTTCGGCCGGCATCAGCCCGGCCAGCACCCGCCCGAGCCGGAGCGCCTCGTTACACAGCGAAGGCCGCATCCAGTCGTCCCCCGCCATCGCCGAGTACCCCTCGTTGAACACCAGGTAGAGGACCTCGAGCACGGAGGC
>Ga0210408_10005583_pt1 | contig 11026 bp, 6 predicted proteins | sample IncBWH4MmetaG_FD_155471 | JGI IMG/M metagenome (GOLD analysis project Ga0210408, IMG submission 155471) | Forest soil microbial communities from Barre Woods Harvard Forest LTER site, Petersham, Massachusetts, United States - Inc-BW-H-4-M | ecosystem: Environmental > Terrestrial > Soil >... | reverse complement strand
TGCGGCCGGAGATTATTCGCGACCTTGATCTTCCTCGCCATGGTCTGGAGATTCTTCCCCTCGACGGCACGTTCACTCCCATGCCCAGCGGAGATTACCTATGGCGCGTGAACGACCATGGCAAGACGCATCGCGAAATCGCCCGCCACTCGCGGGTTGACGCCGAGGCCTACGACGAATTCGGCAAGGCTATGCAGGCCATGTGCCGTTTTGTGAAGCCGATTCTCAGCATGGTGCCGCCCGACCCACACACCCTCAACCCGCGCGAACTCATGAAACTGCTGTTCGTCGGCAGGCGTTTTCAGGCCATGTCGAGCGGAGATAAATACAATCAAGTCCAGCTTATGACGATGTCCGCCATTGATTTTCTTGATCAGTGGTTCGAGACGGACGTGCTGAAGGCGACGATGTCTGCCTCCGGCATTATCGGTACGTTCCTCGGCGTGCGCTCGCCGGGAACGGCTTACGTGCTGCTGCACCACTACATGGGAGAAATCGATGGTGCGTTCCGGGCCTGGGGATTCGCGCGCGGCGGTACGGGCGCGATTTCCAACGCGATTGCCGACGCTGCCCGCGAGGCTGGCGTCGAGATTCGCACCCAATCGGGCATCTCGCAGATCATCATTAAGAATGGCAAAGCGAAAGGCGTCGTCCTGGCCAATGGCGATGAAATCTACGCCGACGTGATTTCGTCGAGTGTCGACCCACGGCTCACTTTCACCAAGTTCATCGAAGCCGGACATCTCCCTGGCGATTTTCTCGAAGAAGTCAATCGCTTCAAGTTCCGCGGATCGTCCGGCAAAGTGAACATGGCGCTGGACGCGCTGCCCGATTTCAAGTGCATGCCCGGACCGGGCGCACACCTGCGTGGCGCCATCTCGATTTCACCTTCCGTCGAGTATATGGAGAGGGCGTACGACGACGCCAAGTACGGCAACTTCTCGCGCCGTCCCTACATCGACATGGTGATTCCATCGCTCACCGATCCGTCCGTGGCGCCGCCGGGCAAGCATGTGATGTCGTGCTTCGTGCAGTACGCGCCCTACAAGCTGCGCTCCGGGCTCAATTGGGACGACCAGAAAGAAGCGTTCGGCAACACTGTGGTCGATACCATCGCCGAGTACGCGCCGAATATCAAGAACATCATTATCCAGAAGCAGGTCGTTACGCCGCTCGATCTTGAACGCGAGTGGGGATTGAGCGAAGGCAACATCTTCCAGGGCGAGCTTTCGCTCGAACAACTTTTCTTCCTGCGTCCGGTCGCGGGTTGGGCGCAGTACCGCACCCCCATCAAGAACCTTTATATGTGCGGATCGGCGACACATCCGGGTGGCGGCATCATGGGCGCGAACGGACGGCTGGCGGCGCTGGAAATTCTGAAAGACATCAAGGGAGCGGCCTGAACATGACCGAGCAAAGCAGGCCGCAGCAAAGCAAGTACGACCAACGTGACGTGGTCATCGTCGGCGGCGGCCACAATGGGCTGATCACCGCGTTCTATCTAGCCAAGGCGGGATACAAGCCTCTCGTATTGGAACGCAACGCACAGGTTGGCGGCGCCGCGATCACCGATGAATTCCATCCCGGCTTCCGCTGCTCCACGCTCGCACACTCCGCGGGGCCGCTTCGACCGCAAATCGTGCGCGACCTGCAGCTTGAGAAGCACGGCCTCAAATGGATCACGCCCGAAGCGTGCATAACCGCGCTCTCGCCTGATGGACGGGCGCTTTCGCTCTATCAAGACACCAGTAAGTCCGCGCAGGAGATCGCAGCTTTCTCGCAGAAAGACGCGGCCAAATATCCGCAATTCCAGGAATCACTGGCCAAGATGGGCAAAGTGATCGCAGATGCGCTGGCCACCACGCCACCTGACATCGATCACCCCAGCGGTGGCGATCTCTGGAGCATGCTGAAGACGGGTCGCGCCATCCGCAATCTGGGCAAGAAGGACATGTATCGCCTGCTCCGTTGGGGGCCTATGGCCGTCGCCGATCTGGTGGCGGAGTATTTTGAAACCGAGCTGCTGCGCGCAGTAGTCGCGGCCCGCGGCATTTTCGGAACCTTCCTTGGGCCGTGGTCGGCGGGCAGCAGCCTGGTTCTTTTGATTCGCGCAGCCGGTGATCCGCATCCCGCGGGATCGGCGTTCTTCGCCGCGGGTGGAATGGGCGCCGTCACGCAGGCCATGGCCTCGGCCGCCAAGAGCGCCGGAGCAGAGATTCGCACCGGCGCCGAGGTCATCGAAATTCGAGTCAAGGACGGGGCCGCCACCGGCGTCCTGCTCTCAACCGGCGAAGAAATCAACGCCAAGGCCGTCATCTCGAATGCCGACCCCAAGCGCACTCTGCTGAAGCTGACCGATTCCACGCATCTTTCGCCCGACTTTGTGCAGAAGCTGCAGCACTACCGCGGCAACGGCACAGTCGCGAAGGTCAACCTCGCGCTGTCCGGGTTGCCGACTTTCCCTGCTCTGAAAAACGCGAACGGCGCACTGAAGGGGCGCATTCATATCGGCCACGAAATCGATTACCTGGAGCGTGCTTTCGACGCTTCCAAGTACGGCAAGTTCTCGCCTCACCCTTATCTCGAAGCGACCATTCCGTCATTGACCGATCCCACGCTCGCCCCGGAAGGCAAGCACGTGATGTCGATTTACATGCAGTACGCTCCCTACAAGCTGAAAGGTGATTGGGAAGACCAGCGCAAAGCGCTCGGCCAGACCGTCGTGCAGACCCTTGCGCAATATGCGCCAAATCTGCCGGAAATGATTCTGACCCACCAGATCATTACGCCGCACGACCTCGAAGAGGTCTACGGGATGACCGGCGGACAGATCTTCCACGGCGATCTCGCGCTCGACCAATTCTTTACTATGCGGCCATTGCTCGACTGGGCGCGCTACCGCACGCCGATTCAGAATCTGTACTTGTGCGGCAGCGGGACTCATCCCGGGGCGGGGTTGACCGGGGGGTCGGGAGCGAATGCGGCGCGGGAAATCCTTAAAGCACTGAGGCGGTAACACTAACTCCCTCTGTTTGGCGCGTTCGTTCTAAATAGGTTAGATTGATCTCGGCAAACCAAAACCAGAGGAGGAAAAGATGAGGTATGTGATTCGCTTTGCCCTGATTTGCACCGTGATTGTCTTCACTGTATTCGCGGCTCAATACTCGAGCCACGCAGAGCAGATTCACAATCCGCCGTATCAAGAAATGTCTGACAAGTTCTTCAACCTGCTGCAGCAAGGCAAGGCGACTGAGGGTGTGGATTATTTGTTCGGTACAAATCCTGCCCTGAGCAGAATGCAGGATGAGGCCACAAATCTCAAGGCGCAGTTCGGATCCGTGCATAGCCTTATGGGCTCGTACGTTTCACGTGCCATCCTGACAGAGACCAAGGTTGAAGGCATGTTTGTATATCAACACTATTTTGTAGCTTATGAGCGCCAACCGATTTCGGTGAGAATCAAGTACTACAAGCCCGACGCGACCTGGATGTGTTACGGCTTGCAGTTTGACGGCAACATCGCCGACGAAATACAAAAGACGGCAGATTCCAATCTGGCATTCGGCGTGAAATAACGATTCGGGTTCGCTCTCATTCCGGGACTATTTCACCCTGACCGCATGAAAAATTCCGCCATCCTCCTCGTCAGTTGCCCTGACGCTAAGGGTGAAGTCGCGACCATCGCCGACTTCGTCTACCGCCACAACGGCAACATCCTGCATGCCGATGAGCATGCCGACGAGGAATCGGGCCTGTTCCTGATGCGAGTCGAATTCGATCCTAAGGATTTCGACATTGACCTCACCGACAAAGACCTCGCTGAGTTCAGCCGCCACTTCTCCCCGGTTGCCGAAAAGTTTCAGATGCAGTGGCGCCTGGCGCAGTCGGCTCAGCGCCCGCGCATGATCATTCTGGTCTCCAAGTACGACCATTGCCTGGTCGACCTTCTCTACCGTCATCAGAGCGGCGAACTCGCATGTGACATTCCGCTGATCATCTCCAACCACGCCGACAACCGGCCGCTCGCGGACTTCTACAAAATTCCCTACGCAGTTGTCGCGGTCACTAAGGACAACAAGCACGAAGCGGAGCAGCGAATCCAGAAGCTCATCGACGAGCACCGGCCAGATTTCATGGTGCTCGCCCGTTACATGCAGATTCTCTCGAACGACTTCGTGAAGCGCTATCCTCAACGCATCATCAACATTCACCACTCATTCCTGCCAGCCTTCGTCGGCGCTCGGCCGTACCATCAGGCCTTCCAGCGGGGAGTGAAGCTGATCGGGGCCACCAGCCACTACGTCACCGAAGTTCTCGACGATGGCCCGATCATCGAGCAAGATGTCGTCCGAGTCTCCCACCGCGACACGGTCGAAGATCTCATCCGCAAGGGCCGCGACCTGGAGAAGGTCGTGCTTTCACGGGCCGTACGCTGGCACGTGGAGAATCGTGTACTGCTCTACGGCAACAAGACTGTTGTTTTCTGACTGCACTCGCCCTCGCCGCAGAAGGGCATGTACTTCCGGCGATCAACCGCGCACCCCACCGAAAATGCAGTTCCGGAGGTAACTTGCACAGGTGGTGACTTTCGTCTCTACTCTTGAGTATTAGTAGAAATTAGGGACAACTGCGGGGACAATCTCGCTTTCGGGAACATTTCTTGGCCGAAGATCTTAAATTTGAACTGGCGATTCTAGCGACAGTCCAGGGCTTCTATCAGAAGCTTCTGCGAGACTCTCTCGGGGGAGACGTTCCAGTTCCCGCGGGACTCGATGAGACTTCGCTGCGCTATACGGAGCGCGAACTTCCCGAGACTCTTTCCCGCATGTACCGCTGGCTGCATTTGCTGGACATGGCCATCACGCCAGCCATGCTGCGCCGTGCGCTGACGCCCGACACCGACTCCGAGGTTGCCGAGGCACTGCTGCGGTATTTTGTACGTCGCCGCGAAGCCAGTGACGTCAACCGTGACAAGACCGATCTGATTGCGACTTTCCTGTATCGGCATCCACGAGTGCCCGGGCAGTGGGAGCAGCGCGGCTACGGACTAGATGGCGCATTGCCGCTCTCGCCCTTCGAGATCGCTCTCATCGAGATCCTTGCCGACAGCGACGTCTCGCTGCCCGAAGAGCACGTGCAGCTGCTGCGGCGCTTCGATCCTCTGCGGGAGGAAATCTCCCGCTTCCGCGATTTCAACTCGCTCATCGACTCCAGCCTGGTTTCGCGGGTCCGGGAGTTGAAGCAGTGGCTGGATGCCTCGTTCTATCATCCCGGCGTACTGGCCACCGTGGCCGCTTACAATGCGGCATTCGGCGCCAGGTTCGACGAATTGTTCGCCAAGGCACTGGGGGAAATTAAACAGTTTGCCCAGGCGCTCGACGAAATGGGCGGCAGCATTCTGAGCACGGTCGATGGAGTGGAAGTTACCGTCGAACATGTGGCGGCCATTGAGCAGCAGGAGATGCTCAAGGCCGACTACGGTAACGCACTGGAGAAATTTCGACGCGTCTCGAAACTCAAGAAAGAGTTGGATCGCCGGCCGCCTATTCGCAAGTCGCTGCTTACGGCTCCTGCGGCCCGCCCGGCTCGCGCCTCCGGCGGCGCGGCGGCTGCGGCCAAGCCCGCCAAAGCTGCGGCCGCAAAGGCGCCCGCGTCGGCTCCGGTGTTTCAGCCGCCGGCCATTACCGCGCAGCAGATCTCGATGGAAGAAGGCAAGCTCCGGCGGGTCGAGGAATCCATCCGAATCTTCGTGCGCGTGGCCGACCCCAAGTACCGGCAAATTGTGCCCATGCGGTTTTTTAATCTGACGCTAAGCGTGCCCGAAGCCGATGCCTACAACGCGAGCTTCCTCGAAGAGAAAAGCGTTCGCGCGGATATTGCCCGCATGCTGATTCGCCTGGTTTCAATTCAAGCACGCATCAGCACTGAGCTTGAGGAGCTGAAGCGCAGCCAGAAAATGTCCTCGGTGTGGAAGCTCCATGCCGATGCGGTGATTGTCCTTTTGGACATGGCCAGCACGACTGCCGAAGAGGGTGGGGGTGTCGCCAAGACAGCCGAGAGCAACAACTCCGCTGCCTCAGCTAAGGCCATCCAGGAGTCTCTGAAGAAACTGCACGACCGTTCTGAGGTCGCCGTGAAGGCGTTGGCCAACGCTGGAAGCTAGGATACAAGACCAAGAATCCGAAGCGGGACATGTTCCGTTTAGGCACATTAACAGGCCTCAAATGGCCGACGGACCGGCAATGATGGCGACTGGAGTGCTACGTTCTCATTGTCAGGTCAAGAAGGTAATTTACTCATTACCTTGAGGAGTACAGAAATGGAAGAAAACGTGAATCGTCGGCCTCCAAGATACAGCCACGCCATTAAGCTTTCCTGGGAGCACGCAATGTCTGGGCAAGTGCTACCAAATCTTGATGTGAAGCCCCACCACATGCTAGGAGGCCTTGGCGGAAGAAGCGTTTCAGTCCGAATGGGGATGGCGATGGTGGTTCTATTGGCGGGTGTGTTCGGCCCGCCAGTAGCGCGTTCTCAGGAAGACGAGAACGTTGAGCTCAAACAAACCGTTCGGCAACTGGTTGAGCAGGTCCAAACCCTGCAGGCGAAAGTAAAGGCGCTAGAGGCTACCCGGCCTGTTCGCCCGGACGACGCATCGCCGGAGCACACTCCAGAAGTTTCACCGGCTGCACCAAGTAGCCTCCCTCCGCAAAGCGCTCCTGCCTCGCCGATGGAGGCGGGAATGCACGAAATGGGTCTTCCTGGCGGGCCCAAGCTGAATATTCGCGGGTTTCTGGATTTCAATTTCGACTCAGGCTCGGCCGCCAATCCCCTGATCTATCCGCTCACCAATCCACCGAGTCCGGTACACAACTCCTTTCAATTCGGCGAAGTCGACTTATTCATGACTTCGAAGCTCTCAGAATCGCTCAGCTTTCAGAGCGAGGTCATTTTCGGGTCCGATGCTACCAACAACTGGGGTATTGACATCGAGCGTGCGCAGCTGACCTATAAGGCCAGCGATTACTTCCACATCAGCGCCGGCCGTATTCACACCGCGATCGGCTACTACAACAATGCGTTTCACCACGGGACCTGGTTCCAGACGGCCACGGGACGCCCATTCATGTACTTCTTCGAGGACAGCGGAGGAATTCTTCCAGTCCATACGGTGGGTGTCAGCGTCGGAGGTTTGGTGCCGGGCACAGGCAAATGGAACGCGCACTGGACAGCCGAAGTCGGCAACGGAACAAGCACGGTGTTTCTCTCCACTGCCGGCGTGAATCCGGTGCAGAACTTTGTGTCCGATAAGAACCACAAGGCGTTCAACGTTGCGGGCTACATCAAACCGGATTGGCTTCGTGGCCTGCAGATCGGCGGGAACTATTACTATGACATTCGAGAAACTGCCGGTGGACCCCACGTGGACAACATCATCACCGGGCTATACGCTGTCTACGTAACTCCGACGTGGGAATTTATGAACGAGTTTGAGCTGCAGCGCGACCATCTCGAGGGGTCCGGCGCTACCTTTAACACTCCCCTCGGCTACACTCAGATATCTCACAGAATCGGCAAGTTTCGTCCTTACTTCCGTTGGCAGGAAGTGAATGTACCGGGGGGTGATCCCCTTTATGGCTCCGTGGGCCGCTTTGAAGCCTTGTCTCCCGGCCTGCGTTTTGACTTTACGGACTATGCGGCCCTAAAGTACCAGTACAATCGGCTCTACACGCGCGGCGCTCCTCCTAAGAACGGTCTCGACGCGCAAGTGGCATTCACATTCTAGGAGCAGCTATGGGGAAAAACATCTCGTTTTTCTCGGCATTCTTCCTGGCCGCTCTGCTTCCAGTACTTTCCCCCGCACCGCCACGGACCACGGCTGCCAGTGGTGGAAGTGTGAAGGAGAGTGCCGACCTTGCAGTGGTCGTGCACCCTAAGACTCCCGTAGACAATCTCACGCTCAAGGAACTGACAAAAGTGCTGCTTGGCGAGCAAGCCAAGTGGAAGAACAACACTAAGATCGTTGTCATCTTGCGTCAACCGGGCGTGCACGAGCGTACCGTTCTGCTGGAGAAAGTTCTTCATATGACGGAGCAGGAATTTAAACAGTCTTGGATGGCCGCACTGTTTCGGGGCGAAGTGGACTCAGAGCCATTTATTGCTCCCTCCAATGGCGCCGCTTCCAATTTCTTGGACGTCTACCCGGGAGGAATTGCCTTCATGCCGGGCACCGATGTGCGAACGGACTTGAAAGTTCTCAGAATCAACGGGCGATTGCCCGGAGAATCAGACTATCCCTTGAAGTAGCAGCCAACCCTCATTTTGACCCAGAACGCGGCTAGCAAACTCGCTCCCAAAACAAAAGAGCAACGAAATTCGATTCGCTCCTGCTCGCGCGAGGCTGAACGCTGACCGCTAGTTGATATCGAATTGCTCCTGGTGCAGCGCCGGATCGCTTTTCACGATGATGGTGCGCTTGGTAAGCTCTTCCATTTCGTTCAGCAAGCGGCCGTTGTTGGTCTTGAGTTCCTTCGCGACTTCCGGATTCACGCGCAGCATGACATCTTCATGTTCGAGGTGCTTCGAAATCTTGCGTATCTCGACGTAGATCTCGTTGCAGACCGTCGTCACTGACTTCACGTAGCCGGTGGACTGGCAATACGGACAAGGAGCACCGATGGTACGTTCGAGCGATTGCTTCACCCGCTTTCGTGTGATCGCGACCAGGCCGAAATCGTTGAACTGCAGCGTCTTTGAGGGCGCGCGGTCGTGGCGCAGTTCCTCTTCAAGGGCTTGCATCACACGCTGGCGGTTGCGGCGCTCATCCATGTCGATGAAGTCGATGATGATGATGCCGCCCAGGTCGCGCAACCGGATCTGCCGGACGATCTCCTTGATCGCGTCCACGTTGGTCTTGACGATAGTGTCCTCCAGGCGCGCGGTTTTACCGACGTACTTGCCCGTATTGATATCGATGGCCACCAGCGCCTCGGTCTGGTTGATGACGATGTAGCCGCCGCTTTTCAGCCAGACTTTCGACTTGAGCGCCTTGTTCATCTCTTCGGCCAGGCCGAACTGCTCGAATAGCGGAGTCTCCTTGGTATAAAGTTTCACCCGCTTAACCAGCGCAGGCTGGAAGCGATTGAAGAAGCGCAGAATGCGCTCGTACTCCGGCTCAGTATCGACCCAGATCACGGAAAAGTCGGAAGTGACCTGATCGCGCAGCACGCGCTCCACCACGTTGAGATCGTGGTAGATGAGTGCGGGTGGCTTGGAGCTCTCGGAACGCGTCTTAATGTCGTTCCACAAACCCTTCAAGAAGCGAATGTCGGCGCGGAGTTCTTCTTCACTCGCGTTCTGCGCCGCAGTTCGGACGATGAATCCGCCGTGTCCGTTGTCGCGCTCGCTCATGATGATTCGCTTCAAGCGCTGGCGTTCTTCGTCAGAAGCGATCTTGCGCGATACGCCGGTGTGGTTCACCGTAGGCATGTAGACCAGAAACCGTCCCGGCAACGCGATGTGGCTGGTGATGCGGGCGCCCTTCTTGCCGATAGGTTCCTTGGCAATCTGGACCAGGATCTCCTGTCCTTCCTTGAGCAGGTCGCTGATCTTTGGCACCGGAGCGGACTCGCGGCTGCGAAAGCGCCGCCCACCGCGGCGTCCGCGCTGCGGACCTCCACGGCGTTCGAACGCGGGCTGCGGCGCGCGCTGCGTGTAACCTGCAGTACCCGCAGGGGCGCGAACCTCCACCCGGGCGTCGACGGTGCCATTGCCGCGCGCTTCCGCGTCGAGCAGAGCTTCCGCTTCTGCCTGTGCCTCTTCCAGCTCTATTTCCTCACTGTCCTCTTCGTGCTCTTCCGCACTGCCTTCGGCCGCTGGCGCCTCGCCCGTCCCAGTTAAGCCAGTCTCAGCCAGGGACGACATGTGGATTTCTGAAACCGCTTCCCGGGCGTCTCCGTTCAGGTGGTCCCCGGCCTCGGACGTGGCCGCGCGAGTCTCTTCCTCGAACTCGTCGTAGCCGTCATCGGCCGATTCTTCATAGCGGACAGTATCGGCCTCTTCTTCGTCGATGGTCTCTTCTTCCATCGTGCCGGGAGCGGCAAAAGCGACTGCGTCTGCATTGGCGGCCGGTGCACGACTCGCAACCGCTTCCTCAATGGTTGAGTGGCCGAACGCGGATGGTTCTGTAACCGGGCTCACTTCGTTCTCACGGGTAATACTCACGGGCGCGACCGCTTCCTCTGACCGGCGGAATTCTCGGTTCCAATCCACTGAAGTCGAAGCTGCCGCCTCGTTGTGCTCTTCTTGCCCGGCTCGCGAGTCGTCGTGCTGCTCATGCAGCGGTTCCGCGGCGGCCGCAGAATCGGAGAAGAATGGCTCATCTTCCGGAAACGGCGCGGCCAGCGGTAGAGGCTCGGGTGCGGCCACACGAACTTCGCTCTCGGATTCTCGGGCATGCTGCGCCGGCGCAGCTGGCGGCTGCGCCCAGCGCTGATATTTGGAAATGGATTCTCCCGGCAAAAGGATGGGCTGATATCCCGCAGGCGGCCCGGACGGCTGCGTTCGGCTCGGCTCCGGCGGACGGGAAGGTGCACTCTCCGATGAAGACCTGGAATAACGCGGCTCGGGGCCTCGGTCGCGGCCATCACCGCGTCCATCGCGACGTCCCCCGCGGCGACGACGGCGTCCACGCCAGCCGCCGCGTTCCCTGCCCTGGGTATCGCTGTCGTTCGAAGACGCAGGCACGGCACCTGCATCCAGAGGCTGAGCCTCAGCGTGCGCCTCTTCCCCATAACTTTGACCGGAGACCGGCTCGGAATCTTCTCCCGATCCCGACTCCGCAACGCCGGTCTGCTCCCCGTCGACCACGGCTGGAGCCATCTGCTGCGGACGCATATCCGGCACATTGCGATTCGCCGGCACGACGTCGGTCACATCCTCGTCGTGCTCCTCCAACTCCATAAAATCGGAAACGTACAGGAAGGCATCGCGCTCCAGGCCGATGTCAACGAATGCCGACTGCATGCCG
>Ga0210408_10005582_pt1 | contig 11028 bp, 26 predicted proteins | sample IncBWH4MmetaG_FD_155471 | JGI IMG/M metagenome (GOLD analysis project Ga0210408, IMG submission 155471) | Forest soil microbial communities from Barre Woods Harvard Forest LTER site, Petersham, Massachusetts, United States - Inc-BW-H-4-M | ecosystem: Environmental > Terrestrial > Soil >... | reverse complement strand
GCGAATTCGGAACTCACAGTAGAGGAGCCCAGATGTGCCAGATGGAAACCCACGGCACCTATCGGATAACCCGCAGCGCGATGGTGAGCTTCTTCATCTAAAGGAGTTCCTGCTCGGCATTATGAACGAGCGGGACAAGCAGTATGGGGAAAGAGCGGCAGCTCAAGACAAGGCGGTCACGGCAGCTCTGGCAGCACAGAAAGAATTGGTAGCGGCGGCGTTCTCGGCATCGCAGACGGCCATCGGGAAGGCGGAACAGGCTCAGAAAGAGCACGACCTCCGAACTAATGAATTCAGGGGGCAACTATCCGACCAAGCCCAGACGTTCATTCCACGGAAGGAAGTAGAGAACATTATCAAGAACATGACCGAGACGAACTTGGCGTCAGCAAAGGCCGAGAATGAAAAGCTCAGGACAATGGACGAAAAGTTCACGGCGCTGGGGAAATCAATCGAGGAGAAGCAGGCTATCCAGAGGAGCAGATCGGACGAGGGCGCTGGGAACCAGGAAGGCAAGAAGCTGGCGTGGGGTGCCGTGATGGGGATAAGCGCCCTTATCATCGCACTCGTGGCGGCTATGGCTGCGGTGGCTGCGGTGGTTGTCGCAATCGGGCACGGTGGGTTCAAGGGACCATAATCATGCAGACGAAAGAAGTGGTCTATACGTGCGTGATTACTGCCTCTGGACTGGCCATAGCTACGCTCGCAATCTTCTACAAGCATTGAGACGGATGCAACGCAGCATAATGACATGCCCAATGAATACCCTGGAAGGAACCGCCAACGCCAAGACTCTAAGAGCGACTTGATCTCAGTCCGAGAATACTTAGAGCAGAGAGACGATGCTATCAAGGACAAGATCGAGATTCGGCTCAACAACAGCGACAAGGCGCTGGAGTTGCAAAAGAGGCAGACTGACCGAGTAGCGGAGGACGCGGCTAGAAAGTATGAGGAGCTTCTGAAGTCTCATGTGGCTCTGGCCACGTCGGTAGCGGAGGTCAAGAGTAGGCTGGCGGCGTATGCGGCGGTGCTGGTGATAATTTTCAGCGTGCTGACCATCGCCTTGCAGCTCTACAAAAAGTAGGGAGACGGATGAAGCCTAGCGTGGCGATGGTCATAGCCTTGCTCGGAGTGTCCACGGTCCTGCTGTTGGAGGTGTGGAGAGCTAACCAGTTTCGAGACCAGATCCGGGCCGAGGTGGTGGTGCAGGTGAAATCGGCGCGGGCGCAGATGTTGAGGAGCGCGAGGACGGCGGCGGTGAAGGCGGTTGGGAAAAATCCGTGCAAGTGCACTTGCGAAGAGTGCACCTGTGGGCAAGCGAACGTGGCAACCGTGGTAGAAGAGTAGAGGGTAGACCAATGACTAAGGGCCTCCTGTTCTGGATCTTGATGATCCTGTGGCTGATCTTCGGCCTATTTACTACGTGGCCAGCTGGCGGTGGCGCACTAGTGGTCTTCGCCCCGGTTGGAGGAATGCTGTTGCTGTGGATACTGCTGGCACTTCTCGGCTGGCAGGTGTTCGGCGCTGCGGTGCACTGACTTAAGGAGAACCCGAAATGAAAAATACCTTGCTCAGCTTGGCAATCGGCTTCGGCATTATGCTCCTGACGTTCGCTCTGCGTGACTATCTCCATCGCAACGACCGCCCCAAGCCCATGCCAGCGGCAGCGGTGAAGGTCGATTGTCCATGCGGTCCCGATTGTGACTGCAAGGATTGCGATTGCGGGAGTCGCAAGATCGGCGTTGCCACATTCGTGAAGGACTGAAACATGCACGGCCTTTTGCTCGACTTCCTTGCGACAAAATGGGGCCGGCGAATCGGCGTCTTCCTGTACGGGCTGTTTATCGCGTTTGATTGGGAAGTGAGAGAGGCGAAGAGGTAGTTATGTCAACCGGATCTCCCGTAGTCGAGACTCCTGCCGATGTCCAGACGTGGATCACGGCTAAGACTGGTGTGTCCGAGGAGACGTGGTTTACGCTCGGCAAGTTCGCAATGTCGATGATCTTGGCCACTGGAGCCATAAAGCCGGCGGATGCTACTACTCTCTACGGAGCGATTACCAACATGGCCGTGGCAGTGGTGGCACTGGTAGCCGGGTCTTGGACAGTCGTGAACTACATAAAGGCACACGTTCCGTCTCGTACTGCCATCAAGCTGGCAAGCATGGGAGCTAGAGCGGGGGGCACGGATACGACTACTACTACGGAAACTAAACCAACATGATGAGCCCTGAGGCTATCGGCATCCTGGCTCTCGACCCGATCGCGGCTGGCGTGGTGAACGCCATCTTATTGCTTGTGGCACTAGTAGCGTTCGCCGGTCTTGCCGTGGTTTATGATTGGTGGGCCATGAAGCGTTGGGGCAACACCGGAACCATTAGCGTAGGCATGCGTCGGCTCGGGGCTTTCTCTCCGATGATCCCCTTTCTTATTGGGATTTTCATGGGACTGGTCATTGGCGTGCTAGCTGGACACTTCTGGTTTTGTTCAGGAGAAGGCAGCGCGTCATAAGGAGGCAACTTTTTCATGGCACTTGCAGCAACAACCAAGCCCGGCGACACGGTAGCGATCTCCTGCTACGTGGATGACGGGGTCGCACCGATCCAGTACGTGATGACGGTTCGGGGAATCGGCGATCCCACGGTCTTCAGCACGACGGTCTGGTGCGACCACCAGTTAGCCAACGGCCAGCACGAGGAGATGAGCGTCCCGGCCGGCGTTCTGAGCAACTGCAAGGCGAAAACAGCATGATCCCTCTTCTGATCGCGTTGACGGTAAGCGGCTGAGGCAGCGGCGGATGCAGCGTGGGCAGTTCGCCCATGATGATGCCGCAAATGTCGCTGATGCCGCAGATGCAGCAACCCCAGGTTGTTGTTGCGCCAGCCGCGGCCGTGAAGCGCTGGGACAAGATGGGGCCGAACCTCTGGTATCTGTATCGCAACGGAGAACTGATCGGCTGCTACTACGACAATGTTCGTGTGGAACAGAGTTTCTACTGGCGAACAGCCATTGGGGGATGGAGCTATCCGGGGAGGCCACCATGGTGAAATACATCGTCTCGACTTTGGCTTTTTGTTGCTTGGCGATGCAAGGTTTCACGCAGCATCATGGCGGCGGGGGCGGGGGCGGCGGTGCGCCGCATGGCCAAAAGCAAGCTCAACCCCAGCGCCAGGAGCATCGCGAGGCGGAACGTCGCGAGCCGGAGAGGAAAGGGCCAGAGCGTCGCGAGCCCGAACACCGAGAACGGGGCGGTCGGGAATGGGGAGGCCGCGACTGGGGCGGCTATGGCTACCCCTATTACGGGTACAGTGTCGCTCCGGTCCAGCAATGGCAGCTAGTTTCTCCTGGCTGCTATTACTTGTACAGCGGGAACATCGTCGTGGCGTGTTGGTTCAGCGATTCAGACGCATACTTTCCATTTACTGGCTATGCGTGGGGGCCGTCTCAAATTCCTCCGTGGGGCAGAAGGCTGTGGAGATGAGCTTTTTCACCGCGCTTTTCGTTGTTGTGACGTTGTTCGCTTTGTTCGTCTCTTGGGTCGGGCTTGCTCTGTTTTTCCCGCTCCCGGTCGTGGACGAGGATGAAGAATGAAACGGGCAGTCGCAATCCTGATTCTCCTCTGTGGCTTTCCCGTCCAAGCCGCGCCTCAGAATGATCCTAGATGGGACGGCGCTTCTGTCCGCATTCCTTCGCACGGTGTTACGGCAACCGTCATCCACACAGAGCGCGGCCTCACTTACTTACTCGGGTGTTCGCACGCTTTTGACCCTCGGCCAGTGGAGTGGGAGCAACTCCAAAACGCCAAGGAATGGTGGTACGGCTTCCTAAATGGCGACTTGATCGCCTGCTACAACGGACGCACGAAGCAATTTCATTGGAAAGTAGGCAAAGCCTGGACATACGCAATGCCTTTCCCCGCTGGAGGTATTGCTCCGAAGGACATGCTCAAGGAACGCATGCGCCTCGACTTGCCTACCTACGGGTGGCACGGGATCAGAGTCGGTTATGAGGCGAAGCTTCTTCATCGTGATCCGAAGCTCGACTTGGCCCTGATCCAAATAAACGATGGCCCGGCGCCGTACGTCTGCCACGTCGCCGGCAAGAGTTACGTTCCAGGCAAGCACTTCATCTCTGTGGGCTACGACGAAATGAAGACGCCGGCCAAGCTGTGCCGGGCGACGGTGTTGGGATCGACGGCCGTTGTCAACATCGTCTACCCGCCGCCAGCCCATAGAGGGCCGGTCACCGATCTTGAAACGACGTTCACCGTTGAACCGCCGTGGCATGGGAGATCAGGCGGGGCGTTGATCGACACCGACGCCGGTCTCCTAGTGGGAGTGTGCGGCGCTTACGACGGCGATACCGAACACGCGAAGGCCGGAGACGCTCGGGGCGGGCCCGGGATCTACACCTCGCACCGAGCGATTCAGCGATTTCTACAGCAATGCGGCTGGCATACGAAATAACCCCGAACAACTTTTTTTGGAGAACGCACATGCAAAGGATCTTGACTCTAGGACTGCTTCTGGCGGCCGGCGGAATCGCCGCCGCCCAGCAGCCTGCTCCGCCACGCTCGTATTACATTCCACACGCGCCCCCGCAGGGCCATGCAATGGCTCTGGCGCTGCCTCAGACAGCCAAGCAGGCGCAATCCTACGCGACCTATCTCGCGCCGGCGCGCCGGCCAATGCCGGCGGTCCACGAAAGCCGCTCTTTCGGAACAGCGACGGCCAGCAAGACGAAATGGCCGCCTGTTGGAGCCGGCACAGTTACTTGTGATGGAAGCGGGGCAGCTCCTTCGCCACCGCCTGTCCCTCCGCCAGCTGGAGCAACCCCTCCGCCCCCGCCTCCTCCGCCAGCCGGTTGCACAGGAGGGCAAGGTGGAAGCGGGACGACAATCACCGTTCCCGCGAATCACTTTCCGTTGACAATTATTGTCGGACCACCTGATACAGCGCCTTCGCCGCCTCCCGCCACTAATCCGACTCCGGTCCCCGTGCCGCCGCCAGGGGCAGGACCGACACCGGCCCCAGGGGCTCTGCCAGCAACAGAGCAGCCCCCTAACCCGCCTTCTCCGGGGCCGGGCACCAATCCGCCCGCGACGGCTCCGGTGCCTCCGCCTTCTTCACAGACGGCACCTCCATCTAGTGCAAGTGGGCCATCGGCGGCCGGGCCTCCGCCCGTTCGTTGGACTCCGAAAAATCCGCCCGTGCGCTGGTCGCCTCCGCACAAGTGGCGATGAGGATGGGGGAACCGATGAGCGATTTTTTATCGTTGGCTTTCCTTTGTCCGTTGCTGATCGGTCTCATGATCGGCCTGATGATCGGGCGCATAATCGGACACATGGAAGGATTCAAAGAGGGCGAACGTTGGGGAATGAACACTTTTACTCACCGCCGATGAAGCAAAAGGAGAATTCAACATGAGGACTTGGATCATTGGGGCCTGCCTCTGGGGTATGGCGCTTGAGAGTGCAGAGGCACAGGCCCCGCCACGACCGCAGACCGTCCAATACCAGAAGGTCCAGACCGGCTTCCTGGTGGACATGATTGTCGGCGGAGAAATCAGGAAACACGAGGAGAAGGAACGGCTGGAGCGTCGTCTTGAACGCGCCGAAGATCGCATCGAACGGCTAGAAGCGACTCTTAAACTGCCGCCTATGCCGACTGGCGCGCAGGCGCCTCCGATTGTGCAGCACTTCTACGGCGTGGGGGCAACTCCATCGGCGCCTGCCCCTGCTCCCGTTCAGCCGATCATTATCGGCGGGGGAAGCCCGACGCCGGCAATGCCCGGAATGGGAGGTATGGGAGCTGGACTCGGCGGAATGGCTGCCAGTCCGTGGGACATGCCACGGCTGCCTTTCCCGTACAGTCCGCCGGCAGCTGGGCCACCTCCATATTCCCCGCCTGCCGCTGGACCGCCGCCCTACTCACCGCCTGCAGCTGGTGGCATGGTGCCAGTGAGCCCGCCTGCCACTGGTGGGCCGCCGCCTGGCGCAATGACGCCGCCTGCGTCCGGACCGCCTGGACAGTCGAGGATGGCTTCAGTCCCTCGTCCCACTGGATACGCGACCTACGTTCGCATTCATAGGCCGCAACAGTGGGTGATCCCGCGATCGCCGCACAGCTACGGTTTGCCTTTGCCGGGGTCGAAAGAAGGTTGCCATCCCCAATACGCTGTCGCTCGGAAGCCTCAGCCTCAAGCGACGGCTCATTACGCTGGGACACCCGCCGTTTATCACAAGTAAAAGAAGAGGACTAACCCGCTAAACAAGTAGCAAAGGAATCAGCATGAATCCTCAGTTTCAGAACCTAGCCTTGGCCCAGCAGATCGCCGCCACGCTGACACAAGCGGCCTGCGCCAGGCTCGGCGCCGCCGGAGTGCCGGTTGATCCGACCTTGGCTGCCGAGAAGGGCGTCGTTTTCGAGACGGCGACCGTTTTCAAAATGATGCTCAAGTTCGTCATGGAGGGAGATCACCTCGGCGACACGAGCGCCGCAGCCTGGGCAACCGGCTTCCCGCAAGGCGGAGCCCCGACTCCAGCAGGTTAGGCGAAAAACCACAATCGGTAAGCGAAAACCATTCTCACGGAGGCTCCCATGTTCACGGCTGTTCTCTTCACGGCGCTCTTTGTGGGCGATGTATCCGTTCAGGTGGGCGCTTCGGCCCCGGCTCCGTACGGCTGCTACTGTGCGCCCGGCTGCCCTTGCGGGCCTGACTGTCCGTGTGGCTGCTATCCATGCTATGGGCACGTTGGCGTCTACGTTGCTCCGTACCGGCCGTTCGTCAACGTTGCGGCCTTTCGTGCTCCGCGCGAGCGACACGAGGAAACGGTCAAGTTTCACTGGAAGTATCACAGGCGGTAGGCCCTTCGACGGCAAACGAGGAGATCGGAAACATGGCAAAGATAGTGCAGTTCAATGCCGAGGGCGGGATCTCGCCGTTCTCAACCTCGGTGACGGCCTTCGGAAATGTCCTGGTCCAGAATAACGATACCGCCGTTCATTCGGTAGTCTGGGATGCCGGCTCCCCTGCGAGCCTTCTGGACTCTCCGGCCAACGGGCAGGACATAGCTCCCGGTTGCTACGTGGACTTCAGCTTGGCAGGGCTGCCACAAGGGACGTTCACTTTCCATGATGGCCACAACGATCAGAACACCGGGCAGATCGTTGTGACGTGAAAGATTAATGCGAAATATCCTGCTGATAAACCAGTCCACCGTAATCAGCGCCAGCGAACTGGCTGCCGCCGCGACCGCGTTTCAAATTCAGGTCAAGTTGCACTTTGCCCCCCTTTGGGCAATCGATCCCAACAGCCTAAGAGTCTGGTACGCGAATCAGCCCTACGCCGGTTATGACTGGCTTTTCCTTCTCGACAACACCGACCAGGCCAACGCGCTGGGATACCACACCGTTCTCTCCGGCGGTCAAGTTGGCGGCTTTGTTTTCGCCAAAACAGACCAAGCGGCTGGCGTTCCGTGGACGGTGACGCTGAGCCACGAGGGGCTTGAGATGCTCGCCAACCCCTACGTTGATCTCATGGCTTACGGCTCGTATCTCGGCAACGCGGCGCTTCGGCCGTTGGAAGTGGGCGACCCCACAGAGAGCGCCACTTACAAAATAAACGGCCTAGACTTCAGTAACTTTGTAACTCCCAATTGGTTTCACAGCGGCGCCCCTGGACCATACGACTACTTGCGACGGATCGGCGCGCCCCTTCAGCTTGACAGCGGCGGGTATATGTCCATCGCCACAACTCTCGGCCAGTGGACCGAAGTTTTTGGCGAGAAGCTTGCGCCCGGCACTGGCAAGGAGGCGAGGGCGGGCGCATACTCAAGACTCCGTCGGCCCCAGACATCCAAGCCGCCGGTCGGTAACTTCGGCTCCGTAGACAGCAACCTCAGCTACATCATCAAGCTCTTGGGGAAGCAGGCTGCTCTGATAACCGATCAGACGGCGGCAATCTCCCAGCAGACGCAGACCCTCAACCAACAATCACAAGCGATCGCGGCTATAGCGGCCTCGATAAGCGACCCAAACAACGACCCGCAAACTCTTGTGGATCTGGCTAGCAAGCTCAAGGGATCTAACGATCCACTTGCTCAGTCAGTAGCAGCCAGCCAACCAAAGTAAGGAGGTTTACACATGGACCCTCTCCACGCACTCATCGACCAGGTGGCGGTTAATACCTCTGTCGAAGGTTCCGCCAAGGTCCTTATTGACGGGTTCGCGGCTCGCTTGGCAGCAGCAGGCACCGACCCGACCAAGCTGGCGCAACTTCGGGCCGACATCAAGGGTGCCGATGACGCCCTAGCCGCGTCGGTTGCCGCCAACACGCCTGCAGCTCCCATAACTGCCCCGACTGCCGCGGCGAAGAAGAAGCCCTGAAGTGGTTCCGTGAGTGATCCGCCTTCTCGACTCCACCGCTGTTCAGGTGGTTTTGCTGATCCTCTTCGCCATGATCGGCCTGATGTTCCTGGGCGCTATGATTCCGGCGGAGAAACCGTAGCAACCGAGCGGGGTGGCCTGGCTGTTGCTGGTCAGAGGGTTGCACTGGGGCTTAGATCCCCCCTCATGCTTCTCCGACGCCACCCCGCTCTATATCTTTCTGATGGAAAGCGACCATGAGCCGCACAACTCCAGGGCAGGTGCAGACGCTCCTTGCCGGCGACTACGACGGCGCTACGGATCTCCAACAGCATTGCGATAGCGCCTCGGCCACAGTAGACGATCTAGTCCAACAGGCCAGTACCGTCAGGGGCGTCAGTATGCTAGCAAGTCGGCTGGAACTGATTGAGAGGAACCTAGCGGCGCATGACTACGTGATGACCGACCAGACGTACCAGAGCAAGACCACACAGGGCGCGTCGGCACAGTTTCAAGGCAAGACGGATATGTACCTCGAAGGGTCAAAGTACGGCATGAAGGCGATGCGGCTAGATACCAGCGGGTGCCTACAGGCGCTTTATGCGGACACAAAGCGGAAAGTGTGTCAGGGCTTTTGGCTTGGAAAGCCCCCGAGCCAGCAGATCGACTACAAGGACCGCGACTAAGGAACAGAGTATGACGCATCACCCCATAGATGGCTACCTCGTGTATGGTTGGCCAGAGTTTCACGCTCTGGCGCAAAAATTGGGAGTGGTGGACAAGATCAGAGACAATGACTTAACGCACCGAGATCGCAGGGATGTTTTCTCACTCACATTGAGGATCGGCGAGCTACCAGAGATTGAGCATCGCGGAACGAAACTTGTCCCTGGGTGTCTGGATGACGGGTACGGAGTCTATCACTGGCCAGAGTTCCAGGCGTTCTGCAAGAGAGCAAGAATCGCCTACGATCTGTTGACCGTAGAGATCTCCATTAGGTTTGGAGACGGCGAGCCGTTAACAATCTTCCAGAGCTACAAGGGACTGGTCGATAGCGCTGACATCTGTGAGGATGGTAACGACGAGCCAAGCATCATAGAGACGGGCATCCCTCAGCAGAGCGAGGAATAAGTGTGCCGGCCCCAGAGGTTCACGATCTGTTCGTTCCCGGAGGGCAGACGGCGGTATTGCTCCCGGTTCTGCTGGTGGAGGGAATACCGCTAACCAATTCCTACGGCGAGGCAGAAATAGGACCACCACAGCAGATACCCGTACGGTGGAAGTGGTGCAAGAGGCAGGTGACGACCAGAGACGGAGAGGTAGTGAACATCGACGCGGATGTTGTGGTTGGGTTGACGATCCTGCCAGGTAGTCTCATGTGGCTGGGTAAGCTATCCGACTTTCTAGGCACTGGATCATCGCACACGAACAAAGAGCCGGAGCTGATGGAGGTGGTTGAAACCCCTTACACGCCGGACGTCAAGATGCGAGTGGCGAGACGTACTGTCAGTCTCAAGAGGTACAGGGGCACCAAGGCGCAGGCTTACACGTAAATGGCCGAGATACAGAAATTACAAAGCCTGGTGTCCAAGCTGCGAGCCAGAGCAGCGCAAGCCCGAAAGGATAGCGACGCCAATATCGTCGTTGGGTTCACCGCAGCAGCCGCGCTTTACGTCCACGAGAACACTGAGGAGAAGCTGAAGGGCGATCCGCGACCTAGCGGACTTGGGGTCTACTGGGGGCCGCATGGCCAGAGCAAGTTCCTGGAGGGTCCGGCCAGGCAGATGAACAACGATGGCACCTTCAGCCGGATTGTGGTAACGGCGATGCGAGCGGGCAAGACACTGGCGCAGGCACTGCTCTTGTGTGGACTGAGGCTAGAGAGGGAGAGCCAGGAGCGAGTGCCGGTTGAGTACGGGAATCTGAGAGCATCGGCGTTCACAAGAGTGGAGTAGCTGGTTGGCGTACTCCAAGATATTCGCTGTTACATCGGACGGCAACATAACGCTGCCTTCCGACTGGAATAACGCCGACAACAAATGTGAGGGAGTTGGTCCTGGTGGTGCAGGCGGTGCCGGGCTCAGTGCAAGAGGGGCGCCGGGTGGTGGGTCAGGGGCATACACCTTCGTAGTAAACGCCAACCTAGGTATGGCGGGGCAGACGTGTGCGGTGACTATGGCCGCCACTGAAGATACCACACTAGCAGACCACTCAGGAACCAACGTACTGACCGTGAAGCAAGGAATCGACGGGACTAGCACAACGCCTGGCACCGGAGGTCAGGCGGCTTCTTGCGTGCCATCTGCCGGGGCCTTTAGCGGCGCGTCGGGTGGAGCCAGACCAGGAGTTGGGGTTACTGGTGGATCTGGCGGAGCGGGGGCGGCAGGGCCGACTGGAGCTGGTAATGCCGGGGTCTTGGCAACAACTGGTACTGGTGGTGCTGGCGGACGAGCGGACGATGCGGTCGGAGCAGCTGGTGGAGCGGCAGATAATAACGGAGTTGCCGGCACCACATGGACGACCAACACTACCGTCACTGGAGGTGCTGCTACCGGAACCTATGGACCAGCAGGTGGCGGTGGGGGGGGCAGTACTGCTTCTCCTGGGCAGCCTACTGGTGCCCCAAACTATGGAGCAGGTGGGGGCGGGGGCGGAAGCACTAG
>Ga0210408_10005580_pt1 | contig 11028 bp, 9 predicted proteins | sample IncBWH4MmetaG_FD_155471 | JGI IMG/M metagenome (GOLD analysis project Ga0210408, IMG submission 155471) | Forest soil microbial communities from Barre Woods Harvard Forest LTER site, Petersham, Massachusetts, United States - Inc-BW-H-4-M | ecosystem: Environmental > Terrestrial > Soil >... | reverse complement strand
AGACTTCGACGAGGTTGCGGAAGCGGCGCTTGGTGGCGGAGTTCTCGGCGTGGTCGCCCGGTTCGATCGTCAACCCCGGCGGGAAGAACGTCGCGGCGTTGCCGGTGTCGTGCCAGAGATAGAGTTCGTGAAAATTCCAGCCGGTCGCCATGCTCGTCCTCGCGCGGATTTCAGGAATCCGCCAGGATCATTTGTGCGGCGCGCTCCGCGAGCATAATGGTTGGCGTTTGCAGATTCCCTGAGATCATGCGGGGGATGACGGAGGCGTCGGCGATCCGCAGTCCCTCGAGCCCATGCACCTTCATGCTGGACGGATCGACGACCGCCTTTGCATCGACGCCCATCCGGCAGGTGCTCGAGGGATGGTAGAGCGTCGTGCAGTGCCCGCGAATATAGTAGGCGATCTCGTCGTCGCTCTGCGCCTCGCCGCTCGGCGCCAGCTCTTTGGTCAAAATCTCCTTGAGCGGCGATTGCGCCGCGATCCGGCGATTGACGCGGACGCCTTCAATCAGGGTGGCGATGTCCCCGCCGCTGGGGTCGTTGATAAAATACCGCGGGTCGATGTCGGGCGCCTCGATCGGGTCGGCCGAACGCAGGCTAATCTCGCCGCGGCTCTCGGGACGCTGCAAGGTGGCGTGGAGGGCGACGCCGGAGCCCGAATGGAGAAAGCGCGCATAGTCGCGATGCGGGCTCATGGCGCCGTAGAGCTGCAGGTCCGGTTCGACCTCGGGCCGGCTGCGCACATGCGCGCCGGCCGCCACCCACGCCGAGGTGCGCAGGCCCGATCGCGACGCGCCCTGCCAGGCCGCCAGCGACTCGTCCCATTCCTTCTCAGTAAGCGCGCCGATGCCGATCTTCTGGTTGGCGCCGAAGGCGATCGGGATGTTGACGTGGTCCTGCAAGTCCTTGCCGACGCCCGGCGAGTCATGAACGGATGCGACGCCGGCGGCCTTGAGCTCATCGGCGGGGCCGACGCCGGACAGCATCAGCAGATGTGGCGAGCCGATCGCGCCGCAGCTGAGCACGATCTCGGAGCTCGCGTGCGCCACGCCTTGCCGGCCCATCTCGAGATATTCGACCCCGACGGCCCGACCTTTCTCGATGACGATCCGGGTGATGAGAATCCCCGTCTTGACCGTCAGGTTAGGCCGATCGAGCGCTGGCCGCAGGTAGGACTTGCCGGTGCCCCACCGCTCGCCATCCTTGATGACGAACTGGAAGAAACCGCAGCCTTCCTGCTCCGTCCCGTTGAAATCCGCGTTGAGCTTGTGGCCCGCCGCCTGCGCGGCCTCGATCCACATGCGCTCGCCGCGATCGACATAGGCGGGGTCGCTGACGTGGAGCGGGCCGCCGGCGCCATGCAGGGGGTCATTGCCGAGGCGCTGGTTATCCTCCGACATTTTGAACACGGGCAGCACGTCGCTCCACGACCAGTTCGGGCAGCCGAGCCGAGCCCAGCCGTCGTAGTCCGAAGGCAGCCCGCGTATGTAGATCATGGCGTTAAGCGCCCCCGACCCGCCGACCATGCGGCCGCGCGGCCAAAAAATGCGCCGGCCGCGGCAGCCAAGCTGCGGCACGGTGTAAAACCCCCAATCGGCCGCGGTGTTGAACATTGTCACCCAGTCGGACGGGATGTCGGAGGCCTGTGGCGCGGCGCGGCCCGCCTCCAGCACCAGCACCTTGCGGCCCCGATCGGCGCTCAGCCGATTGGCGAGGACGCAACCCGCAGAACCGGCACCCAGGACAATGGTGTCGTACATACAGTCTCCAGCAAATCAGGGATGGAGGGAATGCGGACTCACGCCACGAGGCTCGCCTGCCCCTCGGCCAGCACGAGTTCGATGATCTTGAGGCCGTGCCGAGTGACGCGGTGCGGGTAAACCTGCGCCAGCGCGTCCTCGTGCACGGGGATGACGCGCCGGGTCTCGCCGCCGACGAGCTTCATTATGGCGTCGGTGGCGAGAATCAGGTTGACTTGACTGCACTGGGCGAGCCCGATCGGCGTGTATTGCGGCGACGTCGGATCGGGTCCCACGATGTTGTCGAAGCTGTAGACGAGACCGCCCGCCATGACCCACACATCCTCGCTTTCCGGGCGGCCGTCGTTGCGGATCGTCACGAATTGCGAGCCCCAGGTGTGAGTGTCGTGCGCCGCGCGCGGGTCGACGCCTGGAAGCACTTCCTCCCGGTCGGCGTTGACGGAGACGAGTCGGCCCTCGGCCGACTCGCTCGGCGAGACGCATGATGTCGGACGGGTCGGTGGCCGCCATCAGCCAGCGGAATTTCGCGTCTAGCGCGCGCGCCCATACCCACTTCGAGAGCTCGCGCTCCTGGAGATAGAACACCGCGTTGGGGAAGGCGTCGGTGTTGCCTGCATGATCGAAGTGCGCGTGGGTGAGGAAGACGTGACCCACGTCCTCGGGGCGAAGGTCCGCCTCGGCCAGGACGGCCGAAGGAGGCCGCCAGCGGCGCACGCCGAAGCGGTCCGCCATTTCGCCCCCATAGGCCCTGGCGTTGTAGCCGACATCCACCATGGCCACGACGCCGGGGCCCCGCAGCAGGATATAGGCGTAGGGCAGCTTGCGCGGCGGCTTGTCGTAGTCCCCAAACACAATCGCGCCCGCCGGTGCGGCAGGCGCCCAGGCGTATTCCAACACCCAGATCGAGTAGGTCGCCATCGGTCGCGCCTACTTCCCGGGCGCCGCGCAGCAGGCGCAGCCCTCGCCCAGCGCCACGATCTCGAAAACCGGCAAGGCGCACGCCGCCGAGCTCGGGCGGTCTCCAGCCTCGCGCAGGGGCGCCAGCGTTTGGCGCGCGGCGATGTCCCGACGCTTCGACATCGAGACGCTCGCAGCGCCGAGTCGACCGGCTGACGGCACCAGATGTCGGTGTGGATGAGCGGCCGGCGGCGTCGTCCGGCCGGCGCGGATCACAGCCTCCGCCTCGGCGAGGTCGCTGCGGGCTCGGCCAAGCGCCGGGTGGTCGCGCGGTATGCGAGCTCCGCCGGCTTCGACGATGAGCAGCGCCTCAAGGCCGCGGGCCGCGTCGCCGAGCGTCTCAAACCCGCGGCGCGCCGAAAGGCGGACGCCAGCCTCCGATACGACTGCGTGGGACATCATGCGCAATGCGCGCAGCTACTGGCCTCATTGGTCTGCGAGGGGAGGTCGATCACCGGGTTCTGATCGAAGAACCCGATTGGCGCCAGAGCGAAGCCGCACACCACGCACGTCTGCACCGGATGGTCCTCTGGGCGGGGAAGGTGGTGCAGCCCGAACGTATGCCAGAGGACAATGTCGGCGTCCTCGATCGGGCGATCCTTCCGAGTCCACGCCTCGATGCCGTCCTCCCCCGTCGATTGATTGACGAATTCGCCCGCCGGAAAGCGCTCGGCCGGGTCGAAGGGCGTCACCCACAACTGGTGCTGGATGAATCGGGAGCGGCGGCCCGAGGGGCTGTCCGGATGCGTGAAGGGCTTTACGGGAGACCGCGCCTCGAGCTTGTAGCCGGTTGGGCCGCCCAACCAATTTTTCGCTTGGCGGTTGATGACCTTCCAGTAGCGCATCCGGTCGAAATCGACGTCGCGCATGGCGCGAGTCTCGGTCGGCAGCACGGTTTCCTCGACGAGGAAGGCGTTGCCGTATGGGTTCTCCGGCCCGGCCGGCGGGGCGATCGTGTCGCATTCCACGACCGTGTTGTTCGGACCGTCAATCTCTACGTCCAGACGCGCCGAGAACAGGTGCTGGTGGATGTGGCCCACGATGCCGGGCGCGACCTCAGCGCCGTATCGTCCCGGGTCGCCCGGATGACAGGCGGCCGTGTTGATGATGCCCGTGGCCTTCATCTCGTACTCGATCCGGCCGTCCTGATGCAGGTACCAGTAGAAGGCGTATTCGTAATTCCCGATCGTCGAGATGGATGAGATCACCAGCTTGCGGGCGCGGCGCACCTCCGTGCGTTCGGTGCGCACGTCGAAGTGCTTCCAGGAAAGCCCGGCGTCCTCTTCGTGCAGGCAGATGCAGTTCTCGATAGTGCGCGGGTTGCCGAATGCGTCAGGCACGACGGCGTCGAAATAGTGGATCACGCCGAGGCAGTCGCAGCCGAGCTTGAGCGAGTTCGCCATGCGGCCAAAGCCGATCTCGCCGCTGTCGAAAACGTTCTTGCGATAGTGGCTGCGCTCCGGCGAGCCATAGGGCACGACCATTTCGGCGATGGAGGCGCGGTAGAGCACGGGCCGCCGGCGGCCGCCGACCGTATAACCGACAGTGTTAAGCACGAGACCCTCGCGCCCGTTGAACCCCACCCGGAAATCCCAGTTCTCCCAGGTGACCCTTTGGCCATCGACCTTGAAGCCCGCCCCGTGGGGCTGCACCACGTCGAGCGGCGCGGACGGCGGACGGAAGCTCGTAAGCACCTCCGCATCAAAGTTGAGCGGCGTCACCGGAACCGGGATGTAGTCGCCCTTCTCGGCGAAGTGATCCTCGACCTTGAGAACTTCGAGATTGGACAGGTCGATGAGCACGTGCAGGCCCTCGACGGGGTGCGCGTAGTAGTTGTCGAGCGGAAAAGTTCGCATCCACACGAAGCAGTTGAGGACGCGCCGCCCCTTCTCGATCTCGTGGCCGAAGTCGCCCACGGTCCAGGGATCGATGCACATGAAGTCAAGGTAGTCGATGAGACCGCGGTGCCGCAGCGCCTCCTGAAAGCGCGCATCCGCCTTCACGGTCGCCTCGATCTCGAGCACCTCCGCGACCGCGACCATGGCGCGGGCCTCGGGGTTGAAGTGCTCGCTGATGATCGTCCCGGCCCGAAGATCGATCAGACCCTGTTGCACGCCGGGCTGTCCGCGTTTGTAGATGTTGTAATGCGCGATCCGCGCGAAGGCGTCGCCGGGCGCGTGACCGCGCACGGCGGCCTTGTCGGGTTCCGCGATGTCGATCGTCTCGACCCGAAGGTCGTCGCCCCAAGGATAATGTTGCCGGAGGATTGAAGACGCCTTCGCAATCTCGAGCGCGTCGAGCGGATCAAGCGGGTGAGCCGCGCCCGAGGCACCGTCGGCTGTCTGAGACGTCACGTGAAGATTCATCGCGATCTCCGGCATCAGGGCGGTTCAAGGATGCTCTCTCGTAGCAAGGATCAGGCCAACTCAGGCCCAAATCGGGAGCGGAAAAGATCTGGTCTGCCGCGGATCGCTGACGGGGGGCTTCGTGACGCGCCGTCGCGCTCGCAACGATGTTTGGACCGCCCAGTTTCGTTTTCGACCGCATTCTCGCGCTTAACAAGGGTCGAGCTGAAGCGCTCGCCGTCTGCTTTCGGGGCGGTCCTTTCGCGCACCTGTTACGAGCTTCACCCGAGGGCCGCTTTCTTGCGCTTTCCGTGCATTCGCAGGGCAGACAGCTCAAGGTCGATTGGCCTCCGCCACGCGCTCAACGAACGACCGGTATCGCCCAAAGCGGCCAGCAATTCACCAACGATGATCTACGCGCTGGTCCCTCGGTCGCGCGCTCAGCTCGACCCTAGCGCAATTGATAGAAGACGAACTGAGCGACTGGGTAAACGAATCTGAACAACTGACGAGGTCGACGACGGACCACCGCCCCTCTTCTCGCGGTATTTTTTGAGCCTCGTCGATCCAGCTTGACGTTGTTCTGGGCAACGGTCGCGTGATCAACCCGGCTTAAGGAATTGATCGCGTCGCCGATGTCGGTTTCTGGGGTGGAAAGGTGGCGGCGGTCGGCACGCGGGCGGCGACTGTGGCTAAAACAGAAGCCAAGCCCTTCGACTCCCGTTCGGCCGGGCTCAAGTCAGCTCAAGTCAACGTGTCACCCTATGTCCGGATCTTGCTCAGACCGAAGCCGCTCGAAAATTGGTCGGACATTACCTGCAGGAGGATCGGAGGCAAGAAATGGGGGCGCGAACGAGATTCTGTTGGGCAATCTTAGCCACGAAAATGGACGCCGCTACTTTCGGCGCGACAAGTCCCGTCACTCCGTTGACGACGTTAGAGCGAAGCGGCCTCTACCCCACACCAGTCCGCCACAAACAGCGCGATCGTCCGAGTAATTTGCTTGACCGAGGCCATGCTCACTCGCTCGTCGTAACTATGGGAGTCGCGTCCGCTGGGGCCGTAACAGAGAGCCGGAATCTTGTCGAAGAGGGCATAGACGCGCGCATCGAGATAGGCCGGGGTCACTACGGTTTCCAGCGGCTTGCCGAACGCGAGCAGGTGGGCCTGGCCGAGCGCGCGCTCGGCGTCCGTGCCGGGCGAGAGTTCATAACCTTCTGAGAAAAACCCATTAAACGTGAGGCGCGGGGGATCGTTGGAGAGGAATGCGTCATCACGTGCGAAGGCCGCGATCGTTTGCTCGATTTCGCGGCTAGCCGACAGGGCGTCGATTCCGGGATAAATCGAGACGCGAAAGTCGACGCGGCACCAGGCCGGGACCGATGAAGCCCAATCGCCGCCCTCGATCTTACCGACATTCAGGTTGATAGGATGCGGCTCGCTCTCGAAATGCGGACGTCCAGCTTTGCGCGCGTTCCACTCAGTCTCCAGCGCCCGCAGCGCGCCGACCACGCGGTACGCCGCGTCGATCGCGTTGGCCCCGGCGCCCATGACGCTGACATGGGTCGGACGGCCACGCACTTCTACCTGGAACCACAGCACGCCGACATTCGCGCGCGCCAGCTTCTCATTCTCCGGTTCGGGGATGAGCGCCGCGTCGGCGCGATAGCCGCGTAGATGCGTCATCAGCGCGCCGTTGCCAGTCGACTCTTCCTCCACCACGGATTGCACATAGACGGTCGCTCCGGGTTGCAGTCCAATACGGCGCAGCGCGTCGAGCGCGTAGAGATTGGCTGCATGGCCCGCCTTCATGTCGCAGCCGCCGCGCCCAAATAGCCAATCGCCCTCGATCACCGGATCGAACGGCGGATGCGTCCACATGTCCAAGGGACCCGGCGGCACGACGTCGACGTGCGCCTGCAATATGAGCGAACGACCGACCTCAGCGCGGGGGCGATGGATGCCGACCACGATCGGCGCGGTCGAATGGCCTTCGCTGAACCGCCCGGCGCCAGGATGGCGTTCGAGCGTCTCGCGGTCCAACTCGAAACGTTCCATCGTCAAGCCCCGCGAGCGGAAGGTCTTGAACACGAAATCCTGGATCGCGTGCTCCGACCCTCGCGTCGAGGCGAAGCGAACGAGCTCTTGGGTGTAGGCGATCTGCTCAGCAAAGCCGGCATCGACTGAGGCCTTGATTTTTTCGGTCAATGAGGGATCGAGCATAATGATAGTCCCGCTTTCTGCATTTGCACGCTACCGTGGACGAAGCGATCCGGCGGGTCCGTCCCGCGCTGCGCGCGGCTGAAGCTCCCGTTGGCATGCGCGTCTCGATCAGCCGCGCGAACAGACTCGCGTCTACGGGCAGAATCGTGTCGTCTGAGCACGAACCCCGGATTACGCATGAGCGTCGAACGAGTGTTGATCTGCGCGCCGACAAGGACGCGCTGCTAATGAAGGAGAGAACCAACCTACGGTGGCGGCGACGATTTCGGTGACGACGCTCTCGTAAGCTTGTTCGCGCACTTGCGCGCCGGGATTCGCCGCGCACCACAGCGTCGGTGCGAGTTCCCAGCCTCGCGCCTCCGCCGCCGCGACGAAACCGGACATAACGACGTTAGCGCCGGGCGTCGCCGCCAGCGCGCCCGAACCGCGCGCCATTGCCGGCCAACCACTCCCACGCTCGAAGTCGTCGTAACTCGCCTTTGTCGGCGCCAATGTGTCGGTCTCGCACAGAAAGCCGCCGACGCCGACTCTTATCGCCTTCATGCCTCTCGGTCACCTCTATTCAATTGAGAGCCGTCAACAATCCTGCCATCAACCGGCCGCGCTCGACCAGGCTGTCGACCTCGATATGTTCATTGAGCGTATGGCCGTCGGCGCCGCGCAAACCGAGGCCACCGAGTGTTGCGATTCCCATCGCGCCTGTGAAATTGGCGCCGGAGCCGCCGCCGGCGCTGCCGTAAGTGATGTCGAATCCGAGCTCACGCGCGAGGCGGCGCGCCGTCTCGTAGAGCGCGAGCGTGGCGGCGCTCGGCTCCCACACGGGCCGGGTCACGCCGCGGGTTACCGTGAAGACGACATCATCGTGTGTCCCGGACAGTGCAAGCATGCGCGTCACGCCAAGGTCGAGATCGGCCCGTCGCTTGGCCATGCTGAGCGCCTCACCGCGGCAACTCGACGCCACGCAATTCACCCACTTCCCGCCGTGCACTATGCCAACGCGAGCGGTGGCGCCGACGACCGCGCGAGACTCAGGATTTCAACTGCGTAGCAGGAGAGAATGCTCTTAGTGGCTACGTCATCGTCGGCCTGACCGTCTTCACTTACACGGAGCGATCGCGGAATACACGATCCCGACCCCCAATTTTACTATGCGGCCGCCGTCGGCGCACAGTGCGGATCTGGGGATAGTGCCACCGGCGGCTTCGGAGCTGGCGTGGGGGTAGCGTGTTTCTAAACGCGGGGACCGAATTGGAGATCGTGGTCGGTGGAGCGGGGGCGCCCACGGCCCCCGACAGTGCCGCCGGCGGCCGCGGAAGCTTCGTCTGGGACCCGACCGCGGTCCCTCCGCAACCGGACGTCCCTGAGCCTTCAACTTGGGCCATGATGCTACTCGGCTTCGCAGGTCTTGGCCTCGCAGGATACCGCAAGGCGAAAAGCAGGTCCTGCCACTGCCTGCCATCTGAATGGCCCCTCGATGGGAGCACCGCGAGCAGGCTTAAAGGTCAAGTCTTTGGCTTTCAGCGCCGCAAAGCGGCCGTTCCGGTTCCGGCCAGTTCAAGTCGAAAAGCGGTCGGACAGCGGAGCGCCCACGGTCGCCGCTCAGTGAGATCACGCGCGTTCTCCAAACCGGACATACGGTTTGAAGAAGGACGCCTGTTGCCACTAAGCGCGCGTTCCAGCCCCCGAGTACGGAAGGCATGCGCAAATAGTAGCCATTCGCCGATGGTCGACAACGGGTTCAACGTTGCGCAAACGAAACACCTTAGCCTCGACGAGTCGGATCTGAAACAGACCAGGGGAGTTTGTTAACTGATTTTAGAATGCAGGCGAGTGAGCTTGACACCGCGACACATTTCGTTTCTCTTGTGTATCGTTTCATAAGGGAGGATAGAGGACTCTGCACGGCGTCAATGTGCGCAGTCGCTTGAAGTTGTATGATCGACATTCCCGCTACCGTGAATCGTTTCAAGGACGCTCGGCTTCCGAAGGAGCCAACGATCAATGACATCGCGCAACTCGCGCGCGTCTCGGTTGGCACCGTCTCGAACGTTATTAACGGCCGTCAGAGCGTTAGAGATGATCTCGCGCTTAGGGTTACGGTCGCCGCCAGTAAACTTGGCTATCGCCGCAATCTCAACGCGGCCAGTTTACGATCCAATCAGACCGACACGATCGCTGTCGCGGTGCCCAATATCGAGAACGCTTTCTTCGCTGAAATCGTTTCGATGCTTGAACATTTGGGGGTGGCCGATCGTCGCGCCGTACTGTTTCTCACCACTGGAGAAGACGAAGAACGAGCGCGTCGCCAAATCTACAACCTCATTTCCCGCCGAATTGACGGCCTCATTCTTGTTCCGTCCTTCGACTTTCAACCGGTCCTGTCCGAGCTTAGGACTTACGGCGTTCCTGTCGTTCTGGTCGATCGTGTTGAGGCGAAGAATCCCCTTCCGACCGTCGCCGTCGACAACCGTAAGGCGGGCAGGCTCGGAGGCAACCACCTCTTCGAAGCCGGATACAGACAGGTCGCCTTCTTTGGACATGCCCACGAACACTGGATACTCAATCAACGCCGCGAAGGATTTCTCGACGCCGCACGGGCTCACGGCGTTCTCGACCTTTGTTCGACTCACGAGTTGTCGCTCGATCCGATCGAAATCCGTGAAAGCGCCCGCCGCATCCTTGCTAGCTCGACACGTGCTCAGGCCATATTCGCAGCCAGCAACATCGCCGCCAAAGGGCTCATTCCCGCCATTCAGAGTGTCGGCCTCCGGATCCCGGAGGATATTGCGTTGCTGGTTATGGACGACTTTGAAGCGCTGAGCCTGTTGAACCCCGCGATCAGCGCCGTAGCGCAGCCAAGCTCGCAGATCGCCGACGTTGGCTGGCGCATGTTGCGCCAATTGATCGCAGGGGAAGAACCAGAAGCCATGCACGTGCGATTGCCGGCGAAGCTGATCGTGCGAGGCTCAACGCCTCCAGTTTACAACGGCCGACGGACATGACATCCGCGGCCACAGCGCCAGCTCACTTATCCTTTGCTCGGCGAGACCGTGTGAGGAACGTCGTTGTCGCTTTGATCCTGGTCCTCGTACTCGCGCTTCTCTGGGTATTCGCCCCGAATTTCTTCAAAATCAACAACCTCATCAACATCCTGGTTCAGGCCGCGACGATCGCCGTGATGGCGGTCGGCATGTCGGTGGTGATGATTGGCGGGGGAATAGATCTGTCGCTTCCTTTCAACGCCGCGGTCAGCGCCGTCCTGGGCGCCATGTACATGCGGGCGACGGGCGGGGTTGTCGTCGGCTCCCTGATCATGCTCGCCTCAGGGACCGCAATCGGTCTCTTCAACGGAGTGGCCGTTGGCTATCTCGGCATGATTCCGTTCGTCGTGACTCTGGCGATGATGTCGATCACGGCCGGATCGGCTGTATGGCTCACCAATTCGATCAGCATTTCTCACCTCCCGCCAGAATTCATCTCGTTCTTTCGTATGCGGCCAGCGGGACTGCCAATCCCGGTCATCGAGGGGATTTCCGTCTGCGCGATCGCGACATTTCTCATGAGCCGGTCGGTCTTCGCCCGCCAGCTTTACGCTGTCGGCAGCAATCGGCGCGCCGCCACAATCGCACGGATCTCCACCAACCGCGTGCTCCTCACGAGCTATGTCGCGGCTGGGATTTCGGCGGGCATCGCCGCGATCATGCTCACGGGTCGACTGGCCTCCGCTTCGGCTAACCTTGCAA
>Ga0210408_10005579_pt1 | contig 11028 bp, 3 predicted proteins | sample IncBWH4MmetaG_FD_155471 | JGI IMG/M metagenome (GOLD analysis project Ga0210408, IMG submission 155471) | Forest soil microbial communities from Barre Woods Harvard Forest LTER site, Petersham, Massachusetts, United States - Inc-BW-H-4-M | ecosystem: Environmental > Terrestrial > Soil >... | reverse complement strand
GGGTGGCTTTGAGTGCTTGCCTGGCGGACGGGGTCGTTCTCGCTGCGGTCGAGCTCACGAGCCCTTCGCTGGGTTGCTGCGGGGGGTGATGTAGGTGCCCCGCGCGAATGGGAGCCCTGGTGGCGCGCAGGTACGCGCCAGTGGTCTGGCGCGTGTACGCGAGGCGGGCCGGGGTGAGCGGCTGACGGGTAGGGGTGTGCCGCGTCGGCAGATCGCTGAGATTCAGCGTTCGCGGCTGCTGGCGGCGGCGGTGAGGGCCGCGGATGAGCGGGGTTACGCGAATACGACGGTCGCGGATATCGTCGCGCGATCGCTGGTTTCGCGGCGCACGTTCTATGAGATGTTCGCCGATCGCGAAGAGTGCCTGGCAGCGGCCCTGGAGGACGCTCTCGCCCTGATCGAGGCGGAGCTGGACCAGGCCTCCCTGGGGGGCCTCTCCTGGCGTGAGCGGCTGCGCAATGGGCTGTGGGCGATCCTCACGTTCTTCGATCGTGAGCCGGTGCTCGCCCGTGTTTGTGTGGTGGGGGCGTTGAGTGGTGGCCCTGCGGTGTTGGAGCGCCGCGAGGAGGTCCTCGCCGGGCTGGTGCGGGTGGTGGATGAGGGCCGCGTTCAGAGTGGCGCTCGTGCGCGGGAGTGCACTTCTCTGACCGCGGAGGGCCTGGTGGGCGCCGCGATGGCGATCCTTTACGCGAGGCTCCTGAAAGACAAGCGCGAGCCGTTGACTGGCCTGCTGGGTGAGCTGATGGGGATGATCGTGCTGCCCTATCTCGGCCCGGCTGCGGCCCGTCGTGAGCAGACCAGACCCGCGCCCGTGAGGAGCCCCGCGTCCGTGCGCGCCGCGGCCGTTTCGGTCAGGGAGCAGCCGGATCCGTTGGAGGGTGTCCCGATGCGCTTGACCTACCGTACCGCGAGGGTGCTGGAGGGGGCGCGGGAGCACCCGGGGGCCAGCAACCGCCAGGTCGCAGACCACGCGGGGATCCAGGACCCCGGCCAGGTCTCAAGGCTTCTGCGTCGCCTGGAGCGTCTCGGGCTGCTCGCGAACACCGGCCACGGCGCGCATCTGAAGGGCGAGTCCAACGCCTGGAGTCTAACCGCCAAGGGCGAGCAGGTCACGCGGAGCATCCAGATGCACACCCCACCTCAGCACCAGGCCGCGTGATGCCGCGCGTGGGAGGTGTCAAAGGGGGGACCAGTGCGTCCTTTCATTCCACAAACAGGCCGGCTGACATCCAGCCAGGTTGCGTAGCTGACACATCTCTCTCGCACCACCCCAAGAAAGGCACAAGCATGAGTAAGCCACGGGTCTTAGTCGCGTCCCTCTTCAACCGCCCCGGCGCCGCCCGGAGCCCGAGCAGCGCCGCCTTCGCCCCCCGTGCCGCCTCCCCCGACGCCGACGGGAGTGGTGCGCCCGCAGCCGAGCTGGTCGACGGGTGTGGTGCGTCTTCAGGCGGGATGTCGCTCGCGGGGAGCAAAGCGGCCCGCCGAGCGCTCGGTACGTCCCGTAGCGCGCTGCTGTTGGTGGTCCTCTCGTGCGGCGCGCTGCTGGGGGTTGGCGCCGTGCCGGCGGCCGCGAAGATCGCCCACAAGTCCGAAGGCAGCTTCAACGCCAGCGAAACTCCCGGCGGTTCGTTCGGGTATCTGCTGGCGCTCTCCGTCGACAATTCGACTGGCCCGAGCGCCGGCGACGTCTACGTCGGCGGCTTGAGTCTCAGCAACTTCAGCGGCTACGTCTACAAGTTCGAAGCGAACGGCAAGTACACCGGGGTCGAACTGAACGGATCCGAAACCCCTGGTGGGTCATTCGCCTTCATCAGCCTCAACAACGGCAAGGGCAGTCGCGGCCTCGCCGTCGACAGCTCGAGCGGCATCCACAAGGGTGACGTGTACGTCGCCGACGCCGAACACCTCGTCATCGACCGCTTCTCCGAATCGGGCAAGTTCCTCTGCGAGATCACCGGCAAGGAATACGCCTCTCTGTCAAGCACCGAACAGGCGGCCGAGTGCGCCGGCTCCGCCGGCAGCAAGACGCCCCAGGGCGGCTTCACGGAGGGTTCCCACGAAGAAGCCGCCCTCGGCGTGGCGGTCAACCCGCTCAACGGCGACGTCTACGTATCCAACCCCGGTCATGACGTGATAGACGAGTTCAACGAAGCCGGCGAATACGTCGGCCAGATCTCCGACTCGCATCTGACGATGCCAGGCTCGATCGCCCTCAACTCCAGCGGCGAACTGTATGTCTACAACGGCGCGTCCTTCTCGGGCGAAAACGTCGTCAAGTTCGACGCCGCCGGCTCCTTCGTCGCGGTGCTCGACAGTAGCGCGGCGGGCTACGTGGCGGTGAACCCGTCGAGTGACTCCGTCTTTGTTTTCGGTGAAAACGAAACCGCCGAATACAACCCGTCGGGAAACCTCAATTCCAAGTTCGGTACGAACGAATCAGGTGCGATCGGCGTCAGCGCTTCGAGCGGAAGGATCTACCTCGGTCCGCTCCTCGGCTCGGGGAGTGTGTCCATGTATGGCCCAGCCGTCGTGATCCCAGACGTCACCGCCGCCGCGGCCACCGAAGTCGCACAGTTCACCGCGAAGCTGAACGGCGAAGTCGACCCAGCCGGCGGTGGAAACGTGGAAAGCTGCCAGTTCGAATACGGCACGAGCACCTCCTACGGGCAGACCGCGCCCTGCTCGCCGGCCACCCCGTACGCCGGCGTGACCAATGTCAGCGCGAGCCTGTCCGCTCTTTCGCCGGAAACCACGTACCACTTCCGGGTTGCGGCAAGCAACTCGAACGGGGTCGTCAGCTATAGCTCCGATCAGACGCTCATCACGCCTGCCCTGACGGTGACCGGCCAGGCCAGCAACGTGGCGGGAAAGAGCGTGACGCTCAACGGGACGGTCGACCCGGATGGCGCGACGATCACCGACTGCCACTTCGAATACGGCCCGACAACGCGCTACGGCCAAAGCCAGCCCTGCGCGAGCACGCCGTCGGGCTCGAGCCCCGTTGCGGTAAGCGCCGACATCACCGGCCTTGCGGAAAACACGACCTATCACTTCCGACTGGTGGCGGCCTACTCGGACGGCTCCAACGCCGGCTCCGACGCCGGCTCGGATGAAACGTTCACGACGCTGACCAGCCCGCGGATCGACGCCGCCTACACCACCAACCTGACCGAAAGCTCGGTCGATCTGAACGCGGAGATCAACCCGAAGGGGTTCGATACGACCTACCACTTCGAGTGGGGCACCAGCACAAGCTACGGCAACAGTGTGCCCGTGCCGGACGCGGACATCGGCTCGGGGTCGAGCGATGTGCTCGTCAGCGGGCATCTCAGCGGTCTGAGCGCAAACACGACCTATCACTGGCGGGTGGTGGCGACCAACTCGATCGGCGCCACCGAAGGCCAGGACCACACGTTCGTCTACCAGCCGCCCACGTCCTCCGGCGTGGGCTGCCCGAACGAACAGCTGCGCGTGGAGAATGCCTTGTCGCTCTTGTTGCCCGACTGCCGCGCCTACGAGCAGGTCTCGCCGGTCGACAAAAACGAGGGCGACGTCAAGAACGCCTTCGAGGGCGAAGTTAGGCAGGAGGCCTCGGTGGACGGGGAACGGGTCTTCTACGAATCCTCTGGCGCCTTCCCCGGGTCGCCGGAGGGAGGCTCGATTATACAGTACCTCGCTTCGCGGGGCGCGAGCGGTTGGTCGACGCGGGCGGTCGATGTCCAGCAGAGGGCTACCCAGGGTCCTGGGGGGCCATTTATAGAGTATTCCCTACCGCTCTCACCCGATCTGTCGACTGGTGTCCTCAGGGCCGAACCGGCGCTTGTCGCCGGCGCCCCGGGCCACGAAATTTGGAACGTCTACGTAGGCCATCTCCTCACTGGCTCCTACGAACTGGTGACGGACGTCAACCCGCCGAACCAGAGCGGCCTGAACTTCGCAACCTTCTTCGTAGGGGCCTCGACCGACTTCAGCCACGTCATCTTCACCGCCAACGACGCCCTGACGCCGGAAGCGCCGTGGCCCAACAGCTTCGGCTTCAACCTGTATGAGTGGGTGGAAGGCCAGCTGCATCTCGTCGGCCTGATCCCGACCTCGGGTACGAGCTGCACCGGGGCGGCATGCACCCCCGCGGACGGGGAGGAACTCGGAGGGCGAAACCCAGCGACCTCCACCCTTGCCGAACAGGCGATCTCCGCCGACGGCTCGCGGATCGTCTTCTCCACGGGCGCGCAGGAATCTGAAAAGCACATCTACGACCGCCTGAACGCCACCACGACGGTCGACGTCTCCGCCTCCCAGCGCACCCCTTCCGCCGGCACCGCGAGCGCGCACTACCAGGATGCGAGCGTCGACGGCTCCCACGTCCTCTTCACCAGCGCAGGGGCGCTGACCAACGACGCCGTCCCCGGCAGCGGAGAGAACCTCTATGACTACGACGTCGAAACCGGCCGGCTGACCGACCTCACCGCTGCTAGCGACGCCCAGGTCAAGGTTCTCGCCGGGGTCAGCGAAGACGCCTCACACGTCTACTTCGTCGCCGAAGGCATGCTCGCCGCCAACTCGAACTCGCACGGCGACACGGCGGTCGCCGGACAGCCGAACCTCTACCTCTGGCACGGCGGTCAGACGACCTTCATCGCCACCACATACATCAACGAAGCACGTTCGGAACAGCCCACCCGGGTAACTCCAGACGGCGCCCACTTCGCCTTCGAATCGATGGCGAGCCTGACCGGCTATGACAACACCGACGCCAACACCGGCGAACCGGACCTCGAGACCTACCTCTACGACGCCGCCGCGAACCGGCTGATCTGCGCGTCGTGCAACCCGAGCGGGGCAAGGCCGATCGGGCCCTCGGAACTCCACTGGGTGGGGCCGCTGTACCGGCCGCGCAACCTCAGTGCGGACGGCAGCCGCCTGTTCTTCACCTCGCGCGACGCTTTCCTCCCGGGCGACACGAACGGCCTAAGCAACGTGTACGAGTGGGAGGCCGACGGGTCCGGCAGCTGCCAGAGTTCCACTGACAACGGCGGCTGCCTGTACCTGATCTCGTCCGGCAGCGGCGCCACAAATTCCTACTTCGCCGACGCCAGCGCGAGCGGCAACGACGTCTTCTTCCAGACCGGCGATTCGCTCGTCGGCCAGGACCAAGACAGCTACGCCGACCTCTACGACGCCCGTGTCGGGGGCGGCTTCGCCTCGCAGGACAAGCCGGTCGTGGCGCCGGCCTGTACGTCGCTGGAAGGGTGCCGGTCGCCGCTGAGCGAACCGCCCGCGCAACTGAGCGTTGCCTCGGCGGAACTTCACGGCTCCGGGAACCTCGTCACCCCGCCTGAAGCGCCCGAAAACAAGCAGCAAAACAAGCAGCAAGAGAAGAAGCACCAAAAGAAGCGCCACAAGAAGCATCAAAAGAAGCACCGATCTGCCAATAACCACCGGAGGGCCGGGCGATGAGCAAGCAGAAGACCATGACGCGGTGGCTGGCGCTGAGCTGTGTGGTGGCGGGCGTGTGCCTATTCACGGCCGGCCCCGCGGTTGCGTCGCCGCCGACGCCGGCCTGGGGCATCGTCGCCACCTCGCAGCCCACCAACTTCGCGCCCGGCCAACTCGCTTCTTACCTGATCACGATCACGAACGTCGGCAGCGGACCGACCGATGGCAGCGCCGTGACGGTCACCGACACGCTCCCGAACGGGGTGACGCCGACGTATTGCTCCTGCGCGATCTCGGGCCAGACCGCCACCTGGACCCTTGCGGGGCTCGTGCCCGGCCAGGTCGGATACTTCGTAATCCGTGTGGAAGCGGCGCCGTCCGCCGCAGGGACCGTCATCAACACGGTGTCGGTCAGCGGCGGCGGCGCGCCGACCGTGACGAGCACCGAACCGACCACGATCGGCTCGGCGACGTCGCCATTCGGGATTGCGAGCTTCAGCGCTCCGGTGATCTTCCCGGACGGCACGCCGGACACCCAGGCCGGCGGCCACCCGTATTCGTTCACGACGAACATCTCCTACAACACCACCGGAAGCGAACACACGAACATCCTCGGAGCCCCGAGCACGATCATCGGCGATGTCAAGGACATCCTGGTCGACCCGCCGCTGGGGCTGGTCGCCAACCCGCAGGTGATCCCGATGTGTACCCAGGACCAGTTCCGCGAACATATCTGCCCGCCAAGCTCCCAGGTCGGGGTGAGCTCCGTCGACTTCTCTGCCATACCGTGTCCTCATTGCGCTGGCATACCGACGCTGTCGACGCCGGTCTACAACATGGTCCCGCCGCCCGGAGTCTCGGCCCAGTTCGCCTTCTCCTACGACGTCGGTGGTGATCACGTGCGAACGCGCTTGAACGCCCGGCTCCACAGCGGCGGCGACTACGGCGTGACCGTCGTGGTCAGCGGCATTTCGCAGGAGCTGCCGCTGCTAGAAACCCCGGTCACCCTCTGGGGGGTGCCGGCCGACCCGATCCACGACGACCAACGGTGCAAGTCCATCGATGGGACAGAAGGGATCTGCAGCGGCCCTCCGGGCACCAGGTCCGGCCCGCACCCCTCGACCGCGCCGTTGAAGCCGTTTCTCACGATGCCGACGGCCTGTCCGGGCACGCCGCTGCGGACGTCGGTGGAAGGGGACTCCTGGCAGGAACCGGGCAACTTCGTCCCCGGGGAAGCGACGCAGGCTGCCGTGGAGGGTTGTGGCAAGCTTCCTTTCGAACCGGGTTTGGAAGCGCGGCCGACGAGCACGCTCGCCGATTCGCCGAGTGGCTTGAACGTCGATCTGCACGTGCCGCAGCCGGAAGGCTGTAAGGAAGAAGGCGGGGGGGTGCAGTGCGAACTCGCCGAGGCTGAGTTGAGGGACGCGACGGTGACGTTGCCGGCGGGGATGGTCGTTGATCCGTCTTCGGCTGATGGTCTGGAAGCGTGTTCGGAGGCGCAGGTTGGCTATCTGGCGCAGAAGAGTGTGGAAGTGGGCTATCAGCAGTTCACGCCTGAACCGGCGGAATGCCCGAACGGGGCAAAGGTCGGCAGTGTTGAAGTGTTCTCGCCGCTCGTGAATCATCCGTTGCTTGGTGGCGTGTATGTCGCGGCGCAGGATGCCAACCCGTTCAAATCGTTGTTGGCGTTGTATGTAGCGGTGTACGATCCGGCGACGGGCGTGGTTATCAAGCTGGCGGGGAAGGTCAGCCTTGACCCGGTGACCGGCCGGTTGACGACGACGTTCGATGAAAACCCACAGTTGCCGTTCAGTGATTTCAAGCTCGACTTCTTCGGCGGGTCGCGTGCGGCGTTGACGACACCGTTCACATGCGGGTCGTATGCGACCAGCAGTGTTTTGACACCGTGGAGCGCGCCGGAAGGCAAGGACGCGGAACCGTCGAGCCTGCCGTTCGGTGTGACCGCGCCGGGTGGCGCGGCGTGCGTGGACAGTGAAGCGCAGGCGCCGAATGCTCCCGTGTTTGAAGCGGGGACGGCGAGCCCGGTCGCGGGCTCCTACTCCCCGTTCGTGCTCAAACTGAAGCGCGAAGACGCTTCGCAGCGTTTCAGCGGGTTGAACGTGACGTTGCCGCCGGGGTTGCTCGGGAAGATCGCGGGTCTGCAGCAGTGCTCGCAGGCGGCGATCGAAGCGGCGCAGGGGCGCAGTCATGAAGGGGAAGGCGCGTTGGAGCTCGCTCATCCGTCGTGTCCGGCTGGCTCTGTAGTCGGGGTGGTGCACGTCGGTACGGGCTCCGGCGCTCCGGAGTACGTGGCGGGCCATGCGTATTTCGCTGGTCCGTATGAGGGCGCGCCGTTTAGTTTGGTGATCGTGACGCCGGCGCTCGCGGGCCCGTTTGACTTCGGGAGTGTCGTGGTGCGGGCGGCCTTGTATCTGAACCCGAGCACAGCACAGGTGATGGTCAAGAGCGATCCGTTCCCGAGGATCCTGGATGGCGTACCGCTCGACATTCGCGATGTCAGCGTGGATATGAACCGCAGCCAATTCACGTTTAACCCGACGAGCTGCGCGGCGATGGCCGTGACCGGGGAAGAGTCGAGCCCGGCCGGGAGTACCGCGGTCTTGTCGGATCGTTTCCAGGCTGGTGGTTGCACGACGCTGCCATTCAGACCGTCGTTCACGGCCTCCACGAGCGGGAAGGCCAGCAGAGCGCAGGGCGCGAGCCTCAATGTCAAGCTCGTCGCGAGCCCCGGGGAAGCGAATGTCGGCAAAGTCGACGTGCAGCTCCCCAGCCAGCTCCCCTCGCGCCTGACCACGCTGCGGAAAGCGTGCACCGAAGCGCAGTTCAACACCAACCCCGCGGGGTGCCCGGCAGCGTCGGATGTCGCGACCGCGACCGTGCACACCCCGATCCTGAACGTTCCCCTCACGGGGCCGGCGTACTTCGTCTCCCACGGCGGCGCCGCATTCCCCGAGCTCGTGCTGGTACTCCAGGGCGAAAACGTCAGGATCGACCTCGTCGGGAACACCGACATCAAAGGCAAGCTGACCTACAGTCGCTTCGAAGCGGTCCCCGACGCCCCGTTTACGACCTTCGAATTGAACGCCCCGCAGGGCCCGAGCTCGATTCTCGCGACGAATCTCCCCGCGAGTGCGAAATACAGCCTCTGCGGACAGAACCTGGCGATGCCGACGACGATCACCGGCCAGAACGGGGCCGTCGTCAAACAGAGCACGAAGCTCGGAATTACTGGATGCCCACCCACCCGCGCGAAGGTCGTCAAGAAGGCCCTGACGCGCGCGCAGAAGCTGAAGGCCGCGTTGCAGGTGTGCCGCACGAAAGACCGTGGTAAGAGCAAGGCGAAGCGGCGTGAGCGCGAAACGTGCGAAAAGGCCGCCCAGAAGCGCTATGGGCCGCAGAAGAAGGGCAAGCAGCGCACCGCGGGCACGGGCAAGCGTGGTCAATGATCCGCGTGTCGTCGTTTTCTCGCCCGGGGTGGCGTAGGTCCAGCCTGGGCTGCGCGGCGCGGCGATCCGTCGCGCCGGGCGTCGTGGTCCTTGCGTTCACAGTCGCGATGTTCGTGTCGGCGCCGTCTGTGTTCGCTGCGGGGGCGTGGTGGCATGTGGATCTCGGTTCGCGCCCGGCGAGCATTCCCGCTGGGGGTAGTGGGGAGCTTGTCGTGACGGTCGAGAACGTGGGTGACGCGCAGGCACTCGGTCAGGTCACGGTCAAGGATGTGTTGCCGGGCGGGTTGCGGGCGGTGGACATCGCCGGTGTGCAGCCGGCGCGCCAAGAGTGCGTCGCGGTGAAAGGCGAAGGAGGGAGGTACAAGAACTCCACGTGCACCGAAGAAGTCAAAGAAGAACCTCCGCCCGGCTCGGGGAAGTTCGAAAAAGGGGGCTTCGAAAAGGTTCCCCCGCCGATAGGGGAAACCGTCCCGATTTCGTGCTCGCTTGAACATCTGAGCTGTGAAGCACGGGGCCCGCTCGCCCCGTTCGACGCGATCGAAATACGGATCGAGGTGGAAGCGCTCGGGGGCGCCAAGAGCGGCGAAGCGAACACGGTTACGGTGTCGGGCGCGGGCGCGCAGCCTGTTCAGATCACGCGGCCGGTCGCGATCGGTCTGAGCGGCGGCGGGTTCGGCGTGGAAGGCTATGAGCTTGCGGCTGAAGCTGAAGGCGGCGGGCCTGTCACGCAGGCCGGTGCGCATCCGTTCCAGGTGACCGGCTCGATCCTGCTCGACCAGGGAAAAGACGCGGCGTTGCTCACTGGCGCGCCGAATGCGGGTCCGGCTGTTCCTGCGCGGGAAGTGGTGGCTCGTTTGCCGCCGGGGTTGATCGCGAACCCGAGTGCTGTGTCGCGCTGTTTGGCTTACCAGTTCACGGAAAGCGTTGGTGGTAGCGAACAGGATCGGTGTCCCTACCAGTCGGCTGTGGGTGTCGCGTCGGTCACGTTCGATCAGGGTGCGGTGACGCGCACGGTCGCGACGCCCGTGTTCAATATCGAACCCGAAGCGGGGGAACCCGCAAGATTCGGGTTCTATGTTCCCCTGGACGGCGTCCCGGTCTTCTTGAACACGAGTGTGCGCAGCGAAGGAGACTGGGGTGTGGACCTGTCCTCGAGTGAGCTCCCGCAGAACAGTGGGATCTCCGGTGTGCGTGTGACGTTCTGGGGTGTCGCGGGCAGCGCTCTGCACGATGATGCGCGCGGGTGGGGTTGTCTTGCTGAAACGCGTGGTCGCAACGATGTTTATGAAGAAGCGGGGTGTGTCCATTTCGAAGAACGGGAACCGCCCGCGTTCGTGACGCTGCCGACCTCGTGCACTTCCTCGCTTGCGTCGAGCTTGGAAGCGGATTCGTGGGCGGCGCCCGGCGTGTTCCAGAGCTTCCAGGCCACCGAACCGCTGGCGCCGTTGACGGGCTGCGCGAACGTGCCGTTCTCCCCGACAATCTCGACGTCGACGACGACCGGCTCCGCGTCCTCGCCGTCAGGATTCTCATTCGATTTGACGTTCAGCAGGGAAGGTCTCACGAGCGGGACTAACATCGCTCAATCCAACGTCGAGAAGACGGTCGTGAGTTTGCCCGAAGGTTTGACGATCGACCCGTCCGCCGGCGTCGGATTGGGAGCTTGCACGCCCAGCCAGTATGCGGAAGTGACGCTCGACAGCCCGGCGGGAGCGGGCTGTCCCGAAGACTCGAAGCTCGGGACGGTGGAAGTGGAAACACCGTTGTTGTTCACGACCGTGTACGGGTCGTTGTATGTCGCGCAACCCTATGACAACCCGTTCCCCGAACCGGGGCATCCGGGCGGGTCGTTGATCGCGGTGTACGTGGTCGCGAAGAGCAGAGCGGAACGGGGGGTCATCGTGAAGCTCGCGGGGAGGGTCGCGGCAGACCCGGCGACGGGCCGGTTGACGGTCACGTTCGAAAACGATCCGCCGTTGCAATTCGATCGTTTCAATTTTCATTTCCGTGAAGGGGCGCAGGCGCCGTTGATCAGCCCCGCGACGTGCGGGTCCTACACGACGAGCGCCGAGTTGTTCCCGTACTCCGCGCCGGAAGACCCGCTGGTTGACACGGCGTCGTTCCA
>Ga0210408_10005578_pt1 | contig 11029 bp, 9 predicted proteins | sample IncBWH4MmetaG_FD_155471 | JGI IMG/M metagenome (GOLD analysis project Ga0210408, IMG submission 155471) | Forest soil microbial communities from Barre Woods Harvard Forest LTER site, Petersham, Massachusetts, United States - Inc-BW-H-4-M | ecosystem: Environmental > Terrestrial > Soil >... | reverse complement strand
CGCCACCGTCGTCACCCGCTTCGGCGCACGTCCCGTGTGACGGTAGGTCAACCCCAGCAGTCCCATCATGAGAGGCCGCACCTCGATGTCAGCGATTCGGTCATCTGGCTGTCAGTGGTGTGCGCTGTCCCGCCGGCGAAGCCGCAACCGTAGTCAGGCTGTTGCGTCGGGTTGCGGGACGATCGAATCGGGCGACAGGGCTGGCTCGAGTCCGGCCTGTTGCGTTGTGCTTCGCGGGAAGGCAATAGCGGCTGTCAGCGCACCGAGGGCTGCGACGATGAGCATCACCCAGAAGGCGGTGTGGAAAGCGTTGACCGCGGCCAGTCTGTGGGCCGCTGAGCTGGCAGCACCGGCCCTGGTGCCGGCCCGGGAGACCAGGACGGTCGCGACGACGGCGACGACGACGCCACCGCCGATCTCGCGCAGAGTTTCGACGAGCCCGCCCGCCAGGCCTGTCATCGAGTGCGGGACACCGGACAGAGCGCCGATCTGTATGGCCGGAGCGCTGATTCCCCCGGCCAGGCCGGCCAGGATCAGCGCCGGCAGCAGGTCGGTCGCGTAATGCGCTCCGGCCGGCACGCGCGTGAGCAAGAGTGCGGCGATCGCGAGGAGTGTGAAGCCCCCGACGAGCAGGCGCCGCACGCCCACCACCCCTACGAGCTTGGCTCCTGCGATCCCCGCTGCGAAGAACGACATGACCGTTGTGGCCAGCCATGCCACGCCGGTCCGAGTCGGCGAATAACCGAGAACCTGTTGCATCAGCAGCGAACCGAGGAAGATGAAGGCGAAGAACGCTCCGAACAAGAAGAAGGCGGAGAGGTTCGCCGCCACCAGCGTGCGGTTGCGCACGGCCGCGCCCGGCACCAGCGGTGACCGGGACCGGGCTTCGATCCGCACGAATGCGGACAGCATCACAATGGACGCGGCGAGCAGGCCGAGGGTCGACCCGGAACTCCAGCCGTAGTCGGTGGAGCGGTTGAGCGCGTAGACGAGGAGGAGCAGGCCTCCGGTCACGGTGACCGCGCCGGCGACGTCGAAGCGCTTGCTTCCGCGTCGGTCCGGATCGTCAGCGGGCAGGAAGATCGCCGCCATCGCGATGAGAAGGACGCCGACCGGCACATTGATGAAGAACACCCAGCGCCAGCCGGGTCCCTCGGTGAGGAGACCACTTGCGATCACCCCGACCGACGCCGAGACTCCGGCGGTGGCGCCGTAGAGCCCGAGCGCGCGATTGCGCTCGGCGCCTTCCTTGAACGTCACGGCGAGGATCGACAGCGCGGCCGGCGGGACAAGGGCCGCCCCGAAGCCCTGAAGGGCGCGGGCGCCGATCAGGAACCCGGCGGAACCGGCCACGCCGGCGAGCAGTGAGGCGGCGGAGAAGAGTGTCAGTCCTGCGAGGAGTACCCGGCGGCGCCCCAGGAGATCGGCCATCCTGCCGCCGAACAGCAGGAATCCGCCTAGCATCAGGCCGTACGCAATGACGATCCATTGCAGAGTGCTCTGCCCGATGTGGAGATCCCGTTGGATCGAGGGCAGGGCGACATTCACGATCGCGATGTCGAGCACGACCATGAATTGCGCCACGCATGCCAGGAAGAGGACGATTCCCTTGTTGGTGTTTACCTTGGTTGTCATGATGATGGGCCCCTTTGCGATCGGGATTTGGTTAGCGCGTGTGCGCGCTTGTACGTGATGAGGCCTCGCTTGCTCAGCGGCTAGCTCGTTTGTTCCTGGACTCGCGCACCTCAAGGGGCGCAACGGTGTCCCGGAAGACCTCTGGGCGCCTGTCGGACCGCCTCCGTTCGCCGTCCTTCCGGACGCGTGAACGGAGGCCATCGACTACGCCGGCACGCCCTAGGCGGCTCGGACGACCTGGTAGGTGACGTATGGGAGGCTGTCACCAACGGTCCGGCTGGCGACGAGGCGCAGCGGCACCTTGTCGCTGGTCTCGCCGAAGAGGCGCTCGCCGGCCCCGAGCACGAACGGGTAGACCATCAGCCTCAGCTCGTCGACGAGATCCTTCTCGATCAGAGTGCGCACGAGCTGGAGACTGGCGGGTACGACGATCTCCCCGTTCAGCCGCTCCTTCAGATTCGACACCTCGTTCACCGCGTCGCCCTTCACCACCGTGGAGTTGTTCCAACCGGGATCTTCGAGGGTCGAGGACACGACGTACTTGGGGATGCTGTTCATCCTGTCCGCCAGCTCGCCGGTTCGGGATGGCCACCGTGCGGCCAAGAACTCGTAGCTCCGCCGGCCGACAAGCAGAGCCTCTGCGCGGAGCACCTCGTCGAGCGCGGCCTTGTAAAACCCCTCGCGGTCGTTGCTCCCGACCTGGACGAACCAGCCGCCGTGCCTGAAGCCCTCTTCACCGGTCGGGTCCTGGACGACTCCGTCGAGCGTGACGTTCTCGCTGATGACGATCTTTCCCATTTCGCTTCTCCTCTTGATGGTGGTGTCGGCTACCACCGATGCAGGCGCCGCGGCACAGGGAAACTGGCCGCCCGGCGGCCGCCCAGTTCGCCGCCCGGCCGGCGCCTATACAAGATGGAAGTACGACAAGGTGCGGGAAGAAGGTGACGCGAGGGTGGTGGCCGCCGACCAGATCGCAAGGGCGCGGGCCGGGGACGGTGACGCGTTCCGGGCGCTGACCGAGCCGTACCTTCGAGAGCTCCAGGTGCACTGCTACCGGATGCTCGGATCCTTCCAGGACGCCGAGGACGCCCTCCAAAACACGCTGCTGACCGCCTGGCAAAGCCTCGGCGGGTTCGAGGGGCGCGCCTCGCTGCGCACCTGGCTCTACCGGATCGCCACCAACCGGTGCCTCGACGCGCGCCGCGCGGCCAGCCGGCGCCCGGCCAAGGAGTGGAACGTGCCTGGGGTTGAACCGCCCGAGCCGACCCGGCTCGGCGAGGTCGTATGGCTGCAGCCGTTTCCCGACGCCCTGCTGGAGGGTGCGATCGAGGTGCCGCTCGGCCCCGAGGCCCGCTACGAGCAGACCGAAGCCATCTCCCTGGCCTTCGTGACTGCCCTGCAGGTCCTGCCGCCCCGCCAGCTCGCTGTGCTCATCTTGCGCGACGTCCTGGGATTCCGCGCCAGCGAGGTGGCCGGCATGCTGGACTCGACCGTCGAATCGGTCAATAGCGCCCTCAAACGGGCCCGCGCCAGCCTGCAGCGCCAGCAGCCTCAGGCCTCCGGCCGCGAACCGCCTCCCGCCGCCGGCTCACCCGCCGAGGAGGCGCTCGTGACGAAGTTCGTCCGCGCATGGGAGTCCGCCGATCTCGGTGCGCTGGTGGCCCTCCTGACCGACGACGCCTTCATCTCGATGCCGCCGATGCCCTTCGGATACGAGGGCCGCGACGTCGTGGCCCGCTTCTGCGGCAGCCTGTTCGGCGCGGGCCGCAGGTTCGACCTCGTGCCGACGCGAGCCAACGGCCAGCCGGCGTTCGGCGCCTACCTGCGCGCCCCTGCCGGCATCCGCCACGGGACCGGCCTCTACGTCCTCACCCTCACCGGCGACCGGATCTGCGCCATGACCCGCTTCGACAACAGCGTGCTCCCCTGGTTCGGGCTACCGCGATCGCTCCCGACCCGGTAACCAGCCTTCGAGCAGTGATAGTGAGCAGCCGCGAAGGGCCACGACGTGGAGGCCGTGACTACGCGCAATGCCGGAGCCCGTGGCGGCCCCTCGCGGGTCCGCGCGCGTTGCCAGGTTGATCGACGTGATGGAGCCTCCTGCTGGCCCGCAAGTCTCGGCGGCAGGGCGGCCTGGCGCCCGGCAGTTGCCGAGGCTTTCTGGATATAGGTTTGCGGACGGTGTCGGGGCTGGTGGCTAGGGTGTCCGGGAAGGTAGACGTTCCCGGACGGACGGAGGGCTCCCGTGAGCTGCACCATCGCCTACTGCCGGGTCTCCTCGAGAGAGCCTGACGCACCCACCGCCACACCGAGCGCCCTGAGACCTTCAGAGCGCCAGCCGCCAGCCGGACCTGCTCCGAGCCCAGCCGGCCCTCACCCTCCAGGGCAACCAGGCGCCGCACGACCGCCGCACGATCAGGCCCATCCACGGGCCAGGAACCTACCGGCCCGCCCCGCCCGCTGACAGCCAGATGACCGAGCCACTGACAACCAGGTGCGGCCTCTCACATCAGCTCCAGTTCTCGCGCCCTGGACTCAGCTTTCCGTGCTCGATGTCCTCAGAGGCTTCCCCTCCCGGCCGCGGCGGAGTTATCTAGGCATTACGTCAAGCCATGAGGAAGGAGCGCTGTCGTGACCGGCATACATCGGGTCATCGTCGGCGCGAGCGGCTCACCGGCCAGCCTCCGGGCACTGCGCTACGCAGAGGAACTGGCCCGCGCCAATGATGCCCTCCTGATTCCCGTACTAGCGTGGATACCGCCCGGCGGTGATCTCGCCGACCGGCGAGCGCCCTGCGGTTACCTCCGCCGCGTCTGGGCCGAGGACGCCGACCAGCGACTCCGGGAGACGCTCAGCGTGGTCTTCGGCGAGATCCCGGCCGGTTGCCCTTCGGTCCGGCCGCTCGTGCAGCGGGGCGAGGCCGGCCCGGTCCTGGTCAATACCGCCTGTAATCCCGGTGACCTGCTTGTCGTGGGTATCTGCCACCGGGGCGCCCTGACCAGGGTGATCTCCGGGAAGGTGTGCCACTACTGCGTGACCCACGCGCACAGCCCCCTTCTGATCGTTCCGCCTCCTGACTTCGCCCGGGATCTAGGACGCGGCCTACACACATGGATGTTCTGGCACCGCCCCCTTAATCCGGACCAGGTCCTCCAGGACCGGGGCGGCTGACAAACGCCGGGCCCAGCAGCGCACGGCCGCCGCCAGGTCCCAGCCTCGCTCCTGACCTGCAACGCAGCTATGGCGTGCCGTCAGCCTAGGTGGCAAGCTATCAATGTACGAAGGGCATGTGTCACCGCCTGCCGTCCGCCTGCCGAGCCTTGCATTTCGTGCCATGCGACGCCGCAACTGGGCCAGGTCGAGCACACCGCCACCGGGTGTTCATGGGAGGTGTTCCATGGCTGCAGACATGACCGGCGACCAGGCCAGGATCTCCGAACGGGACATGATCTCCGAGAAGGTGGCTCCCACCCTGGTCGCCAGGGTGCTGAACTCCTTCGACCTCGTGGTCATCTTCGTAGCCATCGTCCTGTTCATACCGAACGCATCAACGGTGCAGTTTGCCGGGTCCGCGGCATTCGTGTTCTGGGGCCTCGGGTTCCTGACGTTCCTCATCCCGGGGGCCTTTGTCACCGCGCAGCTCGGGCGCATGTTCCCTAACGAGGGCTCGCTGTACGTGTGGACCCAAAAGGCCCTGGGCTCATTCTGGGGATTCTTCGCCGGGTTCGTCGCGTGGTGGCCGGGTGTCCTGGTCATGATCCTGTCAGGCACACTTGTCGTCTCGCTCGCCCAGTCGATTAATTCCAGCTTGTTCACCAAGCCATGGCAGCAGGGGCTCATCGTGCTGGCCGTGCTGTGGTTCTCATGCCTTCTCGGGACGCTGCGCTTCCGGCTGACTCAGAACTATGTGAATGTACAATTCGGGTTGTACTCCTTCTGCCTTATCCTGATCGGCATCTCCGGCTTCGTCTGGCTGGCCAAGGGACACCACGCTGCCAACTCCTTTGCCTTCCATGCTTCTTCCTTGTCGGGATGGGGCCAATGGACGTTCTTCTCGACCGTGGTTCTCGCCCTCCTGGGCATCGAGGTGCCGATGAACATGGGCGTCGAGATCAAAAGCGAGCGGTCCATCAAAAAATACTTGTTCTGGGGCTGCCTGGTCGTGATGGTCGCCTACCTGTGGGCCACCTGGTCCAACATGGTGGTCGTCCCGGTCGCTCAGAACAACGCCACCTACGGCATAGTCCAGACCGTGCAAATCGCGATCAGTCACACGCTGGGCTCGGTGGTGGGCTTCATTCTCGTGCTTATCTTCATATCCGACACGGTCGTGTATAACTACTCGTTCGCGCGCCTGATGTTCGTGTCGGGCCTGGAGCGGCGCCTTCCTCACCAGTTCGGCCGGGTGAACCGGAACAAGGTTCCCGCCAACGCCGTTATCGCCCAGACCGTGATCGCCTCGATCGCGACCGCGATCATCTATTTCCCGGACCAGGCAGCCACTTCGAACTACGCCACCAAGGTCTACCTGGTCCTGCTCGCCGCGATAACGGTGGTGTGGTGCACGTCCATGGTGCTGCTCTTCGCCGACGTGTTCTTGGTCCGGCGTTCGTTCCCCGAGAAATTCAGGGAAGTCCAGCGCACTCCGTGGGCCGTGCTGGCCCTGTGCGGGGTCCTGGGTGTTGCCGCTGACGCAGCCGCCGTCGTGCTGCTGTTTTGGGCACCCTGGGCACCCATCTTCACCAGATCCGGGTGGGACCTGGCCGTGGGGACGATCACGGTGGTGTCGATCGCCGTCGGGCTGGTCATCTTCCTCGTCTCGGAACGAGGCCGCGGGGCGCGCCTGGGCCGGGTGGCATCTTCGGCGGAGACCGGGCTGTCATAAGCCGGCGGCTCACTGAGAGGAACCTCCGAGGGTGCTCAGCCCCGGCGCCGCGCAGCCACGCAGGGATTTGTTCGGGTAAATCCGATCTGCCCTCTTGACGGGGCCGCCCCGGCCGCCTTACGTTTCGTGAAACGTCGTTCGACGATGTCGAACACGTTTCGAGCAGGTTCCCCCTCGCCGAAGGAGGTGAGACGCCCCGGCCACGGCCGAGGGCGAACCGCATGGCAGCTCCACCCACCACTACGCAGAAGCTCCTCGCCGAGGGGCTCGGCACCGCGTTCCTCGTGTTCGTGGGCGCCGGCTCGGCCGCCGCCACCGGCGTGATCGCGGCCGGGACCAAGGTGGCCTTCTCGATGGCCCAGCTCGGGATGATCTCGTTCGCGTTCATGCTGGTCATCGTCGGCGCCGTGTACGCGATCGGGCACATCTCTGGTGGCCACATCAACCCGGCGGTCACGCTGGCACTGGCCGTCTCGGGCAAGTTCCCGTGGCGTGAGGTGCCCGGCTACGTCGCGGCCCAGCTGGCCGGCGCGATCGTCGGCGCGGCCGCCATCTTCCTCACCCTGGGCCGGGCCGCCACCGTCGCCGCGGGCGGCGGGGTGACCAGCTACAACGCCGCGTCGATGGGATTCGGCCGGGCGTCGCTGATCGAGGCCATCGGCACGTTCATGCTGGTCTTCGTGATCTTCGGGGTGATCGACCACCGGGCCGTGCCCGGCTGGGCGCCGATGGCCATCGGCTCGGTCGTGTTCGCGATCATCATCATCCTCGGCCCGGCCACCGGCGCGGCCATCAATCCCGCGCGTTACCTGGGCACCGTGTTCATGCAGGGCGCGTTCGGCGGCACCGTCTCCTGGGCGCAGGTGCCCGCGTACGTCATCGGCGAGATCGTCGGCGGCGTGCTCGGCGGCCTCGCCTACGTCTTCATCGGCCGGGTGCGCGCCGATGCCGCCATGACCAGCCTCGCGCCCGATGCCGATCCTGTACCCGAGAAGGCCCGGACCTGAAAGCCAGGGGAGCAACGTCATGAAGAAGCTGATCAACAGCCCGGAGACGGTCGTCACCGAGGCCCTCGAGGGCGTCGCCGCGGCCCACCCGTCGCTGTCCGTGGACGTGGAGAACAAGGTAATCACCCGGGCCGGCGGTCCCACGCCGGGCAAGGTCGGCCTGGTGTCCGGCGGCGGCTCCGGCCACGAGCCGCTGCACGGCGGCTTCGTCGGCTACGGGATGCTCGACGCCGCCTGCCCGGGCGAGGTCTTCACCTCGCCAGTGCCCGACCAGATGCTCGTCGCGACCCAGGCCGTGAACGGCGGCGCGGGCGTCCTGCACGTGGTGAAGAACTACACGGGCGACGTACTGAACTTCAAGATGGCTGCCGAGATGGCCGGGGACGAGGGTATCGAGGTCGTCCCGGTCGTGATCAACGACGACGTCGCGGTGGAGGACTCCCTCTACACCGCGGGCCGCCGCGGCACCGGGGCCACCGTGTTCGTGGAGAAGATCGCCGGGGCCCTGGCCGAACAGGGCGCCGACCTGGCCGCCGTGGCCGCTGCGGCGCGCGAGGTCAACGAGCGGAGCCGGTCCTTCGGCGTGGCGCTCAGCTCGTGCGTGGTGCCCGCGGCGGGCAAGCCGACCTTCGAGCTCGGCGAGGCCGAGGCGGAACTGGGCATCGGCATCCATGGCGAGCCTGGCCGGACCCGGGCCGCCCTCACCCCGGCGCGGGAGCTGGCCGCGGTGGCGCTCGACGCCATCCGCGCCGACCTGCCTGTCGGCGGTGACCTGCTGGTCTTGGTCAACGGCATGGGCGGCACGCCGCTGATCGAGCTCTACCTGATGTTCAACGAGGTGCGGAAGTACCTCGAGGGACACGGCGGCCACGTCGTGCGGAACCTGGTGGGCAACTACATCACCAGCCTGGAGATGCAGGGCTTCTCGGTGACGGTGTGCCAGCTCTCCGACACGCTGACAGGGCTGTGGGACGCGCCGGTGGACACGCCGGCCCTGCGGTGGGGACGCTAGGCGCAGTGATTTCCGCTGTCAGTCAGGGAGCCATCATGGACGCTGAAGTCTTCCGGGCCTGGATCGTGTCGGCCGCCGGGGTCATCGAGGCCAATCGCGACCACCTCACGCAGCTGGACGCGGCGATCGGAGACGCCGATCACGGCATCAACCTGGCCCGGGGCTTCACTGCGGTGCTCGTCGCCCTGGACGCCCCCGGCGCGAAGACGGCCACGCCCGGGGCGATCCTGACCGTGACGGGCAACACCCTGATCTCCAAGGTCGGCGGCGCCTCCGGGCCGCTGTACGGCACGGCGTTCCGCCGGGCCGGCAAGGCGCTCGCAGATGCCGGCGACGTGGACTCACCGGCCCTGGCCGCCGCGCTAGAGGCGGCCCTGGCGGGCGTACAGCAGCTCGGCGCCGCCCGCGAAGGCGACAAGACCATGGTGGACGCGCTGGCCCCGGCGACCAGGGCGTTCAGCAAGGCGATCACGGACGGGGCGGCGCCGGACGACGCCCTGTCCGTGCTGGCCGAAGCGGCCTTGGCCGGGGCCGCCGCCACCGTGTCCATGCAGGCGCTGAAGGGCCGGGCCAGCTACCTCGGCCCGCGCAGCGTCGGCCACGAGGACCCCGGCGCGGTCTCGACCGCGCTCATCCTCGGCGCCCTGCGGGACGCCGCCCGGGCCGGGCGATGACCGCACCCAGCCGCTACCGGGGCCAGCCGGTCTCAGAGGGTACCGGCACTGGGAAGATCTACCTCGGTGACGCGCCCGGCCAGGTCGGCCAGGACCATGTGAGCTCGGGCGAGAACGAGGTGCGGGCGGCGTTCGCCGCGGTCGCGCGGGAGCGGGCCGCGCTCGCGGCCCGGCTCCGCGAGCGCGGCGAGGACCTCCAGGCCGGCATCGTCGACATCGGCGCGCTGATCGCCGCAGACCCCGCCCTGACCGGGCCGGCCATCGACGCGGTACGGGCCGGGGCCGACGGTATTGCCGCCGTCAGAACGGCCGCCGAGGCCCAGGCTGCCGTGCTCGCCGCGCTACCCGACCCCGACCTGGCCCAGCGCGCCGGCGATGTTCGCCAGGTGGCGGCGGCCGTGATCGATCAGCTGCGCGGGACCAGCGTGCCTCCGCCGCCCGCGGGCCGGTTCATTCTCGTCCGCCGCGAGGTCGACCCGGCCGACCTCATCCGCCTGGCCGACGCGGCACTGGCCGGCGAGGACCCGGGCGGCTGCGGGTTGGCCGGTGCGGTGTCCGTAGCGGGCGGGGCCAGCTCGCACGCGGCGATCGTGGCGCGCGGCCTCGGGCTGCCCATGCTGGCCGGAGCCGACCCGGCGGTGCTGGCCGCCTCGGCCGGTCACGATGCGATCCTCGACGCCGCCGCGGGTGAGCTGATCGTCGACCCGGATCCGCCCCTCGAGGGCGGCCGGATCGCGCCGGACCAGCAGGCCGGCCGGATCGCGCCGGGCAGGCAGGCCGCGGCCCGGGCCCCGCGGGAGGTCAGGACGGCCGACGGCGAGCCGGTCACGCTGCTGTGCAACGTCGCCTCGGTTGCGGAGACCCGGCTCGGGCTGTCCGGCGGCGCGGCTGGCGTCGGCCTGCTGCGCACCGAGATCCCGTACACCAGCACGCCGGGCTGGCCGTCCGAGGCCGACCACCTGGCCCAGCTGAGCCCGGTGCTGGCCCTGCTCGAAGGGCGGCCCGCGGTCGTCCGGCTGCTCGACTTCTCCGGCGACAAGGTCCCGCCCTTCCTGCGCGACCGCGGCGCGCAGGGCCTGGCCGCCCTGCTCGGCGCCCCGGAGGCGCTCGCGGACCAGATCCGGGCGATCCTGCGGGCGGGTGCGAGCGCCCGGGTGGCCGTCCTGGTGCCGATGGTCACCTCGGTCGACGAGATAAGCCAGGTCCGCGCCGCGCTGGCCAAGGCCGCCGCGCAGATCGGTGCCGAACCCCCCGAGCTTGGAATCATGGTCGAGGTGGCCGCCACCGCCGCCGCGGCCGCCGCGTTCGCGGACGCGGTGGACTTCTTCTCCGTCGGCACCAACGACCTGGCCAGCGAGGTGCTCGGCGTGGACCGGGCCGACCCGGGCAGCCGGCCCGCGCTGGCCGCGGACCCCCGGGTGCTCACGCTGATCGCGAACGTGGTGCGCGCGGCCGGGGCCGTCGGCGTGAAGGTATCAGTCTGCGGCGACGCGGCCGCCGACCCGCTGGTCCTGCCGCTGCTGCTCGGCCTGGGGGTGCGGACGCTCAGCGTCGGCGCGGCGCGGGTGCCGCGGGTGGCGGGCTGGATCGCCGCCGCCGACACTGCGGCGGCCGCCCGCGACGCGGCGGAGATGCTCGCAGCGGGGGAGAAGGTGATCAGGTGACGACCAGACACCCGCGGGCCGGCTCAGCTCAGCGCGGACAGCGCTCAGCTCAGCGCGGACAGCACGGGGCCGCCGCGCCCAGCACCCAGGTCCCGGGATACGGCGCGGGCCGCCTCGCCGACCGCGCGGACCAGCTCGTCCCTGGTGCCCGG
>Ga0210408_10005576_pt1 | contig 11032 bp, 8 predicted proteins | sample IncBWH4MmetaG_FD_155471 | JGI IMG/M metagenome (GOLD analysis project Ga0210408, IMG submission 155471) | Forest soil microbial communities from Barre Woods Harvard Forest LTER site, Petersham, Massachusetts, United States - Inc-BW-H-4-M | ecosystem: Environmental > Terrestrial > Soil >... | reverse complement strand
GAAAAACTCCGATGCCCCGCATCTACCACCTCTCCGGCCGCCCCGCTTTGGCGGCCGTTACCTAAACGACAACGTGGGTGACAGAGTCTCATTGCAGTTAATACGACATTTTCTGGTTGCAACAACAGGGCCGCGTGCGTTTGCCACGCAGCGCTGAAGGCGCGATTCATTCAGCGGCCTTTACGGCATGGCTGAAGACATGCTCTGACACGAGTCTCGCATGGAGTAGGCAAACTACTTGCGGCGACGTTTCGGAAGGAATGCGAAAAACAGGGGGATTACCCGCGCCCCACGCCCATGTACTGAAACCCCATGGCGCGGAGCCGGACGGAGTCGAGCAGGTTCTTGGTGTCGAAGATGATGGGCCGCTTCAGCAGGGTCTTGATCTTACCGAAGTCGAGGGTGCGGAACTCGGGCCAGCCGGTGCCGACCACGAGCGCATCGACGCCTTCGGCTGCGGCATAGGCTGTTTCGCAATAGCGCACGGTACCATTCAGCTCGAGCTTGGCATCGGAGAGGGCGACGGGATCGTAGGCCCGTACGCGCGCGCCCTGGGCCACCAGGGTCTGGGCCAGGCGGATCGAAGAGGAGCCCGCGACAGAATTGGTGTTCGGCTTGAAGGCCAGGCCAAGAATGCCAACGTCCTTGTTCTGGACCGAATTGACCATCCCGGAGATCTTGGCCACCAGGTTCTCGGCCAGCGCCGTGTTCACTTCGCGAGCGGCCGTGAGTATTTTCAGGTTTACGCCCTTCTCGCGCGCCAGTTGAGCCAGCGAGTCCATGTCGGACTCAGCGAAGACTCCACCCATTCCCGCCCCGGGTTGCAGGCAGCGGGGCGCGATCTTCTTGTCGAGACCGAGAGCCAGCGACAGGTTCACCGCGTCCGCATTCACGCGCTCGCAGAGCGTGGCCAGCTCGTTGATGAAGGAGATCTTGGTAGCGACAAATGCGGTGGCAGCTTCGCGTACCAGTTCGGCCGTCTCGTGATTGGTGACGACCACCGGAACTCCGCGCATGACGAGCGGGTGGAAAATCTGTTTGATCGCGGCGACCGCCTCGTTGGAGGCCGTACCCAGGATGATGCGGTCGGGCCAGTTGAAATCTTCGACGGCGCAGCCGTCCGTAAAGAACATGGGCTGCGAAACGATGCTGGCCTTGAGTTTCGCCTCCGCCAGGGCGCGCTCCAGGCTGGCGGCCGTCCCAACCGGAACTGGGGTCACGAGGGAAAACGTAACCGGGCGTCCGGCATGTCGCGCGATCCGCAGGACCACTTCCTGCAGACGTTCCGCGGAGTCTTCGGCCAGGAAGATCACCTGATTTTTTTTCGAGAAGGCTTCCACGTCGGTGGAATAGGCGAGCCGTCCGCAGCGGACGTTGCGCTTGACGATTTCCTTCAGGTTTTTTTCGAAGAAGAGGATGTTGCCCTGGGCCATCTCGACCATGCGGGTGCTGTCGGTATCGCAGCAGCCAACCGGAGTGCCGAAATCCGCCAGGCAAGCAGAAATGACGGTCCCCAGGTATCCCGATCCGTAAACCCCAACGTGCATGTAGAAAGTTCTCCCGATTGGGGATGCAACCCCGACGTCCGCTGGGGAAAGCGGCCTGCGCCGAGGCACACTGCACCTCGACTTCTTCATGTTGGGGCCACAGTGGGAAGGTTGGCAACGCACGTCGGGACAACGAGCCAGCCCGCGAGGGACATGTCCTTCTGGCCGGCACCTATGCGTCGGTTCAGAAGAGGAGCAGGGACTAGCGTTTGCCCGAAACGGTCAGATAGAAACCGCACCCGAGAATAAGCGCTACTTCCTTCGGGACGGCAGACTGCGCCCCAACGGCAGCGGTGCCAGATCAACCCAGCGGTTCTGCATGTCTTCACGGACGAAAGTAAGTGCTTCGAGCTGGATGTGCCGACTGCCGGAGTACCGCGCCCACCGGCGTCGCGCAACTTCGAAGGCTTTCCACGCCAGTTCTTCCGTGCCCATTTTGGCGATGGTGAGGTGAGGAATGTAGGGTAGCTGCTCGGTGCAGCAGAGCGCGTCCCGGTTGAGGCGGTCATGAAGCTCTTGCAGGCGCACGGCGGCGTGCGCCACGCGGATGAAGACGGTGGGGGTGACGGGAATGAAAGTCTCCACCTCGCCGAGGGAAACTTCAAAGGGCTCGACGTCGCGGCAGATCTCTTCCAGGTCATGGATGGCCGCGCTTTCGCTTCCCCGGAGCAGCCGAGGTGGAAGAATGGTGAGGTGGGCCGCCATGTGCGGCAACTCGGGGTGTAAATCACGGCGGAGAGTCTCCACGAATTCCCCCACCGGTTTTCGAACGTAGGCCACCAGGGCGTAACGCGAAACGGACATGGTCGAGGAGAGATTATACCGCGCTGACCTAGACGGCCTTGGGCTATCCTCCAGACACGACCTCTGGAGTGCCTTGGCGCTCTGCTTGAATCTGAAATTAGCAGACGATTTTCGAACTCTTCTGAGTGCCGACCGCTTCGAACCAGCATTTTCAGTTCTTTAGCTGTCACTGAGTGCTTGCGCCGTTTCTTCCTACACCTGCTGCCCAGAGGCTTCGTGCGCATCCGTCACTTCGGCTTTCTGGCAAATCGCTTTCGGGCTTCCCGTTTGGCACCAGGCCGACAACCGGCTGGCCTCCACTGGCTCGACCGAGCAGGAAGTTAGAGCACACCACGTGCCCGAGAGTTCTTCTCTATGGCACTGCTCGCGCTGCGGCGCATCGATGATCGTGATTCAGAGATTCGCTGCCACAAAACTATCAGCATGCACATACTTCGACTCTTCCTGATGCGTCCATCACCAACGACTCGACCAAGATGTGTTCCGGCACGCCGATACATTCGTGTGCTCACCCCAGCTCCACGACCCCGCTCACTACCCTCCGCCAACACTGCTGCAGTTTTCTGCAACACCGCAGACGGTCTTGATCCGCTCTTCGGCTGCCTACCCATAGACCTGTTTCGCCCCAAACTGCCGTTCCAATCCCATAGCGCACCGCGTCTGCCGCAAACCCCAGCGGCTTCCTCCTAGTCTGCTGATCGAAAACGCCTCGGATCCAGTTCCACTTCGTCGTGAAAGGTGTCGTGCCCGAGGCGTTTCCGATCAACCCTGCGACCGTCCTCAAACTGGGCATGGTTGTTTTACTCCCGAGGGCGTTTATCATTGCCCATGGAGGCGGTTAACCGGAATGTGGTCGCACAAGTGATGGTGAAGAGGTGTGGATGAACGACTTTATGAAGTTTGCCGCGATCGGAATGATGACCCTGCAATGTTTTGCCGCAGCAGCCCAGCAGGAAGCGGGGACAGAGGTAAATCGCACTCCGTGGCATGTCCCACTGGATGCCGGTATTGAACAAGAGCATGTTGCGTTCCTAAGCCGTGGGACGCGACTAAGCGGAACGCTTTACTATCAATCGCGCCAGCATCCGGGACCGGCGGTTGTGGTGCTGCACGGGGCCTCTTCACCATCGCAAGATTTGCCCCTCTACGAGCACCTCAAGCACATCCTTCCTCCGCTCGGTATCGCGGTTTTTGTGTATGACCGGCGTGGAAGCGGGGCCTCGGGCGGTGACGAAGGCCATTACGACTTTCAGATTCTCGCGCAAGATGGCGCCGCGGCACGTAATGCGCTGGCCAATAGTCCGCATGTAGATGCAGCACGAATCGGATATTGGGGCATCAGCCAGGGAGGATGGCTCGCGCTGGCGGCGGGTGCGATCGACTCCAAGGCAGCGTTTGTCGTTTCAGTGTCTGCACCCATGACAACACCGGACATGCAGATGAGCTTCGCTGTGGAGAATATCTTGCGCATTCACGGTTATGGGCCGGAGGAGATCGCGATAGCTCAGCATGCGCGACGCGCAGTGGATGATTATCTGCGCGGCAGACTAGATCGCGCGAGCGCCGAGCAGGCTCTCAATGCGGCGCGACAGCGACCATGGTTTCCGCTGATTTACATGGACAACACAGTTGGTAATCCAGAAACATCAAGCTGGCTGAAGCAAATGCGATTCGACCCGATGACGATGCTAGACAATGTATCGGCACCAGTGCTGATGCTGTACGGTCAGGATGATCCCTGGGTACCGGTTCGGTCGTCCATGGACCGCCTCCGTGCCATCGCAAAACAGCACGCGAACCTTAGGGTGGCTATAGTGGCTGGAGCTGACCATACGATGATGTTAGGGGTCGATCCGAAGGAGCAAGTGGACCCCGAGTTCTTTCCGAAAGAGGCGCCCGATGCACCAGCGTATTTTGCTTTTCTAGCCGCATGGCTAACACAACACGGCTTTGCGCAATGACACAGCGGATCGATGGCTTAGCTCATTCGCTTCGACGCTGAATGCAGTTCGCCTTCTGAGCCCGGGGGTTCAAATCCGCGCCCCCCGACCAATATTTTCCCTCCTTGCTTTCATGCACTTGCGCACGGCCCATCCTTCACTTTTGAACCCGAAGCAAGGCTATGATTACGAGAGCTGAGGCTTCGTTCCATGGGATAATTCCTGACGGTTCGCTGGCAGTTCCACGCGCTCGCGGAGGAGCGGAGGCGCGCATTGACAGAGCGGATATTCGAACACTCAACTCCCGCGCTTTACGACCGCTACATGGGGCCCGCTTTTGTTTGAACCTTACGCCAGGCTCGTCGCCGAGCGCTGCGCCCTTCTCCAGCCAGACCGGGTTCTCGAGACTGCTTCTGGCACCGGTATTGTCACTCGGGCGGTGCATCGGGCGGCCCCGCGAGCGGAGCTCGTCGCCACGGACATCAATCCCGCGATGCTTGAGTTCGCTGCGCGCATGGTGACCACCGAACATGTTTCGTTTCAGCCCGCGGATGCACAAAACTTACCGTTCGCCGAAGGGAGCTTCGATTTAGTCCTCTGTCAGTTCGGAGTGATGTTTTTTCCCGACAAGGTCCGCGCGAACCAGGAAGCGCGTCGTGTGCTTCGTCCCAATGGCCACTACGTGCTAGTCACATTCAACCGTCTCGAGTTGAACCCGGTAGCAAAAGCTGCAGCAGACGCGGTCAATGCGCTTTTTGCCCACGATCCGTTTGACTACATGGAACGTGGCCCCTTCTGCTACGCCGATCCGGCACGGATCAACCACGACCTGCTTGCCGCTGGCTTCAGTGAGGTGGAGATCGAGACGATCGAATTGTCGAGCCGGGTGAATGCCCGAGATGCCGCTCAGGGTTTGGTGTTTGGCTCTCCACTACGGGCAGAGATCGAGCGCCGGGACCCGTCAGCTCTTGACCGCACCGCTGATGCTGTTGCTCAGACACTGGGACGATGGCACGGTAAAGACGCCCCTATGTCAGCACATCTGGTTACTGCTAGAACTTCCTGCGCAACGCAATAACGCCAGGGCGAGCCGGTTGATGAATCCCGATTGCCTTCATTGACCCTGCAGGAACCAAGCTTCAAGTCTGTAAACTGCTGAAAACGGACTCGTGGCCGCCCACCGTTAACACAAGAGTTCGAAAATCGTCTGCTAAGGCCGACCAAGAACCTCAGTCCGTGTGTGCAGATACCTGCAAGTGTAGCCTTTAACACTTTCGGACACATGATGTTTCAACCGTAGGTTTCGACCGACATACACGTATGTGCCTAAAGAACTGGAAATGGGCTGGACTTGGTTGAGCATCATTGCACCTCGAGAGTTGTGCTCGTGGAACGTACGAGCGAGCCGCTCGCGGTGGACGATGTACCCGTTACTGTGATGGTGTATGCACCCGCGGGTGTGCCCGAGCTACCGGTCATGCTGCTGCCACCACACGCGGCCTGAAACAGCAAGCCGCCGACGAGCACGCAACCGAGCAGGAGAGCTTTTGTCTTGCGTTGCTTCGAGCCAAGTCGGTTCCCGATACCCATCAATCGCAGCAGTGGCAGCCACATCGCATAAAGAGCCCTCCCGGACTGTGAACTCATGCGTGCGCTTGGGCCGGTGGTAGTCACCTTCACGGTCACCGGAGTTCCGGGCGCTGCGGACGCTGGAGTGACTGAGCATTGGGGAGCCAGCGCGGGCTTCGGCGATACCGAGCATGTAAACGCCACCGTGTCAGTAAATCCGCTGACCGCAGCCAGATTCAGAATCGCTGACGCCGGCGATCCCGGCGAAACGGAAGCTGGCGTGAGCGTAAAAGCAGGAATGGCAAAATCCGGAGGTGTGGTCAGTTTGAACACCGTGCCGAAACCGCTGCTACCATGAGGCGTGACACCGTAAAGGTTGCCGTTTGCATCTAGTACGAGGTCGTCCGACACTCCCAGGTCAGATCCCGTGATTGTGTAGAGGTCGAACTCCTTGCCAGCGCGATCGAGTTTGAAGATCGTGCCTCCCGCCAGGCCGTAGAAGTTCCCGGCCGCGTCTCGCGTCAGTCCGGCCGTAGGTGAACCAGCGGTCACGAGGCCACCTTTAAAGGAGAATAGCGCGGTTTCTGTTCCAGCAGGAGTCAGCTGAAAGATCGTGCCACAATTCTCTTGCGGCAAACTCGGACACCCGGTAGCAGAGCCCCCGGCGGCGGTAGTGCTGAAGAGATTGCCCGCGGAATCGAGCGTCAAGCCAGCCTGAGGATAGGCGCCATCCGGTCCTGCCTCCGGCCCCTTGAACGAGTACAGCACGCTGAACGTGCCGGTCGTATCCACTTTGAAAACCGTGCCACAGCCATACATTGAGAGCGTGCAGCTCTGCAGGCCCCCCTGGTAGGCGGTTCCGAACAGATTGCCAGCTGTGTCTCGCACCAAGCCGGCGGACGGGAATACGCCATCGGTAATTTCGAACGGATGCAGGACACTTTCCTGGCCACTCGCATCGATCTTGAACACGGTGCCGCAACCGACGACGACCAGTTTTGAGCCAATACTTCGTTTGCATCTTGTTCCGCCGCCGGTGTGAGTGGTGCCGTAGAGGTTGCCCGCGCTGTCCAAGACCAGCCGGCCGGTGGGATTGGCCCCATCAGAAGTACCACCAAAGCGGTGCAGCACCGTCACCGTTCCGTTCGGGTCCAGCTTGAAGACGTTGCCGCAACCGGTTGCAGATTGACAGAGGAAGGAATCGGCCGTTGTTCCGTAAAGATTCCCTGCCGTGTCCCGCACCAGGCCACCTAACGGGTATGTTCCCGCCCCGGCCGAGCCCCCGAAGCTGGCGAGCACGCTTTCGTTGCCGCTCGGGTCCAGCTTGAACACTGTGCCGTAGCCAGCGGTGCCACCCTGGCTCGTTGTGCCGTAGAGGTTGCCCGCCTGATCGAACAGCAGTGTCCCTTGGGGATAGATCCCGTCGGGCCCGGTAAAGTTGTGGAGCACGGTCAAGGTTTGGGTCTGCGCTGACAGTGTCGCAACCAACGCCAACACAGTAAGCAGCACCACACCGTCGGTGGTCATCACGTTTTTCGATGTCATCGTCTCTTCCTCCAGTCTCAGCGCTGCGTCGCTGAGCTATCTGCTCGACGGTCGCAGGCCAGGAATGCGATAGCGATCGTTCTGGGGCGACTGAGACGGCTGCTGCCGTCCGCTGGGGACAGAGTGAGGCACAGTGCCTTGCGCTGCTGCGGGGGCGTTGCTCGTACTGTCATCAGCTTCGCCAACGGGGATCAGCAGAACGGCATGCAGGTCTCCGTTCGGGAGCACTCCGGTGCACACGATCTCTCCCCGGTCGTTGATCAGTTTCGCGTCCGCCAGGTGCAGGCCAGAGCCGGGAATCGCCAGGGTGTTCAAGTCCAGCATGGGGCCGCCGTTCTCCCACAACCAGGCGTCGCCGCCGATGCCGCATGCCCCCGCATCGCCCACGATCTGGCCGCTGTTGTTCACGGCGAAGCCGGTGCTGCAGGGATCATTGTTGATGACACCAAGATCGGTCACCGTCATCACGCCGTGGTTCCACATCCACCGAGTTCCGTGGTGAGTCTTGCTGCCCGATACATCGCCGTTACCCGTAATCACACCGGAGTCATTGATCCAATACGCCACCGATTGATTGCCTCCCAACGTGCCCAGGTCGGTGAGAGCTCCTCGGTCCCAAAGGAATCCGTGATGGGCTTTGTCTCCCGCCAGGTTAGAGTCGCCAACGACTTGGCCTCGATTGTTCATCCCCCACGGGTTGCCGTTGGTGCCACCGAGAGTGCCAATGTCCACCGCGTTGCCGCCCTCGTCCCAGAAGATTGGATCGACCGCCGCGCCGCCATTCACGTAGAACTGCCCCATGCTTTGCCCGCGAGCGTTCACCAGGTACGCCGCGCCATCCGTACCGCCCAGCGTGTCCAAGTCGTGCATGACACCTTTTTCCCAAAGAAATGGCCGGGTCTGAGTGGCAAAACCAAAAAAAGAAGCCGAATCGGGCACGGCGTTGGCTGCGACTCCGACGATTTGCCCACGATCATTGATATCGAAGGCCAGACTCTCATTGCCGCCCAGCGTGCCCAGGTTGGTGATCTGGCCGTTGCGCCAGACAACTGCCTCAAACTCCGCTGTCCCCACGACCGGATCGGTGATGCCGTTTTCCGCGGACCCGACCACCGTTCCGCGCGCGTTGATGGCTTGGGAATAGCTGTTGTAGCCACCGGGCAGTGGCCCCAAGTCCGTCAGTGTGTCATCCCGCCACTGGAACGCTTGATTGACGTTGCAATCCGGCACCCCCAAGGGGCCGTTGAAACACCCGGGATTCGGATTGGCGGCGGAAGTGTCCGCGCTGCCCACGACCGTCCCACGAGCAGTAATCTGGTGCTGGCAGCAGTTCACGGAGCTCGAGGGGCCGCCGAATGTTCCCAGGTCGACGACCTTATAGTGGTGATGCTTTGGGCCGTGATTCTCTGCGGCCAGTGGCAGTGTCAACAGGGTGAATAGCGCTATCGCAACGATCGACATCAGCTTTGGGAATCTCATAATCTTCTCCTCTGAGTCTTCGGGTGTCGATTTGCTCGACCTATCTGGCTGGCGATAGCGGGGCCTGAGACGACAGACTTGGACAACATGGGCATTGCCTGAAGCTCCCATCCACACTAGAATTTGCCGTCGGACGGGCTTTCTGGATCGGATCGATCCCGCCACGTGGGACCGTAACGGGGTTGCGGTTTCTACGTCCTTCGAAAGTTCTGGAAAAGTTCTGGGGAAAACCTTGCAGCCGCTATGAGCGGGCAGACAAAGCACTTCTACGCCTTTGGCCCTTTTCGCCTGGACTCCGAGAAGCGGGTCCTGGTGCGCGATGGTGGACCCGTGCCTCTTGCGCCTAAGGTGGCGGAAACCCTTCTCCTGCTGGTCGAAAGCGCCGGACACCTGGTGGATAAAGATGAGCTGATGAGGCGCGTTTGGCCCGACGCCTTCGTGGAGGAAGGAAACCTCAACAAGAACATCTTCGTTTTGCGGAAGGTCTTAGGCCTCTGGGAAGGCGAGCGGGAGTACATCGAGACCGTCCCCAAGCGCGGCTACCGGTTTGTGGCGCCGGTGGACGAAGTCACGCATGCTGAGGTCGCCGCGCGGTCCCTTGCAGCTGCAGGTGCGAATCATATCGGAAAGAGAGTCTCGCATTACCGGGTGCTGGAGATCGTGGGCGGCGGTGGCATGGGGCTGGTGTACAAGGCCGAGGACCTCAAGCTGGGCCGCCGCGTCGCGCTGAAGTTTCTTCCAGAAGAGCTCGGAAACGATGCCAGAGCTTTGGAGCGGTTCGAGCGGGAAGCACGCGCCGCTTCGTCTCTCGACCATCCGAATATCTGCGCGCTCTATGAATTCGGAGAGCACGAAGGCCAACCCTTCCTCGTAATGCCGTTGCTGGAGGGGGAAACCCTGCGAGATAGGATTGCCGAAAGTGCGCCCATCCCGACCGACACGCTGCTCGACATGGCGATTCAGATCGCCGACGGATTGGATGCCGCCCACCAGAAGGGGATCATCCATCGCGACATCAAGCCGGCGAACGTCTTCATTACGGATCGCGGAGAAGCCAAGATCTTGGATTTTGGCCTGGCGAAGCTGGTTGCTGCAGGTGCGGACACCGGCGCTTCCCCGGGAACTGGCCATCAGGATGAAGGGTCAGCGGGAGCGTCCCAAGAGAGTGTGCCGGCAGCGAGCCCGAATCTGTTCCTCAGCCGAACCGGGGTGGCCATGGGCACGGCGGGCTACATGTCACCGGAGCAGGTGCGAGGCGAAAAACTGGATGCGCGCACCGACCTGTTTTCGTTCGGCCTGGTGCTCTACGAGATGGCGACTGGGCAACAGCCGTTCACGGGCGACACCGCTGTCGCACTTCACGATGCCATCCTCAAGATCTCACCCACGCCTGCGCGGCAGTTGAATCCTGCGCTTCACCCAAAGCTGGAAGCAATTATCGGGCGAGCGCTCGAAAAGGACCGCGAGGCGCGTTACCAGTCGGCGTTGGAAATGCGTGCCGACATGGAGACCCTGCAGAAACACACAGAACCGAAACCGCGTCTTCGATGGAGTGCGACCGCGGCTGCGGTTGGCGGCCTCCTCCTTCTGGTTGCCAGTGCGGCGTACTGGTTCGCGCGAAACCATCCGCAAGCTTCCGCGGCGCTGAGCGAAGTTAAGTGGACACAACTTACCAGCAACTCCAGCGAGAATCTGGTGGGCGGCGGCAGCATCTCACCCGATGGAAAATATCTGCTGTATCCCGATGCCGAGGGAGTCCATCTCAAGCTCCTCGCCACTGGCGAGATCAAGGCGATCCCCAAACCGGACGAAATTAAAAAGCACCGAGTCTCGTGGGGCATTGGACCCTGGTTTCCCGACAGCACCAGGTTCGTCCTGAACGCCTACCCGTTCGGGGGCGACACCACCTTTCGGAATGCGCGGGGCGGCAGTGTCTGGATTGCCTCCGTGCTCGGTGGTCCGCCGCGCAAGCTGCGCGACGAGGCTGAGGCCCAATCGGTTTCTCCGGACGGCTCTCTCATCGCTTTTGGCGCCAACGCCTGGAAGTTTGGCGATCACGAACTCTGGCTCATGGGGCCGGACGGAGAACAGGCTCGGAAGGTTTTTGCAGTCGATGGGCGCACCTGGATTGACGGGTTCGAATGGCTT
>Ga0210408_10005575_pt1 | contig 11034 bp, 9 predicted proteins | sample IncBWH4MmetaG_FD_155471 | JGI IMG/M metagenome (GOLD analysis project Ga0210408, IMG submission 155471) | Forest soil microbial communities from Barre Woods Harvard Forest LTER site, Petersham, Massachusetts, United States - Inc-BW-H-4-M | ecosystem: Environmental > Terrestrial > Soil >... | reverse complement strand
CGTATTTGTTCTTGCGCAATTCGCCTTGGGGGCCTGGACTGTCTGGAGCAACAAAGCGGCTGATATAGCGACTTCCCATGTGTTTGTCGGTGCGTTGACTTTCATGACCGGTGTGCTGCTTAGCGTCATCCTGTCGGCCATGCTTGCTCCGCCTTCGCGCGAAGATTCTTTAGGAAGCACGACGAGGGAGGTTGCCAGGGCGTGAGCGCACTAACGGGCAAACCTCAAGTAACACGATTCCCGGATGGTCAGGGGTCTCACGCGCGGCGTTGGATCTCGGACGTCTCCGAATTGTGCAAGGCCAGAATAACGCTGATGGTCCTGGTCACAACGCTGGTTGGCTTCCTATTTGGTTGGCACGGGCCTCTGGATCTCCTTTACCTCTTCCAAACGCTTGGTGGCACCGCGTTGGCCGCGTCAGGAGCTGCTGCGCTGAACCAGGTCTTTGAAGTGGAACTCGACGCGCGCATGCGCAGAACGCGAAATCGACCGCTGCCGGGACGCAGAATGACATTGGATGAAGGCCTAATAATCGGAATAACTTGTTCTGTGGGCGGCATCTTCTGGCTGAGTTTTGCGACCAATCTGTACGCGGGTATCCTGAGCGCCTTGACGATCGGCGTGTATGTCTTTGTTTATACTCCGTTAAAAAGGGTGACGACGTTAAACACCATCGTGGGTGCAATCCCCGGTGCTCTACCTCCGGTGATCGGCTGGACGGCTGCTCGTGGTCAAGCCAGCTTCGAAAGCTGGATTCTGTTCGCAATCCTTTTCTTGTGGCAGATGCCCCATTTTCTGTCGATCTCCTGGCTCTATCGCGAGGACTATAAGCAAGCGGGATTCGTTATGCTCGCCAGCTTTGATCCAGCATGCCAGGTGACTGGGCGTCAGAGTTTGCTTTACACCATGGGGTTGATCTCGGTGAGTTTTTTACCGGCCATGCTGGAACTTACCAGTTTTTGGTATCTCCCGATTGCAGCTATAATGGGCGGCTACTTTCTCTTGATGGCGTTTCGATTTGCGATCTCTGGAACTGATCGAGCGGCCAGACGTTTGTTTGTCGCATCGATTGTCTATTTGCCTGTAACGCTCGCAGCCCTCGCTTTTGCCCGATTGTGATGAATGAGGACTTTAGGAAGAACAATCGCCGCCTGCTCATCGCAATAATCATCTTCGCTGTTGGTCTCACTTTGCTTGTCATTCTTTGGAAATTATCGATTTATCAAAAGACTTAACCATGCACGTTTCAGCCACAACGATTGATGAAGTACAGCAGGACGGACCGAATATTGTCCGATTCGGAATGTTCACTTTCCTGGCCTCGGAAGCGATGCTATTTGCGGGGCTCATCTGCGGCTACATGGTTTTGCGCGGAGGTGCCGGGTCCGGTTGGCAGATGCCGGAGGCGTTAAAGAACCCTGAGACGATGGTCAAAACGGTCGTTGCGACGCTCTGCCTTATCTCGAGCAGCTTCACTCTGCATTTTGCCGAGGGCCGCTTAATCAGGCAAACCAAGGGTGGAAAGCTTCTTCTCGTGCTGACGATCCTCTTGGGGTCGGCATTTCTCGCGAATCAGGCGATTGAGTGGATCACCCTCCATAATGAAGGCTTTTGGTTTAATACGGCTGGGATCATGGGCTCCTGCTTTTTTGTTTTGACCGGATTCCACGGCTGCCATGTTTTCATCGGCGTCCTGATGCTGGTAGCGACTTTGATTCGGGCGCTCACTGGAAATATCACGCCGCATCGCCACGGATTTTTGGAGTGCACCGGGTTGTACTGGCATTTCGTCGATATCGTTTGGGTCTTCCTGTTTACGATTCTCTACATCCTCTAGCCTGCATGGCATCCCGACCGTGGCGGATCACGTCCGTAAGCGAAGGCTCCAGCCTTTGCCTCCGGAATGGGGGAATTGACTCACACAGAGGTCACGGAGGTCACAGAGGATGATTTTAAGAGATAGGCTGAAATTGGGAGCCGTTTCCCCGATAGCCCTGAGATTGGGCAGGGTGAGAACGACATCCGCGTTACCATTGACCGGGTTATTCGAAGCTTTGGGTAAAATAATATATGAAAAATACCTGCTCAGCCTTGCGTCGCGCCGGAAGATAACTAAGACTAGATCTATGCTCCGGTTGCTTTGGCTGATCAGTGCGCTGTTGATGGGTTACTTGCCGTCGCTGGTCGCTTGTGAGGGGTGCAAGGAGCCATCCAACGTTATAGGCGCCTCGGGCGTGGGCGGGATTGGAGCGAGCTTTTCATGGAGCGTTCTTTTCATGATTGGAATGTTGGCTTTTCTGATAACTGGGATGGTCTTAATGATGATCCGCTCGTGCAGGCAGTTGGCAGCCCAACGCCAGCGCGTAGCCGTCGAAACTCACTGACCTCTCATTGACTGATTAGTTCTGTTTCTGACCCGCTAGTCAACGGGCTTGAGCCGAGGGTGTACCGCGGCTATCGGGTCGCCTCGCGATTTTCAAGGGATAGGTCACGAATCGTACTGTTGCGTCACATCTAGGCGAGGCGCCACTTTCGAATGCTGGCTACGAAGCCCTATGGCAAAACGGTCCAATAGAAGGAAGGTAGCGGGCAGCGGGGTTTCTCCAAAAATCACCAGAACGAGCGCGGACGTTCAAGGAGGCAAGGCCTCGCAAGCGTAAGCGAAGGCTCCAGCCTTGGCCAGACGCGGCGCACCACGGAGGGCAAAAGCCGGAGCCTTCGCTTACAAGCCGTGCCGGAAAGCAGTCTTATTTCGCCAGACGCCGATACGCCGACCCGCCGACACGCCGACACGTTTCCCCCCTATCCGGGTTGGCTCAAAACAAACTTTTCAATCGCGTGGGCGAACCCTTCTTTCGCATTTGAGTCAGTAACAAAGTTCGCTTCCGCTTGAACTTCCTTGCTGGCATTCCCCATAGCGATGCTCATACCGCTATTTTCGAACATCAGTACGTCATTAGGCATATCGCCCAACGTCGCGATGCTGTTTTTGGGTATGAGGTAAACGGCCGCGAGGAAATCGACCACGCTCCCTTTGTTTGCGGCTGGATGGGTAACGTCCAGGTAGTATGGTTGCGATCGCGCCGCGGAAACGTGGTCGCTCAGCTCTTCGCGGACCTTTTTCTCGCACTTTGCCACTGCATCGAGGTCATTGCTCACGCCGACGATCTTTGCCGCCTGCGCAACATAGACCGAATAGTCCGAAGTAACCTCCGGCCCGAACCCGACGGTTTTGCTCTCCCTGTCGACATGCGGTCCTTTTGGATCCTGCACGTACCAGACCGTATCGGTGTAAAGCCAGGCGACAAGTCCGTGTTCCCCGATGAGTTCAATCGCGCGCGCTGCAGCATCCTTCGGCAGGTCGCGCATCACGATCGGATCCAGTCTGGGCGTGGTGTAAACGCCTCCGTTGAATCCTGCGACCACCGTCGCGAGGTTGAGATCGCTGATCAAGGACTGCATGCCGCGCGGAGGCCGTCCACTGGTGACGGCAAACAAGATCCCCGCTTCGCCCAATTGAACGACCGCTTGCCGTGCTTTTTGAGTAAGGACCTTGTCCTCTGTGACCAAGGTTCCGTCTACATCCGCCAGGACAAGACGGATAGGACCTTCATTTTTGTATGGCTTCATAATCGGTAAACGAAGCGTCCTCGCTTTGCTCGATTCCAAATAAGCAAAGCGGGATGCTTCGCCTACCGAGCTGTTCCGTGGACGCAAAACTCTTTGTTATTTGCTTTCGGATGTTCCGGTCTGTCCCGCCGCCGCGCGGTCAGCGAGCACCAAAGCCCTCTCCTGACGCACCCGTCCGGCAGGAATTGACAGATCGCCGTCGCGGAGGCGGATAAGCATTGCAGCCTTCTCGCTCCCGGTGACGAGCCAAAGGATGCGCCGGGCGCGATTGAGAATGGGGTAGGTCAACGTCATCCGGCGCCTGGCCTGGTAGACTCCGGTTAATGCAACGTCTGCGTCGGTAATCTTAAGGACAGGATCTCCAGGCACGAGCGAGGCCGTGTGTCCGTCCGGCCCGAGTCCCAGATGGACAAGGTCCAAGACTGGCGGCGAGCCGGCGATCTCCGAGAGAGTCGCGGCGTATTGTGCGGCTGCAGCCTCCAGGTCGGGCGATTCCACCGGCATGGCATAGATTTGCTCCGGGGGCAGCGGGGCATGCTCGAGCAGGCTTTCGTGGAAGTGAGTGAAGTTTCGATCCGGGTCTCCCGCAGGGGCCACACGTTCGTCGACCTGTGCCACGTGCACCCCAGCCCAAGGGACCTTTTCGTCTGCCAAAGTACGTAGCATGAGCCACGGAGTGTGGCCGCCGCTGACCGCCACAATGAAGCGGCCGCGCGCCGCGACGGTCGTTCGGGCCTCTTCGGCAATGATCGCGGCCGCTTCTCGGGCGACCGCATCGGCATCTGCAAGCACTTCGATTTTCATGAGAGCGTCTCTGATGCAGGCCTTCTCATTTTGCAGGCTTTTCCAGGTGCCCCCCGAATCCGTAACGCATTGCGGAGAGCAGTTTGTCTTGGTAATCCGCTTCACCGCGCGAACTGAATCGCTCGTAGAGGGCCGTCGTGAGTACCGGCACCGGCACGCCTTCATCGATGGCCGCCTTGATCGTCCATCGCCCCTCACCGGAGTCCGAAACCCGGCCCGCGAATCCCGAGAGGCCGGAATCCTTAACCAGGGCAGTCGCCGTCAGATCCAGCAACCACGAAGCGATTACGCTGCCTCGCCGCCACACCTCGGCGATTTCGCCGAGATCCAGATCGTATTGGTAGTGCTCGGGATCGCGCAACGGCGTTGTTTCGGCGTCGATCGCACCTTGTTGCTTACCGATGTTGGCGTCGCGCAACACGCTTAGCCCCTCGGCGTAAGCGGCCATGATTCCATACTCGATGCCGTTGTGGACCATCTTGACGAAGTGGCCGGCGCCGTTCGGGCCGCAGTGCAGATAGCCCTGCTCGGAGCTGCCGCCTAGCTTCTCGCGTCCCGGAGTCCGAGGAATGTCGCCGATGCCAGGCGCGAGGGTGGCGAAGATCGGATCGAGATGCTTCACCACTGCCGGCTCGCCGCCAATCATCATGCAGTAGCCGCGGTCGAGACCCCAGATACCACCGCTCGTTCCGACGTCCACATAGTGAATTTTCTTTGTCGCGAGTTCTTGCGCGCGCCGGATGTCGTCCACGTAATATGAATTCCCTCCGTCGATGAGGATGTCGCCCGGCTCGAGAAAAGGTGCAAGTTCTGCAATGGTTTCATCCACGACCGCCGCCGGAACCATCAACCAGACTGCCCGCGGTTTCGAGAGCTTCTTGACGAGCTCCCCAAGTGAGGCAGCGCCAACAGCTTTCTCCTGAACCAATTCCTCTACCGCTTTTGGCGACATGTCGAATACCGCACCCTGGTGCCCTGCCCTTAGGAGACGCCGCACCATGTTGGCGCCCATTCTACCAAGCCCGACCATTCCGAGTTGCATTTTACTTTCCTTTCTTTGCTCTAGTCTTTGACGTGTAGTTCCTATCAAATCCGAGATTCATGACTGATCTCCTTTTAGTTTGCGGTAGCGGTTGATCAGGTTATTTGTTGAACTGTCATGTCCCAATGTGGGTTCTGCTTTGGATTCGAGTTCCGGCACAATGCGCTGGGCCAGCACTTTGCCGAGTTCCACCCCCCACTGGTCGAACGAGTCGATGTTCCAGATGACGCCCTGGGTAAAGACGGAGTGCTCGTAGAGCGCAACAAGCTTGCCGAGCGTTGCGGGCGTGAGCGCCTCGGCCAGGATCGTGTTCGACGGACGGTTTCCCTCGAAGACCCGGTGAGGCACGAGCCAATCCGGCGTACCTTCGGCCTTCACTTGCTCCGGCGTCTTGCCGAAGGCTAACGCCTCGGTCTGGGCAAAGACGTTTGCCAGGAGCATGTCATGGTGTCGGCCAAGGGGATTGAGCGCCCGGACGAACGCGATGAAGTCGCACGGGATAAGCCTGGTTCCCTGATGGATTAACTGATAAAACGAGTGCTGCCCGTTGGTTCCCGGCTCGCCCCAGTAGATGGGCCCGGTCGAGTAGTCAACCTTGGTCCCCTCAAGCGTCACGTGTTTGCCGTTGCTCTCCATCGTCAACTGCTGTAGGTAGGCGGGAAATCGCTTGAGGTACTGCTCGTACGGCAGGACGGCAACGGTTTCCGCGCCGAAGAAGTCATTGTACCACACTGCGAGGAGACCCATCAGCACCGGAAGGTTGCGCTCGAAGGGCGCGGTGCGGAAATGCTCATCCATTTCGTGAAAGCCGCCGAGCAGGCTGCGGAAGTTTTCCGGACCGATCGCCAGCATCGTCGACAGGCCGATTGCTGAGTCCATCGAGTAGCGTCCGCCGACCCAGTCCCAGAACCCGAACATGTTGGTGGTATCGATGCCGAACTCGGATACCTTGGCCGCGTTTGTGGAGACTGCGACGAAATGCTTGGCCACAGCCTTGATATCGCCGCCGAGACCCTTGAGCGACCAGTCGCGCGCGCTTTGGGCGTTGGTCATCGTCTCCAACGTTGTAAAGGTTTTTGAGGAAACGATGAAAAGGGTCTCGGATGGGTCGAGATCATGGACGGCTTCCGCGAAATCAGTGCCATCGATGTTAGAGACGAATCGGAAAGTCAAGGCGCGCTCGCTGTAATGCTTAAGGGCTTCGTAGGCCATCACCGGTCCGAGGTCGGAGCCCCCGATGCCGATGTTGATGATATTGCGAATGCGCTTACCGGTATGGCCCTTCCATTCGCCGCTCCGGACCCGATTGGAGAAGTCGGCCATCTTATCGAGCACAGCGTGGACCTGGGGTACCACGTTCTCGCCGTCCACGACGATCGACGCCTCTCTCGGCGCGCGCAGAGCAACGTGCAAGACGGCTCGGTTTTCCGTTATGTTGATCTTCTCGCCCCGGAACATGGCGTCCATCCGGGCTCGCAGGCCGCTTTCTTCTGCCAGTTGCAGGAGAAGTTTGAGGGTTTCGTCGGTGATGCGATTCTTCGAGTAATCGAGGTAGATACCCATCGCCTCGATCGTCATGCGTTCGCCGCGTTTTGGATCATCCGCGAAGAGGTTCCGGAGATGTAATTCCCGGACCTTCTGATGGTGGGCTTCGAGGGCCAGCTCCAATGCCGGCGACGCGGTGACTGATCGGATACCTGCCGTCATATATGATATTCCTTTCGTTTCCTTTTGGTTATCAAGAACGAGTTTTTGGGGGTGTGGAAGGTTTGCCTTCATTGCGAACGTCCCACGCGATAAGCACTTTACGCCACTACCCTTCCGAATCTTGTTTTTTTACGAGGATTTTCATTTCGTGGCTCGACCGGTATTCGGTAGTAAGTAGCTGGCGCCGGTAGGGCGACTGTCGATTCCCGACCTTAACCTTCTGGACTGGAATTGAGGTCACATTCTGCTCAGATCGTTTTGCTTGCTTCTGTTGAACCTTGTGTCGCTTGAACCGCCGTCAGAGCGATGGTGTAGACGATGTCATCCACCAGCGCGCCGCGCGAGAGGTCGTTCACCGGGCGTTTCAGTCCCTGGAGCATAGGACCAATACTGATCACGTTTGCGCTGCGCTGGACCGCTTTGTATGTCGTGTTTCCGGTATTCAGATCCGGAAAGATGAAGACGGTTGCCCGACCCGCCACCGGACTGTTCGGCGCTTTTGTCTTCGCGACTTCGGGGATAAAGGCCGCGTCGTATTGCAGCGGACCGTCGATAGCCAAGTCCGGTCGATTTTTTTGTGCCAGTCTAGTTGCTTCGCGAACTTTATCTACATCGACCCCTGATCCTGACTCACCCGTCGAGTAGCTGATCATCGCGACCCTGGGGGGGATCCCAAAAGCAGCGGCCGAGTCCGCGCTCTGGATCGCGATATCCGCCAACGTCTCAGCGTCCGGATCTGGAATCACCGCGCAGTCGCCATAGACCAAGACCTGTTCTTGCAGGCACATAAAGAAGATCGACGACACTGCTTTTGCATTTGGCTTCGTTTTGATGATCTGCAAGGCGGGCCGTATCGTATTCGCGGTGGAATGATTCGCCCCCGATACCAGACCATCGACCTCGCCAAGAGAGAGCATCATCGTTCCGAGCACGACATTGTCTTCAAGTTGACTCGCTGCCATCTCAACGGAAAGACCTTTATGCTTTCGCGCTTCGAAGAGCGGATTGACATAGTTTGATCGGACAATTGTCGGATCCAGAATCTCAAGATTGTCGGGCAGCTCAATATCCTGGCTGCGTGCTACTTCCTTTACCTCTGCGGGAACTCCGAGAAGCACGCAGCGCGCAATCCCGCGGCGGGCGCAGATTGCAGCCGCTTTCACCGTGCGCGGCTCGGCTCCTTCGGGCAACACGATCCGTTTCTTCGCTGCGTGCGCCTTTTCTGTCAGTTGGTAGAGAAACGCCGCGGGCGAGAGCCGGAATTCGAAATCCTTCTTCGAGTGGGAAATTAGCCAGTTGGTGTCCAAGGTTTGCGCCACATAGTCAATTGCGTGTTTGATTCGCTCAAGATCATCCGCTGCTACGGCCGAGCTCAGTTGATAGAGTCGCGTGGCAGTGTCATAACTGGAGGTTCTTACGCGCAATAGCGGCAGCCCTGTTTCCAGCGCGGGCCGGCAAAGTCGAATGATGCGTTCCTCCGGTTCGGTGTCCCCGGTCAGGATTAACCCTGCGATAGGAATATGATTTAGCGCCGCCATTCCGACCGCGACGACAACGTCGTTGCGGTCCCCGGGCGTCACAAGGATTGCTCCTGGAACGAACGTGTGCAGCAAGTTGGGAACGGTCCGAGCCAGTAGATGAGTAACCTTTACCCGGCGACGTTCCATCTCGCCGGCGTGCAGGACTTCGGCACTCAAGTGGCGTTGGATGTCGATCGTCCGGCAATAGGTCAGGTCCCGGTTCTCCGGAACGACGCCGATAAGTTTGGGTCGCCGTCGCTGAAAGAGCTTGCTCTCTGATCGGACCCATTCGATCAATTTTTCGACCGTTTTGGTTTGGTCGACCGAGTACCTGTTGATGATAACCCCCAGGATTTTCTCCAAGCCGCCGAATGCCTTTGCCGCGTATTCTATTTGATCATCGAGTTGCTCGATCGATTTGTGAGCCTGTGAAGCGACCAGAATGACCTCGGCATTCAGCGTGGCCACTAACTCATGGTTCACGACCCCCAGGTACGAATCACTTAGCGCGGGCAGCAACCCTTCGACTACGACCATCTCGGCCGATGCGGTCGATGTGCCGTAGGCCCCTATCACTTGACTCATAAGTTCGTCCATGCCCTGTTCCGAGATCATTTTGGTCGCGGTCGCCAGCGGGATGGGATCGGCCGGCTGCAGCGCTGCGATTGCGCGGATGAAATGGGTGGACCGTTCAGGACCGAAGTCACCTTCTGTCTCTTGGGCGATCGGCTTAAAAAAGGCCACTCGCACCCCTTTCCGATCCAAGGCACTAACGAGACCGAGAGCAACGGTAGTCAGTCCAACGCCGGAACCTGCAGGTGCAAGAAAAAATGCGTGCCTCATGCGGTGAGAAGAGCGGTTTCGCGGGCAATCATGAGTTCTTCGTTCGTTGCGATAACCAGACACAAGAGGCCTGATCGAGAGGTGATGCGTCCATCCGCACCTTTTCCATGATTTTCGTTAAGGTTTTGATCGAGTTCTGGATGCAGGATAGCAAGGTGAGTCAGTACCCGTGCCCTGACCGGCGCGCTGTTTTCCCCGATGCCGCCTGTGAAAATAAGCGCATCGATCGAAGAGAGAGAAGCCGTCAAACCGAGGATAGAACGGGCCAATCGATAACAGAACATCTCAATCGCCAGGCGAGCCCTTTCGTTCCCTTCACCTGCTGCCGCGATGACCAAACGCATATCCCGGCTGACTCCGGAAATTCCGAGGAGACCGCTTCTTCGGGTCAGGATTTCCTCCGTAATATCTTGAAGCGAGCGTTGTTCCTTCTCCTGCAAATATAAATGGAGACTCGGGTCGACGTCACCGCTGCGGGTGCCCATCATCAATCCTTCCAGAGGCGTAAGTCCCATGGTGGTATCAACGCTTCGACCATTGCGGATCGCCGCTGCGCTGCACCCATTTCCAAGATGGGCCGAAATAAACTGAGCCTCGTTGAAGGGCTTACCAGTCAGCTTCGCCGCTTGCAAAGCGACAAAATGATGGCTCGTACCGTGGAATCCATACCGGCGGATCCGATACTTTTCGTAGTATTCATATGGAATCGCGTAGTGAAAGGCGTAGTCTGGGAGAGTCTGATGGAACGCGGTATCGAACACCGCGACCTGCGGCTTATCGGGGAACAATTTGGTGGCAACGCGAATCCCTTGAACGCTCGCCGGATTATGAAGGGGTGCCAGATCTGCAAGCTCTTCGATCCTTCGCACGACGCTTTCGGTAACGAGAACGGGCTGGCGAAAATCCTCTCCGCCATGAACCACGCGATGTCCGATCGCTTTGACGTCGAATCGCTGCCTGTTCCCCAAGATGTTGATCACGCGCAGGAGCGAGGAACGATGATCCGCCCCGGGAATCACCTCCTCGTGCTTAACTCCATCGAGATCAACCAGTTTCAAGTCAGCCGTGTCTGTTCCCAATCGCTCCGCGATCCCGGATGCCAACGCCGTTTCAGTCTTCGGATCAAAAAGTGAAAACTTCAGCGACGAACTCCCGCTATTGATGACCAGGATGGGGAGGGAAACCTGCATACTCGAACCTTCGCCGAACCCTCCGGTGGTCGTCAACACTGGAGGAGGTTTTGAGTCGGTGGATTGTCGAGTTGACGGACTTAAATTGAAGACCGTTAAAAAAGCAGCCAGGCCCGCCGAAATAGTCGGCGGGCCTGACCCAAGCAACGGAAGTCACTCCTAACAATCCGTGGAGATATTGTGTCACGGTATTGTAACAATTCAACGAAATATTCCGTCGGGTTGGGCATTTGCGGTTTGGGTTTCTCGGTGCGAAAGGTGGGTTCTTTGAAGCCTTGATCCGCTTCTCGCCCGAAAC
>Ga0210408_10005574_pt1 | contig 11035 bp, 9 predicted proteins | sample IncBWH4MmetaG_FD_155471 | JGI IMG/M metagenome (GOLD analysis project Ga0210408, IMG submission 155471) | Forest soil microbial communities from Barre Woods Harvard Forest LTER site, Petersham, Massachusetts, United States - Inc-BW-H-4-M | ecosystem: Environmental > Terrestrial > Soil >... | reverse complement strand
CGCGCCCAGCGTCTGGTCGTTGATCCACGGGCCCTGCCCCTTGACGAAAAAGTAGGACGCCGAGTGCGCGTGCAGCATGCCGACCGTGCCCGAGGCGAAGGCGCCGTTGGGCTCGACCCAGCGGCCAGTCCAGGAGATCTTGTTGACCCCGCCCGACGCGGTCGCCTTGGCGAGCTCAGCCAGCGCATCGATCGCCGGCGCCGTGTTGAAGGCCGCCTTCTTGCCGTCGGGCGAGAGCAGCTCGACGCCGTTCATCTTGAACAAGGGCCAGTAGAGCCAGTCGAAGTTGAGCGTCAGGAAGCCGGTTTTCTCCGCCTTCGCCATCTTCCCGGCAAAGCCCACAAGCTCGCCGAAGCTCTGCGGCGGGCCGGCAAGCCCCGCCTCCTTGAACATCGTCTTGTTGTAGTAAAGCAGCGTCTTGGCGACATAGAACGGCAGCAGGTAGGTCTTGCCCTGGTAGACCCAGCCGCTGAGGTAATCCGGATTGAAGCGCTTGGCGACGTCGGGCTCCTTCTGCAGGTAGGGCGTGAGATCGACCAGCCCGCCGTTGGCCGCGTAATCGACCCAGATGGCGCCCTGCAGGTCGACGATGTCGGGCGGCGTGCCGGCGACGATCTGTGTCTGGTAGAAGGCCGGCAGGTCGGGCCCCTTCTTGTCGAGCCATTCGATCTCGACCCCGGGGTTGGCGGCCTTGAACTCGGCGAACTCGGTTTTGAACAGCTCCTGCTGGTCGGCGATGTTCCAGGTGAGGATGCTGAGTTTCTTGTTGGATTGGGCGCGCAGATAGGCGGGTGCGGCGAGCGTGCCGGCGCCTGCCAGCGCGGCCTTCACGAGCGATCGGCGTTTCATTGTTTCCTCCGCTTGTTTTCAGAACCTTAGCGCGATCTCCCTGCCCTCCGCCACGGCGCGCTCGGCCTCCAGGCAGACGATGATGCGCTTGCGCGCCTCCTCGGCCGAGACCAGCGGCTTGCCGCTCTCGAAGCCGCGCACGGTGGCGGCGAGCTCTTCCTCGAGCTCGAAGACCTCGCCCGACGGGCCGAGCGCGACGATTTCGCTCTGGCTGCGCCCGCGGCGCTGGACTTTCAGCTCGTGCCGCGGGTCCGCCGTACGGTCCATGACGCCCGACCACCAGGCCCGGATCGAGCCTTCGCTACCCGTCACCTCGACGACGTGGTGATGCTCGAAGCCCGCCAGGGTTTGCGTCACCACGGCATAGGCGCCTTCAGGCCAGCGCATGACGGCCGAGAAATTGTCGTACATGCCCTGGCCCCTCTGATCCTTGGGACCGCTCTTGGCATTGCCGAAGCCGTGCACGAGATGCGGATCGCCCAGCTCCTCGAACCACCACATCAGCATGTCGAAGAAATGCACCGGCTCTTCCAGGATCCATGACCCGACGCGGCCGCCTTCGTAGCGCCAGCCGCCGGCGCCCGGACGATAGGGGAAGCGGAACAGGCTCACATTGGCGTAAAGCGGCTGGCCGATCTCGCCGTCCCTGATCAGGCGGCGGACCAGGCCCCACTGGCTGGAAACGCGGAACTCGTGGCCGACGCTCAGGACTTTGCCCGTGCGGCGCACCGCCTCGACGATGCGATCGCAGTCGGCGATCGATCCCGCCATCGGCTTTTCCAGCAGCACGTTCTTGCCGGCCTCGAGGGCGGCGACCGCGACCTCGGCATGCAGGTGGTTGGGCACCACGATATCGACGGCGTCGATCGAACGGTCGGCCAGCAGCACCCGCCAATCGAGGTGCACCTTGGCCGCGGGATGCCGTTCGCGCGCGGCAGCGGCCGTGACTTCGCTCGCGCAGGCGATCGCCGCCAGCTCGGCGCCGGCCGCCTTGCCGATCGCGTCGGCATGGAAGCGGCCCCAGGCGCCGTAACCGATCAGACCGAAACGCATCGCCAGCCCGCCCCCGGATCACCATTGTCCACTGCCAGCAAGGAGACACGATATGGCAACGCTTCGAAAGGAAATTCCCGTGGCGGCCCGCGCCACCCGATGTGGCATGCGCCGCGCGACTTCGGCCAGATCCAAGATGGGTTGATGCCAACCATGCCTCCCCCGTCATACGCGGGAGGTGCCCGAAGGGCGGAGGGGGAAAGCCTCAGTAACGATCACTCAAGTTTCAGATCTGAAACTTTCGAGGATCATTATGTGGCTTTCCCCCTGCCTACCCTCCCCCGCATGACGGGGGAGGAAATGATCAGGCAGCGTCCTGCTTGGGCAATACGTCCTCGTATTTCTTGAAGCCCGGCAGCTTCTCGACGCGGCTCATCCATGCCTTGACGTGGGCATAGGGGTCGAGGTCGATGGCGCCCTCCTCGGCGTAGGCGACGTCGCCATAGGCCGCGACGTCGGCGACCGTGGGTTCGTTGCCGACCAGGAAGGAGGAGTTCGCCAGCGCGGCGTCGAGCACCTTCAGCGCATCGTTCGCCAGCCCGGTGTAGAGGTTGTAGACATTGTCGTCGGCCTTCATGAAGCCGCGCTTGATGGCGCGCGGCCGATAGACGTTGGGCGCCAGGCGATCGGACTCCCAGAACAGCCACTCGCGCACCCGCGCCTTCTCCTCCGGGGTTTTGCCGCCCATCTTGCCGAACTTGTCGGCGAGATAGAGCAGGATCGAGCCGGACTGGCAGAGTTTCAGATCGCCGTCGACCAGCGCCGGCACCTGGCCGAAGCGGTTGATGGCGAGGTAGTCCGGCTGCTTGTGGGCGCCGGCGCGCAGGTCGACATGCTTGTAGGCGAAAGGCTGGCCCATCAGCGACAGCGCGAGCCCTGCCTTGTAGGTCGGACCGCTCAGCCAGATACCGTAAAGCGTCAGCTTGGACATTTCGCTCTCCCCGTGATTGAACCAAAGGCCAGCATCGCACTTGAGCGCGGCACCGTTAAGCCTGTATGAGCGGGCATGAAGATTTCGGCGCGCGACATCGATCACCTTTCGTTGACCTTCTCCGACCCGGAGGCCACCGCCAGCCGGCTGCTGCAGCTCGGCTTCAACCTGACGCCGGAGGGCGTGGAACCACGCTGCGTCTGCTTCCAGCCCGACCAGGACGACGTGCCCAACTATATCGAGCTGCTGCAGGGCGATCCGGCGATCGTGGCGCTGGCCCTGAACGTCACCGAGCTCGAGGGCGAGGAACGCACCCACGCCTGGGAGACCGAGGACGGCTTCGAGGTCGATGCCGGCGTCGTGGTCGGCGAAGGCGGCGGACCGCTGCCCTGGTTCCCGGTGCGCCACGAGACGCCCGACGCCTTCATGGAGCCGGAATGGATCGTCCATCCCAACGGCGCGCTTGCCATGATGGCGATCCATGCCGTGGCCGAGGATCCGCGCGAGGTCGCCAAGGCGCTGGAGATCGCGTGGACGGCCAAGATCGAGGAGATCCTCGAGGGTTGCATGATGGTGAAGGCGGGGTCGGTCGAGCTCCTGATCTGGTCGCCTGCCGCCTATCAGCAGGAATACAAGGCGCTCGAGGTCATGGCGCCCGAGTCGCTGCCGGCCGTCGTCGGCGCCACCATCGCCATCGAGCGCGCACGACCGCTGCAGGCGCTGCTGCGCGCCAACAACGTGGCGTTCGCGCTGGGCGACGGCGACCGCGTGCTGGTGGCGCCCGAGCAGGCGGGCGGGCTGATGCTCGAGTTCATGCCGCAGAACTGAACGGCGCGCCGAGCTACGAGAGTGCCGGCAGCACCAGGTCGAAGATCAGCGCGGTGCCGATGCGCCCCTGCTCCATGATCGGCAAGCGGTAATTGCCGGCATTCATGGCGATCGCGAGATCGAGGGCCGGCACGAGGAACAGCCGCTGGCCGCCCCAGCCGATGGCGCTGATCGTCGGTTCGAGGTGACGCGGCGTGCCGACGGGCAGTTCGCCGAGATACCAGTGCCAGCCGTAGCGCCGCGTGCCCTCGATGGTGACGCCGGGCGTCGTCGATCGCTTCAGCCAGTCCGCCGGCACGATCCGCTTGCCCTGCCAGTCGCCATTGGCCAGCACCATCTGGCCGACGCGCAAGAGATCGGGAGCGCGCATGCGCAGCCCCGATGCGGCAGCGGCTTCGCCATGCAGGCCATTGGACCATTCGGTCGGTCCCAGACCCAACGGGTCGAACAGCACGCGGCGGGCATAGTCCGGAAGCTTGTCGCCCGTGCCCTTGGCAATGAGCTGGCCGAGCAAAGCCGTGGCCCCGCCATTATAGGTCCACTTCACGCCCGGCTCGTCCACGATCGGACGATCGAGCACGAAGCGATAGCGATCGGGCGCCATCTCCATCGCGATCTCGCTGTTGCGCGGATCGCCATAGGGGATCGTGAGTTCGTCCCATTCCGTGCCGAGCGTCATGCTGAGCACGTGCGCCACGGTGATGCGCCCGCGTCCAGGCTGCGCGGCGAGATCGGGATACTCGGGGAATTGGTCGTAGAGTTTCGCCTCCGGCGCCGGCACCTTGCCGTCCGCGAGGGCGATGCCATAGAGCATGCCCACGACGCTCTTGCTCACCGAGCGCAGGTCGTGGAGCACCGTCGGGCCGAACGTGACCTTGCCCAACGGCGTGCCCCAGCTCTCATCCTCGCCTTGTCCGTAATACTCGAACAGAAGACGGCCGCCGCGCGACACCAGCAGCGTGTGCAGGCCGGACACCCGGCCGTCGCGCTGCATCTCGGCCAGGCGCGCGGTGAAATCGCCATCGGCGGCGACGGCCTGCCTTGCTGCCGACATCATGAATGCTGCTCCCATGCCGCGAATCGCCCGACGACGGTCGAACAGATGCCTGGTCATCATGCCTTCTCCTTCCTGAGGGGGCGGGATTGCGGCGCGATGCGCGCCTGCAGATCCGAATCGAGGACGAAACGCCGGCGTACCGCGGCGTCGAGCTTGTGGACGTGGCGCTCGGCCTCGTCGATATGCTCGACCATGAGCTTGCGCACGCGCTCGACGTCGCCGCGCCGCGCCGCTGCGAGCAGGCGCTTGTGGGCGGCCACGTTGGTGTCGCCGAGCTTCTGGAAGGCCGGATGAGTCGGCTGGTCACCCATCGCCACGCCATGGCGCAACAGGTGATTGATCACCTGGCACATGAAGCGCAGCAGCATGTTGGGATTGGCGGCAGCCAGCACGTCGTGGAAATGCAGGTCCTGCTGGCGCTGGGCCAGGGCCTGTGCCTTGCTCGCGGGTAGCGGCGCGCAGGTCGCGATGCTCCGCTCCAGCGCCTCGAAGTGCTCCTTCGTCAGGTGCGGCACGGCGCCGGCGGCGAGCTCGGGCTCGAGCAGGCGACGCACGGCGTAGATCTGCGCCACATCCATTGCGCGGAAGAAGAGGTAGTTCTGCAGGAGCTGGAAGGCGCGCTCGAGCGGCACCTCGCCGATCGTGGCGCCGCCGGCCGGTCCGGTCGACACGGTGACAAGCCCCTGCACTTCCAGCGACTTCAGGGCCTCGCGCGCGGTGCCCTTGCTGACCCCGAATAGCGTCTGCAGCTCGTCTTCCTTGGGCAGCTTGTCGCCCGGCCCCAGCCGGCGCTCGGCGATCCAGCGCTTGATCTCCTCGACCACGAGGTCGCCGCGCTTCGGGGAACGCAGATGGGGCGGGCGCGGGGTGGCGTCATATGTCATCCACCATATTTATTATAATAAATAGAATGGAGTCAAACGGCCGGAATCGGCGCCTTGAACTGCAGCGGCATGAGCTCGCGGTTATCGCCGCCGCCATCGCGCCAGCGGCCCGGCGTCATGCCGGTCACCCTTTTGAAGGCGCGGGCGAAGGCCGGTTCGGATTCGTAGCCGATGTCGGCTGCAATTCGGGCGATGCCGTCCCGGCCATGGCGCAGCCGGTCGGCCGCCACCTGCATGCGCCAGCTCGTCAGGTAGTCGATCGGCGGCCGCCCCAGCAGCCCGTTGAAGCGCTCGCCCAGAACCGTGCGCGAGGAGCCCGCCGCGCGCGCCAGCGTGTCCGCCGTCCACCGGCGGCCGGGATCGGCATGAAGAAGCTGCAGCGCCCGGCCGACGAGCGGGTCGTTGAGCGCGGCGAGCATCCCTTTGCTGCCCGCGGGCAAGCGGCTGGCGTGGCGGCGCAGCACTTCGACGAACAGCAGCTCCATCATCCGGCCGAGCATCGCCTGCGTGCCGGGCATCGCCGCTGCGACGAGATGGGCGATCTCGCCCACGGTCGAGGCGAGTCGGCCGCCCACGGTGCCCGCGCCGGCATGCTCGACCAGCATTTCCGGCAGCGAGCGGAAGACCGGCGTGAACAGCTCGGCCGATTCGAGGAAGCCGCAGACCAGCCGCGTCTCCTGTCCGCCGCCGCCGTAATCCACGGTCCACACGCCTTCGATCGGGCCCTGGCGAATGAGACTCGGGTCGAAGACCATGTCCGGCGCCGAGCCCTTGTAGAAGCGGTGCTGATCGGCAAACGGCAGCAGGACCAGGTCGCCGGCTTCGACCTGGCGCCGGCCGCCGCTCGCCGTCTCGATCACGCAGTCGCCCTCGGCCACGAGGTGAAAGACGCTGATGTGGCGCAGATGCGCCATCGGCATGCGTTCGTCGTAACGCCGGGGCGAGACGATACCGAACGGCGCGGTCAGGCGCGCGCTCAGGAAGACCGCGCCGGTCAAGCGCACCGAGCGCAGCATTTCCGACAAGGCATCCGGCTCCGGCGGCGCGGCCGCGGGAGCCGGCGCTTCGGCACAGGACGACGGTGTCTCGATCATTGTCTGGAACTCGCTCACCGGCGATATCTCCCTCGACATCGGGCGGCATTTCTAGCCCATCACGGTCCATTCCAGGGGGCGTCGAGCGGCGATGGCTGTCCGATTCACGCCAAATAAGGAGCGATGACATGACCGACAAGCATACCGGAAGCTGTTTCTGCGGCGCCGTGGAGGTCGAGGTGACGGGCAAGCCCGAGGCGATGGGCTACTGCCATTGCCGCTCCTGCCGCTCGTGGTCGGCCGGCCCGGTCAATGCCTTCACCTTGTGGAAGCCCGAGAACGTAAGAGTCTCGAAGGGCGCTGAATTCGTCGGCAAGTTCATGAAGACGCCGGTGAGCGATCGCAAGTACTGCACCAAGTGCGGCGGCCATCTGATGACCGACCATCCGCCGCTCGGCCTGGTCGATGTCTATGCCGCGACGATTCCCACCGTCGACTTCGTGCCGGGCGTCCACGTGAACTATTCCGAGACCGTGCTGGCGATGAAGGACGGCTTGCCCAAGCTCAAGGACTTCCCGGCCGAACTGGGCGGCTCGGGCATCGCCGTGCCAGAGTAGCAATCGGCGCGACTGGTCATGCCGGACCGCGGGCCTCCAGGCCCGCGGTCCGGCAAGAGATGAATCCCTAGAACGCCGGAGCCGGCGCCTGGGGCACGTCCTTCCAGAAATCGGGGTCGTGGCCGAAGAACAGCTTGGCGCCGCCCCTCTCCAGCGCTTCGAGGCGGTCGAGCGACGCCAGCATCTGCTCGCGGTCGTAGACGAAGCGCGGCAGGCGACGCTCGCGCAGGGTGCGGCAGAAGTAGCAGGCGTCGCCGGTCAGCACGACCTCGCCCGTCTCGGTGCGCACCTTCAGCGACTGGTGGCCCGGTGTGTGGCCGTAGGTGGGAAGGCACACGACGCTGCCGTCGCCGAACAGGTCGTGCTCGCCCTCGACCTGCTTCACCGGATGGCCGCAATCGAAGTCGGCCTTGAAGAAGCCGACCTTGGCCGCCGTCTCGGGATCCTGCGCCGCCTGCCATTCGCGCCGTTGCACGACCATGGTGGCATTGGGCACCAGCGCGTTGCCGCCGGCGTGGTCGAAATGCAGATGCGAATTGACGATGAAGTCGACCTTGCCGGGATCGCGGTCGATCGATTGCAGCCGCGACTTCACGTCATCCTCCGGGCCATACTGCTCGAAGCTGAAGATGCGCGCCACCCGCTCGCCGAGACGCCCCGCGGCGTCGGTGCGGCATTGCGGGTGCATGCCGGTATCGAACACGGCACGGCCCTTGGGGTGCTCGATCAGGTAGGACGGGATCGGCAAGGAGACTTGGCCGTCCTCGCCTTCGATCATATCCTTGAGCCGGCCGACCAGGCGGCCGCAGGTCATGGCATAAAGCTTCACCTTCATCGTTGCCTCGCTTCCTGGGCGGAGCCTAGCATAGGCTTGGAACTGGATCGCCGCGGTCCACGTTCCCGATGGACCGTTCGAACCGAATAGATCAAGGTCGTGCCGATGTTCGACGCCTGCAGGACATGAACGCACCGATCGAAAGCTATGGCCTGATCGGCGACTGCCAGACCGCGGCACTGGTCGGCCTCGACGGCTCGATCGACTGGCTGTGCTGGCCGCGGTTCGATTCGGACGCCTGTTTCGCCGCCCTGCTCGGCACGGCCTCGAACGGCCGCTGGCTGATCACCGCGTCGGACGACGCCATCGAGGTGACGCGCCGCTACCGGCCCGACACGCTCGTCCTCGAAACCACCTTCAAGACCGCGACCGGCACCGCCACCCTCATCGACTTCATGCTGCCGCGCGGGCGCACGTCGGATCTGATCCGCCTGGTGCGCGGCGTGGAAGGCGAAGTCGCCATGTGCATGGAGCTGGGCCTGCGCTTCGGCTACGGCGCCACGATCCCCTGGGTGCGCCGCCTCGAGGACGGCACGCTGCGCGCCGTCGCCGGGCCCGACATGGCCGTGCTGCGCACACCCGTCACGCTGTGGGGCGAGAATTTCATCACCCGCGCGATGTTCACGATCGGCAAGGGCCAGACCATGCCCTTCGTGCTGAGCTATGGGCCCTCGCACCTGCCGGTGCCGGAGGCGGTCGATCCCGAGGCCGCGCTCGAGGCCTGCGAGCAATTCTGGATCGACTGGACGGGCGCCGCCAAGACCGACGGCCCGCATTCGGAGGCCATCAAGCGCTCGCTGATCACGCTCAAGGCGCTGACCTATGCGCCGAGCGGCGGCATCGTCGCCGCGCCCACCACCTCGCTGCCCGAACAGGCCGGCGGCCCGCGCAACTGGGACTACCGCTACTGCTGGATCCGCGATTCGACGCTCACTCTGCTCGCCCTGATGAACGCCGGCGTCTACGACGAGGCGACAGCGTGGCGCGACTGGCTGCAGCGTGCCGTCGCCGGCGATCCCGCCGACATGCAGATCATGTACGGCATCATGGGCGAGCGTCGGCTGATCGAATGGGAGGTCGACTGGCTGCCCGGCTATCTCGAATCCAAGCCGGTGCGGATCGGCAACGCCGCCTCCCTGCAGTTCCAGCTCGACGTCTATGGCGAGCTCATGGACACCTTCGAACAGGCGCGCAAAGGAGGGCTGGCGCCGGCGGAGAGCGCCTGGGACGTGCAGCTCCAGCTGATCAGGCATGTCGACGAGTATTGGTCGAAGCCCGACTACGGCATCTGGGAGACGCGCGGACCGCCGCTCCACTTCGTCTATTCCAAGGTGATGGCCTGGGTGGCCTTCGACCGCGCCATCAAGGCGGTCGAGCGCTACGGGCTGCCCGGCCCGGTCGATGAATGGCGCGTCACGCGCGCCCGGATCCATGCCGAGATCTGCGAGCACGGCTTCGACAAAGCGCGCAACACCTTCCGCTCGGCCTACGGTGAGACGACCCTCGATGCGAGCCTGCTGCTGATGGCGCAGGTCGGCTTCATTGCGCCGAAGGATCCGCGCTACATCGGCACGATCGTGGCGATCGAACGCGAGCTTTTGGTCGACGGCTTCGTCAAGCGCTACAATACCCACGAAACCAACGACGGCCTGACGCCGGGCGAAGGCGCGTTCCTGGCCTGCAGCTTCTGGCTGGCCGACGCCTACGTCTCGGTCGGCCGGCAAGGCGATGCCGACAAGATGCTCAAGCGGCTGCTATCGATCCGCAACGATCTCGGGTTGCTGGCCGAGGAATACGACACGGCCAACGGCCGGCTGATCGGCAACTTCCCGCAGGCCTTCTCGCATGTCGGCCTGATCAACACCTGCTTCAACCTGACCCGCGCCGCCCGCCCCGCCGAGCAGCGCGCCAGGGTCAACGGCTCGGGCGTGCAGGCGCCGGCCGAACCCAAGAAGCCGCGGCGTCCCGGCAGGGGCCACGAAAAAATGGCCGAACCCGGAGGCCACCACGTCAGGCGTCGAGCGCCTTCCGCAAAAGCTCGTTGACCGCCTTGGGATTGGCCTTGCCGCCGGTCGACTTCATCACCTGGCCGACGAACCAGCCGAACAGGGTGGGCTTGGCCTTGTAGGCCGCGACCTGGCCGGGGTTGGCGTCGATCACCGCCTTGATGGCGGCCTCGATGGCGCCGCTGTCGGTCACCTGCTTCAAACCGCGCTCCTCGACCAGCGTCGCCGGATCCTTGCCGGTCTCCTCCATGGCGACGAACAGGTCCTTGGCGATGCGGCCCGAGATCGTGCCGTCGGCGATCAGATCGAGCAGCTTGCCGAGCGACGCGGCGCTCACGGGCGACTCTGAAATCCCGACCCCGCGCCGATTCAGCATGGCGAAGAAATCGCCGGTGACCCAGTTGGTCGCCTGCTTGGCGTCGCGTCCCTTGGCAACCGCCTCGAAGAACTCGGCCGTGTCCTTCTCCGCCACCAGGACACCGGCATCGTAGGACGAGAGGCCGTAGTCGTTGGTGAAGCGGTTCTTCCGGGCGTCGGGCAGCTCGGGCAGGCTCGCCTTGATCTTCTCGACATAGTCCTGGGTCAGGACCAGCGGCAGCAGGTCGGGATCGGGGAAGTAGCGGTAATCGTGCGCGTCCTCCTTGGAGCGCGTCGAGCGGGTCTCGCCGCGGCCGGGATCGAACAGCCGCGTCTCCTGCACGATCTTGCCGCCGCCTTCGATGATTTCGACCTGGCGCCGCGCCTCGTACTCGATCGCCTGCTTCACGAAACGGATCGAGTTCACGTTCTTGATCTCGCAGCGCGTACCCAGTTCGCCGCCCGGCTTGCGCACCGAGACGTTGACGTCGCAGCGCATGGAGCCCTCGTCCATGTTGCCGTCGCAGGTGCCGAGATAGCGCACGATCGAGCGCAACTTGGTGAGATAGGCCGCCGCCTCGTCG
>Ga0210408_10005572_pt1 | contig 11037 bp, 9 predicted proteins | sample IncBWH4MmetaG_FD_155471 | JGI IMG/M metagenome (GOLD analysis project Ga0210408, IMG submission 155471) | Forest soil microbial communities from Barre Woods Harvard Forest LTER site, Petersham, Massachusetts, United States - Inc-BW-H-4-M | ecosystem: Environmental > Terrestrial > Soil >... | reverse complement strand
GTACTGCCGAGGCCGCCGACAATACCCATCGCGAGCACGAACAGCGGGAAGGCCATGATGGTATCGGCGATACGGCCCACCACGCGGTCGGTCCAGCCGCCGAAAAAGCCGGCAGCCACGCCGGCGAGCCCTCCCATCACAAAGACCATCGCGACCGAAGCCAGCGCAATGAAGAAGTCGAGCCGTGTGGCAACCACCACGCGGCTGAACACGTCGCGCCCGAGCTGATCCGTGCCAGCCCAATGGGCAAGGGACGGTGGCTTGAGCGCCGCCGCGGTATCGCTCGCGAGCGGATCGTAGGGAACGATGTGGGGGCCAATGAGCGCCGCCACGACGATTAAAAGAAAAAGCGCAAAGGCAAAGGCCGTGATCCCGTTCTCGCCGAGGATGTAGCGGGCATGGCGAAGCACGGCGAACATCCCGCTGTCGCGGGCCGCCGTGCCCTCGCCGACGAGGGCGATGTTGGTCATGACTCGATCCTCACGCGCGGATCGATCACCCCGTAGAGGATGTCGATCAGCAGGTTAAGCGCCACGTACATGACTGCCATGGTGAGCACGAAGCCCTGCAGCGGCGCGAAGTCGGACGCGATCAGCGCCTCGACCGCAAACGAGCCGATGCCGGGCCACGCGAACACTTTTTCCACCAGCACATTCGCGCCCAGCAGGAATGAGAAAACCATGCCGAGGGTGGTGATGACCGGCAGCATGGCATTGCGAAACGCATAGGTGACGACGATCGTGAACGGAGTGAGCCCGCTCGCCCGAGCGGTACGGACGAAATCGGAGGCGAGCGCCGCCAGCATGGAAGCGCGGGTCATGCGCGCGATCGGCGCAAGCGAGAAAATTCCGAGCGTCAGCGCCGGCAGAATCAACTGCTTGAGAGCTGCAAGGAACAGCTCGCCATTACCGGCGATCAGGCTGTCGAGGAGATAAAAGCCCGTCACCTGCGGCGGCGGGCTGAAGAAAACATCGAGCCGGCCGAGCGGCGCCGGCGCCCAGCCCAGAAGATAGTAGAAGACGTAGACCAGGATCAGCCCGGTGAAGAAAACGGGCAGGGATACTCCGGCCGTCGAGATGACGCGGCAGCAGTGATCGATGATCGAGCTCGGCCGTGTCGCCGCAACAATGCCCAGGGGAACTGCGATGGCGATCGACACGATAAGGCCGAGCAGCGTGAGCTCCGCCGAGGCGGGCAGCCGCGTCTTGATCTCCTCGGCGACGGGCTGGCCGGTGGTGAGCGAATTGCCGAGATCTCCGCGGCCGAGATCGGCGACGTAGCGGATGAACTGGAGGTAAAGCGGCTTGTCCAGGCCGAGCTTGATGCGGATCTGCTCGATCGCCTCTTTCGTCGCTGCGGGTCCGGCAAAATAGGCGGCAGGATCTCCCGGGAGCGCCCGGGTGAGCAGAAAGGTGACGATGATCACGCCGATGAGGCTTGGTATCGCGGCCAGGAGCCGCTTGCCGATCATCGTCAGCACTGCGGTCAGCCCTTCGCCATTGCGCGGTAGTCGAGCCGCCGGTGAAACCAGTACTGGTAGCCCGACACGTTCTTCTGCATGGCGACGTTGACGTAGGGCTGATAGAGCGGGATGCGCGGCATGTCGGCATAGGCAAGGTCAACAAACGCCTTCACCGATTTCTCATACGCCGGCTTGTCCGCCACCGCTGCAGCGGCCACGGCCGCGTCGATGAAGCCATCCATCTCCTTTGACTGATAGCTCATCGTGTTGAAGATCGAGTTCTTGCCGTGATAGCACCAGATGAAGAAATATTCGGGATAATCGAGCCAGCCCGAGAACACGTTGGTGTAGAGCGGCAACACTTTTTTGTTGAGCTCGGTGCGCCAGGTCGCCCCCGGAATCTTGTTGATCGTGCATCTGATCCCGATCTGGGCGAGGCTTTCCTGCGTAAGCACGCAGATGGGCTCGTTCACACCGGCAAACCCGAGATCGAACGACAGCGTGGTCTCGAACCCGTCGGCATAGCCGGCTTCGGCGAGCAGCTTCTTCGCTTTGCTTATATCGGTGGTGTAGCCATGGGGCTGCGGCCAGGCGACCTCGGTCGGAGTGCCGGGCGGTGCTCCGAACATCGGCTTGGCGAGACCGAACAGGGCAGCATCCATGATCTTCTGGTAGGGGATCGCGCAGGCTACGGCCTGGCGCACTTTCAGATTATCGAACGGCGGCTGCTTCACGTTCATGCCGATGTATTGGATGCCGTTCGAATACGGGGTCGAGACAATGGCGAGCTTGCCCATATTCTTGAGCTCGACGAAGTCCTTGTTCGGCAGGTCGTAGGAGATATCGGCATCACCGCGCTCGAGCAGCGCGCGCCGATTACCCGCGGAAGGCACGATGCGCCAGATGATGCGCTTGACCTTGGGCAGCGGACCACCGACCCATTTGTCGTTACGCTCGAGCACGACCTCGCTGCCGGCATTCCAGCTCACGACCCGGTAGGCACCGCTGCCTGCGGTGTTCTGCTTGGTGTATTCGAGCCCCCAGGGGTCTTTGTCGGTGGCGTGCTTCTTCACCAGCTCCGAATTGAGCACACAGGGGACGACAACGGCGAGATCGGGCACCGTGAGGCGATCCTTGCGCAGGAAATCCACTCGGACGGTGTGATCATCGACCACAACGAATTGCTCCGGCTTGGTCAACGAGCCCGCACCCATCTGGAATGTGGGAAAACCGCCGACCGTCACTGCGCGGTCGAGCGACCATTTGACGTCCTTGGCGGTGACCGGCGTTCCGTCCTGAAAGGTCGCGTTCTTCTTCAGCTTGAAGGTGGCGGACATGTCGCCGACATTCATGTCGTCGGCGAGCTCCATCTTGAACTTGTCGCGCTCGTAGTATTGCAGGCCGTTTGACAGCGTCTTCATCTCGTGGCTGATGAGCCGGTCGTAGCAATTCCACGAGACCTCGTAGCCCGGTACGTTCGTGCCCACCCCGTGAATGTCGATGTTGTTGGGTCCGCTCTCGGAAACGATGAGGAGCGTCTCCTGGCGTGACTGCGCCTTGGCCGCCGACCAGACGGCAGGCGCGGCAGGCAGCACCCCGCCAGCTGCCATCGCAGTCACGCACTTGAGGAATTCACGACGCTTCATCGGCACTCTCCATGGAAACGAACACCTCAGGCTCGCCGCAAACCTCGTGCCAAGAGTTCATGCCGCGTCGATTGGTATTAAGCGCCTGTCATACCAGGGCAATCGGTGCCGGAGGTCGTCACATGCTTTCGGGTCGGGCGCACACGCCGCATGCAAATCGGGCGTTGCCTCAGGGATGGGCAAGCTCGGGGCGGACGAACGCGAATAGATACTCGTGGTCATGCCCTTTGGAATTTTCAATTTCGGCCGCCTGCACGAAAACTGATCGATTGCCCAAGAAACAGGCGAACAAATACGCACCGTGCTGAGCCGTAGGATAAGGAGGATAATCGGATATGGCTCGGTCGCACGCCGGATACTTCCGGCAAGGTGTGATCAGCGGCGCACATACGCGGTCTGCTCCCTCTCCCCGTTCTTTACGGGGAGAGGGCTGGGGTGAAGGGCGGAGTCCAAGAGCGGGGAGAGGAAGCGACCAAGTCGGCCCCCGATCGTGGCACGAGCGTTGCAAACTCGCATGCCGATCTCGGCCGGATCTGCCGGCGCGAGCGCGGGAGTTTGCCGGCATGTCAACGTTCGACAATCCCTTCGATCCGAAGCTGCCGCTGAACCGATGGGGATGCAGCTGTGGGCAGCATCGCAGCCAAGCGGAGCATGACAGCGAAGCGCAACGGCAATTGCGTTGCGCGAGCATCGAAAGCGAGCAAGCCCGGTACCAAGGCGTGGTCGCCTCGGCAGTGATGCGCGCTGTCTTTCCGCGGGAATCCGCGCGCCGCGCACTCCTCAAAGCAGTCGGCGCATCTACGGCCTTGGCCGCCTTGTCCCAGCTCTTCCCGCTCAAGGCGGCGACCGAGGCGTTTGCCGATACCGGCACCATTGAAAAGAAGGATCTCAAGGTCGGGTTCATCCCGATCACCTGCGCCACCCCCATCATCATGGCGCATCCCATGGGTTTCTACAGCAAGCACGGACTGAACGTGGAGGTTATCAAGACCGCCGGCTGGGCGGTCATTCGCGACAAGACCCTGAACAAGGAATACGACGCGGCCCATATGCTCTCGCCGATGCCGCTTGCCATCACGCTGGGCGCCGGCTCGAACCCGATCCCGTACACCATGCCAGCGGTCGAGAACATCAACGGCCAGGCGATCACGCTCTCGATCAAGCACAAGGACAAGAACGACCCCAAGCTCTGGAAAGGGTTAAAGTTCGCGGTGCCGTTCGACTACTCCATGCACAACTATCTGCTGCGCTATTACGTTGCCGAGCATGGCATCGATCCCGATACCGACATCCAGATCCGCGCAGTACCGCCGCCGGAAATGGTCGCGAACCTGCGAGCGGACAACATCGACGGTTATCTCGGCCCCGATCCGTTCAACCAGCGCGCCGTCTACGACGGGGTCGGATTCATTCACGTACTCTCCAAGCAGCTCTGGGATGGCCATCCCTGTTGCGCCTTCGCGGCATCCAGGGAATTCGTCACCACATTGCCGAACAGCTATGCGGCCCTGCTCAAGGCGATCATCGATGCGACCGCCTTCGCGCACAAAGCAGAGAACCGCAAGCAAATCGCCGCGGCGATCGCGCCGGCGAACTATCTCAATCAGCCCGAGACCGTGCTCGAGCAGATCCTCACCGGCACCTATGCGGACGGCCTGGGCAACGTGAAGCGGGATCCCGATCGCATCGATTTCGACCCATTCCCGTGGCAGTCCTTCGCGATCTGGATCCTCACCCAGATGAAGCGCTGGGGACAAATCAAGGGCGATGTCGATTACAAATCCGTTGCCGAGCAGGTCTATCTCGCCACCGACACGGCCAAGCTGATGCAGGAGGTCGGGCTCACGCCACCGGCAAGCAGCAGCAAACACTTCAAGGTGATGGGCAAGGAGTTCGATCCCGCCAAGCCGGAGGAATATGTCCAGAGCTTCGCGATCAAGCGCGTGTAACGGGGAAGGGCGCGAGGGCTACAGCATGTTTCAATCCGATGGATTCAAACGTCGTCATGGCTGGGCTTGGCCCGGCCATCCACGCCTTGGCTGTCGCGCGAAAGACGTGGATGCGCGGGACAAGCCCGCGCATGACGTGGATAAACACGAGCGAAACCAGCTCTGAACATGGTTTCCCTGCTTGGCTTGCGAGCGGCCGTGCTTTCGCTGCTGCTGTTCGGTCTGTTCATCGGCGTGTGGCACCTCGCCACCGCCGGCACCGGCACCGCGGTGATCATGGACCCGGAATACGCCAAGCTTGTCGGCGCAAGCGCAAGCCAGGGCAAATCCGCCATGCCCGGCCCGGCAGAGGTTGGCGCCAAGATCTGGGAGCACCTGAAGAACCCGTTCTACGATCGCGGCTCGAACGACAAAGGCGTGGGAATTCAGCTCGCATTCTCGATTGCACGCGTGGCCGCGGGTTACCTCGTTGCAGTCGCGGTCGCGGTACCGATCGGATTCCTCATCGGCATGTCGCCGCTCATGAGCCGGGCGCTCGATCCGTTCATCCAGGTGCTGCGACCGATCTCGCCGCTCGCCTGGATGCCACTGGCGCTCTACACCATCAAGGATTCGAGCCTGTCCTCGATATTCGTCATCTTCATTTGCTCGCTCTGGCCGATGCTGATCAATACGGCTTTCGGCGTGGGCACGGTCCGGCGCGAATGGCTCAACGTTGCGCGCACCCTCGAAGTCGGAGTCTTCCGCCGCGCGTTCACCATCATCCTGCCTGCGGCCGCGCCCACGATTCTCACCGGCATGCGCATTTCAATCGGCATAGCGTGGCTGGTCATCGTGGCCGCTGAGATGCTCGTCGGCGGCACGGGTATCGGCTATTTCGTCTGGAACGAGTGGAACAATCTATCCATCACGAATGTGATCACGGCCATTGTGGTCATAGGCGTTGTCGGCATGCTGCTCGATCAGGTGCTGGCCCGCGCCACCCGGCTGGTGAGCTTCCCGGAGTGACGGGGGATCAATTTAGATTAGAGCATGTTTCGATCTGATGACATCAAACATCGTCATGTCCGCTAAGTTAAGGTCGTCATTGCCGGGCTTGACCCGGCAATCCATCGATCTTCGTAAGAACTTTCTCCCGAAGAAGATGGATGCGCGGGTCAAGCCCGCGCATGACGTGGATAGAAATGAGCGAAGCCAGCTGTAAAACCAACGTGGCGCAATGAGCAGGGGTGATGAGCGACAAGTTCATCTCGTTAGAGGGTATCACCAAGCGCTTTCCCGCGCCGGGCGGCGGTATGACCACCGTGCTCGACGATCTGTGGCTCTCCATGTCGCGCGGCGAGTTCACCTGCATCATCGGGCATTCCGGTTGCGGCAAGACGACCGTGCTCAATCTGCTCGCCGGTCTGGACGAGCCCTCGGCGGGAACGATCATCGTCGATAACCAATCCATCGAGGGGCCGAGCCTCGACCGCGCCGTGATCTTCCAAAGCCACGCGCTGCTTCCCTGGCTCAGCGTCAAAGGCAATGTCGCCTATGCGGTGACGTCGAAATGGCGCCGATGGCGGCGTGCTGAGATCGACGCCCATGCGCAGAAATTCATTGACCTCGTGGGCCTCACAGGCGCCGAGCGCAAGCGGCCGGCGGAATTGTCCGGCGGCATGAAGCAGCGCGTCGGGATTGCGCGCGCGCTCTCCATCGAGCCGAAGATCATGCTCATGGACGAGCCGTTCTCGGCGCTCGACGCGCTCACGCGCGGTACGCTGCAGGATGAGGTTCGACGCATCTGTCTGGAAACGGGCCAGACCGTGTTCATGATCACGCACGATGTCGACGAGGCGATCTACCTCGCCGATCGCATTGTGCTGATGACCAATGGTCCGAATGCCGTCCTGGCGGAGATCGTGGAAAATCCGCTCCCCAAGCAACGCCAGCGCGGCGACGTGCACCGGCACCCGCTGTATTACGGTGTCCGCAATCACGTCATCGATTTTCTCGTGACCCGCAGCAAGAGCTTCAACGAAGGCCTGACGACAACCACGTACGATCCGCGCCACATTCCGATCGTGCGGCCGGGCGCGCCGGAGCCCGTCGTGGCTACCGATTCCGCCGCTGCGCTGCGTGCGCGGCCGGGGTTGCCGGCGCAGGCAAAGCTGACCGCATCGTGCGGTTAAGGATCGAAACTGAAGCCAAGGGAGAGCCCGATGCTACGCAACGAGCTTACGGAGAAAATCCTCGACATCAAGCGCGAGAAGGGATGGAGCTGGAAATATATCCACGAGCAGATCGGCGGCTATTCGCCTGTCCTGCTGGTGGGAGCACTGTTGGGTCAGATGAAGCTGACGAAACCACAGGCGGCGAAGGCTGCTGATCTGTTCGGACTGACAAAAGCCGAAACGGCGCTGCTCAACGAGGTGCCGATGCGCGGGGCCGACGTTCCGATGCCGCCGACCGATCCGCTCATCTACCGCTTCTATGAGCTCGTCATGGTGAATGGGCCGGCTTGGAAGGCGCTCATCGAGGAGGAATTCGGCGACGGCATCATGTCTGCCATCGATTTCGACATGCAGATCGAGCGGATGCCCAACCCGAAGGGCGATCGCGTCAAGATCACGATGTCCGGCAAGTTCTTGCCCTACAAGTATTACGGCAATTCAGGTAACATCCCGGAATACGGGTACAAGGAGTGAGGTCGTTCAGATGGGCGCGGCGAGAAGCCTTGCCCCAGCGAACTGCGCGACTCGCTATTGCGGATCGAGGGAGATGGGTCCGGCGTCATCGCGCCTGGGGACTTCGCGCGCCCGCGGGCGCGCGGTCGCGGATCGCCGCCCATTCGTTGCGCCTTCTTGGGTCGGGATGCCGAAGGTCAGACCCGCTACGTCGGAGTACCACGAGGTGTACGGGGCATGCGGCTCCTGCTGAGCCGTTTGCACCGAGCTGACGGTCTCCGCAGCCTGCTGCTGCGCTTCCGCCAGCTCCTTGTTCTCCTGTTTCACCGCCTCCAGCTCTCGGGTAAGCCGCTCGATGATCGCCTCTGGTTTCTCGGAGCCGGGGTTGGACATGCCCGAAATGTTCGGCCATGCGAGCGCAATTGCGGTGATCAGTCCCGCTGCCAGCGCCAATCCGATCAAGGTCGAGAACCGGAATCCGCGGTTGAGCTGCGGAGGGGTGGCCTCAGCTTCCGACTCGTCGTGCGCGAATTCCTCGTCGAAGGCGTCGAGGCTCGGCATGATATTCCGTGTCGACTCTTACAGACATCACCCTCGCCGCTTCGGGGCTTCCCGCGCAAGCAAGCTACGACACACCGATGATCCCTCGTGGATCCCCCATGTGCCGATCCGCTCCCAGCGGTTCCCCGACCCCAGATCCTGCGCTGATAACGCCAAGAGTTCAAGGGCTTATCAGGGCAGAATTGCGGCATTCATGCGTCGGACGCCAGACACCGGGACCGGGCCATCCAGCCGAAGTCGCCTGATCGCGATTGTCGTGGGGGTCATCGTTGCAGCTGAGCCCCTGAAAGCGACCGCTGCAAGCTCCAGATGACGGGGAGCGCCGCGGCGCTCAGAAACGCCATCGCCCAGAACCCGGCAGGTCCGAAGCGTGCGAAAAGCCAGCCGGAAACCACGGTCAACAGCGCGGTCGCGCCGCCAATTCCGACAGTCCCATAGAGCGCCTGCGCCGTTCCGGCGAGATCCGGCGGAACGGTATCGGCGATGATGCGCATGCATCCGAGGTGAAAGAGTGCAAAGGTGAGCCCGTGGAGCGGCTCTATCGCGGCGAGTGCAGTTACGTCCACAGTTTGAGCCATCACCCCCCAGCGCACCACCGCTGCGGCCGCGCCTAAGCCCAAGGCGCCGGTTCGTCCCAATGCTTGCAGCAGCCAGGGCCCAAGCAGGAGAAATACAAACACCTCCGCCGCCACCGATTCCGACCAAAGCACGCTCGAAACGGCGGGCGAGATCCCGGCATCACGCCAGCGGATGATGGCGAACGCATCATGCATGGCGTGGCTGCCGAGAACGAGCGCGGCCGCGAGCACCACCCGGACAAATGCAGGCTGGCGCAGGAGGTCGAGCCAACCTCGCTCGATAACCTTGCGCTTGTGACGGGTTGCATTCCTGCCCTGTGCCAGCTCAGGCGCAAATCGCGCCGATAATGCTGCTCCGAGAAGACACACTGTAGTGAACCAAATCACTGAAGCCAGCCCGAGAGCGCCCACCGCTTGTCCAGCAACGAGCACTCCGGCAATGAAGGCGGCGGATCCTGTGCCTCGCACCCAGCCATATTCGAACGCTCCAGGGTCGTTGCGTGCGGTCGAGCGAGACCAGGAGAGCGCGAGCGCATCCGACAGGGGAACGAGCGGCGCCAGCATGGCAGCCTGGGTCAGGTTCACCAAAGCCAGCATCCAGAATGAATGCACCGGCAAATAGAGCAGGGATGCCAGGGCTGCTAAAATTGCAAAGAGGACGAGCTCGAACCGGAAGGCGCCGAAAACATCCGCAGCGCGGCCTGCGAGCGGCGCAGAAAGCAGTCTCACCGCCGTGCCGGCGCCAAGCAGAAGCCCGAGCGCTTCCGGCGCTACGCCACGCGCCGTCAGGAATGCCGGGAGGAAGGGCGAGGCGATGCCGAAGCTGCCGTAGAGGGTCCCATAGAGAAGCAGAAAGCGAGGCAAGACATCTCGTCTAACGCGCATGCCCGCAGGTCCATATGGCACAAAGCGCAGCGGCTCCCGCGCCCGAGAAGATGACGGGGCAACGGTCTTCTGGCTTTGGCGTTCCGAGCCGCAGGCGAGAGAACCAGGGTTGTTCGTGCTAGAGTGAGACCGGTCGGGTTGGCTGCGCCGTGCTCAGCACCAAGGTTCAGACAGGAAGAGAAGGAACGCGCATGGATATCGGTTTCATCGGAGTGGGGCAGATGGGGTTCCATATGGCGCGTCGTTTGCTCGAAGCGGGGCATCGCGTTCTGGTCTGCGACAGCCGGCGTGAGGCGGTCGATCGTCTCATCGCCATTGGAGCAATTGCGCGCGACTGCGCGCGCGCCATCGCCGACGAGGTCGAGACGGTCATGGCGAGCCTGCCGACGCCGGATGTGGTGCTCGCCGTGGCTACCGGCAAAGCCGGCGTGATCGAGGGAAAACGCGTGCGCCGCTTCATCGATCTCTCCACCACCGGCGCGGCGATGGCAAAGCGCATTTTCGATCTGCTCGAGGCGCGCAACATCGTGCAGATCGACAGTCCGGTGAGCGGCGGGGTTACCGGCGCCGCCAAGGGCACGCTCGCGGTCATGGTATCCGGGCCGCGTGCGGAGGTCGCCCACGTCGAGCCCGCACTTTCGGTATTCGGCAAGGTCTTCTTCATCGGCGAACGCCCCGGAGCAGGCCAGACAATGAAGCTCTGCAACAACTTTCTGTCGGCGACCGCGATGACCGCAACATCCGAAGCCATGGTGCTGGGTGTGAAGGCGGGCCTCGACCCCCGCGTGATGCTCGACGTGATCAATTCCGGCAGTGGCCGCAATACCGCCACGGAAGACAAGTTCGGCCGCGTCGTCCTGCCGCGTCTGTTCAATCTCGGCTTCACCACCGGGCTGATGACGAAGGACGTCAAGCTGTGCCTGGAGGAAGCCAGCGCACTCGGTGTGCCCATGGAAGTGGCACAGACGGTCGCCCGCCTGCTGCAACTCGCCTGCGACGAGATCGGCCCCGAGGCGGACCTCACGACAGTGGTTCAAACGCTCGAGCGCCGCGCCGGCGTTGAAGTACGCGCGAGCGGCGAAAGGAGTCCGGCTGTGAGATGATCAGTCGGAGCGAAGCATGAGCGATCACGACGAGCACGAGGTCTACGCGGTCCGTTATGCGCACCACAAGCGCAAAGCTGCAGAAAACTTCATCTTCGGCGATCCGCATGACGCGCTCCAGCCGCTCGACTACTACGTCTGGGCGATCGTAGGAGCGGCGGGGACCATCATTGTCGATACCGGC
>Ga0210408_10005571_pt1 | contig 11038 bp, 9 predicted proteins | sample IncBWH4MmetaG_FD_155471 | JGI IMG/M metagenome (GOLD analysis project Ga0210408, IMG submission 155471) | Forest soil microbial communities from Barre Woods Harvard Forest LTER site, Petersham, Massachusetts, United States - Inc-BW-H-4-M | ecosystem: Environmental > Terrestrial > Soil >... | reverse complement strand
CAAGAGCTCATTCGCACCGCGCTCAAGCAAAACTACGATTTGCAACTTGCAACAGAGCGCATCAACGCCGCTCGATCTCAGCTCGCGATCACACGCTCGAGCCTGTTTCCCCAAGTACAAGGCAACGGCAATTTCGCGGGGGGAAAAGAGTCCAACTTTCAGAGCAGGTTCAACTTCTTGACTCTAAGCGCTGACGCTGCTTTCCAGGTGGATTTGTTCGGCCGCCTGCGTCGTGCGACGGAGGCGGCACGCGCCCAGATCCTTGCTACAGAGGCCGCGAGGCAAACTGTAGTATTGACCCTTGTCAGTGATGTCGCAAGCGATTACTTCGCAGTCTTGCAACTTGACTTGCAACTCCGGATCACGAATGAAACAGTCAAGACACAGGTCGATTCGGTCAAACTGACCACTCTGCGGCTTGAGCACGGTGTGGCAACGAAACTCGATGTTCTCCAGGCGCAGCAAGTGCTCGACACTGCGAATGCTCAGGTTCCGGACTTGGAGCGCCAAATCGCTCAGGAGGAAAATGCCATCAGCATTCTGCTCGGTAATTACCCGGAGGATGTTGCGCGGGGACTTCCTCTGATTGAGCAACCGCTTCCTCCTGAGGTGCCGCCAGGACTGCCTTCCACAATCATCGGACGCCGGCCCGACATTCGGGAGGCCGAACAAAACTTGATTGCGGCGAACGCGGAAATAGGAGTTGCCACGGCCCAGTTCTTTCCGCAAATCGCACTGACCGGCTCCGGCGGCGGAGCCTTTGGACGGAGCAGCGTCTTCTCAAGCGTGATGAGTTCGCAGGTCGGAGTCTGGTCTTATGGGGCACAAGTGAACCAGCCAATTTTCACGGGTGGCGCGTTGAAGGGTAATCTCCACCTGGCTAAATCCCAGGACCGGCAAGCTCTAATCGCTTACCGGCAAACCATTCAACGTGCTTTCGGGGATGTTTCCGATGCATTAATCGGTTATCAGAAACTCCACCAGGTCCGGGTCGCGCAAGAGACCACGGTCAAGGACCTGCAGGATTCAGTCGATACGTCCCTCCTCCGCTATCGCGGCGGCATCACCACCTACCTCGAGGTGTTAGACGGCCAGCGCTCGCTCTATTCAGCGGAACTCACGCTGGCGCAGGCGAGAGGTAACGAGTACCAGAGCCTTGTGCAACTCTATAGGGCACTGGGAGGGGGTTGGCAGCCATAGGACACGGAATAAAAAAAGAACTCGGGCTATGCCTCGACAGCAAAGCACATTCAGGAAAGCGAGCCAGCACGTCTACATGTGCACCTTGTCGACGAGCGGCTGTGTGACCGTTCACTGAAGTCGTCAAGCGAGACCTGCTGATTCAGATAAATGAGCCAACCACGCACGAGCTAGAGCCTGTGCTCCGCAAGAAGTGCATACGCACATGAAAAGGTGCAACTTTCGCGAGTGACGCTGACGTAAACTGTCACCTTCCAGCCGCAACTTAAAGGTTTCCTCACCAATCGTTCATGCGCAGGACCGCACAGCTCCTCGGATCATTGCTTTCCATCCTTCTTATTACGGCCGGCCAGGGCATTCAGTTTCTGTGGTTGGCAGTCTCGTCACGGGCGGAATTGAGTGCCGAGGTCCTGTTCCTGCGAAAACAGTTGGCGTTCTATCAGGAACACCAGGTTCAGCCAAGCAAGCTGACCGCCGCCGCGCGCTTCTCCTTGATGCTGTGGTCTCGCCTCTTCAACTACGCTTGCAACATTCCACAAATCGTGGGACAAGGGAACTGACCGCGGTCCAAAATGAGCGCACACTAGCCAGTCAATCGGCCGTAAGTCACTCCATTCTGTTTGATCCTTTTTCTCCGTTGCACCACCAATGCACGGCCTGGATATTGTCCGGATGATCGACTCTCCGTGCGCCTCCCATTCCTTTACAATATCTGTGGTCTGGCAGGGCATCGCTGTCGTCGGCATTCGTTACCAACTCAGCGGTGGTTTTGGACTAGGCACGAGTGATCGAAATCCCGCAATTTCACAGGTCACGCTGCGAGAACCGGCGGATGGCGATGGCAAGAGCGAGGACCATATACAGCCCAGCGTAGAAGACCATGGCCCCACTCGGAACCGAGAGTGTACTGAATGGAGAAACGCGCATGGCGTTCGCCAACGGAGACTGCATCTCAAAAGCGGCGCGGCGCCATAGGGCTTCGCTCGGCATGATCACGCTGGCAATCACGCCAACATTGACCGCGCGCTGGGTCTGTGTAATCGCTCCCAGTTGCTCGATCCAGCCACCGATGAATGCCAGACCATGCAAGCCTAGCGCCAGGATTCCGCTAGTCAGTGTTGAAAAGGAGGTGGCAAATGCAAAAGTGACCGAAAGTAACACAACACTTTCCATCCAGATGAGCAAGAAGCCTGGAAAGAGATGACGGGCTGTAACGCCGGCCATGACGTAGGTTACGGTATTCACACCGCCGACCATGATGGCGATGTAGGCAGTCAGCATGCCAACAAATCCAACCCATTTGCCCACGAGCACTTGCCAGCGTGGAACAGGCTTGGTGGCAACCGCCTGGATCGTTCCGGAAGCGATCTCACCCGAGAGCGTGTCAACCGACGTGAGGATTGTCATCAGCACGGCGAGCAGATCAACAGCGTAGAGGGCCATGGTCAGCATGGTGAACGAGATTTCCCGCCGGAGGATAGGGCTCATACCATGCGCTGCAAAATCCTTTGCCTGAAAATGGAGACCGGTCGCGAACAGGGTCAGAAACGCACAACCTGCAGCCAGCGCCATCCATAGCATTTTCTTTCGTGCCGCTTCGCGGAATGTGACCCCTGCCATGATCCAAATGCCCATCACATTCCTCCGTCAGTGGCGACAATCCGCAAGAACCGTTCTTCGAGCGAAAGCCGTTGTGGAGTGACCTCGTAGATGTCAGCTCCCTTTGTGACTAAATAGCGCACAACCTCTGGTAGCTGGGCGCTCGACGCTAGCGAAAGTGTCAAACGCTCACCCTCGTGGGTGGCGGATGACGTAAACTGGACGAGCCCTTCCACCATCTCGGCAGTTACCCTACCGGCCCGAATCGCTACAGTGTTTTGCTCCTTGAGCTCACCATTCAGGGCGCAGGTCTCGACCACCTCCCCATCCTTGATAAAGGCCACCCGATCGCACGTGATCTCCACCTCGCCAAGCAAATGGGAATTAAGCAGGACGGTCGCCCCTCGAGCGCGCTGGGCTTTAATGATGTCGCGAACCAGTCGGCGGCCAAAGGGATCGAGACCCGAAGTGGGTTCGTCGAGAAAAATCAGTTCAGGGTCATTGAGCAGGGCTTGTGCGAGGCCAATACGTTGCAACATGCCCTTGGAAAACTCTTGCAGCCGCTTGTCACGATGCGGTGTCAACGCCACGAGGTCGAGCAGCGCCGGAATTCGTTCGCGAAGGGCGCTTTGCGACATGCCATACAGCCGGCCATGTAGTTTCAGAAGCTCGGCGGGTGTAAGCCAATCGTAGAAACGGAAGTGCTCGGGAAGAAAACCAACCTTGCTGCGCGCTTTCACATCGCCTGCCGGTCGGCCCAGAATTTCGGCCTCTCCGCTGGTGGGGAACACCAGCCCCAGCAACATCTTGATTGACGTGCTTTTACCCGCCCCATTTGGCCCCAAAAAGCCGAACACCTCACCCCGAGGGACATCAAGGGTGAGGTTTCGCACCGCCACTTTGCCCCCGAAGACTTTGCGAAGTCCACGGGTGCGGATGGCGAGATCATAGGATCGGGTCATCTATATAGGATCATCCCTATCAGCATCCGTATTTATCAGACCATGATCGCTCTAACGCGCATCACCGCAACGACGCAGCAAGTGCCAGGGCATCGGACGAACTGCCATGCCCCATCAGGGAGTGGATTACTCCATTCTTAATCCACAACAGACTATACCGATTCCCCTGCTCAGAAGTTTCCATGATGAGAGTGCCGTCGACACCATCCACACTCACGGTCTCATACGAGCTCGAATTGCGCGGGATCGGAACCACCAACGTGGAAGACCAATCGACTGTCTGGCAGAAGGAATGGGCTTCGCCCGGACTCATCCCGGCCAGTTCCAAGGCCGCCTCAGCGATTTCCGACATGTTGAGCTCGGGCGGTACGCTCACGGTCGGACTCGGTGCCTGCACTAGATAGGTGCAGTTAGTGTTCTTCATGTTGGCCATGCGTTCCATCTTGCGCTCGGCCAGAGCTTCCGCACGGGACTGCGGGTTCGAGTCTCCATACCGGTGCGGTAGCGGGCAGTCACCGTACATCGAAATGACAATCTTCGGTATATGGACAGCAACCAATGCACCATTCACCGACTCGGGAATTCGAATGTCGGAACGTCCAACCTCGTCTAGGAAAGTTTCGACGCGATCTCGATTCACAGTCATCTGAAACGCGGCCTCACCGTTGACCTCGATACTTTGGGGTGCCCCAAGATTGCGAATCGTTCGAATTGGATAGCCCGCCGACTGTGCTGCCTTGGTCACGGTCGGAACGACTTCGGGTTTGCCCGGATCCATCGTCACCACAACGTTGTCACTGAAGAACTGGTTGATCAGCTTGTAGGGACGCGAATCAGGCTCGTTCCCGGACATCAGGGTCGTGGGATCAATCGAGACCACCGTAATTTTCTGTACCCGGAGCATAGCCAATACCCTTTGCGCCAGGAGTCGGACCGGGCCGACACTAACAAGAATTGCGACCACCACTGCCGCCACTGACACGCCCCACATGGGACGCCAGCGGGGAGCAAACAGGCGATTGATCCAGGAGGGTTTCGTTTCTTCGGCCGCTCCGAACTGGCTGGAGAATTGGGCATACGCGACTGCTGGGTTAATGGCGCTGTCGCCATCTGCCGGAGCCAGTGTGGCCAGCAGACCTCGTGTCCTTGCCGTCTCTGTGCCCAATTTTTCAAAGCGCGACTGACAATCGCTGCACGAGATGAGGTGCTGGTCCGCTTCTTCCAGTTCCACGCCAACCAGTTCGTCGTCGAGGCGAGCGCGAAGAATGGCATCATTCAGGCAAGTCATAGTTCCTCCTCGTTCCGATGACGTGCGAGATAGAGGTTGCGGAATTCCTCCTCCGCACGGTTCAACATGGTGCCGATGCTGCTCATTTTTACTTCGAGCGTGTCGGCAAGTTCTTTGTAGGACAACCCGCTCGAACGCAGGATCAGAAGTTGGGCTTGAGCTGGCTTAATGAACGAAAGCACTTCGCGCACGCGCCTGCACTTCTCATCGCGCAATAGGTTCTCGAGTGGCCCGTTCGCGCTACGGTCTTGCGCCTGCCGACCTGCGGCATCCTCGTGTTGGCGGCGACGCCCAGACATGCGCAGAGCATCGATGGCCAGATTTGTCGCAGTACGGTAGAGCCAACCACCCACGTTGCCGTCGCTCTGCAAGGCGGGTCGGCGGTACAGTCGCCAAAACGCATCGTTGGCTAGATCCTCTGCATGGGACCGGTCACCGAGCAGGCGCACCAGAATGTCAACAATCCGGGCATAGTGCTGTAGAAACACTGCCCGGAAGCCCGCTTCGTCCCAATGTTCCGGTGAACTCTCCCTCAAAGCCATGGAACGACTCAATGTCTGTACAGTTCCCACGATAGCGCCAGCCTTCCCGGACTCACATACCTAAAACGACGCTCGGCGGCAATTTGTGACAGGTTGAGAATTCCCTGTATCTCATGGAAAAGGAAGGAGGGTGGCAGTACTTGCGACAAGATAGGATTCCCGTTCTACGATGACGTGGGTCGTGACTGATCGGCAGTAGCTCATTCTATTCTGGTTGATCCTTACGCTGCACGCCGAGCCTGACGAGCCTCGGTTTGGGGAAGTGTTCCCGCCCACAGCAGGAGAGGGATTTGTGAATCGGGCAGTATTCATTGCGACGCAGCCTCATGGAATACCTCCTGATAGGGCTCGGTGAAATCGGCTGTCGGCAGTGGAAATCGGGTCGAGGAGTTTCTCGCCTCCAAACGGTGGCTACATCTCTGCGCTGAGGGAATCATGTTGAACCTGGCTCAGGCCGTCCTGCAGTTGAAAAAGGAAAGAAAGCAAGCAAACAGCAAAGTAGAACAGCTGGACTCGGCACTGAACTGGCGGGTCTGGGCGAATCTTTCGGGAAGGTTAGGCGTCCTCAAACGTTGGGCAGGAAACCGAGAGTTATGTCAGCAGCGGCGCTCAGACGAATTGCAGCGGATCAACAGCGCACGTTGGGCGAAATGGAAAGGGACCAGGCGAAGCAAATAAAGACGACGCCGGATGTCTCTGCCGTTCTGCGAAATCTGTCACTTCGATTAACAGGGGAAGGTTGTATCGGGCGGTTGCTACTACGATCAGTACACGCTCCTGACGCAGCTTGGGCACACGGCAGCGCTCGCTGACCTGGCCTAGCGAACGAACCCCATCTCCCAAAGGCGCGTTTTCGACGCGCCTTTTCTTTTCAAAACCCACGCAAGATCCGAAACCCCAGACCTTGCTGCACCAATCTTGAGTGATTGACCCGGTACTGGTTCGGGCGTAGTTTTGCCCTAAAGGGAGGGTCACTTCATGAGCAATGCTACGAGAAAACCACCGACGACAGTGGCTGGCGACCCGCAAGAGGTCCAACACCAAATCCGCCAACGCGCTTATGAACTCTACGAAGAAGGCGGCGGACAAGACGGTCACGAGCTAGACAACTGGCTCCGAGCGGAACAGGAGATAACGGGAAAGAAGCCACGTGCCGTAGGCGCCTCTTAGGTAGGCAAATTTTAATTTCCGTGGGTACTCTTTCTCTCTGCTTCCTACGTCTCATGAGGATAAGAAAGTTCACGATCGCAGTTTTGCCTGGATCATCTCTGCCAAGCGAATGCTGTCAGCGATCTTACAAGGCACCGACGGCGATGGCTTGATTTCCCCCCGGTGCAGTCTCACTGCAGCAATCAGCGAGGCGGCGATCAGTATCGCGGCGCTTGATTTCTTCTCTTCTTTCTTATCGTTGGCGTCTCGGCTCCGCAGCTGAGGACAGGTATTGCTAGGGGACGGTTGGCCCTTGAAAACCTAGGTCGGACCATAGCGAAAGGCCGTCCAACAACAGGAACAGCTGACAATCACTGGATACCTGGGCGGGGGCTCAGACTTCTCCGGTTGAGCGTGCTCAGTTTGGGGATCGATAGCCCGGCAAGTGACTATGCAACCGCATTTCTTGCACTTGACCACCCAGGCTTGGGGCAGCCCTGAAAGTACGCCTGTCATTGCGGAAACAATGGTAGGCGAATATATGGCGAAAGTCACGATCCTTTGCTACACTGAGGCTCCATGTGCGGGCGTTACCGACTGTCTGCGAAGGAGCGTTTCCTCCGTGACCACTTCGGTCTCGAGAAGATCCTGCTTGGACGCCACGCTGGAACATCGCGCCCAATGTTTGCCACTGCTTGTAAGTGGTCGACCAGTAGCGCATGCCCGCGAGTTCTGAAATTGCTCTGATGTGGCGAAGCAAGCCCCAGCTTCCGAGGTGTGGGAAAATCGCGCGGCTATGGGGCGGAATGGGTTGCTTTCCGCGCGGCGGCTGCGGTCCTAACCGAGGCTCAAACATCAATCAGCCCCGCCTGCAGTGCAGGGGGAGAAAGCTGTATGCTGTAGGGCGCACGCAAGTTCAGTCGATGTCTGATCCCAATGGTTCTTCCGTCTTTGGGCGGCTTAATTCGTCAGGCTGTCGTGAGAGCGGCATGCGAACCGAGGAATCGCTTCGCGGAGAGTCACGGTCGTTGTGGATATGATCCCGACTGCTTGAGAAAACAAGTGCACGAGTTACTGAATCTGTACTAAGTCTATAATTGGGGAAAGGATGCCGAGCCTTTAGGTTCATCTCACACATTGCCTTGTAACGAAGCCTGGCAGTCCAGTCCAGCTGATCGAGACACAAAGATGGCCTGCGAAGGAAGCGAGGGCAGCGCCCTAGTCTTATTGACCAACCATTCATTGAACGTTTGGGAAAGCCTTAGCTAGGAAAGGAGAGCTTTTGCTGCAAAGCCACGAACCGCGGATCGCTGCGCAGGTCGTCCAACTCCGGCTCGACTTTCAAGAACACCAAGCCATTGGATCGATCGGCAAAAGCTTTCTCTAGCCAGTCGATCGCCTGATCCCGGCGCCCCAGTCCAATGCAGGCGATCGCAAAATAGTAGGGAGATACATACTCGGTCTTCGACTTGCTTTGCAGATCAGCGAGCCACCTCTCCGCTTCGGCCTGGTTCCCAGATCGCCCGTAGGCGTATGCAAGGGCTGAAACCATCAGCGGAGTGCCATGCGAGAGTTCAACTGCTTTTTTCAACTCCGGAATCGCATGGACGTAGTCGCCCTTTTGTCCGTATGCCTGCCCAACAACCAGATGCGGCAGCTCGTAAGTCGGATCCATCTCCAAAGTATCTTGCAACTGCGCGATCGCCCGGTCGTATTGTCGTGCCATATATAGGCGCCAACCCAGGCTAAAATTGATACTAATGGAAAGCGGATCCAGTTCGCGGGCTTTCTGAATCTGCGAAAAACTCTCCTGGGTACGGCCGATCGCAATCAAGTAAAGCGAGTAGCGTTGGTACGCGGTGGCATAACTCGGATTCAGGCCGATGGCGCGTTCGAAACCTTCCCTTGCGCCGCTCCAGTCCCAGTCGTAATTGAACTTAACAGTGGCCAGCGATGTTTGCGCTGCCGCCAAGGTGGGATCTAGTTCCAGCGCGCGCAGAGCGGCTGCCTTGGCCTTCGGCGCTGCCTCGGCCGCTGGCATCGTACCGAAGATCTCGGCGCTGATGATCGCGTAGCAATCCGATAGGCCCGCATAAGCCAGCGCGTACTGCGGATCGGTGCCGGCCGCGTGCTCGAAATATCCGATCGCCTTCGTTAAGTTCTCATCCGAACGCTTGTTCCAGTAATACAGCCCCTTCAGATAATTCTCATAAGCTTCGGGCGCTACCGCGGGCGTCTTCGCAAGACGCTCGCGCTCCTCCGGAGTAAGGTTGATGCGAATCTCGTTCACGATCGCAGACGATACCCGGTTCTGCAGAGCCAGCACATCACCCATCTGACTCTCATAGGTGTCGGCCCACAGATGGTGATCGGTGGAGACCTGCACCAACTCGGCCGTAATTCTGACGCGGTTTCCGACACGCATCACCGTGCCCTCTACCACAGCACCGACGTTCAGTTCGCGAGCGATGGCAGAGAGAGGTTTCCGTGTTCCTTTGTAGGCCATCGCGGTGGAGCGCGAAATGACATGCAGGGAGCGGATCTTCGCCAGGTTGGCGATGAGCTCGTCCGTCATTCCATCCGCAAAGTAGTCCTGATCTTTATCGCGGGAAAGATTTTCGAGTGGAAGCACCACTAATGAGGTGCTGGGAGCGACGCCTGCCGACGTCTGAGTAGGCCTGTGACTGGAAACGGTGGACCACACCCAGAGTAAGGCGAGGACTTCCAGAAGAGTGACACCGAAAATAGCCAGGCGTCTTGGTGTGGCCCAACGCGGGACTAAACCGTCCCACACGCTGGCAGAAGACTGGGTTTGCGGCGTAACTGGCGCAGGAGGTAGAACTATCGCGGGCGACGAGTCCGTAGCATCTCGTCCAGCGGGTACGTTCTGAGGGGTCGTACGCTCCTCGACAGGAGCGACAAAACGATAGCCTCGACGGGGGACGGTTTCCACGTAACGCGGGTGGTCCGACGAATCAAGCAGGACTTCCCGAACTCGCATCACGGCGTTGTTCAGGCCGTGATCGAAATCGACGAAGGTATCCCCAGCCCATAGCCGACTCCGGAGTTCCTCCCGGGTAACCGTTTCGCCCGGCTTCTCCAGGAGCATGGCGAGCACTTGGAATGGCTGTTCTGCCAACTTAAGGCGGAAGCCATGCTTCCGTAGTTCGCACGCCTTTAGGTCCGCCTCGAACACCCCGAACCGCACGATTCGAGCAGACGCTACCGGAGAATCCATTTTGACCCCAACCCTGGGCCGAAAGTATAGCTTTGCTTCATTTGCAGGTCAAAATGATATGAAGAGTTAATCCCTTTGTTTTCATGAGTGATGTTTCGGATATAGAAATGTTTTCGATTGGACGCATCAGGGATTGTCGAGATCGGCGAGATTCTCCACAGTCCCTCCCCAACGCATGCTCCCTCGTCCTTGGCGCCGGACCTGCACGCGACCGGCTTTGCAGTTGAAGCGTTCTCAGACGAGGACGGGGCACTACAGATTGCGATTTTCCGGTGACTGGTCTTCCAGGAGAGGCGAAATGAAGCAATGTATGAAATGGGGACGAACTTCTGCGAGTGCTCTGTTCATCGTGCTGGCGCTGGCGATGTTTTCAGCGACCCCCGCGCCCGCCCAGGTTGCGGGCGCGACTCTGTCGGGGCTGATTTCAGATTCATCCGGCGCAGCCATCGCGGGTGCGACTATCACGACAAAGAATGTCGCCACTGGTGAAGTCCGGGAAGTCGCGAGTAACGGCGAAGGATTCTACTCCGTTCCGAACTTGCTGCCAGGGACTTACGACGTCACCGTCACAGCGCAACAATTCCAGAAAACCGTGCAGCGAGGGATCGCCCTGACCGTCGGGGCACAACAGGCCCTGAACATTAGTCTGAAACCGGGAGAAGTGACCCAGGTCGTTGAAGTGATCAGTACTCCTCCCGACGTGCAGACGACCTCCTCTTCGATGAGTTCCACGGTCGACTCCAAAACAGTCCGAGAACTTCCCCTTAACGGACGGGACTGGACGACGTTGGCGACACTGGAGCCGGGTGTAGTCAGCGTTCCCAATCAAGCCACCACATCTTTCAACGCTAACAAAGGTAACCGCGGCTTCGGCAATCAGTTGGCGGATTCGGGGCACAGGCCGAATGAGAATTCCTACCGCCTGAATGGACTATCCATCAACGACTATTCAAACGCGGCGCCCGGCGGAGCTACGGGACTGAACCTCGGCGTCGATTCGGTCCAGGAGTTTTCGGTGATTACGACGGGATACACGGCCGAGTACGGTAGAACTTCCGGT
>Ga0210408_10005570_pt1 | contig 11038 bp, 8 predicted proteins | sample IncBWH4MmetaG_FD_155471 | JGI IMG/M metagenome (GOLD analysis project Ga0210408, IMG submission 155471) | Forest soil microbial communities from Barre Woods Harvard Forest LTER site, Petersham, Massachusetts, United States - Inc-BW-H-4-M | ecosystem: Environmental > Terrestrial > Soil >... | reverse complement strand
ATGGGTTTACGTCTTTAGTAGAGGTCGCTATTTGGCCAAAGCAATGCAAATGCGTCTCGGGAAGAGGTTCGGAAGGACCACGCCCGTTTTAGGTGGCTATGTTATGAACGCGCATTCAAATCTAAATCCATTTCCGGCGCACCGTCGCCGCATGAAACGAGCTTGAGCCAACCCATGAGTCGAAAGTCAACCTTCATGAGCTGTTTGCTGATTTTCCTTTTTTCTTGCGCCCCGGCTTTGGCGCAAGCAACCCTGCCGGAATACCAAGTCAAGGCCGCGTATTTGTTCAATTTTCTCAAGTTCGTTGAATGGCCCGAGGAGGCGTTTCCAGACCCGCTTGCTCCGATTGTAATTGGTATTTGCGGGGAGGACCCGTTCGGCAATTCATTGCCGCAAGTCATCATTGGGAAGACGGTACAGGGCCGAGACCTTGTCATTCACAAATACCGCGCGAGTGAGGATATGCGCGGGGCTCACATCCTGTTTCTGGGTCCTACGGAAAAAAAGCGGTTCCCTCAGATTCTGTCGGGCTTGCATGGGGCAAGCGTCCTGACCGTGGCCGACACGGAAGGGTTCCTCGAAGCGGGCGGGATGATTCAGTTTGTCTCAGAAAACGACCGGGTCCGTTTTGCGATCAATGTGGATGCAGCCAGCAGGGCCAAGCTGAAAATGAGTTCTAAGTTACTGAGTCTGGCCAAAGTCGTTGGAGGAAATGGCAAGGAAGCGGGCAACTGAGCGAAGTCTTGCAGATCGTGGGTAAGCGTCCCGCAAGGCTCAATCCTGTATGCGCTCGAACTGTATGTCTAACCGTTCGCATAGTTGCAACCCTCTTTGTGCCGAGACCCCATGCGCGGACGCGCCAGGAGGGACCATTCGGCGTCGAGCGGGGAGGGAAACGGCTTCACGCTGGAATCGTGCGCCAATCGTGGAAGGCAGCGCGATCAGGCCACCGCTTGGCGCGCTCATACGATTCGTCTCTTCGGGCGCGGGTGGGTGTGCGGCACCTCGCACACGTCGCTGCGCTGTTGCTGGCGGCCCAATTTCCCATGGCCATCCGCGCGGTTTACGCGGCCCAATCTCCGACCGAATATCAAGTCAAGGCGGCCTATTTATTCAACTTATTGAAATTTGTGGAGTGGCCCGACAATCCCGCCGCGGACCCTCATGGGAAGTGGGTGATTGGCATTGTCGGAAACACCCCCATCGGCGACGAATTGCCCCGGCTTGTTGAAGGGAAAAATATTCTTGGCCGCGAATTGGAGGTTAAGAAATTTCAAGCCGCGGACAATCCTCGCGACTGCAACATTTTATTCGTCAGTGAATTGGAACAGAAGCGGCTGCCCTCCATTCTCGCGGCTCTGCGTGGGTCGAGCGTCCTGACGGTGGGGGACATGGACCATTTTATCGACGAGGGCGGAATGGTCCAGTTTGTTGTGGAGGATGCGCGCGTGCGAATAGCCATCGACGTGGGCGCCACCAACCGCGCAGGTCTGCAGGTCAGCTCCAAACTGCTGTCGCTGGCCCGCGTGGTAACCGGAACGGAACGAGGATCGAAAAATTGAAATGCAATGGCCCCGCCGACTTTCGCTAAGACGCAAGCTCACGCTGGTGATGATGATCAACACGGTCGTGGCGCTGTGCGCAGCCGGCATCGGGTTTGCAGAGTATGGAGTGCAACGATTCAAGCAGGTTGGTATTCAGGACCTGAATGCCCTTGCGAATATCCTGGGAACCAACTGCACGGCTCCGCTGGCTTTTAAAGATCCCAAATCTGCGCGGGATATTCTGCAGGCGCTAGCGGTAAAGCCGCACATCCTCGCAGCCGTCATCTACGACCATGAGGACAAACCCTTCGCCGTTTATCACCAAGGCGGAGCCAAGGATTCCTATTCTCCGCCGCCACTCATGGGAGAAGTCAGCCACTTTACGTCGGACCGCGTCCTGATTTTTCAGGAGATTAATTTCGAAGGCGAGAAAATCGGCACCGTGTATCTCGAGGGGAACAGGGGCGAGGACAGGCAACTCCTTTACGGTTATCTGCTCTTTTTCGGATCGATTATTGCCGCCGTCTCCCTGGGGGCATATGCGATGGCCGGCCGGTTGCAACGCCCGATCTCGAGTCCCATCCTGGAATTGGCCTGGACCACGAAGATGGTCACTACTCTGGATTACTCCATTCGGGCGGGGAAGTATTCCGAGGACGAAGTCGGCGTCCTGATCGATGGATTCAACGAAATGCTGGGGCAGATTCAGAATCGCGACACCGAATTGCGCCACGCGCGCGAGGATCTGGAACGGCGCGTGGACGAACGCACGCTCGAACTCGAACAAGAAGTGGCGGACCGTCAGCGCGCCCAGGAAGCCTTGCGGGAAAGCGAAGGGCGAATCCGTTTACTCCTTGATTCCACCGCCGAGGCCATCTTTGGAATCGATCGCGATGGAAACTTCACGTTTTGCAATCCGGCAACGGTTCGCATGCTGGGCTATGCACGCGGAGAAGACCTGCTTGGGAGGAACGCGCACGCGACGATGCACCATTCCTACGGCGACGGCAGGCCCTACCCATTGGAGGAGTGTCCCATCGTTCATTCCCGCCAGGGCCAGGAAGTTCATGCGGAGACGGAAATGTTCTGGCGTTCCGATGGCACCTGTTTCCCGGCCGAATTCTGGGCCTATCCCATCCGCAAGGAAGGCGAAGTCGTCGGTGTGGTGATCACGTTCCTGGATATTACCGAACGCAAGCGCGCACAAGCCGCGCTGCTCGATGCCAAGGAGGCGGCGGAGGCGGCCAGCCGCGCCAAGAGCGAATTCCTGGCCAACATGAGCCACGAGATCCGAACTCCGATGAACGGCATCATCGGAATGACGGAGCTGGCGCTGGATACTTCTCTGACCGCTGAGCAGCGGGACTATCTCAACCTGGTCAAGTCGTCGGCCGATAGTCTCCTGCACGTCATCAACGACATTTTGGATTTTTCCAAGATTGAAGCGGGCAAGCTCGAACTTGAAAATACCGAATTTGAAATCCGGGATTTGTTCCGGGACACGCTGAAGACACTGGCGCAGAGAGCAGGCTCAAAGATCTTGGAATTGTGCGCGCGTGTGTCACCCAAAGTGCCGCAGGTTCTGATCGGCGATCCCACGCGGTTGCGGCAGGTCATCGTGAACCTGGTCGGCAATGCGATCAAATTTACCGAGGCGGGGACCATCATCGCGGATGCGGAACTCGAAGCCGTTGCGGGAAAGGAAGTGCGCCTACGCATTTCCGTCTCAGACACTGGAATGGGAATTCCTCTCGAAAAACAGCACATCATCTTTGAATCCTTTGCACAAGCCGATGGGTCGACGACGCGCCGCTTCGGTGGAACAGGCCTGGGTCTCACAATTTCGCGGCAGCTTGTGGAACTTATGGGCGGCCATATCTGGGTGGAAAGCGAACTCCGAAAGGGTAGCACCTTTCATTTTACGTGCAACTTCCAAATAGGCAGCTCGATCGCGTCAGACAAGGAAAGAATCGCCGGGAAGGCCCTGCAGGGACTCAACGTCCTGATCGTGGACAATAACCCTGTAAACCTTGAAATTTTTGCGGAGATGTTGACGAACTGGCGTATGAAACCAACTTTAGCTGACAGCGGGGCCGGCGCACTCGGCCTCTTGGAAGCCGCAAGGGATGCCGGCCATCCATTTCCGATCGTCTTACTGGACGCCCGCATGCCGAAAATTGATGGGTTCCAGGTTTTACACCGAATTCAAACGAATCCCGGACTCGCCGGCGCGGTCATCATGTTGTTTTCGAGCAATCGATATCTGGTCGATTCGACGAAATGTCGCGAACTCGGCGTGAAACAGTGCTTGACGAAACCAGTCGGACAGTCCGAACTACTCGACGCCATCCTTGTCGCCTTGGGACTGAAAGCCGCCGAGGAACGACTAATTGAAGCATCAGTTCCATTGCGAGAAAAGCCCAAAGGGCGGCCGCTCAAAATCCTTCTCTCCGAAGACAATCCAGTGAACCAGAAACTCGCGATCCGGCTGCTCGAAAAAGCGGGCCATCACGTCACTCTGGCCAGCACTGGCCGTGAAGCGCTGACGGCCTGGGAAAATGCAGGGAACCCCGGATTTGACGTAGTGCTGATGGACATTCAGATGCCGGAGATGGACGGCATGGAAGCCACCGCGGCGATTCGGAGCCGTGAGAGGAATTCCGGAACACACGTACCCATTCTGGCGATGACCGCGCATGCCATGCGGGGAGACAAGGAAAGGTGCCTTGCCAGTGGAATGGATGGATACATTTCGAAGCCAATTCAACCGAGTGGCCTATTCGCCGAAATTGAGCGATGCGTGGCCACAGAGAAAGGGAGCAAAGCCATGACCGACAATCATAAAGAACCGGACGATCAGATTGATCGCGCGTCGTTACTAGAACGCGTGGAGGGAGACCAAGAACTACTTACTGAAATGATCCATCTATTCCAGGAGGACGCGCCCAGTCTGGTCACGGCCATGCGCGACGCGCTGGAACGCGGCGACATGGCGGTGCTGGAGCGATCCGCGCACTCCCTCAAAGGAGCGGTGGGCAATCTATCCGCCAAGGCCGCGGCTGCCGCCGCCCAGCAGCTTGAAAAAGACGCAAAAAACAAGGACACGGAATCCGCGAAGGAAAGCCTTGCGAAGGTGGAAGGGGCCGTCAACAAATTGCTGCCGGCGCTCGCGGAACTCTGCCAGGGAGTTACGAAATGAAGATTCTGATTGCGGATGACGAGTCGGTGTCCCGGCGTATGCTCCAGGCTCTGCTCGGCAAATGGGGGTACGACGTGGTCTCGGCCGAAGATGGCGACGCCGCATGGGAAAAGTTGAAATCTCCGGATGCTCCGCGCATGGCTTTGCTTGATTGGATGATGCCCGGGCAGAACGGCGTCGATGTGTGCCGCGCCCTTCGGACGCAACGGCCCGAGCCCTACACCTATATTCTCTTGCTTACAGCAAAAGACGCCAAGGAAAGCGTCGTGGAGGGACTGGAATCCGGAGCCGATGATTATTTGACGAAACCGTTCAACCCGCAGGAACTCAAGGCCAGGATACGAGTGGGATTGCGCCTGCTTGAATTGGAAGACAATTTGGTACAGGCCCGTGAAGCGATGCGCTTCAAGGCCACGCACGATACACTGACTGGTGTGTGGAACCGCGGAGCAATCCTGGAAACACTGGACAAGGAAGTCTGGCGCTCCCGGCGCGAGCGCCTTTCCCTCGGCATCCTGATCGTGGATCTGGACCATTTCAAGTCCATCAATGACACTTATGGACACTTGGCCGGAGACACCGTCCTCCGGGAAGTCACAAAAAAATTGCAGACGGACGTTCGGCCTTACGATGCCGTGGGCCGCTATGGGGGTGAAGAATTCTTGGTCCTGCTGCCGGGATGCAACAGCTCTGATACGCTACTGAAAGCCGAGCGGCTCAGACTAGCGATTTTTGAAATGTGCATTGGAACGCCTGCAGGTGCCCTAAAAGTCTCGATGAGTATCGGCGGAGTTGCTACTGTTGATTGGCCTGAACTAACCCCAAACCAATTCCTGCAAATGGCCGACCTGGCCCTTTACCGCGCCAAGGAAGATGGGCGGAATCGCACGGTCATGGCGGGAGCCGCAGAGCATGACGAAGCGCATCACCCTCCCATGGAGCTTTCCTCGCAGAGTCCGCAGAAGGAATAACGAAATTCAATCGCCGTCCCTTCAGGAATTGGAACGCGCGGCAAGACTTTGCAGCACTTCGTTCCCCACAATCTCAACGCGCTGCACTCCACCCCATCGGATGTGTTCCTGCTCGAATCGATTTTGAATCCGACGGCGCAGTTCGCGGGCCGCGTCATCCTGACGGCCAGGAACCGTGCGAAGCTGCAGCCGCAGTGTCGCTCCGGCCGGCCCGAACGACTCGACTCCCAGAGCTCGCGGACCATCCACTAAAACGGGCGACCAGGATGCATCGTTCCGAAGTTCGGCGCAAACCCGTTCGAGCGCCGCGAGCGCCGCATCGGCCGATGCCTCTTGCGGGATGGAAATGTCCACGAACACTTGGCCCCAATCCCGGCTGAGGTTGGAGACGCGCGTGATCTCTCCGTTGGGGATCGTGACCAAGGCGCCTTGAGGATCCCGGACCACGGTGCGGCGCAGCGTCACGTATTCGACGCGTCCTATGGCGGTCCCAATCTGCACGACTTCTCCCACCACGAACTGGTCTTCAATGATGATGAAGAAACCGTTGATCAGATCCCGGACCAGGTGCTGCGCGCCGAATCCGAATGCCAAGCTTGCCAGTCCCGCCACCGCCGCGATCGGCGTGACATTGAAACCGAAGACAGGCAATGCCGTAAGGATCGCGCCTACGGCAATGAGGGCAGTCCCCGCGCTGTACATCAGTCCTGAGAGGGTTTTCACGTGCTGCTCATGCAATCGCGCGACTCGGCCCAATCCTTCTGCTCCTGCCTTGGGAATTAGCCGACGAGTCAGCACACGCAAGATCCGGTTCAGGACCAGGGCAATGACCAGGATCGTGCCGAGACGCAGCCCGTCCGCAACCGCGAAATCCGTCCATTTGAATAGATTTGGCGTCATAATGTCGGGACGAGATTATAGCACCCTGGGATTCGCCACGTGATGAGGGAACGCCGGCAAGAACGAGGCCGTTGGAGAATCCGATGAAAACGGAACGTAGATTCTTCCTCGCGGGCGTTGCTGCGACGCTGGCTGGATTACGAACCCTGCTGCTTGGTGGCTAGGGCCAGCGACGTCAACCAACTTCCCAAATTCCGGATGCCAGCAGTTCAAGCGGTGTGGACGATACCCCCCTTCCTCCGCGGGCAGATCCAAAAATGCAACTCAAAGAAGACCAGAAAGCCTTGAGGCATGACGTCGATCGTTTGATGCAATTGGTCAAGGACCTGAAAGACGAAACCGATAAGACGCCGGAAACCGATGTCTTGTCCCTTTCCCTGGTGAAAAAGGCTGAAGATATAGAAAAACTGGCACACCAGATCCGGGACCGGATTCGCGCAAGTTGAAACTTCGCTTCTCGTTGGTTTCTCTAGAGGAGCTCTTGCGGGGCGAAGGTTTGGGCTCACGGCGGCAGTTTAATTTCGGAATGGCGCCTCGCTCGTAAAGAAGGGATCTTGCCCTACGTTCTCGCCAACAAGCGCTCGACGCCCTCCATCACCTCTTTTGCCTCCGGTTTATATCGTTCTTGGTATTATCTTTTTTTTTAAGCAGACGCCAGATTCCGAGTTTGCCCGCCAAATCAGCCCAGAAGATGCCGAGAATTGAGAATGCATTAAACGTTAGTTGACAATCCCGCCCGATGAAGGTATCAAGGAAGTAACGCTGGACGGCTCTTTGATTGTTGCGACCGATCGTCCAGGGCCTTGTTCAAGGGTGACTTGAACCAGGTTAAAGCCCATCGTAATTCATTCCGCGTAAACCCCCGGCGCGTAAACCCCCGAACGATGACGCTTGGTCTCGAAGATAAAGAAACAACGAGCCAATAATCCTTTGCAGCCGCCCACGCCGGCGCGCGATGGAAGGGGGGAATATGCGGAAAGAGTTGCGACAACGACTAAGGTATCAACTTCATTTTCCAGTTGAAATCGAATGGCAATCGAATACAGGGAAACAAAAGGCCCGAGGATTCACGAAGGATATCTCCTCAAAGGGCGTTTTCATTTTCTGTGAGTCCGAGATTCCTTTAGATGCGCACCTACACTTATTGATCTTCCTTCGCGCCGAGGGACTCGGACCCAAAGTAACCCTCGATGTGGTTGCGAAGGTTTGCCGCGCCGTGAAGCCACGCGCCAAGGGCGACCTGTCGGGTGTGGCCGTCCAAAATTACCGCTGCAAAATTAATGGCAGAGGGAGCGGGCATGACTTACCGGCGGACTAGAATCGCGCAGGGCATCAGGCCTAATTTAGCAATCTGACGCGTCATGCCTAGACTTCGGATGAATACCGGCATCAAGTAGCCCGGCTGGGGCGACGCGGAGAGGAAATGGAACTGCTGGCGATATCCACTGATGGGATGCAGTTCGGGACGGCAGTTCGCATCGCTGAAAAGGGGATGACGGTTTTGATCGAGGGCCCGGTGCCTCGCTCGGCCGGACGAAAAAATCCGCTACTCCACAAGAAAAGTTCCCGAAAGATGCAGGCGAACTGCCGCTTCAACCTTCTACGGTCCGCTGGGAACCCTGCGAGAATTTCCGGCGATGAATACTTTTTCCACAGATTGCATCGGGATAATTGAATAAAGACTTGACATCCTTCGATTGAGGAGTTAGAAGCTGTCCCAGTTGTGGATCCCACGGTCGGTCCTTCTTTTAGGTCAAGTTATATAAATAGTAAGATTGGTTTTCCCCTCATTTAGGGGGTAAGCCGATCTTGTGACGGTGCTAATGTGGGTTTAGCGCGTTCTATCCCCTTAGGCACTGGATCGGTCCTTCGCGTTCCGGGCACGGTCCGGATACAGCTGTGCAGACTTCCATTTCGCTCCACCAGCGATTCTTCGAAAAATCAAGCCGCCAGCATAAGCACGCTTTCCCCACAAAGGCGTCCGGCGCAATCCTTCTTGCCGTCCGGAGTCTTAAAGTCTGGTGAAAGATTGTGGAAGCGCATTGACATCTTTGGATAAGGAGTGTCGACGTGAAATCAAGAGCTGATCGTCTCGTGCGGTTCGTATGCGTTCTCGGGCTTTGTCTCGTGTTGTCCCTCCCTCTGCACGCGCAGGTGACCGGAGCGACCGTTTCTGGCACGATCACGGACGCTACCGGCGCAGTGATCGCCGGTGCGGAGATCTCGGTCAGGAATACTGACACAGGCATCATCCGGAACACGACCGCGGATTCGGCCGGCTTTTACACGCTCCCCAATCTCAATCCGGGGCCTTATGAAATAAAGGTCGCGGCAAAGGGATTTAATACCGCCGTCCAGTCGAACCTCACGCTCGCAGTGGGCGCGCAACAACAGCTCAACGTCTCGATGAAGGTAGGGGAAACATCTCAGACCGTCCAGGTGACGGAGGCTGCGCCACAGATTGAGCTCACTTCGTCCGCGCTTAGTGGACAGATCCAAGCTCAGGAGGTGCGCGAGTTGCCTCTAAACGGGCGCGACTGGACGTCGCTGGCCACCCTTTCCCCCGGCGTCAACGCGCTCGAAACCCAGCAGCCATTCGAGGCTGGCGCGCTCCGCGGGAATCGCGGCTTTGGCGCGCAACTGACTATCTCCGGGGGCCGGCCCACGCAAAACAACTACCGGCTGGACGGGCTCAGCATCAACGATTACGGCAACGCCGGGCCGGGCAGCGTGATCGGGGGCAACCTGGGCGTGGATGCCATAGCGGAATTCTCCGTGATCACTGGCAACTACTCAGCCGAGTATGGGAAAACATCCGGCGGGATTGTCAACGCCATCAGCAAGTCCGGAACGAACGCGTTCCATGGCGACATCTACGAGTTCTTCCGCAACGCCAGGCTGGACGCGAACGACTTCTTCTCCAATGCCGCTGGGCGGCCAAAACCGGCTTACAGGCGCAACCAGTTCGGCGCCTCGGCCGGGGGCCCTATTCGCAAGGGCCGAACTTTCATTTTCGGCGACTATGAAGGGATACGCCAGGCGCAGGGGTCCCCCAGCGGGAATTCAAACGTTCCTTCTGACAACGCGCGTTTGGGCATACTGGTGGGCGGAACTGCGAAGAACCAGCCAGCTGGAACACCATGCACGAACCCGGGCGTCCCAACTCCCGGACACTACCTGTCTCCCCTGGCATCCGTTTGCGTGGATGACGCCGCAGCGAAGTTCCTGGCGATCTATCCTCACGCCAACGGGCCGGTCACCGGGGATGTTGGCAACTTCCTCTTCGCGCCGACCCGAGTGGTGCACGAAAATTACGTCACCACGCGGCTGGATCACAAGATCAGCGATAAGGATAGCTTGTTTGCGACCTATATGTATGATGACTCGCCCTTCAATACGCCAGACGGCTTCGATACCACGGCGATCACGAATGAGGTCACGCGCCACATCGCCGCCCTAGGATGGAACCACGTTTTCGGCCCGGCCCTGCTCAACAGCGCGCGGTTGGGTTACAACCGGAACGCCGTGATTAACTACCAAACGGTTGGGGCGATTAATCCTGCCGCTGCGGACCCTTCCCTGAGCATGCTGCCAGGATATGATATACCCGCCTTCATCACGACTGGCATGGCGCGGACCAGCCCGGGCTTGCCCGGCGGATTTACCCATTTCAATTGGAATTCCATTCAGTTTTACGATGACGCCTTTGTGACCCGCGGAACGCATTCTCTGAAGTTCGGCTTTGCCATGGAGAATATGCGTTACAATCCCTTTAATTTGTATCTCCCCAACGGACTGATTCGCTTCAACGGTAAAGCCACCGGGAATGGCTTGACGGATTTCCTCACCAACCAGCCCGACTCGATAGAGGGAGGTCTTCCGGTCGGAGTTAGCCCGCGGGGCTACCGGCAGACCCTCTTCGGCGGATATATCCAGGATGACTGGCACTTTCGTCACAACCTCACACTTAACCTGGGGCTGCGCTATGAAATGCTCACAGTGGTGAAGGAGCAGAACGGTAAGCTCTCCAGCCTCCGCAACCTCTCTGACCCGTTACCCTATTGCGGGACGTCGGCTCCCTCCCCTACTGACGTCGTATTCGGAAAGGCGGGTTGCGCTGGCGTTGCCCCTTATTACTCGAACCCTACCAACCGCAATTTCGAGCCGCGCGTCGGTTTTGCCTGGGATCCGCGCGGCGACGGGAAGATGTCCGTTCGTGGGGGCTTCGCCATCTTTGACGTGCTGCCGCTGCCAGGAAACTGGTTCAGTCAGAATTGGGAGCCCTTTTTCCTCACAGGCAAGATTTCTGACCGGGCGGCGCTCTCCGGGACGCTTGGCATTCCGCCCAACAGTCCAGGGAGTGCCTACTCGAACTTCTTCAAACCAACGGTAGGCTCGCCATGCCCGCTGACGACTTGCGCGCT
>Ga0210408_10005569_pt1 | contig 11038 bp, 5 predicted proteins | sample IncBWH4MmetaG_FD_155471 | JGI IMG/M metagenome (GOLD analysis project Ga0210408, IMG submission 155471) | Forest soil microbial communities from Barre Woods Harvard Forest LTER site, Petersham, Massachusetts, United States - Inc-BW-H-4-M | ecosystem: Environmental > Terrestrial > Soil >... | reverse complement strand
CCAGCCGCCGTGGCCGGCGCAGGCGCCCGCCATGCCGGCGATCACCACATGTCACCTCGTGCACGCGATTCGCCGCGAATTCGCCAAGGCGGGTCAGGCATTCCCGGGTCTCCCGCCGGGCTACCTCGCCGAGCCTCCGATCGGGAAGGGAGAACTACGTTGATTCAGACCGTTACGCTCAAGGAGGTCCAGGCCGAGCGGGTCGCTCAGCTGCAGGCCGACATCAACGCCGTCACGGCGCTCACCAAGAAGGCCGCGGCGGACCAGGCCACGGCACAGCAAGCGGTCCAGGCCGACCAAGCGCTCCTCACCCAGTTGCGCGGCGCCGCCTCGACCTTGCAGCAGCAGTTCGCGACCGCCGCCATGAAGCTCGAGCAGCACTCGATCGAGTCGCAGCTCTACGACAACACGGTCGAGCAGCGGGACGCGGAGATCACGCTCGCCCGCCATCAGGACCAGCTCGATACCGCGACGCAGCAGTCACAGACCCAAACCGGCAAGGCCGCCAAGCTGCAGGCCGACCTGGCCAGGGCCCAGGCCGATTTCGGCGCCGCGGAGCAGGCAGATGCCGCTACGGGGGATGACCGCACCGCGCTGACCACGCTGGTAGCCGACGCCGCGCGGCAGGCCGGCAGTGCCGACGTCACAGCGCAGGTGGCCGCGGCGAGCGACGCGCTGGCCAAGCTGGCCGGCGGGGCGAACATGCTGGCTGTCCTGCGGTCCAGGTACCGGCACGCCCAGGCCATCATCGATGACAACCAGAGCGCGGTGGTGCGGGCGCGGGCGGCGGCACGGGCCGTCACGCGACTTGTCTCGCCGGGCGCCGCCGATCTCGACGTCGCCTCGGCTGGATACGACGACCTGCGCGCGAGGGTCCACCGCTGGGCCACCGAGGGTCCGGGTGCCCTCGACGGAGCCCGGAAGGCGCTGCAGCAGGCCATCGGAACCCCCGCCTTCCCGCCGCTGGTGCCCGGCGACATCGCCGACAAGACCAGGGCCGCGACCGACTCCGGCGCGGCAGCGGCCGACCAGGCCTATCACGACTCCGTGGTCGCCTCCATCACCGCCGACGCCAACCTGGACGCCGTCACCGGGCTGAAGGCGGCGGTGGACCCCAGCTATGACCCGGCCGCCGACGACGCGGTCAAGGCCCAGCGTGACGCGGCGGCTGCGGCGGCCGACGCGGCGGCTGCCGCGCAGGCCGCTCGTACCCCGGACTTCCTCAAGAAGATGATCGAGTGGGACCTGTCCCTGCCGCCCGAGGCGTTCACGCTGGCCATCACGACCTTCGACGCTCAGGCGCAGATCGGCGGGCTCGCCGCGCTGGACATCACCAAGCTGCTCGCAGACCTCGACACCGCGGAAACCGCCTACGCCGGGTTGCTCAAGGGCCAGGGCGCGATCGACACGCTGCGGCAGGCGGCAGCCGATAAGCAGGCGAGCCGCCAGGCCGACGCCGACAGGTACGCCGCCCATGCGGATCAGCGGGTGCTCGCCGTCGTACGCGGGGATCTGTGAGAGATGCCATGAGCCCTCCCGCCGATTCCCCGCTGGCGGCCTCGCTGGCCGCCGACCCGTACACCTCCCTGGCCGTCCACTACGGCATGCTGCTCGGCGTCTCCGACTTCCAGGTGCTGGCCGGCAACCCTCGCGGAAAGCTCCAGCTGCACCAGGCATGGCAGCACGGCAAGGGCGTGGTGTGGGGCTACGGGGTGGTCGTCGACTCCGATTCTGGCCAGCTCCGGGTCGGGCCCGGTCTGGCCGTCGACGGCCTCGGCCGGGAGGTCGCCTCCAGCGCCGACATGTGCCTCGACGTGCATGAGTGGCTCGTCGACCAGATGACCAATCACGGCTTCACGCCGGACGGCGGCCCGGACCGGTACAGCTTCAGCGCCCAGCTGGTGCTGACGCATGCCGCGTGCCTGTCCCGGCCGGTGCCCTCGGTGAGCTCGACCTGCGGCCCGGCCACCGACTCGGTGGCCTACTCGCGGGTGATCGAGATCGCCCACCTGGATCTGCGGCCCTACCAGCGCACCGAGGGCATCTGCGCCAAGGCGGCCGGCACCTGGCGGCCGCCCGATGATGACCGGGATAAGAGCTTCGCCGGACTACGGGACCTGGTCAGGGACGGCGTACTGCCGGCCGGCCTGCCGTACCCGCCCGCCGACTGGCTCGCCGCGTTCCGGGCCGTGGCCGCGGGCGCCGCGGCGGCCATCGGCCCGCCCGGCCTGGTGCCGCAGCTCTCCGAGCGGACCCGGCTGTACCCGGAGGACGAGCCCGGCGAGCTCCTGCTGGCGGACCTGCCGGACATCGTCCTGGCCAAGGCGGACGACGGCAGGTGGCGCCTGACTGCGCTGCCCGACCTCTCGGTCCGGCGGACGCACCTGCCGACCTGGGTCATCGAGGAGCTGATCGCAGAGATGCTGGCCGGGAGGGTCGGCCGGACGCCCGCAGCTGATGCCGGAGGGCCGCGCGTCACGCGGATCAGGCTGCGCGACGACCACGTGAGGATCGAGTTCGACCAGAACGTGGTCGAAGGCACGGTGCGGCAGGCGCTGGAACTCCGGTCGTTTGACCGCGCCGCCGGCGCGCGCGGATGGAGCGATCCGCTGTCAGTGGAGGCGGCCGTGACGCCCGTTCGGCCCGGAACTCCGCCAGTACCCGCGGCGGCGACCTTCGACCTGCCCGCGCCACCCACCGAGGACCTCAGTTACCGGCTTGTCCTGCGCGGCACCGGGCCCACGCCGCTGCTCGGGATCGTCGGGGACCCGGACGCGCCCAACGTCGGCCAGCCCGTGCCGCTGGCCGGCTGGGCTGCGGATCCGCCAGGTTCCGCCGCCGACGGGCACGACGTGGTAGAGATGCTCACGCTAGGAGCGGCTCAATGACGGTCAACGGCTCTCCCCCCGGTTCCCCCCAGGTCTTCGTGCCGGCGTCGACGCCGCTCACCGGGCTCAACTACTACGACGGCAGGTTCCTGCGCGCCGACGACCTGAACCTCGAGCGGCAGGGCCAACGGGCCTACGCCGAATTCAGCAACCAGGCCGGTGGTGCGGGCGTGGTCTACGGCTTCGACCTCACCCGGCAGGGCACCCGGCTCTCGCTGCGCGCGGGCCTGGCTATCGACCCCGGAGGCCGGCTGCTCTACCTGCCTGAAGGGGCAGACGCCGAAATCCCGGCCCTGATCAAGGCGTCCCAGGCGCCAGGCGGCGCGACGGCGCAGGCAGCCGCTACCTCACCGGCCGGATTCGGCCCCTGCGACCAGCCCGCGGCCGGGGCTTGCGCTCCGCTGGCCGGCGGCAGCGAGCTGTACTTGGTGTGCATCTCCCAGGTCCAGCAGCTGTGCGGCCAGGGCGAGGTCCTCGGGCGCATCTGCGATGACGCCTGCGTGACCGCGACCGACCGGCCCTACCTCGTCGACGGGGTGTCGCTGTCGCTGCGGCCGTTGAAGCTTCAGCACCCGTTCCCCACGCTGGCCGGGCTGACCAGGCCCGAAGTCCATCTCCGTTCGCAGGTCGCGTCGGCGTTTTTCGCCGACGAGTGGAATCTGGGCGGCTCCCTGCTCTCGGCCAGCGGCCTGCGCGCCCCGGTGTGGTGCGCGGGCGCGACCTCGGCGAGCGCGGGGGATTGCGTGCCGGTCGGTGTCCTGGCCTGGGACGGCTCGGCCGTGACCTTCCTCGATGAATGGATCGCCCGGCGCGAGCGCATCGAGCCCCCGCCCCGCGGCTACTGGGCCGGCCGGACGGAATTGCGGCCGTGGCAGGTCTTCCTGGCGCAGGTGCTGCAGTTCCAGTGCCAGCTCGCCGATCTCGGCGTGACCCTTCCCGGACCGGCCGCGCCGCCCGCGGCCTGGACTCAGATCCTGCTGAACGCCGGGTTCGTGACCGTGCCGTCGGCTGGCTACCTGGCCGTGGATCCCGGGTCCGGTATCGCCCTGCGCCAGCAGTGCCAGGCGCTGCTGGGAGACGGCGTCGACCTGCGGTTCTGCGCCGTGCGCCGCGACCAGATCGCCCACGAGCTTGAGCGGGCGCAGCACATGAACCGGATCTCGCTGATCCAGGGGCTCAGCAACCAGGCCGACCGGGAGCAGGTCGACATCCTGGTGCCCGACGGTGTCCTCGAGGACGATACGGCGGCTCGCACGGACTACGGGTTTGCCGTGGACCTGTCCGTCGGGCCCGACGCCGGCGGCGGGCTGGCCGGGGCGCGGGCGGCGGCCCTGAACCGGCTGCTTATGCAGGGCGTCGGCCGCGTCAAGCTGGACAGCGGCCTCACCGTCCGGGCGGCCGTGGCCGGGTCCGCGCAGGAAACCGTGGCGGACATGGCCCGGCTGATCGTGAGCCTGGCGGGATCCCAGATCGGCTGGGAGCAGATGCTCGGCGATCTGCACGGGCTGCAGTTCGGGTCCGGCGCGGGCTCGGCGGTGCTGCTGCGCGCCGTCGCCAACGCGGTGGCCCATCAGGCGGTCGTGCAGCGTACCGCGGGTCAGCACGGCGTGATCAGCTATGCCGGAGCGAACGGCGAGGTGGCCGCGCTCTGGGTATCCCTGTGGCTGGCCCGGGACCCGTTCACGATGGCGGACTGCGACCCGACTCCCTACCGCCTGGAAATCGACCTGATCGTGCCGGCCAAGTCGACGGTGTCGGTCAAGTTCACCGCCGACGGCCGACTGCAGCGGCTGTCGAGCCGGACCGGGCCGGCCGGCCCGGAGCTGGGGATCAGCGTCACCGGGTACGCCAGATCCGTCACGACCGACGGCGCACTGCAGAACACGGCGGAAGGGTCGTTCGACCGCGCCATGGTGCTGCGCCGCGCTCAGCAGGACGACCGCAGCTCGCTCGTGCTCAGCGACGACCGGCAGACGTGGCTGTTCGGCGTCGGCTGGAAGGGCGACCCGGTCGAGGCGTCCGGGCTGCTCGCGCAGACGGCGCGGTTCGGGGAGCGCCCGCAGGTCGCGGACGAGCCTGTCGCGGTTGCTTTCGCGCGGATCATCGGCGGCGTGCCGGACCGCCCGTTCCGGCCACTCCCCGGGACGAATGTCGTCGCCGCCTTCACGGCCGTGGAAGACGCCGCGATCAGCCAGCCGGGAGACGTGCACCGCGAGTCCGCCCTCGACGCCCTGAATATCCTGTCCGGCCTGTATCCCGATGATCCGGCCTATGCGGAGCACGGTTACCGCAAGCTGTTCCCGGCCGCCGCGGCGGCACGGACGCGGGTCCGGGCGACGACCGACTGGGTGCTGTTCCGGCGTCGTCGGCGCGAGGACTGCGACGGGATCACCGGGCCCGCGCTGCCGGGAACGAGTAAAGTCGCCGCCTGGGTGGCGCGCGCCGACAGCGTTGACCAGGCGAAGACGGTGTCCGACGCGCTGTTCAGCGGCAACGACGCGGGTATCCAGTGGAAGGCCGCTGAGGGAGACTTCCTCGAGTTCAGGAGCGAGACGGCGACGCTGCTCACCGACCCCTCGGCCTGGCGCCAGCGGTACCAGACGGCCGGCGGCGGGAGCGTGGTGGTCGGCGCGGGTTACGCCTCCGGTCCCGGCGGGTCCCGCACGCCCGTGGGTATCGGCAGGGCCCGCGCGCTCGTCGACGCCTGCGCGCCGGTGGCGACGTTCGATCCGCACGGCCGGGTCGACCTGGTCGACGCGCCGCCTGCCGGCGAGATGCTGGCCGGCACCGACGGCAGCATCTTCCTGATCTCGTATCAGCCCGACCCCGTCGAGGTCATCACGGTAGACGCGGCCGATCTGCACAACAGGACGCTGGTCGCGGCCATCGACCCGACTCCGGACGCGGCCATTGTCGCGGCGGCGTCCGCCGCGGCCGTGCCCGTCCTGGACACGGTGGACGTGACGAGCCGGACGGACGAGTGGGCGGCCAGGCTGAACAACGAACTCGCCCAGCGGAAGGCCGATCTCGCGGCGGCCCACCCCCCCGACGTGGAGTGGACTGCGGTGGTCTGGATGCACCAGGACCTCACCGGCCAGCGCGAGCAGCAATCCGAGGACCACGCGAACCAGGTCCTCACCGCGCTCGGGGTGGCGGACGTCCCGGCGGTGTCAAGGCACGTGGTCGACTTCGACCTGGGTAATCGTCCCCCGGTCCGCATCTACCTGCTATTCCGCATACCCCAGATCGGCTGACGGGCATGGCCACCGACGTGGCGTCGGCCGACGCCGAGAAGAAGCCAGCCGCCGACTCCAAGCCCAAGGCCGTCGAGGACAAACGCGACGGCACCGCCGCGGCTTCCACCACGCCGACCGTCCAGCGTGCCTCCGGATCCAGCCTGGGGGAGCGGCAGGTCCAGGCCCAGCCGGCGTCCGGGAATGCGAGGGTCGGCGCGGCCGACGACGCCGCCGAGCGCAAGGCGGACACGGCCGCCGACCACGTCATGCGCCAGATGGACAAGCCCCCGTCACCCGCCCCGGCCGTCAGTCCCGCCGCCGCTGCCAGCCCGTCACCCGCCCCGGCCAGCCCGTCACCCGCCCCGTCGCCCGCCTCCGGCGGCACGCCAGCGGCGACGCCGAACGAGCCGGTGCGCCGCACCGAGGATCCCACCGCCGAGCAGCGGATCCCCGGTGCCGCCACGGCGAAACCGGCCACCCCGGCGGCAGGCGCCGCGCCCGGCGCAGGACCCGACACCACCACGCCGGCCGGGCCGGCTCCGATGGTCGCGGCCCCGGCCGCGGCCGGGGCCCGCCCCGCCGAGACCGGGACGCCCTCTCCCGACGCCGAACCGCCCGCGCCCGAGGGCGAGGCCCCGGCCAGGGAAACCCCGCAGGTGCCGAACGATGTGCAGGAGTACCTGGACGCCAGCCGCGGGAAGGGCGCGCCGCTGCCGGACGCGACCCGCAAGGTCTTCGAGGCCAAGTTCCAGCGGCCCTTCGACGACGTGCGGATCCACGATGACTCCGGCGCCGACGACGCGGCCAAGAAGATCGACGCGCTCGCCTTCACCCGCGGTAACGACATCTACTTCCGCTCCGGTGCCTACGACCCCACCAGCCCGGAAGGCAAGAAGCTCCTAGCCCACGAGTTGGCCCACGTCGTCCAGCAGCGCCCAGGCGTCAACCGCAAACCCGCCCCCGGCCTCGGCGGCGCCGTCATCCGCCGCGCTGCGAAGAAGGGCGGGACGCCGCCCCCGTGGACGAACCCGAATAATCCCAGCGAATCGATCGACATCGGCAACACCACTCTCATGCTGGACAAGCTGAAGGTGCCGAAGTTCAAGGCGAATGACCCCCCGAATCCGATCCAGTGGCGCACAGCGAAGGATGAACGGAAGAACACCCAGCGGAAGCTCTGGCGCGAAAACGAGAAAAACATTAAGAGCGCCAAAGAGGGCGTCAATGCGCGACTAAAAAAGTTGTCGCTAGAAGGGAAGGCTCCCTATCGGCTGCAGTCGAAAGGCGGTGCCTCGTTCTACATGGGCCAGGTAGATGATATCGCTCCGGTGCTTGTCATTCCTCCGTGGGACCGGCAGGGTAATTGGGCGCAATGGCAAGTTGATCACAAGAAAGAATGGCAGATTGGTGGCGCTGACGAGGATCTTGACAACTACCAGTTGCTCAGTCCCGACAAAAACAGGAAATCTGGCCAGATAATCAAGGATAATATCTATGCGCAGATAGACAAATTTCTCGCGGCCGCGAACAAGCCGCTGGCGGCTACCCTGACCAGTAAAGTGCTGAAACGTGATGATTGGACGGTCAAATGGCAAGGGCTTGAACCAGTCGGTGGAGCAGAGCCGGAAAAGAACGAACTATTCGAGCGGGATGAAATTGAGACCGCTGATTATATGGCAGGTCTCGAGGAGCTCAAAGAGGGTCACGCCGACGATTTTGAGGGAACGCAGGAGAAACTCAGCATATATCCGAGTAAGGCTGGAGGGCAGGTTTCGCACGCTGACCACGAAAGCGGCTCGAATTATAAACACTCAAGCAAGATCGGCGGCTCGCAGACAACCAAGATCGAATGGTATCTTAAATCAGCGAATCTTGACAAGGGCACGGACGGACCCGTCGGCAAGGCGACGGGCGATTTTATCAAGATAAAGGACGGGAAGATTGTAAAGAAAAAGGAGGACAAGCTCACGGTCGAGATCCTCGGCATGCCAAAGTCTGTTCCGTGGGGAGGTTTCCTCGACCGGGAAGCAGTCAAGAAGAAGCGCGCTGACTTCATTTCGCTCCACCCCTTCAGTCCAGTTGAGTTCGATGACCTTGATTTTGATCTTGATCACGGCCTGAATGGTCGGGGCAGGGTGCCGAAGCCCGACCTGAAGCTGCTAGAACGCGCTTCGATATTCGTAGTCCTTGAAAATGGCGAGATCGGCGTCGAGGCGACGGTGACCGCCGATGAGCTGCAGCTTCCCGGCCCCTTCAAGATTCAGGGCGGATCTCTTACCTTGTCGGCGACGACCGGCGGGCTGAGCGTGACGGGAGAAGTCGACTTCGAGATCCAGAAGGTTGCCACCGGTTTTGTCAGGGCCAGGGCAGGAACCAGCGCCGGGTTCGCGCTGGACGCCGAGCTCCAGTTCGACAAAAAGATGTTCGACGGTGACGCCAAGATCAAGGGTTCTTACGAGGACGGCAAATGGGCTGTCGAAGGAACCCTGGGCGTCGGGCCGGACAAGATCAAGGGGATCAAGAAGGCATCCGCCACGGTCAAGGTCACCGAGGACACGATCACCGCCGGCGGCGAGTTCGAGACGAGCATCAAAGGCGTCGACAAGGGCAAGCTCGAATTCAAGTACAACAAAACCACCGGCATGGAGATCACCGGCGAGATCATTCTCGGTAAAGGAATTCCTGGGATCAAGAGCGGAAAGCTCGACGCTACCATCAAGGAGAGTCCTACCGGGCATTCCCTGAGCGGCGACGTCACCCTTGAGCCGTCGGTACCCGGGCTCACCGGCACGGTAACCGGCAAGTACGAGGACGGCGCCTTCCTGGTGGAAGCCGACCTGGGGTACGAGAAGGGCTTCGCCAAGGGCTCGGTCAAGGTCGGCCTCACCAACCAGGAGCCGGGCGGCGACGGCAAGCCGGCCGGCCCGCCCAAGAAGGACGGCAGCCTGAGCGTCTACGGCGGCGGCACGGTGACCTTGACGCTTACGCCGTGGCTCCAGGGGACCGTCGGCCTGAAGCTGACGCGCACTGGCGAGATCGAAGTGAGCGGAGAGGTCGCGCTGCCGTCCACCTTCGAGGTCTTCAAGGAACGCACGCTCGAGAAGCAGCTCCTGTCGATCGGCATCGATATCCCGATCATCGGCGTGGCCGTGGCCGGGCAGCGCATCGGCATCTTCGCGACCATCCGGGGCGGCGTCAGCATCTCCGCCGGATTCGGCCCGGGCGAGCTCCGCGACGTCGCGCTCAAGGTCACCTACAACCCCGACAAGCCGGACGACACCACGGTGTCGGGCCGCGGGAACTTCGTAGTCCCAGCCCACGCGAGCTTGCGGCTCAGCGTCGACGGCGGGCTCGGGGCCGGCATCCCGATCGTCAGCGCGACGGCCGGCCTGACCGTATTCGGCGAGGTCGGCGTGGCGGGCGCGGCGTCCGCCGGCACCATGGTGAGCTGGTCACCAAGGTCCGGCATCGTACTCGACGCCCATGGTGACATCTTCGTCGAACCCAAGTTCAAGTTCGGCATAGAGGCCTTCGTCGACGTCAGCGCCGATCTGTGGATTACCACGATCGAGCTGTACCACAAGAAATGGAAGCTGGCGGACTTCGAGTACGGATCCAACCTGCGGTTCGGACTCTCGCTCCCCATTCATTACGAGTCCGGAAAGCCCTTCGACCTTTCCTTCGAGCAAATCCAGTGGACGTATCCGCACATCGAGCCTAGCGAGATACTCGGCGGCCTGATGAAACAGCTCGTCGGCTAGTTTCCGCAAGAATCCGGGAGTCCTGATGCTCAACATCGCCGAGTCGCCCGCCAAGGCCACCGTCAACCAGGGCGGCCTGCGCCTGGCCCAAGGGGACCTGGACGGCGCCGAGAAGCTGTACCGGGAGGCGATCGTGATCGATCCCGGCAACGCGACCGCCCACGCCAACCTCGGCTACCTGCTCGCCCTGCGCGGCCGGCACGAGGACGCGATCGGCGAGGCCGAACGCGCCATCGCGCTGGACCCCGCCCGGAGCGCGCCCTGGGCCCACATGGGGATGTCCCAGATCGCGCTGGGGTCGGTGGACGACGGGCTGTCGTCGCTGTCGCGCGCGGTCCGGCTGGACCCGGAGAACCACTTCGCCTGGGACGCGATGGGCCGCGCCCTGCTGGCCCTGGACCGCCCCGGGGAGGCCGAGATCGCCTGGGCCTCGGCGGTCGCCGCCCGTCCCGACGACATTGACCTCCTCATCCCGCTCGCGATCGCGCTGGCCGCCCAGGACCGGACGATGGAGGCCATGCGGGTGCTGCACCGGGCGACCTCCGTAGCCCCGGATTCGGCGCGGGCGTGGACTCAGCTCGGCGTGGTCGCGCTGGTCCGCCAGGACCACGGGACCGCCGGCGAGGCCCTGCTCCGGGCGCTCGACCTGGATCCGGCCAATCCCGAGGCCCGGTTTCACCTGGCCGTGCTGCACGTACTGGTCGGGGCGGCCGAGGAGGCGCGGGAGGCGCTGGCGGCCCTGAGCGATGAGCCGACCGGGTTCGCAGACGAGGCGCGCGCCCTGCTCGCGCGGCTGTCACCGCCGGACCCGGACCCGGACCAGTCAGGCGGTCGCGACCCCGCTGAGCAGTGATCGCATCATGGGGGACGGCTCGACGCCGAGGTCGCGCGCGGCGATCTCCTCGTACCACCGGTACCGCCTGATCGCCTCCCAGACGTTTCCCTCGGCGAGGTGGACCCGGACCAGCGCGCGGTGCGCGCTCTCGCGCAGCGGCTCGCGGTCGACCGCCGCCAGGGCCGCCAGCACCGCGGCGCCGTAGCGCCCGGCTTCGGTCAGGTGCTCGCACAGCGACTCCAGCGCGTGCAGGCTCAGCTGGCGGTGCCGCTCCCGCTCGAGCAGGACCCAGTCGTCATACCAGCCGGGCAGGAGCTC
>Ga0210408_10005568_pt1 | contig 11039 bp, 7 predicted proteins | sample IncBWH4MmetaG_FD_155471 | JGI IMG/M metagenome (GOLD analysis project Ga0210408, IMG submission 155471) | Forest soil microbial communities from Barre Woods Harvard Forest LTER site, Petersham, Massachusetts, United States - Inc-BW-H-4-M | ecosystem: Environmental > Terrestrial > Soil >... | reverse complement strand
CCTCGGACACGGCGCCACCGAGTGAAGTCGCCAGTCGGTTCTCTAACACCTGCGCGGGAGAAAAGTTTTCGAGTTGCAGATAAAAGTCCGCGGTCAGTTCAATGGCGCGCTTGGGGATGAGGCCGACGATTTCACTGCCGACAATCGTCACTCCGTAGCGCTCCGCCTCGCGTTTGACCATTTCAAACACGCGGTGAATGGGGGTCTGTTCAAAATCCGTCAAATTGATGGACACCTGCGCGAGATTGCGGGCCCGCAGGTCCACGCCCATGGCTTTCACGTAGCGCAAGCCGCCGTTTGAGAAGCGAATATTCTTGCCGATCTTCTTGGCGACCTCGAGGTCCGGGGTGTTCAGGTTGATGTTGTAGGCAATCAGGAACTTGCGCGCACCTACCACCACGGCGCCCGCCGTGGGATGCAGCCGCGGTTCGCCAATGTCCGGTGCGCGGTCCGGATTGCGCAAGACATCTTCGCGCAATCCGTCGAATTGACCTTTGCGAATATTTTCCAGGTTGGTGCGGTCGGGGCGCTGCGCCGCCGCCTCGTAGAAATAAACCGGAACCCGATAGCGCTCCCAGATTTCCCGGCCGACTCTCCTGGCCAGCGTGACGCAGTCCTCGATGGAGATCCCTTCGATGGGGATGAAGGGCACCACATCGGTCGCGCCGAGTCGAGGGTGCGCACCGGTGTGCTTGGTCAGGTCAATCAACTCGGAAGCCTTGCCAACGCCCCGCAATGCTGCCTCTGCGACAGCCTCCGGCTCGCCGGCGAGAGTGATGACGCTGCGGTTATGATCTGCGTCGCTCTCACGGTCCAGCAGGAACACGCCGGGGACTTCGCGCATGGCCGCCACGATGGCGTCAACCTTAGCCAGGTCGCGGCCTTCGGAAAAATTGGGAACGCACTCGATGAGTCGTTTCATAGCCTCAAAAGATTCCCGGGATTCGCATAGTACATTTATAAATTCTTCGAGTAAATAATGGCCCCGCGCTTCATGGTCATGCTGCAAAGGTTCACGCCAAAATAATACGGGATTTCACGGTAGTCGGCCACGTCAAAGGCCGCCACATCAGCATACTTGCCAACTTCGAGCGAGCCGACGCGGTCATGTTGCCGCAAGGAATACGCGGGATTAATCGTTGCGGCGTTAATGGCCTCCGCCGGTGTCAGGCGCATCTGTGTGCAGGCCAGCGACAGAATCATGGACATACTCAGCGTGGGGCTGGTGCCGGGATTGAAATCCGTGGCGAGACCCAAGATAGCCCCGGCATGAATCAGAGCGCGCGCCGGAGCGTAATGCTGAAGCCCAAGGTGGAAGCAGCAGCCGGGAAGCATGGTGCACACCACATTCGAGAGACCCAGCGCACGAATATCACTCTTCGTGAGTCTCTCGAGATGATCCGCGCTCGCCGCCTGCAGCTCGATGGCCAGGCGCGCTGCACCGGTGTGCTCGAGTTGCTCCGCGTGAATGCGCGGAACCAGGCCACAAGAGCGCCCGGCAGAGAGTACGACGCGAGACTGGGCCACGGTGAACGCGCCGCGGTCGCAAAACACGTCGCAGAATTCCGCGAGGCCGGCAGTGGCGACGGCGGGAATCCAGCGCTGCGCGATCAAGTCCACATAAGCATCGGCGCGCCCGCGAAATTCCGGCGGGACCACATGCGCGGCCATAAAAGTGGAGTGGATATCAATCGGCTGTTCCTGATGAATCTCGTGGAGCACTCCGAGAATTTTCAACTCGCTCTTCCAGTCCAGGCCGTAGCCGCTTTTGGCTTCGACGGTGGTGGTGCCGTGGGCGGCAAATTCCTGGAGATTGGCGAGTGCGCGGGCCTTCAACTGTTTGGCCGGAGCGCGGCGGAGCTTGTGTACGGAGGAGCGAATGCCGCCGCCGGAGCGGGCAATATCGTCGTAGGTTGCGCCGGAGATGCGCTGTTCATATTCCGCGGAGCGGCATTCGGGGAACACCAGGTGCGTGTGCGAGTCAACAAAGCCGGGCAAGACCACCCGGCCGCCGAGATTAATCTTGTGGGCGCGGCGAGCAGCGCGCAGACGTTCCAGGCGGCGGCGCGGGCCGACCGCAGCGATGCGGTCGCCCTGGGTGAGAATGGCGCCGTCGCGAATGATGCCCAATTCACCGAGCGCTTTTCCGCGCCGCGGCACACCACCGCGGAGCGTCAGCAACTGCGAGCAGCCGGTGAGGAGCCAATCAGGCACGGGCGGTCTTCCCCAGGAAAGCGGGCGCGAAAGTTTCGGTGACAAAAGATTCGAGAGTCGTCGGAGTGGTGTTCTCTGCCGCCCGCGGCTGCTGCGGAGTCAGCAGGCCGTTATTCATGGCTTTCCACATTTCAATGATCAGCGTAGCGGTAGTCTTCGGCAAACCCATCTGTACCAGCGCCGGCTCCAGCATCATGAACGGGACTTGCATGTATCCGAGGCCGGGCTTGCCGATGGCGTTGCCAATGATGCCGGCCACTTCTTTCCAAGTGTACTCACGAGGTCCGGAAAGTTCCTGCACGGAGTTGCCGGAAAAATTGCGCGCGGCCAATCGCGCGGCGGCGTACACACCGATATCTTTCGTAGCGATCCAGGTCTGAGGCGCGTTGCCCGGTGAGCCGCCCGGAAGGAAACCCATGGAGCGCAGCGGCTGCATGGTCATGAAAAGATTTTCCATGAATTGCGTGGGGCGAAGATGCAGGACGTTGAGGCCGGGCACGCGGTTCAGTTTCTGCTCCAAATTGTACAGGCCTACGATGGGACCGGTCTTTTCCGCGTGTTGTGCGCCCATGCTGCTCAGAGTGATTGCGTAGGGCACGCGAGCTTGCGTGATGGCGGACACGAGGTTGTCGGAAATACTGTCCTGATAGGCGCGGTAGTTCTCGCGATTGTGAGCTTGCGGAATCATAAGGTAGACGGCGGTGGCGCCTTCAAACGCCTTGGCCATGGAGCCGGCGTCCTCCACATTGTCGGCGAATGCTTCAGCGCCCTTCTGTTTCAGGGCTTCAAGCTTTCCGGCATCGCGAGCCACAGCGCGCACCTTCTCACCCTTTGCCAGCAGTGCTTCTGCTGCCACCCTGCCTGTGTTTCCCGTTGCGCCAATGATGACGATCATGAAGCCCCTCCTCCTGAATTTTCAGCCTATGACGACGGTTCCTGCTCCATCGGAATCTTCACGCCCGAGCGGCGGGAAAAATCAATTGCTTCCGGATATCCCGCGTCCACATGGCGCGCAACCCCAATGCCCGGGTCGTTGGTCAAGACGCGCTCAATTCGCGCGGCCATCTCTTTGGTGCCATCCGCCACCGTCACTTGCCCGGCGTGCAGGGAGTAGCCAATGCCCACGCCGCCGCCGTTGTGGATGGAGACCCAACTGGCGCCGCTCGCCGTATTCAGCAGGGCGTTCAGCAGGGGCCAGTCGGCCACGGCATCGGAGCCATCGCGCATGGATTCCGTTTCGCGGAAGGGCGAAGCCACCGAACCGCAGTCGAGGTGATCGCGCCCAATCACGATCGGCCCTTTCAATTCGCCGCGCGCCACCAGGTCGTTGATGGCCAGGCCAAATTTTTCCCGCTCGCCGTATCCCAGCCAGCAAATGCGCGAAGGCAGTCCTTGAAAGCGGACGCGCTTCTGCGCCAATTGAATCCAGCGGCAGAGAATTTCATCATGCGGAAACATTTCCAGCACCAGCCGGTCGGTGCGGTGAATGTCCGAGGCTTCGCCCGAAAGCGCGGCCCAGCGGAACGGTCCGCGCCCTTCGCAAAATAGCGGCCGGATATAAGCGGGCACGAATCCGGGGAAATCGTAAGCGTTCTTGACGCCTTGCTGGAAAGCGAAGGTGCGAATGTTATTGCCGTAGTCGAATGTGATGGAGCCGAGCTTTTGCAGCGCGAGCATGCCTTCGACGTGCCGGGCCATGGATTCAAGCGAACGCTTCTGATACGTCTCCGGATCGCTCTTGCGCAGCTCGGCCGCCTGCGCCGGGTCGAGGTCCTGGGGAATGTATCCGCCGAGGGGATCATGCGCGCTGGTCTGGTCGGTGAGGAGATCGGGAACCACGCCGCGTCGGGCCAGCTCGGGAATTACGTCGGCGCAATTACCGACCAGGCCAACCGAGGTGGCTTCGCGTTTGCGCACGGCATTTTTCAGAATGCGCAGCGCTTCGTCGAGATCATTGACCATCACGTCGCAATAGCCGGTTTTCACACGGCGCTTGATTCGCTCCGGGTCGACGTCAATCCCCAAAAACGCGGCGCCGTTGAGCGTGGCCGCGAGCGGCTGGGCGCCGCCCATGCCGCCCATGCCGCCGCTGGCAATTAATTTTCCGGCCAGGTCGCCGCGGAAATGTTTCCGGCCGGCCGCGGCGAAGGTTTCGTAGGTGCCCTGGAGAATTCCCTGCGAGCCGATGTAGATCCAGCTTCCCGCGGTCATCTGTCCGTACATCATCAAGCCGGCGCGGTCGAGTTCGTCGAAGTGCTTCCAGTCGCTCCAGTGGCCGACCAGATTGGAATTGGCGATCAAAACGCGCGGGGCATAGGAGTGGGTGCGGAAAATTCCCACGGGTTTGCCGGACTGCACGAGCAGGGTTTCATCGTCGGCGAGTGATTTGAGCGAGGCCACAATGGCGTGAAAGCATTTCCAATTGCGCGCCGCCTTGCCGCGGCCGCCGTAGACGATCAATTCCCCGGGCTTCTCGGCCACCTCTGGGTCGAGGTTGTTCATCAACATGCGCAGGGCCGCTTCCTGCTGCCAGCCTTTGCAGCTGATGGCCGTGCCGCGCGCGGCGCGCACGGGTTGGTAGGTGGCTGCTTCGTCGGTGGCTGACTTCATCGGCGCTCGCCTCCGGAGAGCATATTAGCAGGAAAGCAAGTGGCTAGTGGGGAGTGGCGAGTGGCTAGAAACAGGCGCGCACACGCGACACGACAATCTGAAAGAGTGGCTTCAGGGGCTGAAGCCCTGCAACAAGCGCGCAGGTCGGCGGGGACTCCTCGGCTGCGCTCGGGACAAGTAAATCCCCGCCCTTCCATACGAGCTGTTGGGGCGCCGGCACGAAAGTGCGGCGAACGCACAAGAGCCGATGTGTTGCGATTAGAAATTTTCATGTGCTTGATAATCATGAGTTTGACTCGAATTCTAATTCCGGGATGTTGCGATTAGACGGCTCCGGACGCAGGACGCGCGAGGGGCGTTTTTTTTCTCGCTGCAGCCTTTTGCGGGTAAGGCGAGGACGCTCTTGCAGGGAGGCAGAACATGCGGTGCCGGATTCCTCCTCAGAAAGCTCGCGGTGGGCGGCAGGCGAGGATTCATCGAGGCTCCAACCGTTCTGGGCAATCGGGCCGGTCAGGACGCAATGGGTTCGAACGGGCTCGACCCAGCGGCCGTCGTGGTCAAGATGGGAGTAAACGCGAACGGCGCGCGTGATGGCGTCGAGGTCGAACGGGCCGGGCTCGGAGGGGGAGTGATGATCCACCAGCTCCAGATATTTTTCCATCGTGCGGGCAACTTCGCGCGCTCGCCGGGCGAAGAGACCGGTGGCATGGACGTGACGATAGATGCTGCTGCGATCTTCGAGGCCGTAGTCCTCGGCGATCATAATGGGGCTGCGCCAGCGGACGAAGTCGCCTTCGATGGCGTCGCGGTCGGGGTGCGCGCAAATGGAGCAGCGACGCGAGTGGCGCTCGAAATCAGGAGGCACGGAAGGGGAAGCGGTGGAAGACCGTGCGAGTGAGGAGTTGTACCTTGCGAGGGTTGAACTGACCGACTCAGTGGACGGCTCGTTGGAGGGCGAAGCTGGGGAGGGGGATGGGGGACGACCGGCGGCGAGCTCGGCTTCGCGGGCGGCGCGGGCCTGTTCGCGAGCGAGCGTTCGCGCGTCCTCCGCGGCGCGGCAAGCGGCCAGATATTCGGCATATTGCACCGAATCCAACCTTCTCAGACCTTGGGGAGTCTCGATGAAGTACCACGGGAAATTGCGGTTGGGCCGGACGAGCGGCGGGGTGGGGGTCGCTGGGTCGGGTTGGGGGACGGATTCCGGAGGGGGCGGCACTGCTTGCGGGTGATTCGAATTTTGATTTTCCATTTTCGTTTTTACATCTGGTCTCCTTTTTAAATTTCCTACGCCCGCTCATAGCGGGGAGGGCTCGCCGGATCGAATCGGGCGAGCGGTACCGTCCGGGCGTGGCAGATGCTGCGCCCAGCCGCGGGGGCACGAATTGATTCAATTTTTCAGGGGGAGCGTTTCACACGCAGGGTCTGATGCCAATCTACTACTCTACTAGCATAGCAAGTTAAGTACAAGACTGCAAGCAGAAATGGTGCGCGTTGCACATGTGCACGGGTGTGGGCTAGAGTTGGGGCGATGGCGACGGATTATCCTCCTCTGACCAAATCATTCCTTGAGGCTGTGGACCGGCACGGGAATCCGCGTGCGCAGATGTACCGGGCTGCGGACGGATGGAAATCCATTTCGGCGCAGGAGATGCTGCGGCGCGTGGCGGCGCTGAGCAAGTCGCTGGCGGCGCTGGGGATCAAGTCCGGGGATCACGTGGCGGTGTTTGCGGGGAATTGTCCGGAGTGGCACATCGCGGACTTTGCCATTCTCGGATTGGGGGCCGTGAATGTGCCGGTGTATTTCAACGAGTCCACCGACCACCTGGAATATATTTTGAAGGACTCCGGCGCGCGCATCGTAATCGCCGCGGGTGAATCGCAAGCGCGAAAAATCGATGAATGTCGCAAGCGCGTCTCGAGTCTGGAGCATGTAATTGCCGTTTCCGCGGCGCCGGAACTGCTGGGCGATTGCCTGCGATACGAAAACCTGATTTCCGGCGGGAATGATGCGGACGTGGCGGAGTACCGGCGACGCGCGGCGGAAGTGACCCCCGATCAGCTGGCGACGATCATTTACACCTCGGGAACTACGGGCGAGCCCAAAGGGGTGATGCTGACACACCGGAATTTGAATTCAAACGCGCAGGACACCATGCACCTGCAAGATCTCAGCTCGGCCGCTATCGCGCTGGAATTTCTGCCGCTGGCGCACGTGTATGAACGGACTGTCGCTTACCAGTATTTCTTTTTGGGCCTCTCCATCGCTTACGTGGAACGCATCGAGGACGTGCCGCAGGCGCTTCTGGAGGTTCATCCGACGGCCGCGGCGGCGGTGCCGAGATTTTTCGAGAAAATTTACGGCAACATTCTTCAAAGAGGAAACCTGCAAACCGGCCCGAAGCGGAAAATATTCGAGTGGGCGCTGAGCGTGGCGGCGGAAGCGGCGCCGTGGCGGGCGTACGGCAAGCGCGTCTCACCGGTGGTTGTGGTGCAATGGCACATCGCCAATTTGCTGGTGTACAAAAAAATTCGAGACGGCCTTGGCGGCGGCTCGCCGCGGTTTGCGTCGGGTGGAGCGCCGCTGGCGCCGGAGATCGCGGAATTTTTCTGGTCCATTGGGATTCCTGTGTACCAGGGGTATGGGTTGACGGAGACGTCGCCGGTGGTGACCACGAATTACCGCGGGCATAACAAGGTCGGCACCGTTGGACCGCCGATTCCCAATGTGCAGGTGCGGATCGCCGAAGACGGCGAGATCCTGGTGAAAGGCCCGAACGTGATGCAGGGATATTTCTGTAAGCCGGAGGAGACGCGCGCAGTGTTTACCGCCGATGGCTGGTTTCGCACCGGCGACATCGGCCGACTGGATGAGGAAGGGTACCTGACCATCACGGACCGGAAGAAGGAGCTGTTGAAAACGGCGGCGGGGAAATTTGTGGCCCCCGCGCCGATTGAAAATACGCTGAAGAGTTCGCCGTTCATCACCAATGCGATTGTGGTGGGAGACAAGCACAAGTTCGTGTCCGTGCTGGTGGTGCCGAATTTTCTGGCGATTGAGTCGGAGGCGCGCAAGCATGGCGTGGAGTTCTCCACGCCCACGCAGATTGTTAACCATCCGTGGACGCGCGAATTGCTGTCGCGCGAAATCGAACGGCTGACCGCTTCACTGGCGCAATACGAGAAGCCCAAGCGGTTTGCGATTCTGGACCAGGATTTCACTTACGCGAACGGCGAGTTGACGTACACGCTGAAGATGAAGCGGCGCGTTATCGAGGAACGTTACAAGGATGTGATTGCGCGGCTGTATGCGGATGTGGAAGAGCCGCGGCCGCAGCATTTAGCCTAGAAGATTTCCGGCTTCGCAGGCATCCCCGACAATACGTAAAAACCGAAGAGCACTCGCAGCAGCGGAAGACGCTGCTCCTCGCTGGCGAGTCGAGCCTCGCCGTATGAAAGCGGCGCGTCATCGAATGCATGGTGGCGGCAGTGTGACGATGTTTCCGGGTTTGCTGCGGGGATGTACAATAGCGGCGGAGCAGAGACCATGACCGATCAACTGGTGATTGCCGGACGGGCGTTTCGTTCGCGTTTGATTGTTGGCACCGGAAAATATCGCAGCTTTCAGGAAATGGCGCGGGCGCATGAAGCCTCGGGCGCGGACATGGTCACCGTGGCGGTGCGGCGGGTGAATCTGACCGACCGCAGCAAGGAATCGCTGCTCGACTACATTGATCGCAAGAAGATTTTTATTCTGCCCAATACCGCGGGGTGTTATTCGGCGGACGACGCGATTCGCACGGCGCGGCTGGGCCGCGAGGTCGGATTGTCCGAATGGGTGAAGCTGGAAGTGATTGGCGACGAGCAGACGCTGTTTCCGGACACGGAGCAATTGATCAGCGCGACGAAGACTCTGGTGAAAGAGGGCTTCGTCGTGCTGCCGTACACGAATGACGACTTGATTGTGGCGCGAAAATTAATTGACGCGGGCGCGGCGGCGGTGATGCCGCTGGGGGCGCCGATTGGTTCGGGGATGGGAATTCAGAACATGGCCAACCTGCGCATACTGCGCGAGCGCATCACCGAAGTGCCGATGATTGTGGACGCGGGGGTGGGCACAGCGTCCGATGCCGCAGTGGCCATGGAACTGGGCGCGGATGGCGTGCTGATGAATACGGCGATTGCGGGCGCGCAGGACACGGTGTTGATGGCGGAAGCGATGCGAGCCGCGGTCGAGGCCGGGCGCAAAGCGTTTCTTGCCGGACGCATCGAGAAGAAACTTTATGCCACGGCGTCCAGTCCGCTCTCGGGCGTGGTGCGCTAGGCCTTCCGGAGTCTGGATCAGCGAAATAGGACGTGCCAGGTGATGTCCACGAAGCCGTGGACCAGCGCGCCGGGAACGAGCGAGCCGGTTTTCATCCACGCGCGACCGTAGAACAATCCCGCGATTGTCGCCAGCAGGACATACTTCCAGTTTGGAAATGGCGCATGCAGGATGTGTGCGAATCCAAAAATCACTGAAGCAATCACCAGGCCGGCCCACTGATTTCTGCACGTGCGTGAAAGCAGATTCTGCAAGACCCCGCGAAAGAGAAACTCCTCGGGCCAAGCGGTGAAGAGCAGGATTCCCAGCGCGGTGACGGGCAGGGAGTGAATTCGCTGGTGCGTCGGGTCGTAGGTGAGGAATCCGATTCTGATTCCGAGGGGGATGGCGATCAGGCCGAATGCGATGGAATTGAACGCGAACTGCCACGCGAATCCTCGCCGCCACTCGACGGCGTAGCCGATTCCGTCGAGCTGGCGAATCACGACGAAAGCAGCAACGCCGGTGTTGAGCGCGAAGAGGATTGTGAGGATATGAGTCAGCGGCGGCGGATAGGGGAACAGACGGTACAAATAGCGGAATTCCACCGGCAGCCACACGAGCAAGAGCGCGAGATAGTCCTGCGGCAATCCGGCGCGTTTGCCTGCGGCGCCGGCCAGGAGCAGGACGGGCGCGAGGACATACGTCACCCCGGCGAGGATCCACAGCCAATCGCGATGCAGGAAGAGCGAGTAAATCAGGACGGCAAATAGAGGTACCAGAGCGGCGGCAACCGGGGTGAGGTGGGCGAAAGTTCTGCGGAATTTCTCCAGCAAACGCGGCGCGGCGAGAAAGAATTCGAATGCGAAGAGCGCAGCGCCGACGCCCAACGCCAGCGCAAATCGGGAATCGCGATAGCCCATCCTCCAACCCAACTTTACGGCGAGAATGACCACGCCGAGCCAGACGGCTCCGGCGCATCGGAAACCCATCTGCCGCGATCTGGAAATTGCCGCCATGGCAAAAGATTTTACTCGCGCGCATCGGAACTCCGAGAAAAACTTGATTTGAGTCTGGTGCTCGGAGATGCTGGAGCCGCGTGGCCTCGACAGCGGAATCCGGGAAGCACCGGCTTGCGCATATTGACTGGATGCGCGGGCTGGCCTGCCTGCTGATGTTTCAGACGCACTCTTACGATTCGTGGCTGGGCGGAGCTGCGCGCGATACGTCGTTCATTCGCTGGTCGCAATTGGGCGGCACGCTTCCCGCTCCGTTGTTTTTGTTTCTCGCCGGGATCTCCTTCGCGCTGATTACCGACAAGATGCGGGGGAAGGGCGTCGGCGCAAATGAAATCGCAGTGACCACCATTCGCCGTGGGGCGGAGGTGTTCGGGCTGGGACTGTTGTTCCGCGTGCAGGAATTCGTTCTCGGACTGCCCGGGGCGCCCTGGACAGATCTGCTGCGCGTGGACATTTTGAATACCATCGGGCTGACCATGATGTTGATGGGCGCGGCCAGCCGGCTGGCGCGAACGCGGTCTGCCAATACTGTGCTCGCCGCGGTAATCGCGGTGGGGATTGCGATGGCCACACCTCCGCTGTGGACGACGTGGAGGCCGCGATGGCTTCCGTGGTTCCTGGAGTCGTACATCAACGGGGTGCACACGTTCGATAAACCGCAGCCGTGGCTGTTTCCGATTTTTCCGTGGACGGCATTTGGTTTTGCGGGGCTGGCGATCGGGTTCGTGATGTTCAGCGACTGGGCGGTGAAGAACGCGGCGAAGGCGGCGGCTTTGTTCGGCGCCGGCGGCGTGGCGCTGTTCTACCTGGCGCGTTGGTTCGATGCGTCTCCGGTGCGGCTGTATGTGGAGTATGACTACTGGCACAGCAGTCCTGAATTCCTCCTGGCGCGCGTG
>Ga0210408_10005567_pt1 | contig 11047 bp, 4 predicted proteins | sample IncBWH4MmetaG_FD_155471 | JGI IMG/M metagenome (GOLD analysis project Ga0210408, IMG submission 155471) | Forest soil microbial communities from Barre Woods Harvard Forest LTER site, Petersham, Massachusetts, United States - Inc-BW-H-4-M | ecosystem: Environmental > Terrestrial > Soil >... | reverse complement strand
CAGCAGGGAGACAGCAACGACCTTCCATCCCCTTTCCCATTCGTGGCGTGGGCTCTTGGTGTCGAGAGATTCGGCCTCCCTTGTTGTAACTCCGCCAATTCCATCTGCCATAACACTCCCACTTCCTTCTCTGTTTCAGAAAGGTCTGCGCCGGCGTGACTGATCCCACCATCCGCACTATACTGCTATCCCTGCTCACGACCTCCTGCCTTGGTGCTTTTTGGAGGAACGTGATGATGTGGAAAATCTGGGTGCACGAGACCACCGCGATCGTTCTCTGCTATCTGGCGATGCATGGACAGACAACACCTGCTCGTAGGCGATCGCCCAGCCTCCCGCTGTCGGATCGGCCTCGGTGTTAACGGCTACGCTACTCTCCGTCTGACCGGCAAAGTACTAAGATCAATGCGTCATTATTCGTGTCCCTATCTGGATCGAGGTTGGGCTGCTTGCGGAACCACCCTGAAGCTCCAGCACACCATCAAAACTCCAGCTTCAACCCGTATTGCATGATGCGCGGATTCACGCTCATAGCGCTGATCTTTCCGAAAGTGCTCGGACTCGAGACAAAGCCCGCGGGATTTGCAAAGTTCGGGTGATTAAGAACGTTGAAAACCTCCCAGCGGAAGACGATCCCGACCTGCTCTGTGAGTTTGGTGCGCTTGATGAGAGCTGCATCGAAGTTGTGCTGGTCCGGCCCTCTAAGGATGTTCCTTCCTAAACTTCCAAAGATCGTCCCGTCGCCGGAAACTGGAAACTGGCCATCGATCAGACCTCCAGCGTGCATAAGCGTCGCCGGAACAAACGCGCTGGTGTTGAAGAACTGATTAACGCGGCTGCTCACATTACCGCTCTGAATCGCATCCTGCAGCGTCGCCCCCGGTGCCAGGCTACCTGTGGTGAAGGTAGTTGCTGGCCCGAAGAGCGTGCCGGCGGCACTGTCGTAAATACTGAATGGGAGTCCGGACTGGAGCGTCGCGACGCCGGAGAAGGCCCACCCGGATAAGAGCCGGTTGCGGTTCACCGGTTGGGGTAGAGTCCACGTGTAGCTGAGCACGAAGCGGTGCGTGCGATCGAAATCCGAAGGACCTCGCTGAGCAGCGAGGTTGTGCTGATCATTGAACACCTGCTGGCCAAAGATCGGAGCGCCGAAAACGCCAAAAGCTGCAGAGCCAAGAGTGTCGCCGGCAGTATCAATCGACTTGGAGAAGGTATAAGCCGCAAGGATCTGGAGGCCATGGCTCAATCGCTTGTTGATGGTTGCTTGCAGAGAGTTGTAGTTGCAGTTTCCGCTGCTCTCGACCCTAAAAGCAATCGGCTGAAGGCCCAGAAAAGGGACTCGTTCCACCGCATTGGCGGCCGAGTTGGTGGTCAGTCCATTCACAGGATTGGCGGGACTGGCAAGAAGGGACTGATTATTGCTTCTTGATATGGGAAGGTGCGTGCTGTTGGCACCAGCGTAGACGAGCGAGATTAGGAAACTCTTGTATTGCTGCTGAGCCTCCAGGCCATATTGCTGAACGGTCGCCTCTCTGAAAGCAGGATCAACGATTACTGCGACGAAAGGGTTATGATCCGCCGTGTAAGGCGGACCGGGCAGCATCGTACCGGCGAAGTTGGGGAAGGAGGACGCCGGGGGGAGTATCGGGAACGGGAATTGCAGGCTGGCTGCGGCATTGGCCCCCCCAATCAAGTCCTTCGAGATGGTGAAGGGCGGATTCAAAGCCAGGGTCGTACCGAGTGAATAGAAGTAGATGCGATCGGCGTAGATGCCATAGCCTCCCCTGATGACAAGATCGCGTGATGGGAAGGGCTGCCAAGAAAAGCCTAGACGCGGCTCGGGATGCAGCTGAACCGGGTCGTTAAGGAGCGTCGAATTTTTGCGCAGAAAGCCTACCGGGGTAGGGCCGCCATAATTGTCCGCCAAGACGAATCCGGAGGTTGCAGGATTTGTGAATCCACTCAACGGAGGCGGAACATAGAACTCTGGGTAGAAATTGGTCATGCGCCCATGTGCCTCACTCGGCTGTCCATTCACCTCCAGTCGAAATCCCAGATTGAGCGTGAGAGCAGGCGAGGCTTTGTAATCATCGACCACGAAAAAATGAGCTGCGGCCGAGCGCAATCCTATATCTGGAACCGCTGCGGTAACTGACGAAGCGAACACGTTGGAAAATGAAGTGCCATTGCCACCTGCATTCACCGGTCCTGCAGGCAAACCGAGCAGAAAATCGGGAAAGGAAAGGAAGGTGAGCGCTCCATCCGTGTTATCCAGTCTTGAATTGAATTGATTACGGAAAATCTCTGCTCCCAACCGAACATTGTGTTTCCCGCGGGCCAAAGCGAGCGTGTCCGAGAAATAGAAATTGTTGTTCGCATTCACATCTTTGTCGTTCGCGGTGTTGCCAAGCGAGAACGCGCCCAGTACCTGCATCTGTGGCAGGCTTCGCTCCTGCGTGTCACCGACACGGCTGATTCCCACCGACTGAGCCGTCAGCGGTGCCGGGGTGAAGCCTCGACCGGTGATGCGAGAGAAGCCGAAGCGGAATTGATTGATGGCCCGCGGGGAGAAGATGTGCGTGTGTGCAATGGCCAGATTCCGGTTATTGAAGTCCTGAAGCGTCGGGAATCCGGGGACCGAGGCCCCTGGGAAAGGCAGGTTCAGATTCGTGTTCGCGAAGAAGAATTTCGTCGATAACTGATCGACCTTTGTCAGGCTTACATCCATATTCGTGTTGAACTGGTCTTCATCGTAGTGTCCGGGCAAGACCGCCGTGTAATTGACGCCACCACCCGCAGTCTGCGGACTCGGAATCACCAACGATACATCGGGATTTCTGGCGTTCAGCAGATTGAGAGCTACCGGATTAATGTTCGATCCATCGGGCGCGATCTTTACCCCTCCGAACAATCCTGTTTGACCCGCGAACACCGCTCCGAGCGCGGCCGGCGTTCGGAGCGTTGGTATGGGCGGTAGACTTAGGGATCGCACACTGCCGGCGAGCGAGGCTGCATTCACGTCGCGTGTCGCCTGATAAGAAACGAAGAAAAACGCTCGCTTCCTGGACCAGGGTACGGGCCCACCCAGCGTGCCACCGGGCTGGTGACGGCGCAATTCTCCTCTAGCTACGCCGGTTGCGTTCGCAAAGAAATTGTTCGCGTTCAAGGCCTCGTTGCGGCCAAAGTAGTAGGCGTTCCCATGAAGTTGGGCGGTACCCGACTTGGTCTCTACGATGACGTTGGCGCCGCCGCCTCGGCCATATTGAGCGTCGTAGAGTGAATTCTGCACCTTGAATTCCTGAATGGTGTCGGGTGCGGGAATCGCCAGGCCACCACTGTTAGAGGTGGCCTCCGTCATGTTGGCGCCGTAGCTGTTCGCATCCACGCCGTTCAGCATGAAGTTGTTGTCAGCGCTACGCGCGCCATTGGCGCGGATCTCCTGGCTTCCGGCTCCCAGTTGCGTCGCATCCACCACATCGGTGTTGGTTCCACTTGTCAGACCAAGAATCTCCGTGTAGTTGCGATTCACCAGGGGCAAGGCAACAATCGTCGACCCGTCAATCACCCTTCCGAGTGCAGCCCCCTCGGTTTGCAGCAGCGGGGATTCGACTTCGACTTCTTCTCTGGCACCTTGGACCGCAAGCTTGACGGGAATTCGCCTCACTTCGCTAATCTGAATGATCACCTCATGCAAGATATGCGGCGCAAAGCCCGCTATCTCCACCCTCAACTCATAATGGCCAGGCGGCACCAAGGAAAAGCGGTATAAACCCTCAAGATCGGTTACGGCAGTGAGAACTTGGTCCGTCCCGTTGTTACGCAAGGTGATCGTAGCCTTCGGCACGACTGCCCCCTTTGGGTCGGTGACTGTACCGGTTAAGGCGCCAGTCGAGGCTGATTGAGCGAAGACCTCGAAGGCTGTCACGATCACGAGCAGGCAGAACGTAAGGCTCTGGCTACTTGAGGCTTTGGCGAGCAACCGTAGTGTTCCGTGCATGAGAATCGACCTTGGTCTCCGAATAAGGCTGGCCTCAAAAGATGCTTGGTGCCACGCTCCGCCCCGGATCGGCTCGCAAACAGGTGTGCGACGTACCACCAGCGCCCGCAGCGAAGCGAATCGAACCATTGTTCAGTGAAATGATGGCTGTGTGCCGCACACATTAATCCGCAGGCTGGCCGGTCTTCTCTTCTGGTGACCCCGTGGTTCAACCCGGGCCCCATTGCGAACCATTCGCAATACGATACGCCGTTCAAGTATGGCGGCATAGCTGCGGGAGCTTGCAGCCGCGACTCGGCATCTGGAATCTGATGGCAACAAAAGTGGAGCCCCTACTAAGGAGCTTGCACAACGACCCGCGCTACGCCGCGTTATTGAAGAAGCTCAACCTGCCGAACTGACAGAAGGCCTAGTCCCAAGTGCTCTATTCGCCGCCCCGAACCCAAAGCATGCCTCAAGTTCTTTATTGCTGCCCGGCCCTCCTCGCCATCTTGTCTTACCGATAGCATTCCCGACTACGACCTTCTGAGGCTAGGTGTCGTTCTGCCTGTCTCTCTATGTCCGATATGCGCAGGGTGCCCTTGACTCCGACAAGACTTCTGAAGCGGCGTCTTTGGGACTCGGCAGCTGGGGGTAGCTCATCCCGCGCTGACGAATCACAATCGCAATGACCTGATGACAGGACACGATCCTTTACCATGAAGGCAATCGGCGGTTTAGCACCATCCTTGGCCGAGATACTCATATTTGCATGGTCGAGGGAAAAGACCGCCTCACAATGACCTAAGCGGGATCACAGCGGCCCTCCCAGCCTTAAGCCAGACATACGTGAAGGACGAAAACACTCGAACGATCGGGCGCCGGCCGGGCTCGAATCGAGGCTGCTCAGAGGGCACGATGGGCGAAAGCCAAGGTGGTCCCGATTAGGGGTAATGGGACGCTCGCGACTCTACCGACGCACGCAATCTCTCCGCGGTCATTGATCCCCATAGCAAGACAGGCACCCACCACTCCGCCCTGTTCCAGGAGACAGTCCGAGGCCCCATTTGATTCAAAGAGAACCACACGCGCGGCCTGAATCTGCTGTGCATCGCTAGAACCTCTGCGTACCGAGAATCTCACGAATCCTGGGAGCGGATAGGAACGTCTGCCGCAAAGGTTCAGTCGGAGGCAAAGAATTCGCAATCTTGTCAATCGTTTCGCAGCTCAGCGCTCGATGTTGCTGCGCCAGAACTTTATCACCCAAATACTCATAAAGTTCAGAGGCCGTCGCATGGACTCCCCAAGTGGCGAGCGGGACTTCGTAACCTTCCATAACAGCGAGAGCTTGCGCAATATCATCCTGTGCTCGACGGAGATTCCCCTCCGCCATGGCTACCTGGGCACTCGCGTGCCAAGCAAAAGCCTGATTCGTGTGTTCTGCAGTTGCACAGGCAAGTTCCACACAATACTTGGCATGTGCCTGCGCTTCAGATAAGTTTCCGCTTGCAAGGAAAACCTTGACGAAAGCAATCTCGATTAGAACTCGGAAATACCAGCCATATGCAACCGTCTCGCGCTCCATTTCCTCCTGCGCGGACACAAGGTATTTGTATGCTGCCCCGTGATTACCTGATGCCGCCTCTGCTGAGCCGATCATTGCGAGACTCATCACAAATTCGTGTCCATAAATACGAGACTCGGGACGGAACCGATCATTGGCTAGTCGGACCAGGGGTAAGGCCGATTCGCAGATTGCACGAACGCCATCGAAGTCCTGCGCATGTAGATGGAGCCACGCAAGGTGAATCCGCAGGGCACGGGCGTATACATGGTTTCCGTTCTTATCCCAGAACACAATGCCCAGGCGGACGTTTTCCAACGCATCTCCCCAACGCCCAAGAAAAATGGCGTGCAATGCCATGGGCAAGTAACCCAATGGCTTTGAAATGAGATGAGGATCCTTGGCGGCCTCGTCGGACAGTATCTTCAAGCTCTCGTGAATATCGCGCACGCCTTCTCGATATTCTGATGTATGGAATCGCACTATAGTAAAGTCGATCAGATGCGTCGCGAGTGCGAGTCCATCGCCAGAGGCTCGAATCTCGTCGATCGCGTTGCGGCATCCTTCCGCGTCTTTGCGGTCCCAACCTCCAATAGACAGGCGCCATGTAAAGCAGGTCATGCGCGATCTCGCACGGGCGAGCGGGCTTTCCTGTATGGAGCTAAGCTCTAGCGCCCGGTCCAGCGCGGCAAGGCAGCGTTCTGAGCTGATCCATCCATTGGAGAATGACAAACCTATTAATGCGGCTATTTCAACATCGACTAACCCAAGCTTGGCCGAGCGTACAACGAGGGCTTCTTGAATCTCAACAATGCGCGCATCTTCAAACTTTGGCCAAGTCCTCGATGCGAACCCCCGAAACTGAATGCCGAACACAATATAGGCATCGGCCAGTTTTTTCAGTATCGCGATCTCACTCACATCACGTTCCGCTTTGGGCAACCTGTCGGCAAGGTCCAGAGCGTGCTCAAGAATCTCGGCAGCTTGGCGGGGTTCAAATCGGCGGCTGGCCTCGTCGGCAGCAAGCTGCAGGTATTTGATGGCGCGGGACCAATCGTTACCCAGTTCAAAGTGACTCGCTGGCAATGCTGCAACGTCACCCAACGGTTGAAGGTTCACCTCGAGCCATTCGCCTAACCTTCTATGCAGCGTCGCTCGACGTCCCTCAGCAATTCGGTGATAGCACACTTCACGATAGAGCACATGCACAAATTCGTAACAAGCAGAAACCGTCCCGTCGGAGAATCTTTCAGGGATGGCCGAACGCAGGATGCTATGACGCCTTGCAAGGGTTTCACACACATGCTCTACGGCGTCCGGCCCGAGATTTCCGATTGCGGCTCTGGGTACGACGGCGAAGCGTGATCGCCCGGCACTTTCGAGGCTCGCCAATTCCAACACGAGTTGCTGTTCCGCGCTAAGCCGGTCGATCTGTGCTTCGATCATTTGCCGAAGAGTTTCTGGCACTTCCAGATCGATCTCATCAACTGGCACCATGAGCTTCAAGCTTCCCGTGTCCTTAGATATGAAGCCTCGTTGTTGCATGTGCTCCAGGGCTGTCACGATAAATAAGGGGTTGCCTTCTGTATGGCGGTAGACCAACTCGGCAAGACTCTCAGGCACTTCTGCGCTGCCTAACTCAGCCGAAAGGAACTCGGCTACGTGGCATTTCTGCAGTGCCGGCAACGGCATTTCCCGGCACAGCCGATGCAATGCTAGATCCTGCTTCACCTTCGTTAGGGGGTGTTGAGCAAGATAGAGGTCGACGGGCCGATAAGTTCCGATGATCATCAGTTTCGCCGGAGTCCGGCGACGCGCCAGCACTGAGATTAAATCCACCGTTGAAGGATCGGCCCAGTGTATGTCCTCAAAAATCAGTAGTAGCTGTGTTTTGGCAGTGATTGCCTCTATTGCGTCGCCAATTTCGCGCAGCATGCGCTCGCGAGTCGCACCTTGGATCTCGCGCTGCAGAATTTCCCGCTGTTCCCGCTTGAGCAGTGATGGGAATTGTATCCCCCACGTCGGAGCGTGTGCCACCAACGCTTCGAACAGCGGGCTGCCACCAGGGCCGGTGCACAACTCACGAAGCGCTTGCAGCACAGGGTAATAGGCTTCCGTGCCGCCATACCCTTCGGTGCACTGGCCACCCGCTACGCGCAGCTCGGCCCTGGAGGCCGCCGCCTTCCGCCGGAATTCATCAACCAGTGCAGTCTTGCCGATTCCTGGCTCGCCAGTGACAAAAACAATTTGAGCCTGCCCTTTCAAACTGTTTTCTAAGCAGCCGAGCAATGTATCCAACTCCACCGAGCGTCCGATCAACTTGCTTGATGGCTCTAGCGGTCCTGCTCTATCAAGATGTTCGTGAGCGTCAGGCAGGAAGCGATAGCCACGCCGCGCCAAGGTCTCGATATACCGAGGATTAACGGCAGAATCGCCCAGGGCGCGGCGTAGGGTCTTGATCGTCTCATTGATGCTGCGGTCGAAATCCACGACTGTATCGTTGGCCCACAGCCTTCCCTTGATTTCCTCGCGGGTGACAATCTTGCCCTCACGTTCAAGGAGCATCCGTAGGACCTGAAACACTTGTTCTCTGAGGAGAACCTTATGGTTAGGATCTGGTGTCTCAGTCGATCGGAGTTCGCCAGTGGTGAGGTCGAGCTCAAAAGCTCCGAACAGAACGCGTCCTGAGGGAAGGCTGAGCATTGGAGCACACAGATAAAAAAAACTGTACCATTCAACTCGGAATTGTCGAAGCAAAGCTGGAGACTAGCACCCAGCCGCGCGGTTAACCTCATGAAGAATCAATAGCTTACCGCTTTTACTCTCATTTTATCGCAAAATTAGCGCTGTTCCATTTACACCCCTTCGCGGCTACGGTAAACACAAAGCATGGGCGTGACGGATCAAACGACGTCCAGTTTTTCGGGGCGTGCCATAGGCCAAACGTCCAAGTTGATTGCCGTCATCGATGACGATGAATCGATTTGCGACTCGCTACGGGACTTATTCGAGTCGGCTGGGCTCGTGGCGCGGTGCTTTGGATCCGCGGAAGAATTCCTCGAATCCGGTTTGCACCGTCAAGCCGCGTGCCTGATAACTGACATCGTTATGCCGAAGATGTCAGGTCTGGAATTGCAAACCAGGCTGAAAGATGAGGAATGCGATATTCCGATCATCTTCATTACTGCTTACGGAGACGCCCCGATGAGGATTCAAGCGATGAGAGAGGGCGCGGTCGAGTTCCTTGCGAAACCGTTCGATCATCAATTGATGCTCAAAACGGTCCGTGCAGCACTTGATTTGTGAGCGAACGGCTAAAAAATCGGAACGAATGATAGGAGCATTTCCAATGCCAGAGTATGCAACCGTCACGTACCCTGAGGGAGACCGACCTGATCGAAGATTCGAGCGGATCATCGGCAAGAGCGCTGCCCTGGAATCTGTTCTCGAACAGGTAAAACAGGTGGCTTCCACTGATTCGACCGTCCTCATCGAGGGGGAAACCGGCACGGGAAAAGAACTCGTCGCGCATGCCATTCACAACGCGAGTCAGCGCGTCGGGCGCGCTTTCATAAAACTCAATTGCGCGGCCATTCCGCTGGATCTTCTGGAAAGCGAACTGTTCGGTCACGAGAAGGGTGCCTTTACCGGAGCCATCGCTCAGAAGATCGGGCGCTTCGAAATGGCCGATAAAGGCACGCTGTTTCTCGACGAAGTGGGCGACATCCCCTCGGCCCTGCAGCCGAAATTGCTGCGGGTGTTGCAAGAGCAGGAATTCGAGCGTTTAGGCAGCGGTCGCACCCACAAAGTGGATGTCCGGCTGGTCGCGGCAAGCAATCGGAGTCTCGTCAAGATGGTCGCTCGCGGGCAATTTCGCAGTGACCTGTACTATCGTCTGGATGTCTTCCCAATCTTGCTGCCGGCGCTGCGAGAGCGCCGGGAAGACATTCCTGCTCTTGTTACGCATTTCGTGAAGCTGTTTAGCCGCCGGATGGGGAAGCAAGTCGACAGCATTCCTCCGGAAACTATGGCTGCCTTCCAGTGGTACTCGTGGCCTGGCAACATTCGCGAGTTGCAGAACTTGGTGGAGCGCGCGGTTATCCTTTCGCGGGACGATGTGCTCCAAAACCCACTTCACAAAAACCAAACAGAGGTCACGATCCCCACTGTGCATCGCAGTCGAACTTTTTACACATCGAGAACCTTAGAAGACTCGGATCGCGCTTTGATTTTGGAAACACTTGAGCAGGCCAGATGGGTGGTCGGTGGACCACACGGCGCCGCAGCCAAACTAGGATTGAAGAGAACCACACTGATCGCCATCATGAGAAGGTTGGATATCTCGCGACCGATTCATCAGGGAGGAACAGACGAGCGCGGTATAGCATCCGAGAGCATACGACGGGAAGGTGCTCATTTTTGAAATTTGTGCGCACAGAATTCGTCGCACACAACCGAACATTTTCGAACCCTTCCGAACCCATGCTCGCTCAGGCTGATCGCAGTAAACGGTCAAAAAACATAGCCGGTTGGAATTTTCAGTTTGCTAAGCTCAATGTCGCGACAAGGCAGAGGCCTAGGACAGCGCGACTGAATGAAGACGTCAGCGGACCTTCGTAACAAGAGAAGATGCTTGGGTCGGCACTATTCTTGTCGGCAGTTCTTGCCTGACGAATGCTCCTATTCGCAGATCCCAATCCAAACCCCGCTAGCATTAACTTTTCCCGATACATCATTATTTATTAAGGTGTTAAGAGGTTAGAGCGCGAAATCGCCGAAAGGCTGCGCTCTTCAACGAGTCGCATAGCAGCAAATGAATGACATTCAATGAGATGAAGCTGCAGGCGTCCTTCGCCGAATGCGTTGTTCCACCCACGATAGAGGGTCTTTTTGCTTTCGAGAGAGGTTTAACAATATCCCGTAAGTAATTGGAAACATGCAGGCCAGGGACGGAGTTGAACCGCCGACGCCAGCCTTTTCAGTGCTACGTTATGCAGTGTTTTAAACGACTTAAGTGACTTCAGGTGGCCGCCTAAGTGCTTGAGAAGTCGTGAGAGACATGCGAATCATGGGTTGGAATCGTGGGTTCAAAGAGAGCCCCGACGCCACCTCGAATAAGATGCCATATGTTTTGGGCGCCCCATGACGATCACGACATCTGTAAGAAACCCTCTTGGGAAGAAACCCCTGTGGCAGGTGCTGTTTCGCACCTTCTTCCTTCCCCACAATCCCTCTTAGGTCCGTCCACTTCTAGTCCCTTGCGCACGCGGCGGGCTGCTAGGCCATCAGCTCCGCTCTTCGGAACGGCTGTATCTTGGGCTGCTTCTTTTGCTGCGCCTGCCAGAGATCGTGCTGTATCTGCATCTTTAGCCAGAAGTCTGGCGATGTGCGCAGCGCCGCTGAAAGACGCAAGGACATGGAAGCAGAAATACCCGCCCTTCCGTTCAGAATCCGCGAAAGATGCGCCCGGGTCACACCTAAACGCCTTGAGGCCTCGGCAACGGTGA
>Ga0210408_10005565_pt1 | contig 11049 bp, 11 predicted proteins | sample IncBWH4MmetaG_FD_155471 | JGI IMG/M metagenome (GOLD analysis project Ga0210408, IMG submission 155471) | Forest soil microbial communities from Barre Woods Harvard Forest LTER site, Petersham, Massachusetts, United States - Inc-BW-H-4-M | ecosystem: Environmental > Terrestrial > Soil >... | reverse complement strand
ACCCTCGGCGCGGGCAGCTCGCCCGCGTTGAGCAGGACCTTCTTGCGCAGTCGCAGCATGTCGCCGGCTTCGTTCCACTTGATGCCCGAGTCAAGCTCGCCGATCGAGACGTCGGGGCGCCCGAGGTTGACCTCGAACGCGGTCTTGACGGGGCTGCCGGCGGCGATGCACGAGCCGGTTTCGGGTGGGAACGTGGCATGCGAGTCGACGAGGCTCATGCCGGTGACGCCGCAGAGCTCGTCCTGCTGGGAGTTGTTCTGCGTGACTGCCAGGTGTTCCGCCGGTTCGGATTGCAGCGAGGGAGGCATCGCCGGCGTGGCGGCGAACTTCCACGCGAGCCCGCCGATGTTGCTCGGAACGTGTCCCGGCGCGAGCGCCCAGCTGGCCGGTTCGCTCGCGGTCCCGTCGCCGACGTACGGGAAGTCGGCGAGCGCCTGCGGCGTGACGGCCGCGAGCGCGATGGCGGCGGCGGCGATTGCCACGAGGGTGCAGCGAACGCGCGCTGCGGCCGAGGACCGCGACCGGGCGTGCGCAGCGGCCGCGCCTTCACGCGCCGGCCCAGCCTGTCCCCGACCCCGCCCTGCTTTCCGCACTCTCTCCCGCTCCTTGAGCCTCTCCGTGCCGACCACTACCCGCCAGGAGCAGGAAGGAAACCCGGGGCGCCTACGCTAGGACGACGATGCCCGAGCTTCCGGAGGTCGAGACGATCAGAGGCCAGCTGTCCCCGCTGGTCGAGGGCCGCACGCTGCGGAGGATGGAGATCCTCGACGCGCGCTGGACGCGGCCGCTGGCCCCCGAGGAGCTCGCGAGTGCCCTGGAGGGCCGGCGCGTGGAGCGCCTCGAGCGTCGCGGCAAGTACCTGCTGTGGAGCTTTGAGGGCGACGTCCATCTCGCGCAGCACCTGCGCATGACCGGGGCCGTGCTCGTTGAGCCCGCCGGCGGCCGCTGGCGGTCCGACCCGCCCCACACGCGTGTCCGCCTCGAGCTTGGTCCGCAGCGCGGGCACCGCGCGAGGAGCTCGGACGGAGGCCGGCCGTCCGGGCGCGTGTCCGGTCGCGCGTCGAAGGCCGGGGGTCGCCACGGGAGCCTGCGGCTCGCGATCGTCGACTCGCGTCGCTTTGGTACGGGCGAGCTGCTGCTCGGGTCAGCGGCTGTCGAGGCGTTCTTCGCCGCTCGTCTCGGGCTCGAGCCGCTGGATGAGCGCTTCACCGCCGACGAGCTCCGACGGCTCGCGCGAGGTCGCCGCACCCCGATCAAGTCGTTCCTGCTCGACCAGCGGCTCATCGCCGGCGTCGGCAACATCTACGCCGACGAGGCCCTGTTCCGCGCGCGGATTCATCCGCTACGCCCCGCCGGGCGCCTGTCGCGGGCCCAGTACGCGGCGCTGCGCGAGGGGCTCATCGAGGCGCTGCGGGCAGGCATCGACGCTCGCGGCGCGACGATCGACGACTTTCGCGACGTGGACGGCGTGAGCGGCTCCTTTCAGGACCAGTTCCTCGTCCACCGCCGCGCGGGCGAGCCGTGCCCGGGGTGCGGCGGCGAGATCGTGAAGATGGTCGTCGGTGGCCGCGGAACCTACGTCTGCGAGAGCTGCCAGCCGCGGCCGCGGTCGCGGGCGAGGCGGAGGGCCGGGCGGAGCGGCGCCGGCGGCTCGCGCCGGATGCACTGACGCGGCCGCTCAGGCGGCGAACAGCTTGTCGAGCTGGCCGCTCTCGGCGGCGGCGTGAAGCTCGGCGAAACCGCCGATCAGGCGTCCGTCGATGAGGACCTGGGGGAAGCTCATCATGCCGGTGCGCTGCGAGAGCTCCGCGCGGCCATCGGGGTCTCTCGTGAGGTTGATCTCCTCGTAGTCGACGCCGTGCGTCGCCAGCAGACCCTTGACGCCGGAGCAGAAGGAGCAGGTGTCTGTCGTGTAGATGGTGATTCGGCTCATTACTTCACAAAGTATAGCTGCTGGTGTATGCCGCTTAACTACCCGTTCTGCGGCTCAATCGTCGGCCACATGGATCACCATGGGTGGATGTCCAACAGGGCCGTGAAGACCGAGGCGGTGGTGCTGCGCTCGATGCGCTACGGCGAGGCCGATCGTATCCTGCAGCTGTACACGCCCGGTCGCGGCCGCCTGAGCGCGATCGCGAAGGGCGTGCGGCGTTCGCGCAGCCGCTTCGGAGGTCGCCTTGAGCCCTTCTTCCGCCTGCGGATCGAGCTGCACGAAGGGCGCAGCGAGCTGCTGACGGTTACGGGCGCGCAGACAGTCGACGGCCACGCTCGGCTGCGTGGGGACGGGCGTGCGCTGGATGCGGCGGCGCGGGCGTGCGACGCGGTCGGGCGTCTGTTCGAGACCACGGAGCCGCATCCGGGCGTGTACAACCTGCTGTGCCGGAAGCTGTCACTGCTCGACGAACACGCCGGTGATGGTTTTAGCGGCGGCCGGGCGGCTGCCCTGGCCTTTCGGTTGAAGCTGCTGCTCGCCGCGGGCCTCGCGCCGCAGCTGGGCGCGTGCGCGAGCTGCGGCGAGCGCGAGCACCTGGTGGGCTTCTCGGGCGCGGCGGGCGGTGTCGTGTGCGCTGCGTGCGAGGCGGGCTCGTTCTCCCTGGATCAGCGGGCCCACCTGTTCATGGCGCAGGCGCTCGGCCGCCCGCTGACGGATGCTCCCGAGGCGGTGGACTCCGCGCTAGCTCAGGTGGAGCGGGCGATCGCCGCCACGCTCGAGCATCATGCGCACGTGCGGCTGATGCCCGCAGCCGGCGCTTCGCGCTGAGCGATCCGCAGCCGCAGTATCGTGGGTGCCGTGGACGAGGGACTTCCGATCGCATATCCGGTGCTCGAGAAAGGCGTCGCCGTCCTGAGCTCCGATGGCGAGCAGGTGGGGACGGTGCACCATGTCGTGGCGGCGCCCGAGGAGGACATCTTCCACGGGCTCGTGATCACGACGCCGGCGCACGGCCGCAGGTTCGTGGAGGCGGCCGACATTGCGTCGCTGCACGAACGGGGCGTGGATCTGAAGATCGATTCGGCCGCGGCGCAGAGCCTGCCGACGCCAGGAGGCGGCGCGCCGGTGTACGACGAGGATCCAGGGGCGCAGACAAAGTGGAGCCACCTGGCGCGGAAGTACACCGGCCGTAGCGACTGGCACCGGCAAAGCTGAGCGACCGCCCCCATCCGGTGCGAGAATCGGGCGGGTGAGCATTGCCCATGAACGGGACGCGGTCGCGGCCGGCTTCGCCGACCGCGTGCGAGATCAGGAGGAGAGGCTGCTGTCGCCGCTCGCGGCGCGCTCCTATCCCGCGCGCAGGGCGCGCGCGGAGGAGGACTGTGGCCTGCGCACGCCGTTTCAGCGCGATCGCGACAGGATCGTGCACTGCAAGGCGTTCCGGCGGCTGACGCACAAGACGCAGGTGTTCGTGGCGCCCCGCGGCGATCACTATCGGACGCGGCTCACGCACACGCTCGAGGTCACGACGATCTCGCGCACGGTCGCCAGAGGGCTGCGGCTCAACGAGGACCTGGTCGAGGCGATCGGCCTCGGCCACGACCTCGGGCATCCGCCGTTCGGGCATATCGGCGAGGAGGTGCTCGACAGCTGCCTGCAAGAGCGGTTCGGCGAGGGCTTTCGCCATTACGAGCAGTCGCTGCGCGTCGTCGATGAGCTCGAGCGAGACGGCGCCGGGCTCAACCTCACACAGCAGGTTCGCGACGGAATCCTGACGCATTCGAGCCGGGCGCCGCTGCCCGAGACGCTGGAGGGCCGGATCGTACGGGTGATCGACCGCGTGGCGTACATCAACCACGACATCGACGACGCGATCCGTGCCGGGCTGCTGCGCGAGGACGAGCTGCCGCGAGAGCCGATCCGAACGCTGGGCGCGAGCGGCTCGGCGCGGATCGACGCGCTCGTACACGACATGGTCGAGCATTCCGCTCGAGCCGGCGAGATCGTGCAGGGTCCAGAGGCCGGGCCGGCGATGGCGGAGCTGCGGGACTTCATGTTCGCGCGGGTCTACCTCGGACCGGCGGTGCGGGCCGAGCACGCGAAGATCTCGAGCGTCGTCAGAAGGCTGTTCGAGCATTACGTCGAGCACCCCGAGCAGCTGCCGCCGGCTCTCGCCGGCGAGCGGGAGGACGGCGAGCGGGCGGAAGATGGGGTGGCGCGGCGGGTGACGGACTACCTGGCGGGGATGACAGACCGGTATTGCATCAGGCGCTACACGGAGCTCCAGGTGCCACAGGCATTCGCGCGCTAGCGTCCTCGCCGTGGCCCTCTACACGAGCGATTCAAGGGACCGGGTGCGCGATGCCGTCGACTTCGTCGAGCTGGTCTCCGCTCGCACGGAGCTGCGGCGGGCGGGTCCGGCGCGCTATGAGGGCCTGTGCCCGTTCCACGATGAGCGCAGCGCGTCGTTCGGCATCGATCCCGCGCAGAAGGTCTACTACTGCTTCGGCTGCCAGGCCTCGGGCGACGTGTTCACGTTCGTGCAGGAGACGGAGGGGGTGGACTTCAAAGGCGCGCTGGAGCTGCTCGCCGAACGCTACGGCGTTGAGCTCGAGCGCGAGGAGGAGGACGCGGGCCAGGCAGAGCGGCGCAAGCGCCGCGAGCGGCTGCTCGAGCTCCTCGATCGCACGACGCGATACTACGAGCGCTACCTGTGGGAGTCCAAGGAGGCGCGGCGCGCGCGGGAGTACCTGGCGGAGAGGAGCCTGGAGGAGGGGGTGCTGAGGGAGTTTCGCGTCGGGTACGCGCCGAGCGCCTGGGATCGCGTGCAGTTGGCCTCGCGCCGGGGCGGCTACTCCAACCACGACATCTACGACGTGGGGCTGGCGCAGCGCTCGAGGCAGAACGGGATGCTGTATGACCGCTTCCGTTCGCGGATCATGTTCCCGCTGGCCGATATGCGCGGGCGGGTGCTCGGGTTTGGTGCGCGAGCGATGGGTGAGGAACAGCGGCCGAAGTACCTGAACACGGCCGACAACGACATCTACCACAAGGGTCTGCACCTGTACGGGGCGAATCTCGCCCGCGCCCAGGCCGCGCGTGCGGGAGAGGTAATCGTGTGCGAGGGCTACACGGACACGATCGCGCTGCATCAGGCGGGAATGGGCAATGCCGTCGGGCTGATGGGCACGGCGCTGACGGGCGAGCAGGTGGGCGAGCTGGCGCGGATGGCGCAGACGGTGCTGCTGGCGCTGGATGCGGACAGCGCGGGCCAGGAGGCGATGCTGCGCGCGTCGACGCTGGCGGAAAGGCGAAAGCTTGAACTGCGGGTGGTGCCGCTGCCCGAGGGCACGGATCCGGCGGAGCTGCTGCAGCGCGGGGGGCGGGAGGCGATGGAGGCCGCGGTCGCGCAGTCGGTTCCGTTCGTCCGCTTCCGGGTGGAAAGGACGCTCGACGGGGGCGATCACTCGACCCCGGAGGGACGCGACCGGATTGTCGGAGAGCTGCGCCCGGTGTTCGCGACGCTGGCACCGAGCGCGATGCGGATGGAGCTGATGCGGATCGTCTCCGGCCGGCTCGAGCTGAGCGAGAGTGTGGCCGAGCAGATGCTGTCACGCGGGGGCCCACGCGAGCGGGGGCAGGGCGCGGGTCTCGCGAGCAATGGCGCCGGCGGCCGAGTCGCCGGCCTTCCGCGTCGTGAGGAGGCCGAGCGGGCGTTCCTGGCGCTGTGCATCGCCTCGCCGCAGGAGGGAGCCCAGGCCCTGGCGAGCGTGGACGTGGACGAGCACTTCGACAGCGAGCTATTGCGCCGGGCGGCGCGGCGGCTGCGAGACGGGAGCCTGGCCGAGCCGCTGGCCGACGCGACGGGAGACGGCGGGCGGCTTGACGAGGACCCGGAGCTTCAGCGACTGCTCGCCGAGCTGGTCGTGGAAGCGGGTCGCGGCGAGGCGCATCCGGCGATGCTCGAGGTGCAGCGGCTGCAGCTGGAGCTCGCGCGCGTGGACCGGCAGATCCAGCGCGCGCGGGGGCAGGGAGGCGGTGACGTCGTCCAGCTGGCGGAGAGTCGGGCGGAGCTCAAGCGCGAGTTCGATACCGCATACGGACGGGCGCTCGAGGAGACGGGGGAGAGGGAGGGGTGACACTGGCGGCCTCCGAGGCCGTTGCACCCAATTGACGCGGCTTCGGCCGGTCTCGCGTGGGGCGCAGGCGGGCAGTGATCCGACACCAAGTTGGCGCGCAAACGTACGCGTTTTCACGCGTTTCGTCCTAAGCGCCGAAGACAATACGGTGCATGGATCGTGCCTCTTTGGAACAGCTTCTGGGACGCGGCCTCTCGCTCGCTGAGATCGGGCGGCGGTTTGACCTGCACGAAGCGACGGTCAGCTATTGGGTCAAGAAACACGGACTGGAGGCGGCGAACCGCGCGAAGCACGCGGCACGCGGCGGGATCCCACGGGAGGAACTGGCTGCCCTTGTTGACGCCGACCTGTCGATCGCGCAGATTGCCGAGAAGCTGGGACGCAGCAGGGCGACGGTTCGCCACTGGCTGAAGACGCACGACCTGAAGACCTACGCGCAGCAGGGCCGACTTTCGGAGCGCTCGACACGCGGGTCGAAGGCCGCGGGGAAGGCCACAGTCGCTCGGCGCTGCAGTCGGCATGGGATGACCGACTTCTGGCTCGAGGGTCGCGGCTACTACCGCTGCAAGCGCTGTCGGATGGAACGCGTGAGTCGACGCCGGAGGAAGATCAAGGCGATTCTCGCGGCGGAGGCTGGAGGGCGCTGCGCTCTCTGTCGGTACGATCGATGCGCGGCGGCGCTTCACTTCCACCACGTCGACCCGAGCACCAAGCGTTTTCACCTCAGCATGCAAGGCGTGACTCGCTCACTCGCGGCCGCACGTGTCGAGATGGAGAAGTGCGTGTTGCTGTGTGCCAATTGCCACGCCGAGGTCGAGTCTGGAATCGCGAGCCTCGCTGGCGGTGCGCTGAGCGGCGACGTCGCCTAAGATCTTGGACGCGGTCCCCGGCAGCTCGACTGGCCGAGCGCTCGACTGTTAATCGAGAGGTTGTGGGTTCGATCCCCACCCGGGGAGTTGGTTGGAGGCGACAGCGGCCGAAGCCATGCGCCGCTCGAGATCACAGCCGACGGGTGGCGGCCAAGGCCGCGGCGCGACACCGAGCGAACTCTCGCGCGCCGGAGCCACACGGCTGCGAGCGCGTGCCGGTGGCTATGGTCGCGAAGGGGGCGAGTCCCGTGAACTTCTCCCCGCCGCGAGTCGTTCGATGAAACGCGCCGCAGCAGCGCCTGCGTCGTGCGCTGCGGCCCATTGGGCGAACTCCAGTGCCCGGGTGCGGATCGACGGCTCCGCCAGGCTGCGTTCGACCGCCAATCGAAGTGTCCGCGGCGTGGTGAACCGCCGCGGCAGACGCACGCCTGCCCCGGCCCAGTCCAGCCGAGCTGCGTTCTCGTTCATGTCACCCACGGCCGGGCAGGCGACGACGGCGCAGCCGGACGCCAGCGCTCGAACGAGCGTCCCATGGCCAGCGTGGCAGACGACGACGTGGCAGCGAGGCATCGTGCGCGAGTAGGAGACCCACTCGACGACGCGCGCGTTCGACGGCACGGGTAGCGGTCGGCGTGGCAGTCGGCGGTTCCATGTCGCGAGCACCCGCACCGGGGCATCGGCCAGTCCCCGCAGAGCCGCCCTCAAGAGCCGGTGCTCGGAGTCCTGGGCGGTCGAGGGAGCGACGAGCACCAGCGGATCCTCGCCGCGAGGCAGCTCGACGTCCCGCGCCGGCGGCTCCCACATGAGCGGCCCGACGACGTGCACGTGCTCCGGCCACGCTCTCGGGTACTCGAGCTGAGGGAAGCTGGCAACGAGAGCGAGCTCGCGGCTGATGCCTCCGTGGACGTACGCATGCGGCGGGAGGCCCAGCCGTGCGCGGGTGTCGTTGAGCTCGCGCCGGCCGCGCTCAAGTCCGCGCAGCACCGGGCGTTGTGCGTGGCGCCACATCCAGCGGCCGGCGGCGGTCCGGGGCAGGCGCGCGCCGAGCGAGTAGATCGGGAAGTCGGGCTCGCCGTGCGGATGGACGTGCGGTATCAGCGTCGCGCACGCCACGCCCTCGAGCTCGGCTGCGAGAGCGGGCGCGAGCGTGAGGATGTCGGCGACGACGACGTCTGGACGCAGTTCGCGAAGGAGCGGCAGTGTGTCCGTCGTCGCGTGGACGACCGCGTCATAGAAGTCGAGCGGCTCGGGCCCGGAGGGAAAGACCTGATACTCGGGGGCCGGGGCGAACGTGAGACCCTCGGCCTCGACCTCCACCTGCCAGCGTCTCCACGTCTGAAGCGTCACGTCGTGGCCGCGCGCCGCAAGCGCGCGGCCGAGGGCGATCATCGGAAACGCGTGGCCGGGGTCGCCGAAGGCGCCCAAGAGCACCCGTATGGGCTGAGCTGACGCGTCTGCCACGCTTCGCCGATCAGGCGGCGAGCGCGGCGAGGAGCCGCAGTTGCTCCAGACGCTCCGCGGCGGTGAAGGCGGTCGGCGTCACGCCGAGGGTTCCGACGCCGGCGTCGCGATAGACGGCCAGGCGCTCGCGTACGACATCCCGCGGCCCGCACAACGAGACCGCGTCGATGAGGCTGTCGGGGACCGCGGCCATCGCCTCCTCGCGCTTGCCTTCGAGGTAGAGGTCCTGGATCTCCTTCGCCTCCGCCTCGTAGCCGTAGCGCTGTACGACCTGGTTGTAGAAGTTCTGCTCCCGCGAGCCCATGCCGCCGACGTAGAGGGCGATGAAGGGCCGCATCGCGTTGCGGGCCGCCTCGAGGTCGTCGGTGATGAAGACGTTGACGGTCGGCGCGATGTCGAAGTCCTCAAGCGATTTTCCCGAGCGGTCGGCCCCCTGCTGCAGCAGGGGCCGGAGCTCGGAAACGTGCTCGGGCGAGAACAGGGTCGGTATCCATCCGTCGGCGATCTCGCCGGCAAGCGCCGTGTTCTTTGGGCCGATCGCGGCGATGTAGATCGGGATGCGCTCCTGGACCGGCGAGATCGTGAGCTTCAGCGCCTTGCCTGGGCCGTTCGGCAAAGGCAGCTCGAGCGTCTCGCCGTGGAACTCGACACGCTCGCGGGCGAGGGCCATGCGCACGACGGCGACGTACTCGCGTGTGCGCTGTAGCTGTTTGGCGAAGCGTTGCCCATGCCATCCCTCAGCGACCTGCGGACCCGACGAGCCGATCCCGAGGATCATTCGCCCGCCCGAGAGCTGGTCGATCGTGGCCGCTGTCATCGCGGTCATCGCGGGCGAGCGGGCGGGCATCTGGAAGATGCCCGAGCCAAGGCGAATCGTCGATGTCTGACCGGCGAGCCATCCAAGCACCGTGGCCGTGTCGGAGCCGTAGGCCTCAGCCGCCCACACCGAGTCATAGCCCAGCCGCTCGGCCTCCTGCACGATGTTGAGCTGGTCCTCGGAGCTGAGGCCGAGGCCCCAGTAGCCGATGTGCACGCCGAGCTTCATGTGCAAGTTTCCTTTCAGCAGGGGGAATTCGTTGCTGGGTGGAGACGAGCGCCCTACGCTTGGCGCGCATCTGACCGGCGACGCAGCTCTCTCGCCGGCGAGCACAGCCTATGCGAAAGCAACGCCGCCACGACAGCCCCGTCGAGTCCCTTCGCCTCGCGATCGATTGCATGCCCACCGCCACGCGTGAAGCGATGCTCCAGGCCGTGCATGCCGGTGAGCGCTTCATCGCCGGGGCCTACGTCGACCGTCAGGGCGGCGTGTGCCCGATGCTCGCCGCCCACCGGCGCGGCGGACGCACGGACTTCATCTCGTTCGCTCGCTCGTGGGATCGCTTCACACGAGTTGGTCGCCAGGCACGGGAGGCGACGCCTCGAGAGGTGCGTATCCTCGCGGCACATCTCGAGGACAGCCTGACGAGCATGAACGGCCTCGAGCTCGATCTCGCGATCTCAGAGCATCGTTCGCTGCGCGGCCGCCGGCTGCGGGGTCGCCGCCAGCTCCCCGACGAGGCAGACCCGTCGGGCGAGATCCGCGCGCGACGCATGGGCGGCAAGCGCGGGCGTCGAGGAATGGGAGACAACTTCCCGCGTGGTGCCGAGCGACGGGTCCCGGTGCCGGTGGCGTTACCCGACTGAGCAGGCCCGACCCTCTGCCGTCCGAGCTAGAGGGCCTCGCCCGGACGCACGAACATCATCTCTGGGATCACGCAGGCCGGGGACACCTTCAGCATGTAGCGCACCGCCTCGGCGACATCCTCGGGGCGGATCATCTCCTCTGCCGGGACGTGCCCCTTGATGAAGTCGGTCATCGGCGTGTCAACGAAGGCCGGGCACAGCGCCGTCGACTTGATGCCTTCGGCGCCAAGCTCCTTGTTCATCGATTCCGTCCAGCCAACGACGCCGTGCTTGGTGGCCGAATAGACCGAGAGCCATGGCTCGCCATGCTTGCCGGAGATCGAGGCAGTGTTGACGACGAGCGCGCTCCGGTGCTCGGCGGCGGCCTCCTTCAGCATCGAGATGCATTCGCGGTAGAAGAGAACGATCGAGCGGAGGTTGATGTTCAGCTGCATGTCCAGGCGCTTGGTCTCGATCTCAGCGACGGGCGCGCCGACACCCACGCCGGCGTTGTTGGCGAGCACGTCGAGTCGGCCGTAGCGGTCGCGATGTGCGGCAACGACCTTCTGCACCTCCGACTCCTCGGCGAGGTTCGCCGGCACGGCCTGGAGATCGAAGCCCTCGTCTGCCAGCCCCTGGGCGGCTGTCGCGAGCTTCTCGGGCCGTCGCGCGGCCATCGTAACCCCGTACCCCTCCTCGAGGAGCACCCTGGCGATGGCGAGGCCAATGCCGCTCGACGCTCCCGTGACGATCGCTGCGCGCGCTGCTGGCATGTGCCGTTCCTCCCGTTCGGTGACCTGTAGGGCCGCCGGTTGACGCGAAGGCGGCGGGCAGGAGCATTCCATATCACGCTGGTAGCGTCTGCCGCGCCGCGCTCGACCCTAGGTTCAGCGCGGGTAGGGCCCGTAGCTCAGTTGGTTAGAGCTGCCGACTCATAATCGGTAGGTCCCTGGTTCGAGTCCAGGCGGGCCCATTTCCCCGAGGT
>Ga0210408_10005563_pt1 | contig 11051 bp, 12 predicted proteins | sample IncBWH4MmetaG_FD_155471 | JGI IMG/M metagenome (GOLD analysis project Ga0210408, IMG submission 155471) | Forest soil microbial communities from Barre Woods Harvard Forest LTER site, Petersham, Massachusetts, United States - Inc-BW-H-4-M | ecosystem: Environmental > Terrestrial > Soil >... | reverse complement strand
ACACATCCCGCACGCTCGGCGGCAGCAAATAGGCCTGGTCCGGGTTGTAATCCAAAAATTTCGCCATCGCGTCTCCTCTCTCGTGCAGTATAAGAGACGCGTCAACTGGAGTTCTCACACAGACTCTTCAGCCCCGAGCTACATTCCGGGACTTGGCAGCCGATCCAGTTATTTCAAGCGAGCGCGGCCAAGAAGCAGAAAATCATCGCTGCCGTGCCTATCAACAGGGCTACGATGCTGCCCTCCAGCGTCACAAAATAAAAAATTCGATTGGGCATAAAGCTCGAACCCACGAGGAAGCCGAGATCGCCCCAGCTCAACCCACCAAGGCCCTGTTCTGACCGAATCTCCTGCGCTAGCTCTGTAAATGTCAGTGCAAATACCCACATGCCCAAAATGGCAAAAATCGCAATGGAAGGACCCAAACGCTCAGGTTTCCTAAGTCGGCGCAGGATCATATAGAAGAGAACTAACAGAGCTGGACACGCAAAAGTGACCGCTCCTCGTTGCTCGGTACGGTCCAAAGCGGGGATCACCAAGTCGGGAATCCAGAAAGCAATGCCTCCGCCAAAAAAGCTCAGGAGGAACCATTTCCATGACGACATCGCGAGGCGTGACGGCATGCGCTTAATTATTTCTGCGATTCGCGCCAATGTCTCTGGTACTCGCTTTACGCGCACAGCACACGAAGGATAAGTCCCGAGAAACGGTGTTCTCGTCTAGTGGGATTTCCGGTCGCGCCAGTGTACGAGAACTTATCGAGACTTGGGAACCAACCGGCGTCAGCTATGGTTCATATACGACACCGGCAAATAAGGTAGCGCTGGATGTGTAGTCCCTCAGCAGGACTGCGAATGGACGATCAAATATCAACTGACGACGCCGCGGCTCTCGTGGCGACAGAGCAGCGCCCAAGAAAACAGCAGCAGTTGCTGCTGCCGCAACTGTTCCTTCTTCATCTACTTCAAGCAGCGTTTTGTGCAGCACGTCGCTCACGTAAAACGGCGAGCCTATACCTGAAAAGTCCGCTCCAGGATATTCAAATGCAATGCCTATTCCCATGCTCGTCAGCGACTCTCTGAGCCCGCTGTTGAACTCGATCCTGAAACGAGGCATCAAGAGATCGAGCTCAACATCATGCTCGACGATCAATGTTGAAAAGTCCTCTGTTAAGGCTTCTTCAGGGCTAATGCCCTTTTGAGGAAGTATCACGAAAATGACGATATTCGAGTTCCGGTAGTGGAGTGCGGCAGCCTCGCTCTTTTTTCCGCTTCGATAAGCGCCAGACAAACCCGTCTTCTGCATCATGGGCACGAGTTTCTCGCGCCCCGCGGCCAGGTAAAACGTTCTCGGTTGGGTCGCTTCCTTCGGGAACGGATCAAGAAATTTGCCTTTGAAGTAGACAGCGTTGGTGAGGATTGCGGGTAAGCCCACGATCCCAGCCGGTGTCACGATTTGCGAAATCTTTCCCCTCGTTTTCTCAGTCACCCATTCATTGATAACTGCCGCGGAGGAGGGCTGGTTGAGATCGAGGGTGCGTACCGTCGCATCGTAGATTTCTTGACACACGTGCATAAATTCGGGCGCTACGGTGAAGTCTGCGTTGGCCCACAAAGCATTCGCAATATCCAGCTCACCGCCTTGTTGCAGCCTTAATCGTTTCATGAGCAAAACAGTGGAATCGTTGATGGCCTGTTCGCTGGTCTCGGTGGCCAGTGCGAGCGCCTTCCGCAAGGCGAGCTTTGTCTCTCCGCCAGCGCCCTTTTCCATCATGGCAAGTGAAAGAAAAATGCTCATAGGGGAAATAAAGACATTTTCTCTGGGTCTACGGGAACATTCCCGCTGCAGCAGTACGAACCCAAACTTGTCAAGCGAATCCGTGAGGCTGATTCCCACGGACTCTGAGGAGTCAACCGCCGCCGTTTTTGAAGGTTTGGTCGGTGGCACTTCCGTTTTTGTCGCCGTTTCTTCGCTGTGCCGGAACCTCTGCCAGAAGGGCATATCTCACCTCAGATCTGGCGGAGAACATACCACAGCGCTCTATCACACGATTCGTTGTATTGGCGGGCTTGAGTCCTGATAAACGGTCTTATCCGAGACTGGCCCACGCAGTTTCCCGAGCACCCGTTTGTTTTTTTCTTTTTTTCCCGCGCACCCGTCCGCGCCCTTTGCGTGGCTCGCGCGCGCGGCCGCCGCCCATCGGGAGGGTCCGGGCCAGGGGGTGGTCCCTTTTTCGCGGCCGTATCTGCATACCCCCGAAGGCCTTGATACCCGATTGCGCCGCCACTAGACTCACCGCGCACAGGTTCAGCACTTGCCGTCGCCGTACACCACCCCACTCGCCGAATGACTTTCCCCGATAACCTGATAAACTCAGCGAGAAAAGAAGCCTAATCCGTAGGAGCCTTATGCGATCTCGAATTTCCGCCCTTGGCTTGTCGAGCTTGACTCTTACCGGCGCAATCTTCCTCGCCATCGTATTCGTCCGCCCGATTTCCAAAGCATCCGGCGCAGCGCCGCAAAATAATTCTGCCGCAAAGCAGTCCGCCCAAGCTGAGACAAAGACCGACACAAAGTCCGACGCAAAACCGGCAGGGAAGTCCTCACCCGCTCAAGCGCCCCCCGCCTCCGGCTCCATCGAAAAACGTGTCGAGGATTTTCTGCGCAAATGGTACGCCTGGGGCCCCGACTTCCAGCTCAAGATCGGCCCCGTGAAGCCTTCGCCCGCCGGAGATCTCTACGAAGTCCCCGTCGTGGTCACCGCGCAGGGCGGCTCTGACGACGCCATCGTCTACGTCACCAAGGACGGCCACTTCATGCTGCGCGGCGATCTGCAGGACCTCAGCGGCGATCCGCTGCGCGAGACCATGCGCAAGCTGAATCTACAGGGCGCCGCATCCAAAGGTCCCACCGACGCAAAAATTGTCATCGTGGAATTTGGCGATCTCGAATGCCCCAGCTGCCGCCAACTCGATTACGTGTTGCGCGCCGTGCTTCCCAAATATCCTCAGGTTCGTCTCGTCTTCAAGGATTTCCCCCTCGAAACGATTCACCCTTGGGCCATGAGCGCATCCATCACCGGCCGCTGCGTTTTGCAGCAGAGCTCAGACGCATTCTGGAAGTATCACGACTCGGTTTACGATAATCAGGATTTGATCTCGCCGGAAAATGCCTATAACAAGCTGCTTGAGTTCGCCGTTCAGGCCGGCGCTAGCGAAGACAAACTGAAGCCCTGCATCGCGGATCCCAAGACTCAGGATTTGGTGCGGCAAAGCATGGCGGAAGGCAAAGTCATGGACGTCACCAGCACGCCCACCAGCTTCGTCGACGGCCGCAGAATGATCGGCCCGAACCAGGAAGTCCTTGAGCAGTACATCCAGTACGACTCCGCCCACCCTGCGCAGTAACCTCGTTCAGCAGGCCTAATCCTCGTCCTCGGTCCTTCCCTAAACCTCTACAGTAACATAATACATCTTATCGGCTCCGCACTTCTTAGTGAAGGGGAAATGGAAGGCTGGCTCTGCAGCGGTTTTTTCAGCGACGGACTGGCGGGGCGAGGCCTGTGGCGAGTTCAACGGGTTTGCCGTGAGTCGTGTGGCGATAGGCTTCCGCCCAAGCCTCTTTGCGTGCTGCGAGCGCGGCCGGATCGGTCAAACCTTTTGCCGCAACCAGGCGTTCGAGAGCGGCAAGCCAATGATCGTAGTACCGCGAGCCGTCATCGGGCTCACCGCGATCTGCAGCGGCTTTGAGTTCCGCGGCCAGCGTGGCGGCCCATTCTTTCCAGGTGAAGTGGCCCTGCTCGGAAAGCCTGACTGCGAGCGCAAAGGCTTGTGCCTGCCAGGGTTCGGCAAACACGGGCCCGCCTTCGTCGCGAGGCAGGCGCGGCAACCCGAAGAGTTCCTGCGTGCCGAGTTTGGGATCAGGCTGGTTCAAGGTGATCGTCCCACAAATTGACGTAGACGGCGTCGCGCGGCGCGGCTTGCTCGCCCCACAGTTCGCGAGCGGCGAAACGCACCGAGTAGAGGTGTTGCGGCTTCTCTCCTTGAAAATGCGCGTTGCTGTCGGCGAGAAGAAAGACACCATGATCGCGCTCGATTGTGCCGAGCTTGCCGCGTGCGTACCGCGGCAAGCGCGTGTGCGTCGTGGGATTGATGTTGCGTCCGCGAACGCGCTGGCCCACCTGGAACCGCGCCGCCACCGCGACGTTGCGCTTTACAGGATTGCCCCGCGCGATCAGCGCGGGCACTCCTTCCGCCTTCACCGGTGGAGTTGCTTTGGCAGAACCAGCTGCGGCCTTGCCGCTTTCCAACTCCGCGCGCGTCACCAGTCCCCTGCCCGTCGCCAGATCGACTAGCGCCGCTAACCATTTCTCGTAATAGCTCATGCGCAGATAATCGGCCGGCGGGATGCGTTCGATGGCATGCCGCATCGCGTCCAGATTCCATTTGCCCCAGGCCGAGCCCAACCACATCATGCCCCAGACGCGGCCTTCCCAGCGTTGATGGAAGACCGGCTCATTCTTTTCGCGCTGCACCGGGCCCATGTCCTGCATGCCGCCCATGTCGTGCACGCCGTTCATGCGCGGCCCCCTGGCTTCGGAGCCGGCACTTTGGCGACGCCGATCATGGCGTCCCGCGTCACGAGCGCGGCCAGTTCTTCTTCCTTCAGTTTTTCCGAGCCGGCTGGGCGTTCGGGAAGCACCAGATAACGCAGCTCCGCTGTGCTGTCGTGAATGCGGATCTCCACTTCTTCAGGCAGCTGCAATCCAAATTCGCGCAGCACGCCGCGCGGATCGATGACGGCGCGCGATCGATATGCCGCGGACTTATACCAGATCGGCGGCAGCCCTAAAACCGCCCACGGATAACACGAACACAAAGTGCAGACGACGAGGTTGTGTACGCTGGGCGTATTTTCCACCACCTGGAGGTAGTCGCCGCCGCGGCCTCCGAAACCGAGTTCCGCAATCGCCGCTGTGCCGTCCGCGAGCAGGCGCTTCTTGAACCCGGAATCGACCCAGGCTCGCGCAACCACTTGCGCGCCGTTGCGCGGACCAATTTTGTGTTCGTAAGTATCGACCAGCGCATCGAGCGCGGCGGGATCGACCAGCCCTTTTTCTACCAGCAGCGATTCGAGCGACTTCACCCGCAGCGCCGGATCGGAAGGCACCAGGGAATGCTCGTGATCGTGCTCCTGATTGGGTGCCTGCGCATGAGCAAGATCATGCATGGCTGCTGCTGCCGCTCCGGACTTGGCTATGAAATCGCGTCGAGACGTTTTCATCGCGCATCCCTTTCAACAATATGCCGATGATAGTAGACCCGAACGGCAGTGGAAAGTGCGAATATTGCTTCGCCGCAGGCGCCTATGCGTGTGGGATTGTCGAGCCCGAAAAGCGCTTCTTCGCAGCGAACGTCTACCTACAGGATGAGCTTCGCGGCGTTCATAAAGTCCACGCGGCTTTTCGGGCCTAAGAAAGTCCAAGGCACTTCCCCGGCCAGTGCCGCGGGTGATAGAATCCCGCCCGGCCCTCCCCTGGAAGCATGCGCGCTCAGTTAGCGATCACTTACGTCGTGCAAAAAGGCAAAGAAGCGGGCGTTATGCTCGTGCCGCATCGCTATCGCAATGGCACATACCTCGCCAGTAAATGCAAACAAGGTCCGCATTTTCGCGTCGAATCAACCGAGGAGTTGATCACGCATATGGTCAACGGCCATTACATCCGCATGAGCAATCCGGAGACGCGCCACCACCGCACGCCCCGCCTGATCCATCCCGCATCGATCCGCGTCGAGTGGGTTTCCTAGAGCCGAGTCTTCAGAATACCCGCGTGTAGCAATCGACGTCAGCTCAGCCGTTCGAGGCACCTTCGAAACGTGCCGGTGTTCGTCTTCCGCGACTGAGTTTATGAGTTAGACCTGTTGGTTCCCACTATTAGGTGTGCCTATTCTCGCCTCGGCTACATCTCGGAAGGCAACAAGAAGAGCCTCCCCGGAGTCCTTTTGGGCCGCGGCAAGATACAGGACCTGATAAGCAGGATCGGTGCGTAGATCAGCCAAAAGGTCGGCCTTATAATCGCGGTTTGTGCGCATGTCCATTCGCGTTTGCAGCGGAGATCGGCCCGGCAGTGCAAAGGAATGCTACCACGTGCCTCGCTTATAGGCACAAGTCCCTATCCAATCGCAAGAGCCAGTTCACTTCCCTCCCCTTTCGGTTGGACAATCACTGCGGTTGCGGCGCCGCTCCGATGACGTGCTGCCTCTGGAGAGGACTGTAGACAGATCTATGGCCAACAGGAATTCTTCAAGAATGGATCTGCCGATGGCATCCCCAACAAAGAGTAATGAGATTTTGCTCAACGTCATCTCCCAGGCGACTTCGCGGCACAATGTGGTGAACTTCCAAGCTCGTCCGAGAACCGCACATTTGGCAGCGCCATACGTCACGTTCTAAGACTGATCGATGCAACGAGGAGTACTCCGATGGACGAAGGCGGAGGCGCGGGTGTCTAGAACCGTTCATGACTTGATGTCTCCGCTCTCCAGGTTAGCTCCCGCCAAGAAATCCGCGCAGATCATCTCCAGACAATAGCCTCTGGATTTATCACAGCCCAGCATCAACGCCGCTGTCTCTAAAGCCTGCTCGATCACCGGCAATTGGCTTTTATAAACCTTGAAATAAATAATTTCCCACGGCTCCGTTCCCTGCCCCGTCAGATACTTTTCTACCTCTCGCTTGAATTCTTCCTTGGGAAGTTCGGCGGCTTTGTGCAACCAGGTTGCACAATCAAACTGTTCTCGATCTTTCCGCGCGACCTTCACGAGTTCCGTGGCCTTGCTCCATCCCACCAGTTTCAGATCAGGTTTTGGCACCTTCGGTAAATGCTCGTGAATGGCCATCAGGTAATAAGCCTTGCGCCTGGATTCAGGGAACTTCCTCTCTAGGTATTCATCAAATGACCTCAGGTTATCGAGCCGCCAGTATTGGCCAGCCCGAACTTCACAGAGATACCGGCCGAGTTCGACGAATTGGGTATCTCGCTCCCGGTCTGAGCGTTTCTCCCAGTCCAGGATCTCATCGATCTTAGACAGCACGAGTGAGGCTCGTCTGGAATTGAGCGTCGGCGGCACGAGAGGCCTTCCGTTAATCCACAAGCTCGTTAAGCCAATCAAGGTCACTAGCTCCGGGGCGACGAACGAGCTTCGATTCAACCAACTGCTGGTTACCGAGACACAACCCCAGCTGTGGGCAGCTGATGCATCCGTTCTGCGGGAACCGGATACCGCTGTGCGGCAGGAACTCGCCGGCTTCGATATGACTGGCTGTCGTCTCGACCATGCGGCCGAACTCTTCTCTCTGTATGTCGGTGATAGTGGTCTTGAGATACTGAATCTCAGAGAAACGCTTTCTGACGAAGGCGACAAGGGCGACGTCGGAAATCCCGCTGATCCAGGAATAGCAGATCAGCTGAGGATCAAGAGCCAGTAAGCCGTTAGGTTCTTCTGGATAGCGAGATGTCGTGGTCCATTCCAATAAGCAGTTGTTACCATCGAGCTTGCCAATAGCATCGAGGTAGGCAACGAAATCGTTTGCATTTGGAAGGTTGCCCGCTGGCCCCGACATAACCAGCGGAGGTAAGACTTGTGATGAACTTCTGTCCTGCATTTGGGGCTGAGCACTGCCTTGAAAGAATATTTACCGGTTGTCCGACGGGTCATTATTCCTGAAATCGGTTTTGAGCCACTGGTCAACTGCTTCGACACTCGCCATTCCGTTGGCTCTCAGCAAGTCCACAATGTCGGCCGCGCAAATGACAATGATTGGATGCTCGTCCTCCTTGATCTCCTTGTATGCCTGCGTGTCCACGTAACTTGTGGTAACAAGGACACCGAACTGTCGGTGTCTTAACCGCGAAATGAGGCGCGAGAGTTCTCGGACGCCAACAGAGTTGGACATCGCGTAACATTTTGCCTCTAGGGCAAAGTCGACCAGAATGGAAGCAGCCGCGACGCCTATGCGGAATTTACCGATCGCGTCGCGGCCACCATCGCGAGATGGGCGTGTTAAGTCCAACGAGGCGGTGTCGGGTAACATCAGACGGACGATAGCCGCTGCACATTTCTCGAAGGAGTGGGGGTCAGCGGAAAAAAATCTCGAATTCGGCCGATGATGGCTCTTCCTGTGGCACTGCCTGGCAGCTGTTCAGCCCTAGTTCGATGCTCAACTGATGGCGTTGTGACGAGTGGCGAGAACTGTCCGGTTCGGATCCAGTCGCACCAAGCTTTAGGTGCATTGAGCGAATGAGGATTGCAAGCCAGAATGTCGCGTATCCACAAACGGGAAACTAAGGGGACGTCGAGGATTGTGAACTGAGCTCGATAATTTTGGAATCTCCTTCCTTTGGATGTTTTCCAGACAGCGACCAGATCCTCGGCTGGTCTTAGGTCGATGCTGCCCGGTACGGCGAGTCCGAGAAACAGAACATCGCGACCCTCACCTGTGTTAGCAAACACAAATGTGGGAGGTACCCTGGAACGTCCCTCGGTACCAACATGGGAAAGCTCGAAGATTCTCCGAAGCACATCGTTCCCATTTCTTGGTGTGTCGTGAAGTGCGCGGCCTGGGTGCTTGTTGTCTCCGAAGTAGGTGAAAATACCGGTTTGCCGGTCCAGGTTGTCGGGCCAATCGGGATCGCTTAAGGTCGATGTGAGCACGAGCATTTCGAGCGCGTCCAGATTTCCGCGGTAGCGAAAACCTCCCTGGTTGCTTACCTCAAGCAAGTGACTGAGGGGGTCATCGCCAGCGTGTCCCTTGCGACCTCCTCGATAAACTGCATCAATCAACAAATCAGTATCAGACAGCTCAGAGAATTCAAACGTTTGCGTGCAAGTCACGGGCTGTGTCTCCGAGTCCGCGAGTATTTACCAGATGGGTTCGTACAACAAGTGCGCCGCCTCTTCTTGCTCAGAGCTTGGTAACTGGCCCGCGAAGAACTCCCCTCGATCTTTTTGGCGCTGAATCCTCTCCGTTGCGACCAGATGGACATTCTTGTCGAAGAACTGCGCGACCATGAGGCGCCCAATATCCTAATGTTCTGGCGTGTATTCCTGTCGGCTCAGGCACTTTGCAAGGACATGGCACCGCGCCTCAATTTCATATGTTTTTAGGTAGAGACGACGCTCGCTGATATTTCTGCTCGCAGCGAAGAAGTCCGCTTCCCGGGATGTACCAAAGGAAATGTTTTGATACGGCGAAAAATGAGGAGGGCCGGACGTGATTATTCAGATGTTAGGAGCCATGGTTCGCGGGGGTTTTGGTAGACCTATAAATGTGCTAAAGGCGGCTGCCTAAAAACATCCTCAAGGCAGTGGAGGTAAGTTCTTGATTAGATTCGGCCGAAATTTGTGATTTGTGTTTGCCCAGAACCACATCTGTTTTTGGGCAGTCTAGAAAAGGCGGGGTTCTTCGGCTGGTAGACGGCTCCCTTCCGTCCAAGGCCAAGCTACCGGCCAGAAAACGCAGTAACGAAGCAGCCTAGTTGGAGTTTGTATAATTCAAGCCATTTGTTTTCTTAGTTTTCCCGTGGTGACGGACGTGTATTCTTTATAGCTCTGCAAAGAATTCCTATAATTAGGCATCTAAACATGCGTGGCGTCCCAGCTAGCTGTCGGGATGGTCGGCGAAGGAATAGACAATGGCAAAGCCGCAGAAAACAGATGGCAAATTCAGCAGTACACGACTTCAGACGAACTCTAGACCCGAAGCGCGGCGTAATGAACCCAGTAACGCCCCAGATACAAAAACCATCTCCGTCTCGGAACCGCATATTCGCGCACGACGCAGAGCTAGCGGTCCACGCACGGCAATCGGCAAACAAAGAAGCCGGCTGAACGCTGAGACATACGGGATTTTTTCGCGAGGTCGCATAGTAGGTGATGAATCTGCCCGTGAATTCAAGTTCTTGTTACAAGGCCTGGTTGACGATTTGAAACCTGAAGGAACACTTGAAACCATACTCGTCGATCAACTGGCAACGATTCTCTGGCGGAGGCGGCGAGTCCTTCGAGCGGAGTCAGCGGAGATTGACAAGGCGATCCGAAATTCGGCGATGGATACCTACATAGCACAGGCCGCTGAGGTTTGGGACCGCGTGCGTTCTGGAGAAGCCACGGGTGGAATCCTTAAATACCAAGACAATCCCCTATTATTGCGAGAAGCCATACTCATGCTCTCGGTCGAGCGCTACAGATTAGAAGAGTTCGGATTTCGACGAGATCCTCCTTGGATTTTGAGAAGGCTGTATGGTCTAGACCACGAGGATGCAGCGCCCTTTGGAACCATTTTTCATATGTATCTTAATTGTGCTCAATCCGAAGGACGGCCAGAAAATTGTGTAAGCCAGGCAGATGTCGAGTCTGAAGAGGATCGCAAAAACCAAATGCTTAAGATTCTTGACGACGAAATCAAGCGCCTCGAAGAGCTGAGAGAGCTATCCTTAGCTCTCTGCTTCGAGAGAATTGAATTCAACAAGCTTACACACCTCGTTCCGCCTCCTGCAGTTTCGGAACGGTTACTGCGATACGAAACTCACTTGAGCCGCGAGTTCGACAGGACACTCTCTCAACTCGAGCGCCTCCAGAGAATGCGTCTTGGACTGCTGATCGTTCCTCCAATCAATCTCCGGTTGTCGAGATAAGAGTTGACTCCGTTAACGCTGAGCCAAAAGAAGTGACTCCTTTTCAGTAGTACGACGTATGTAGTATATAAACTAAAACCTGTTAAATTGCAAAACGAACTCAGCTTTCTGCCATGTCTTCAACTATTTAGCTCTTTTAAGGGCACAGCAAACAAAGACGGGAAAAACGGGAATGTTCCCGAAAGATTTTGGCCACCGCTCGCGCTATTCAAGTCACACTACAATGTTCCAGTCGCGTTACACTCATACCTGACAGATTCCGATGCGAGCGATCGCTTCCGTCCGCGCCACTTTGCCGTTTCGCTTCGTCGAACATCCCTTCGATAAGCGGCATGGCATCGACACGGCCGGATAT
>Ga0210408_10005562_pt1 | contig 11051 bp, 10 predicted proteins | sample IncBWH4MmetaG_FD_155471 | JGI IMG/M metagenome (GOLD analysis project Ga0210408, IMG submission 155471) | Forest soil microbial communities from Barre Woods Harvard Forest LTER site, Petersham, Massachusetts, United States - Inc-BW-H-4-M | ecosystem: Environmental > Terrestrial > Soil >... | reverse complement strand
CGTTTCTGCCGACGCCGGTGGTGGTCACCAAGTCCGATGGCGCGCTGGGCTTCAATTATGATCGGCCGCACTCGGTGGGGCGGGTGCGGGCCTTCTATGGCAACTTTGGGATGTTTGTGCGGGCGCTGGCCTACATTCAAGCGAACGGGCCCGACGGCCTGCGGCAGACGACCGAAGACGCGGTGCTGAACGCGAACTACATTCGCAAGGGGCTCGAAGGCACGTACGATCTGCCATACTCCACGCCGACCATGCACGAAGTTGTATTCAGCGACAAGGTGCAGGCGAAAAAGGGCGTGCGCACGATGGACATCGCCAAGCGGCTGATCGATTACGGATTCCATCCTTATACGACGGCGTTTCCGCTGATCGTCCCGGGGGCGCTGATGATCGAGCCGACTGAGAGCGAGTCCAAGGAAGAGATGGATTTGTTCATCGAGGCCATGAAGTCGATTGCGGAGGAAGTGGAAGAAGATCCGCAGACGGTGCTCGATGCGCCGCATTCGACGCGGGTTTCGCGGCTGGATGAGACGGCGGCGGCGCGGAAGCCGGTTTTACGGTGGAAGCCGACCTCTTAAATTGTTGATTGTTGATTTTTGATTGAAACCCCACTCTGCGTGCGAAGGAGCTAGAGGGAGTTCCAATCAACCGTCAAGAAATCAACAATCAACAATCAGAAATCTAGGCTACACGTACAGCAGACGCGCTCTACTTAATGTCAACGGCCGCGCGTGTCGATTCCCAGTCCATGCGAAGAGTGCAACCGCTGCCTGACTTGTCGAAAGCGATGGTAAAGTTCTCGACCGGCGAGGGCAGCTTGGAAACTTTCATGTCCACGCGAGCCAGTTCGTCGCTCTCGTACTTGTAAGGGATGCCCCATTCGCCGGTCTTCTTGTTGATGATGAGGGTCCACTTGTCGGCGGCAGGAATTGTGAAGATGGTGTAGCTGCCGGCGGGCACGGCCTTGCCGCCGACGGTCACATCACCACTGCTGACGAAGGTTGTGGCTTCGTTGGCGCCGGTGCGCCAGACTTCGCCGAACGGCACCAGGCCACCATAAATCTTTCGACCTTTGGCGCGCGGGCTGGAGTAGTCGCTCTTGATGGTCTTGCCGCCCAGGTCGCAGGAAGCGGAAGCTGCAGGGCTGGGTTTGCCCTGCGCCGAAGCGAAGAGGGTGAGGGTGAAAATCAAACCGGTGAAGAGGGCGATTCGTTTGTGCATGCATTCTCCTTTAGTCAGATGTGGCTAGAGCTTTGACGTCCTAATGAGCAATATGTCAGCAGACCGCCATTATGCCTCAGACATGGCGGCGGTTACAATCACAGCATGCCGGTATTCGACGAGAAGCAGGAAGAACTGGAGCACTACGAGACCATGATGGGCGTGCCGCGCGGGCGGCTCGCTGTGACCATGGACACTATCACGGACGCGATGGCTCTGGTCGGCCAGCATGGCGTCTATTGCCAGAGCCAGCGCTGGCCGGGCAAGCCGGTGATGGACATCCAGATCATCATGAAGAGTCTGACGGACGCCAAAGAGCTGATCCAGAGCGTGATGGAAGAGCTGAAGAAGGACTAGAGACGGACGAAGCACTGGACTCTGCGCGAGGGTCTGTTACGTTTTCCGGACAAACTTAATCTGAATCCCCGGCAACGCTACAAAGCCGTTAAGATTCCCCGTTTTCGCCGAGAATCTCCAGGAACAATTCGCCCAGTTTGAGAGGAGTGACATGCGGCCTACACTCGACTCCCCGCAAGTCTTCGTCAATCAGCGAGCGCAATACGCTCCTAACCCTGCGCACACGCCTGATCATCCCGAGCGGGTTGCGGTTCTGGTGGCTCACGGCATGGGCCAGCAGGTTCCTTATGAAACGATTGAGGGCGTCGCACTCGCCGTGGCGCGCGGAGTCGCACAAGCGGGCGCTACTGCAGGCGAGCCAGTAATCCGGAATGTACGTCTGGGCGCGGCGGGAGATCCGGCCGAACCGGAGCTGGTGCGTGCGGAATTTCAGATCACGGACACGCAAGAGGTAACGCGGGATGTTCACATCTACGAGGCGTACTGGGCGCCGCTTACCGAAGGTAAGGTCACGGCAAAGGACGTCGTCGGATTTCTGTTCGACGCCGGCTGGAACGGGATTGCCAACACCCAGGCCGGAACATTCCGGCGCTGGATGTTCGGCAGAGAACAGGAATTCAAGCTGGGGAGAATCTCACTCACCCTGGCGTTTCTCTCGGTGATGGGGTTGCTGGCGGCGCTATTATTTGTCAATGCAGTTGTGGCGGCGGCTGCTGCCTCACGCGCAATTGGCGCGGCAAAATCCTTTCCTAGCGGGGACCTACTCATTGGATTGACTTGGGATTTGCTGGTGCTGGACATCGCGGGCATCGTGATTGCAATCGGAATCCTGATTGGGCATTTCAGAGGCGCGGCCGCGCGATTCGCGGGATGGCTCCTGGTCGGAACAGGGGCTGCGGCAATAGTTTATGCCGCGGTGCTCATGGGATGCCGTTTGGCAAGTTGGATTTCACCCCTGTGCTTGACTCCTGGAGATGTCTGGAACAGGCTGCTGGCTTGCCTTCCGATGTTCGCGCTCGTGCTCTGGACACTGGAGTTCCTGGCGGCGCGCTGGGTGCGCACACTGCTGATCGAATACGTCGGGGACGTGGCTGCCTACATTGCCGCGCACACGGTCAGCAAGTTCTGGGAATTGCGGCAGCAGATCTGGCAGACCGCGATGAGGGTAGCACGCGCCGTGTACCACGCAAAGACCGCGGATAACGCCGATTACCTATACAACAAGATCATCGTGGTCGGGCACTCGCTCGGATCGGTCATCGGCTACGACGTGCTGAATGGGATGTTGTTGGAGCAAGGATTTTCCGGCGTCCCGTTGCTGGTTGCGGAGCGGACGCGCATGTTCCTCACCTTCGGTTCCCCGCTCGATAAGACTGCGTTCCTGTTCCGCACCCAGAAGGACATGGATTCCCCGGTGCGCGAGGTCGCCGCCGCGGCCGTGCAGCCGATGGTGGTGGACTACAACAACCGGCCGGAGGAATGGATCAACCTGTGGTCGCGGGCTGACATCATCAGCGGTCACCTCGACTATTACGATCCTCCGAACATCATCAACGCCAGGAATCCAGCGGCGGTGGCGGCGGCAGTTCACGCGAAGGCTGTGCGGAATTTGATCGATCTCGATGCACGCACACCGCTCGCCGCCCACGTGGAATACTGGAGTGGCGCGGCGTTTGCTGAACATCTCTACCGCGGGATCACCACTTGATCTCATCATGACTCGGTGCAAGCTCGGCTACGGTTTCACGCGACCACGCCGTGAGAAGCAACCGCCTTTCAACGGTGTGGGCAGCGAGACTTTGCTTCAGAAGATAGACAAAAACCGGGACGGAACGTCCGCAGTGATTCGATTTACAATCCTCAATGCCAATGTCATCGCTAAGACTTCGCGTCTAACGGAGAATGTTCGTGCGCAGAAATCCTACTTCATGGTTGGTCGTGCTGGCTTGTGGTTCATGCTGTCTTTTCATGTCCCTTCGCTCCTGGGCGCAGAGTGCCGCCGCGTCTATTGGAATCCTCGAGTCTCAAAGCGACGTTGGGGTGGTGCTGCACCCTGGTTCGGTGAAGTACGACAGTGCGAAGCGGAGTTATGCCATCACGGGAAGTGGCGAGAACATGTGGTTGGTGGCCGATGCGTTTCACTTCGCATGGAAGAAGATGTCGGGGGATGTCACACTTACCGCCGATATCGCGTTCGCGAACAACGGCGGGAACGAGCATAAGAAAGCGGTACTCATCCTGCGCCAGAGCCTGGATGCGGATTCGGTTTATGCGGACGTGGCCCTGCATGCCAGCGGGCTGACGTCACTGCAATTCCGTGACGAAAAGGGCGCGGCCACACGCGAGGTTCAGTCCAACATTTCTGCACCGAAGCGGCTGCGCATTGCGAAGCGGGGAGATTACGTCTACATGTCGCTCGCCGCGGAAGGAGGAGAACCTCGGGTGGCCGGAGGGTGGTTGCGGATTCCGCTCCAGGGCACATTCTACGTCGGGCTGGGTGTCTGCTCGCACGATAAAGATGTCGTGGAGAAGGCGGTGTTCTCCAATGTTGAGTTGACGACAGCGGGTGCTGCGAAAACGGGGGAGTCGGCGCTGTACAGCACACTCGAGACTATAGCGATTGATTCCACTGACCGGCGAGTGGCGTATCTGGCGCCAGGGAGATTTGAGGCTCCAAACTGGACGCACGACGGCCGCGCGTTTCTCTTCAACCGCAATGGCCGCATCGAGCGGTTGCCAGTTGCCGGTGGCAAGCCTGAAGTTCTCGATACAGGTTTCGCGACACGCTGCAACAACGACCATGGCATCTCGCCCGACAGCACGCAGCTTGCGATCAGCGACAACTCGCAGGCGGATCACGAGTCGCTGGTATATATCGTTCCGATGGGAGGGGGAACGCCGCGACGCATCACGCTGAAGTCGCCATCGTACTGGCACGGGTGGTCGCCGGATGGGAAGACGCTGGCGTTCGTGGGCCAGCGCGACGGGGAATTTGATATCTATACGATCCCCGCGACTGGTGGGGAAGAGACGCGGCTGACCACGGCGAAGGGTTTGGATGACGGTCCAGAATATTCTCCGGATGGGAAATACATTTACTTCAACTCCGAGCGGACCGGCCACATGCAGATCTGGCGCATGAAGGCCGATGGCAGTGAGCAGGAGCAGGTGTTTGCCGACGAACTCAACAACTGGTTTCCGCACATTTCACCAGACGGGCAGTGGATGGTGTTTCTCACTTACGAAGCGGATGTGGCGGGCCATCCCGAAAACAAGAACGTGATGCTGCGGGTGATGTCCCTCAGTGACAAGAAGATCAACGTGCTGGCGAAATTGTTTGGTGGGCAGGGAACCATCAACGTGCCGTCGTGGTCGCCAGACAGCAAGCGGGTGGCGTTTGTAAGCTATGTGCTCATACCTTAGAGGTAGTCAGAGCTTGTCAATGAATTCTTCCGGCGTGACACCAGCCTGTTTCAGGATTCCCCGTAACGTGCCGATCGCAAGTTCAGCGTGTAAGGGAACGACGCAACCTGTCACTCTGTCTGGTCCAACACGCTTAAGCACGACATGGCTCCCGCGTTGTCGAACTTGAGTGAAGCCTAGTCGTTCGAGAGCGCGGATCGCCTCTGCCCCAGAGACACGGGGCAGCCTAGGCATAGCGTGCCTCGAAGACAGTGACAAGAGGGCGACTGGAGCCTTCAGGGGGGAACTCTTCCATGTAGAGTTCCGTGGCTTCTTTGAGGTTGGCGATGGCTTCCTCGACGGTTTTTCCCTGGCTGACTGTGCCAACCTCGGGGCAGTCGGCAACGTATAGATCACGTTCTTTGTGCAAAACTGCAGTGAATGTGCCAACTGGCATTCTGATTCCCCCGTGTTGTGTTCGGTGTGTGGGGATTCCTCTGAGTCTACTTACTCTCTGACAAAAATTCTACGCCAGCGTGTACTTTCCGCGCTCGATCATCTTCTGTGCAATCTGCTGGCGCAACTCGATGGTGTTGAACGGTTCGTACTTTCCCAGGCGGCGGAGAATCGTGAGCTGGGTGCGCAGCATGTCGCCGTCGGCGACGGCGGCAATCACTTTCTTCGCGGCGGACTCGACCTTCTCCATGGCCTGCGACAGATAGACCCGGGTCATGGCGATGGGAAGGGCGGCAGCGGCCTCACCCTTTGCTTCTACGATCTTCTGGGTGCGTAGCACCGCCGATTCCATGGCGTAGGTTTCAATCGTCATATCGGCGATGGCGCCCATGATCTCCTGCTGATCTTGAATCGCCTGCATATATTTCTGGGTGGCGACGCCGGAGACGAACAGCCCGAGCTTCTTGGCCTGCGCCACCAGTTTACGTTCGTCGGCGAGAGGGCCTTCGAGATCTTCGCCAGCGCTGGGGCCGGAGAGGACTTCGTCCATCAGTTTCTTGATCGCGGGCATGAGCGGCAACTGGCCGGTCATCGCCCGTTTCAGCAGGAAGCCGGTGATGATGAGGCGGTTGATTTCGTTGGTGCCCTCGAAGATGCGGTTGATGCGGGCGTCGCGGTAAGCGCGCTCCGCGGGATACTCCTCGACAAAGCCGTAGCCGGCGTAAATCTGCAGCGTCTCGTCGACGACGTAATCGATCATCTCCGAGCCCCAGACTTTAATAATGGAGCACTCGACGGCGTATTCCTCGATGGCTTTGAGCGTCTGCCGGGCCGCGTCGGCAGCCGATTTGTCGACCTCCGCGAGGGCGGCGTCCATCATGGCCACGGTGCGGTAGACCAGCGCTTCGCCGACGTAGAGCAGGGTCGCCATGTTAGCGATCTTTTCGCGCACCAAACCGAAATCGGCGATGACCTTGTTGAAGGCCTTGCGCTGCTTGGCATAGCTGATGGCGCTTTCCAGCGAAACGCGGCCGCCGCCCACGCACATTGCGCCTAGCTTGAAGCGTCCGACATTCAAAATGTTGAAGGCGATGATGTGGCCCTTGCCGATTTCGCCGAGCAGATTCTCCACCGGCACTTTGCAGTCGTTGAGGATAATGGGGCAGGTGGACGAGCCGCGAATGCCCATCTTGTGTTCTTCGGCGCCGATGGAGAAGCCGGGGAAATCCCTTTCCACAAGAAATGCCGAGAACTTTTCGCCATCCACCTTCGCAAACACCGTGAACAGATCGGCGAAGCCGGCGTTGGTGATCCACATTTTCTCGCCGTTGAGTATGTAGTGCTTGCCGTCCTTGGAAAGTTCAGCGCGGGCGCGGCAATTCATAGCGTCGGAGCCCGATGTGGATTCCGACAAGGCATACGCGCCCACGATTTCTCCCGCACCCAGGCGCGGCAGATATTTCTTCTTCTGTTCTTCTGTGCCGAAATACACGATGGGTAGCGTGCCGATGCCGGTGTGTCCGCCCCAGGTGGTGGCGAAGCCGGCATACTTCGCGATGTGGTCGGCGATCACAGCGGCGGTGACTTTATCCATCTCGAGGCCGCCGTAGGCTTCCGGGATCTCCACCGAGCTGAGGCCGAGCTCGCCCGCCTTCTTCAGCAAGGCGCGGGTGACGGAGAAATCTTTATGCTCGATCTTTTCGATGTTGGGGAGAATTTCCTTGACGGCGAATTCCTCCGTCGTCTGGCCAATCAACTGATGCTGCTCGGTGAAATCTTCCGGAGTAAAGACTTCGTCAGGGCGGCGGGTTTCGAGCAGGAAGCTGCCGCCAGAAATCTTGGTTTTGGGAGCTGTTATTGTCGTGGCCATCGGTCATCCCTTCAAAGGCAAATTCCACCACGGAGGCACAGAGACCGGAGTACTCCATATTGTAAGCGAGAAATGGGAGAACTCCGTGTTACCGGGGTTATGCAAGGTTCTCGAAAATTCCGGCTGCACCCATGCCGCCGCCCACGCACATGGTCACCATTCCGTACCGCGCGTTGCGGCGTCTGAGTTCGCGAATCACGCTCGCCGTAAGCTTCGCGCCGGTGCAGCCCAGGGGATGTCCCAGCGCGATCGCGCCGCCGTTGGGATTGACTTTCTGCGGATCGAGGCCAGCTTCTTTGATCACGGCCAGCGATTGCGCGGCGAAGGCTTCGTTCAACTCGATCACGTCGATGTCGGAGAGCTTCAACCCCGCCATCTTCAACGCCTTCGGAATCGCAAACACGGGACCGAGTCCCATCTCTTCAGGCTTGTATCCCGCTGTAGCGAAGGAAACGTAACGCGCCAGCGGCTTGATGCCGAGCGCCTTTGCGCGCTCGGCTGACATGACCACCGCTGCGGCCGCGCCGTCGGACATTTGCGAAGAGTTGCCCGCTGTGACGGTGCCCTTAACGTGAAACGCGGGCTTCAGCGCTAGCAGCGCTTCCAGAGAAGTGTCCGCGCGCGGGCCCTCGTCCACTTTGAAAGTGATTTCCTGGCGCTTGGGCTTCGATCCATTTGGTGTGGTGAAGCTCACGGGCACGGCAACGGTTTCGTCAGTGAACTTACCGGCCTGGATTGCTGCCAGCGCCTTCTGGTGGCTGCGAAGCGAGAATTCATCGGCGGCTTCACGCGTGATACCGCAGCGCAGCGCCAGCCGCTCGGCGGTCAGGCCCATCGAGAGGTACGCGTCGGGATAGTGATCCACCAGCCAGGGGTTGGGGGAAATCTTATGGCCGCCCATGGGGATCATCGACATAGATTCCGTGCCGCCGGCAATGATCGCCTCGGCGCCGCCGCTCATGATGCGCTCGGCCGCCATGGCAATGGCCTGCAGCCCGGACGAGCAAAAGCGGTTGATAGTGAGTGCAGAGACTTCGACCGGCAGCCCGGCACGCAGCGAGGCAATGCGCGCGACGTTCATCCCCTGCTCAGCCTCGGGCATGGCGCAGCCAAGGATGACGTCTTCAATTTCTTTGGGGTCGAGTTGCGGCACACGCTCCAGCGCGCCCTTGATGGCGATGGCCGCGAGTTCATCAGGACGGGTGGCGCGGAGCGTGCCCTTGAAGGCGCGTCCCACCGGCGTGCGGACGGAGGAGGCGATGATGACTTCACGCATAGGAGACTCCTGAACCACAAGAGGTGACGCGACTTATGGCGCACCCAGCCCTTATTCTAGTCAGAAGGCGGGTTGTCGGCGATTTCGGCGGAAAACAAAAGTTAAGTGTGATGATAACGAAACTACTGTCCCTTCGTCTAAGTAGCCCATGGATCTCTCCCTTCTGCGCGAAACTGGCGGGTCCACGACTAGCCATCGACGATTTACAAATACTTTTCGGGTAATTCTGACTGGTGTTTTGCTGCTCCACGCTCTGCTCGCCGGAGCGCAGACTCCTTCCGCGCCCCCTGCAAAGTCCACTGTAGAAGAAGGCTATCTGACCGGCGCGGATCAGGTGAAGTTGTTCTATCGGAAACTGGGGACTGGCAAGGACGTCATCGTATTCCTGCACGGCGGGCCGGGACTGAGCATTAACGACGGCGGTTATGTTATGGATCCGCTGAGCCAGGGACATACGCTCATCATGTATGACCAACGAGGTGGGGGGCGATCTGACTTGGTGCAGAAGCCGGAACTGCTTACCGCGGACGCGGAGGTGCGCGACCTGGAAGCGGTGCGCCAGCATTTCGGCATCGATAAAATGAGCCTGGTGGGACTGTCGTGGGGTTCCGGGCTGGCAGCATTTTACGCAGAAGCACATCCGGATCGAGTATCGAGGATCGTTTTTCTCGATCCCATGCCCCCTGCCAACAAACCGTACGCGCAGGAACGCAACCAGAAGATCATGTCGCTGCTTACCCCCGAAGACCTGACCCGTCTGCAGGAACTGGGAAAGCAGATGGAGTCGGCCACCGACGACAAGTTTCTGGCGTTATGCCGCGAGCAGTTTCGGATCTTCTTCCGTCCATATTTTTACAATCCCAACCGCGCCGACCGTGGTTCCTGGGATCTGTGCAACAGTTCGCCGGCGGCACTGCGCAACTTCCCGGTGGTAAATCAGGCAGTGAACGGTTCTCTCGGTGATTTTGACTTGCGTCCCATGTTGACGCGACTCAAAATGCCAGCCTTGGTGATTGAAGGCGAGAAGACGAACGTTCCGCTCGAAGCCACGCGGGAGTGGGCTAAGGCCCCACACGATGCCCGGCTGCTGTTGATTCCCGATGCCGGGCACGCCACATTTGTGGAGCAGCCCGATGCCGTGCTGCAGGCAATCCAAACCTTTGTGGGCGGCAACTGGCCGGCCACGGCGAAGCAACTAGCGCATGGCGACTGAACCGGCGATCTCCACACCAGCCCGATTACCCGGCCTCGACGCAGGGCTGCTCATTTTGCGCGGCGCGGGACTCTTTCTGTTTCTGACGTTTGGCCGGGAGAAATTCTGGAGATATTTTCAGCTGGCTCTTGCGGATGGCCCTTGGGAGTCTTCCGGACTTGCGCCACTGATTCGCGCTATGGGACTTCCTGCGCCCGTGCTGCTGGGCATCTATGCGATGCTCTGCGAGTCGGTAGGATCGTTGCTAATCGCCTGCGGATTCCTTACGCGGCTAGCAGCCTTTTTCTCTGCGCTCAATATGGCTGGAGCTTTCTACGTCAGCTTACGATTGCAGGAGGAACCGCTACGAGCGGCACTCTATTTCAGCATTTTCGCAGCGCTGGCCCTGGCTGGGCCGGGCAGGTTTTCCGTGGATCATTGGTTGGGTTCGAGAAATCAGAAATAAGTTGGGAGGTTCACCGCCATGGGGAGTCCTGAATCTGACGCACGCAATCGGGGAGTGGATGCCGCATTGCTGGTGCTGCGGCTGGGCGCGGGGCTTTCGTTGTTTCTTATCTTCGGACTGTCGAAAATGCACGACGCGTCCGCGTATCTGCACACCGGGCAGTGGAGCTTTGTGGATTTCAATCGCAAGGTTGGACTTCCTCTGCCTGTCCTCGTGGCCTTTGTCCAGACCTTGAACGAGTCGGTGGCAGCTGTGTTCCTGGCGGCGGGGCTGCTGGCACGCGCCTCGGCTGGCTGCCTGACCATAGGTTTTGCCGTTGCGACCTATTTCAGCCTGAAAGTTGGGGAACCCGCGTGGATGATGGCCGGCTATTTCTGCCTGATGTTCTTGACGCTTTGGCTGGCTGGGCCCGGCAGATTTTCGGTGGATCAGCTTGTGCGGTCACGCAAGGCGAACCAGGCCGTCGTTGATCAACCGGCAGTAAAGGCGGCACCGACCGCATGATGAACCTTCACAAAATGATGAACCTTCACAAACCACATCCCGACGCTGCCCTGCTCGCTCTCCGATTGGGAGTGGGCACAAGCTTTCTGCTGCTCTTTGCTTTGAAGCAGTCGGAGGGAGGCGGCGTCTTCGCTTTTCATCCGGGCCGCGTGTGGCCGCTGGTGCTGTTGGCCGCGGGCGCGGCGCTGGTCACGATCGGTTTTCGTACTCGCTTTGTCGCCGGATGCATGGCGCTGGGTTGGGCGTGGTCGTTGGGCACGGGTATATATCTTGGCCAGCCATTCTTTCTTTTCCCGGTGCGAGCGGC
>Ga0210408_10005560_pt1 | contig 11054 bp, 12 predicted proteins | sample IncBWH4MmetaG_FD_155471 | JGI IMG/M metagenome (GOLD analysis project Ga0210408, IMG submission 155471) | Forest soil microbial communities from Barre Woods Harvard Forest LTER site, Petersham, Massachusetts, United States - Inc-BW-H-4-M | ecosystem: Environmental > Terrestrial > Soil >... | reverse complement strand
GCCCAAGCATTAGATCATCGCGTCGACTCTCGTTTTCAGTTCAACCGCGCGATTGAGCGCGCTTGAGAAGTTGTTTTGTTCGAGATTTGTTGATTGTCGATCTTGATAGGGGATCGGGGGTTTCGTCAGGTCGCTGATCTCAAACTCGGGCGGGACATCGCCCATAACCCTTCGGAAAAACTTTGTTTGTGTCTCCGAAAATGGAAAGCAACGCCAGAGCGCGTAGGAATTAAGACCGTTGTTCAGCGCCGTCCTTGAAACGGTCGATGAAACGGAATAAACCGCTTTGATGTCGGCGAAGTGCCGTAGGAAATATAAGTCCGCGACTTCGCGATCGTCTTCCACTCGAAAACTACCAAGGTTGATCTTGCTCGCCTCGCCTTTCTCGAACGGGTGCGGCCGATAAATCAACTCCCGCCCTGGATAATTTCGCCGGATGTAATCGAGACAACGATTCAAGTACTCAGTGTAAACTGCTGGGTCGAGATTCCTTACTAGTAGAAATGGCGTTCCGAAGAAAATCACACGTGATTGTCGATCTTTGCCGCCGTTCAGTTGCGCGCCGAAGTCGCTCAGCTCACTAATGCTTGGAAATCGTGAAGGGATGATAGGGTGTTCTCCGCGCGCCGGCAATTCGCCGCCGCTGTTACTCATGAAAATGATCACATCGAAAATTTCTTCCGGATCTTTTTGCAAACGCCGCAAACGCACGCCGTCGCCACCAGGATTGATTCGCGGCTTGTAATGGATTGTCCGCTCCACACCGGCCATTGGCTCGACGAATCGATTTTGCAGCCAACCCGAAGTCGTGAACCGATATCGCGCGCGGTCGCCGTGTCGGGTCAATTCGCCGTAGGCTTTTTGGGACACGCACAAAATCTTGTAAACGTCCGGGTGCGCAGACAGTGCGGCGTTTCCAAGGCCGAGCAAACCCGCGACACAAAGCAGCACGTCGTTGTCAGCGTCGATCGGCAACGCCCCGACGCCGCGTTGGCGATCCACATTTTCGCGATAAAGCCGCGGCAGATCTTTCAAGCCGCGGCAAGTTTTGACTTTCGGAAAGGCGTGCACTTCAGCAAAGTCGCGGACGAACTCGCGCCAGTTCGCGTTCTCCCACCACTTTGATTCTTCGCGGAGCAAATGGATTCCGGCTGGAAATCGATCACGGAGCGCGTCCGCCGCCACCAGCGCATTCGGCAGCCGGTCCGGCCGCGAAATCACAATCCAAAGTTTCGACTCTCGAGTCATTTCTAGACTCCGCGCTGAGTCGGCGTCCAGATAAACTTGTGCATCTGGAGCTGGAAACGGACGTCGAGTTTGTCGGCCAGGATCCATTCCACGATCTGGCGTGGATCGATTCGGCCGAAGATCGGCGAGAATAAGACGGCACGGCAACGTTTCGTTAAATCGAACTTCTGGACTCTATCGCGAGACCATTCGTAATCTTCGCGCGAGCCCATCACGAATTTCACCTCGTCGCGCTTCGTTAGGTGCTCGATGTTCGACCAAAGATTTTTTTCAACCTCACCGCTGCCGGGCGTTTTCAAGTCCATGATACGGTGGACGCGTGAGTCGACTTTGGAAATGTCGTGCGCACCGCTGGTCTCGAGCAGAACCGTGTGCCCGGCATCGCATAACATCGACATCAAAGGCTGCACGCTCTTTTGCAGCAATGGTTCGCCGCCTGTGATTTCAACGAGCGGGCACTTAAAGCCTTCGACGCGATCGGCAATTTCTTTGAGCGAGGTTTTGTTGCCTTCGTAAAAGGCGTATTCGGTGTCGCAATAGTTGCAGCGTAGATCGCAGAAGGTCAGTCGCACGAAAACGCATCGCTCGCCCGCCCAGGTGCTTTCGCCCTGAATCGATTCGTAAATCTCGTTGATCGTCAGCGTCCTTTCGTCCATTCGACTCCCGCCTAAATCTATCAGATCATCCCGCTTGATGCACAATCGGATCGACGACTGCTTTGCCCGTCTGCGGAGGGAAAGGCGCAAGGGCTTCATTCCCTACATTTGCGCCGGCGATCCGAATCTAAAACGCACCGTCGACCTTGCTCTCGCTTTGGAAAACGCCGGCGCCGATCTACTCGAGCTCGGTTTGCCGTTCTCCGATCCGCTGGCGGACGGAATCGTGAATCAACTGGCGGCTCAACGCGCGCTCGCGTCCGGCACGACGATTCGGGGCGTTCTTGATTGTGTGGGTGAGATCCGCGGCAAATCGCAGATCCCAATCGTGCTTTACAGTTATCTCAATCCGATTTTCCAATTCGGCGCCGGCAAATTCCATCGCGACGCAGAAGAAGCAGGCGTGGACGGATTGTTAATTCTCGACCTTCCGCCCGAAGAAGATGGCAGCGAGGCTGCCGCTGGCGGTTTTGGAAGCAGCAACGTTTTGCACATTCGCCTGATCGCGCCGACGACGCCAAACGATCGAATTCAGAAGATCGCGAAAAGCGCGAAGGGATTCCTTTACTACGTTTCCCGGGAGGGCGTGACCGGCGCGCAGGATTCAATCGCGAGTTCGTTGCCGGCAAAAATCGCTGAGCTCAGAAAATTTTCTGATCTGCCAATTGCGGTCGGCTTTGGAATCTCAAATGCGACACAGGCGCGCGAAGTGGCGCAGCACACCGAAGCAGTCGTCGTTGGCAGCGCGATTGTCGATCTTATCGCAAAACACGGCGACAAACCCGAGATGGTCGAGAAAGTCAGCGCGTTTGCGAAGAATTTAGCGGAAGCCGTTCACTAAATTCCGCACTTCTGTCGCGCTTCGGCAAAATTCGATTTCTTGCGCAGAAGCGAAGCGAGATAAGCATCAACCGTGGGAACGTCGTGAATGCGTGTCAGATTCGCGGGGGCTTCGAGTCGCGAAAAAATCGCATAGGCGACTTTCTTCCGGGGAACTTCTTTTTCGCCGTAGCCCATTCCAATGTTACTCGACCAATAACGCACGTACTCGCCGTCAGGATGCTGCGTTGCGCCGAGAAAAATGACCGAATGTCCGCTTTCGCGGCTGCCAACGTTGTTGGTCCAGAAAATCTTCATAAAGTCGCCGGGCTGCGCCTGGCCGAAGTCGGTGAAGTTCCGTCCGAGCCCGAGCTCGTGAAATAAGCGCGCGGTTCCCGGACCGTTCGCATTCCAGCGTCCCCACACTCCTTCGCCATCGCGCTGATCGCGAATGATGAGCTGGTTTAATGTCGAAAAGTCGAGCTGTAACTGACCGCGATCGCGCAACTCCTCGATCGCTTTAATGAAAACCAGATAGGTCGCGCCCGAGCAAAAACTCACATAGGGCTTGGTCGGGATTACAAAAAATTTACCGGATTCAAAATGCGCGGCGGATTGCAGTTTGATCTTGGCGAAGTGGGAAACGGAGTATTTCCCGCCACTGGGCATCTTTTCCATTTGCTCGAGGATGAGCGAATTGTAGGTCGCGGCGCTCATGCCTTGCGCGACGGTCCAAATGAAAAGCAGCGTAATCAGTCGACGCATAGCCGGGGAATAAACGGCAAATTGTGGATAGAGCAATGTCAGGTTGCTTGCGGCTGAGGACAGCCACCCCTACAATTTCAGCATGTTGCGCTTCACCAAGATGAACGGCGCAGGCAACGATTTCGTGATGATCGATAATCGCGCAGGCGACGTGCGTCTGCGGCCCGAGCAGATCGTGCGCATTTGCGATCGGCATAGTGGAGTGGGGGCGGACGGGATTCTGTTGCTCGAGAGAGGTTCGAACGGGGCCGATTTCCGAATGCGTTATTACAATCGCGACGGTGGCGAAGCGGAAATGTGCGGTAACGGGGCGCGTTGTTTCGCGCGGTTCGCAAACAAAATCGCCAATGCGCCGACGAAAATCTCGTTTCAAACACCGGCGGGCCTGATTCGTGGTGAATTGCACGGCGAGTTGGTGACGCTGCAAATGAGCGAGCCGAAGGACTTGCAGCTCAATGTCGGGCTCGAAGTGGAAGGCGAAGACACCAAGGTTCATTACATCAACTCCGGCGTGCCGCACGTGGTCATTCCCGTCGCGCGCGTGGACGTCGTTCATGTTTATGAGCGTGGGCGGGCGCTTCGACGCCACCAGAAATTTGCTCCAGCTGGCGCAAATGTGAACTTTATTGAAAAGCGTGGTCCGAGAGAAATTCTCGTGCGCACCTACGAGCGCGGCGTGGAGGACGAAACGCTCGCGTGCGGAACCGGAGTAGTCGCAAGCGCGCTCGTTTTCGCCGCCACTGAAAAAGTTGATGGCCCAATCAGCGTCACGGTTCGAAGCGGCAGCGAGCTTAGCGTCGATTTCAAAAGAGCGGGGGACAAGTTCACGAACGTGACGCTCACCGGTCCAGCTGAGTTTGCGTTTGAAGGCACGATCGAGATTTAATCAATGTTTCGCGGCACTTTCACAGCGCTGGTTACGCCGTTTCGCACTGGCGATGTCGATTTTGCCGCGTTCGAAAAATTAATTGAGTCGCAGATCGCCGCCGGAATTACCGGACTGGTCGCAGTTGGCACTACAGGCGAGTCGCCGACGCTGACCCACGATGAGAAACACGAGATCATCGAACGCACAATCAAGATCGCGAAAGGCCGGTGCCAGGTCATCGCCGGCGCCGGAACCAATTCCACACGGGATTCAATTGAGGCGACGAAGTTTGCCGAGAAAGCCGGTGCCGATGGAGCCTTGCTGGTTGCGCCTTATTACAACAAGCCGAGTCAGGAAGGATTGTTTCGTCATTTCAAAGCGATCGCTGAGGCGACGAAATTGCCGATCATGCTCTACAACATTCCCGGCCGTTGCGGGATCGATATTGGACCGGACACGGTGGTTCGGCTGGCACAAAGTTGTCGCAACATTGTTTCGATCAAGGAAGCGAGCGGCAGCGTTGAGCGTGTTGCCGAACTGCGGCGACGCTTGCCGAATCAATTCACAATCCTGAGCGGCGACGATGGGTTGACGCTGCCATTCATGTCGGTTGGTGCCGCGGGAGTGGTGAGCGTGGCTTCGAATTTATTTCCATCGGAACTCTGCGCGCTTGTTCGCGCCTGCGAATCAGGCGACTTCAAGTCGGCGGAAAATCTGCATCGAAAAATGGGACCGATCTTCAAAGATTTGTTCATCGAACCGAATCCGATTCCGGCAAAGACTGCACTCGCCTGGCGCGGCGCCATGTCGTTCGAAGTTCGTTTGCCGCTGTGCGAGATGACGGAGGCAAATCAGGCCCGTCTGCGCAAGACTCTCGAAGAATTCGAGAAAGCGAAATGAAAAAGCCGGTGCGCGTGGCGCTGATTGGTGCGCGCGGTCGAATGGGCCGGACGATTGTCGATCTGGCCAAGAACGATTCAAAGATCGACATCGTCGCCCAATCCGATATCGGCGACGCGATCGATGCGGCGGTGAAGGACTGCGACGTCGCGATCGATTTCAGTAATGCCAACGCGACCGACGAAATTTGTCGCGCTGCTTCGCAAAATCGGAAAGCACTCGTTATCGGAACAACCGGGCATTCTCCAGAACAGCGCAACGTGATCGAAAAGACGGCCAAGTCTGTCCCCATCGTTTTCGCCTCGAACTTCAGTGTCGGAGTCAACACGCTTTTCGCGCTTACACGACGAGCTGCAGAAATCCTCGGTTCGGAATTCAAACCGGAAATTGTCGAGACGCATCATACCCAGAAGAAGGACGCGCCCAGCGGAACGGCCAAAGCGCTTGGCGAGATTTTGAAGGAAGCCGGCAAATCGGACGTGCCGATTCAATCAATTCGCGAAGGGGATGTCGTGGGCGAGCACACGGTGACATTTGTCGGACCTAGCGAGCGGCTTGAACTGACGCATCGCGCTGAAAGTCGCGAAATTTTCGCAAGGGGCGCGTTGCGCGCGGCGGAATGGATCGTCGGGAAACCGGCCGGTCTTTATTCGATGCAGGGTGTGCTCGGAATTGCCAAATGAGGGTTGGCATCGCGCTCGGTTCGAATCTGGGCGATCGATTGGCGAATTTGAGCGCGGCGCGAAAGGGAATTGTCGACCTTGTTGGGGGCAAGGCGCTTCGTATGTCACCGGTCTATGAAACGGAAGCGGTCGGTTGCGAACCACGGGCGGGAAAATTTCTCAACGCCGTTTTGGAAATCGAATACGATGGCGATTCTACCGAGCTGCTCGAGGAATTGATTCGCGTGGAAGAATCGCTCGGCCGCGACCGTGACCACGCGCGCAACGTGTCACGCAAGATCGACATCGATTTTCTTTACGCCGACGAATTGAACGTCCAGAACGAGCGTTTGCAGTTGCCGCATCCCCGGATGCATTTGCGAAGGTTCGTTCTTCAACCGCTAGCTGACATTCGACCGGAGTTGGTTTTGCCCAACCAAACCAAGAGCGTTCGAGAGTTACTCGCGCAGATTCAAGATTCGACTAAGGTAATCCACTTCGCGGAGAAATGGTGATGGCGGACCTGGTAGGAAAATATAGGGACATTAAAAAGCGTGGGGAGAAGATCACCGCGCTGACGGCTTACGATTATCCGACCGCGCGACTTCTGGACGAGAGCGGAATCGACATCATTCTGGTTGGCGACTCGGTGGGCATGGTTGTGCTCGGGTACGAAGACACGACCGAGGTCACGCTCGAGGAAATGTTGCATCACACGCGAGCGGCGGCGCGTGGCGTGAAAAACGCGTTACTGGTCGGCGATATGCCGATTCACACCTTCAACACACCGGAACAAGCAGTGGCGACAGCGAAAAAGTTTGTCGATGCCGGTGCGCGAGCAGTGAAGCTGGAAGGTGGCGTAAGTCACTTCGCGCATATCGAAGCGATCACGCGCGCGGGAATTCCATTCATGGGGCACATCGGAATGTTGCCGCAGCACGTCCGCGAGCAGGGAGGCTACAAAGTGAAAGGCAAGACTCAATCGGAAGCCGAGGCATTGATCGCGGACGCGCGGGCAGTGGAGAAAGCCGGCGCGTTCTCGGTTGTGCTTGAGATTGTTGTCGCGGAGACCTCAAAGCAAATCACAAACGCGATCGGCATTCCAACCATTGGCATCGGCTCGGGCGAACATTGCGACGGTCAAATCCTGGTCACGCACGATTTGATCGGCCTTTTTCCCTGGTTCACGCCGAAATTCGTTTCGCCGGAAGCGCGGGTGGCCGAGGAAATTCGCAAGGCGGCACGCGCCTTCATTGAACGAACACGGGGCCCCGCGCCGTTGTCTAAGCGCTCCGACGATTGACAACCAATTCGCGGTGACGGTGTTTAACTAAGCAATGAGAAGCGCGGCCAGACTTTCGGATTTCGACGAGATCGACGAGATCGAGCACGAGGCACTGTTGACCGGCAGCCCGGAGCGAAGCTGGATCTGGTTCGGCCTAATCATTTCGCTTTGTCTCCACGTCACGCTTTGCATTTGGTTTTATCGGACGCGGGTCGCCTCGGTCGAAACTGTGTTTGCCGACACCCAGCCGCCGATGACGTTCAGGGTCAAGCCAGTCGATCTGAGCCAGCTCGACAAAGTCAGCGGCGATCAAACGAATCCCGCCGCGAAACCGAATCCGGACGACACAAAACAAGAGCAGCCCGACGAGAAAAAATCGTTCGACAAATTGTTGCAGGAAATTCAGGCGACCACTCAAATGCCGGACGACATCAGCAACGCCCTTCCCGAAAAACCGAAAGTGGACCCAGCGGACGTAACCTCGGTGATGAGCGAGATCGAGCGGAGCGCGGCGCAAACGCTTTCCACAAATCCGAATGCGACGCATGAGCAGTCGTCGTTGAACGACACCTCCGTTTCCGGTCGGCCGCAGCCGGCGTTGAGCGGTACTGAATTGGCCACGAGCACAATCATCAAGCGGCCGAACACTTTCACCAGTAAACTTCCCGGTGACAGCGGCGGCCCGAACAAAAAGGGCGCCCCCGGATTCAGTGATCTGGATCAATTGCTCGCGCAAAAAGGACCGCTCGGATCGGGAACGAAGATCCGGATGCCAGAAGATCAGCTGTTCTCGTTCGACAGCGCGGAGCTGCAACCGGGCGACATTATGCGAAAGCTTGTCGATCTTTTGAAACGAAATCCGAAGGCGACGTTCACAATTGAAGGCTACACCGACTCCATCGGCACGGAGGCCTACAATTTCGATCTAAGCCAGCGGCGCGCCGATAACATGAAAATGTATCTGGTGCAGGCGCTGGGCATTCCGCCGTCTCAAATTGAAGCGCGCGGACGAGGACCGTCAAAGTTTGTGGTTCCCCCGCGATTTGTACCACCGACTGCGTCGCAACCGGAATTCGACGCCGAGATTCAGCGCGAAAGTCCCAACCGCCGCGTCGAAGTCACGATCAACACCAATCCGCAGTAGATTTTCGTGTTACCAGTTCTTGATCCACTGCGTTTGATTTGCCGCGCCGCTTGTTGCGCCAGCAGTGCTCCAAAGATCAAATGTTGGATTGTAACCAGCTGTTCCGCTCGGGTTCGCTGTCTTGATAGTTGAATAGCCGTAGCTATTCCCGAATGGGTCGCGAATAGCGGTCACGGCGTGATTTTGATCGCTCGGGCTGAGCTGGTTTGCTTTGAACGCGAAATACTTCTTTCCCGTTTCGCTCCCGGTAATCTGTCGATCCGCGTTCGCGTCGCCCGTTAGCTGCTCATACAGGAAAAGACTCGAGGCCGCATAATTCGTTAAGTTAATCGATCCCGCGGGGTCGAGCGTGTCAGTTGCGGTCGGATCGCGCGGATAAATTCCGTTGTCGGCTTTGTAGTTTTCGAGCGCCGCGGAGATTGCAGCGATTTCGGTTTCGGCGCGGGAACGAGCGCCTTTGTTCTGGACGTAGCCGACAGTGCTTAGAATCAAGCCGGCCAGAATGATTATGAGTGCAATGACGACGAGAAGCTCGATGATTGTGAAGGCGCTCTTTCGCAACAACGACATCATCTCAGTCGCGCCGAATCAGGTTTGCTGCTGCAAACCTTGAATGATGCTGATCAACGGCAGGAACAGCGCGATCACGATTGTTCCGACCACGGCTGCGAGAAAAACAATCATGATCGGTTCGAGCGCCGCGGTCATGGCCGCGACCGACGTATCGACTTCGTCATCGTAAACGTCGGCGACTTTCAAAAGCATCTCAGGCAATTGGCCGGTTTCTTCGCCAACGTCGATCATGCTGACGACCATCGGCGGAAACGCGCCACTGGCCTCGAGCGGTTGCACGATTGATTCGCCTTCTTTCACGGCCTCGTGGACTTGCGCGATCGCGCGCGCGATCACGATGTTACCGGCGGTTTCGCGAGTAATATTGAGCGCCTGCAAAATCGAAACACCGCTGGTGACGAGCGTTCCGAGCGTACGGGAGAAACGCGAGATTGCGGTTTTTCGGATCACGTCGCCGAAAAGCGGGAACCGCAGTTTCACCCGGTCGATTGTCAATCTTCCGCGCGCGGTACGGTTGGCAAACTTGTAACCGGCGATCGATGCGAAAATGATCGCAATGATGACCATCCAGTGAGTTTGGACGAAGCGGCTGATGTTGATGACGAAAGTCGTGATTCCCGGCAGCGGCCGGTCGCCCAGCATATCGTGAAAGATCGCCTCGAACTTCGGAACGATGAAGACCAGCAAAAATCCCATGATGGCGATGGCCATCGTCATCACAATGATGGGATAGACCATGGCGGCGGCGACCTTGTTTTTGATCTTGGCCGCTTTTTCCTGGAACTCTGCGAGACGCGTCAGAACAAGCTCAAGCACGCCGCCGACTTCGCCGGCTTTGACCATATTGACGTAAAGATCGTTATAGATGAGCGGATACTGAGCGAGACTTTCCGAGAACGTGCTGCCGCCCTGCACCGAATCGGCGAGTTTCTCGATCGTGTTCTTCAAGACCGGGTCGCGCTCTTGTTTGGCAAGAACGTTGAGGCCGCGCAAAAGCGGCAGGCCGGAATCGATCAACGTGGCGAGCTGTCGCGTGAAAATCATCAAAATCTTCGGCTTAACTCTTTTGCGCCGAAAAAGGACGATGCCCTTGCCCTTTGCCCGTGGCTTGGCGGTCCGCGGCGTTGCTTTGGCCGCGCGTTTCACCGTTTTGGGGATGGTCGCGCCGCCTTTTCCTACCTCGTAAACGTTGGTTGGAAAGAATCCGGCCTGCCGCAACTGGCCGATCGCTTCGTTAGTCGAAGCGGCTTCGACAAGGCCGGTCGATTCCTGTCCCCGTGAATCGAGCGCTAAGTAAGTAAATCGAGGCATGACGATGTCGATTTTAGAAAATCGCTCAGGTGTATTTCAATACTTCCTCAATCGTCGTGTCGCCGGCGAAAGTACTGCGCAGTCCATCCTGTCGCAATGTCACCATTCCAAGCTCGATCGCTTTCTGTCTCAAGGCGACGGTCGGCGCGCGCTCGTTGATCAGCTCACGCAACGGATCCGTGATTTTCATCAGCTCATAAATTCCTCTGCGGCCTTTGTATCCGGTGTCGTTGCAGGCATCGCACCCTTTACCGTAGAAGAATTGGCGGTCGCCGATGTCGCGTTTCGACAATTCAAGTTGAGCAAGGAGCGAGTCGTTCGGCTTGTAGGCCGCGCAGCAGTTGGGACAAATGCTACGAAGCAAACGTTGACCGAGCACGGCTTCGAGCGTTGCCGAGATCAGGAACGGCTCGAGGCCCATGTCGATCAAACGCGTGACGGCGCCGGGAGCGTCGTTGGTGTGCAGCGTGGTGAAGACGAGATGGCCGGTGAGCGACGCTTGGATTGCGATTTGCGCCGTCTCCAAGTCGCGCGTCTCGCCGATCATGATTCGTTCCGGGTCCTGGCGCAGAAACGCGCGTAACACTCGAGCGAAGGTAAGACCGATCGCGTCGTTTACCGGCACTTGAATGATTCCTTCGAGATCGTACTCGACTGGCTCTTCCGCGGTCAGCAACTTGGAATCGATCGTGTTGATCTTGCGCAGACAGGAATACAACGTGGTCGTTTTTCCGGAACCAGTCGGGCCGGTGGCGATGAAAATCCCGTTCGGGCGATTGATCAGCTCGATCAAGTAATTGTGAATGTAATCGGGTATGCCGAG
>Ga0210408_10005559_pt1 | contig 11056 bp, 6 predicted proteins | sample IncBWH4MmetaG_FD_155471 | JGI IMG/M metagenome (GOLD analysis project Ga0210408, IMG submission 155471) | Forest soil microbial communities from Barre Woods Harvard Forest LTER site, Petersham, Massachusetts, United States - Inc-BW-H-4-M | ecosystem: Environmental > Terrestrial > Soil >... | reverse complement strand
CGTGGTGACCCGTCCAAAAATGTTGACCGTCCCGCGCTGCACGCCTTCTTTGTTCACGAAGGTGATGTCGCGGTTCTTCATCTGAATCGTCACCGGGACCAGCACTGTGTCACCGGTCACTTTCACGAAGTCCGAGCGCACATCAAACGGCATGGGGTTCAGGATGATCTTCGTGTTGACGATCTCTTCCAGATCCTTGAACTTCACCGGAGGAGGCGCTTGCAGCTTGGCAAATTGCTCGAGTCGGTCGAACTGCTTGCTCTGCTGGCTCGAACTCTGCGGACCCAACCCCAGCCGCTCCAAGCCACCGCCGGTAAAGCGCTGCGTCTTGCTGGACAGCCCCATCTGCTCGTACTGCGTCAAACCGGCACCCGGGGTGTAGAGCAGGGCATCCTTTTCCGACCGGTCCATGGTCATGTGATATTCGCCGCACATGCAGGTGTCGACGAACTCAATGATGACTTCCTGTCCGATGCCTTCGATGTAGCGGTAGCGCCAGTCTTCAAACGGAAAAGTTGAAGTCTCGCCGCCACCTTCCTCCATGGGCCGCTCGTAGGTTCCACCCGAGGGATGTGATTCAATTTCATCCGGCTTGCCGTAGATGATGTACATGCGGCCGCGGTCGGTCTTCCATCCCGGAATGCCGGCGGCAAAATGCTCGTTGGCGTAGGCGATGCGCTGGTAATGCTCTTCCTTGTATTCGTTCTCTTCGGTGTCAGGAGTAGGATCGCGCCGCTGCCAGAAGGCCTCGATAAAGTTGTCGCGTTCTTCGTCGTTCGAGAGCTGCTTGAAAGCCTGGCGCTCTTCGTCCGAAATGATCCAGACCACATCCTCTTCCAACCACTTCTTGTAGACCTTGCTCAGCTCCTGCCGCAGAGCTTTTTTCTGTTTTTCCCGCTGCTTTGCCGAAACAGGCTTCTTGAGCGGGTCGACTTCCGGCGAAGCTTGATCCTGCGAAGCGCTGGCCGCAGTCGTATCAGGCGATTTTTCCGTGGGTTTTGGATCCTGAGCGAGGGCACCGACCGCAAGCAGTCCTACCAGCGCCAGGAAAACGCAGACCTTCTTGAGTGAGCCAACCGGGAACATGAGTGGGACTCCTGCCAGGCAAACTTCGCCTACCTATTTTAGGCCCTTGGTGGTGCGAAAGCAAGGCTAAGTCGCTCCCGCACAACAGATTAAAAGAACCGCCAACCCGTTCCGTTTAGAAGCTTTGCGGGCAGTCCGAGTTGCCCGCCCTGAAGGAAATCTTCCAACTCCAATCCGGAACAGCAACAAGGCTATAATGTCGTGTCCGGTTGCAGGTGATACTTCCCAGTCGTTATGGGTTTTCGGCCATTCCTCCTCTTCTTGATCGGGAACTTTCTCGCCACCGGGAACGTAGCAGAGGATGTGTGTCCGTCACCCCAGGGAGAGCCGGTCGGCGCATTTCTAGCTTCGGAGAGGAATGGTCGGGTGGAATGCTTCGGTGTGAGATTTAAGAACTCCGGACAGTGACGGGAACCATGAAAGCCTGGAAAAAAATCGCAATTGGCGTGGGCGTTGCCGTGGTGCTGATCGGCATCGTGGCATTTACCGTCAATCAGAGCAGCAAAAATGTCGCGACCGTGCAAACGGGCAAGGCACAGCGACAGGACCTGGCAACCATCGTAAGCGCGTCGGGTGAAATCAAACCCAAGACCTACGTCAACATCGGCGCCAACGCCTATGGAAAGATCACCCACCTGTACGTGAAGGAAGGGGATCACGTAAAGAAGGGTCAATTGCTGGCGCAATTGGAGAACGTGCAATCCACGGCGGACGTGAGCGCAACCCAAGCCTCGGTGCAGGCCGCGGAGACCGATGCGGTCGCTGCCGATGCTGCGCTCAAGACTGCCTTGGCTGACTTGCAGCGCGCCAAGGCTGACTACGATCGCAACAAGCTCGATTGGGAGCGCGCGCAAAATCTTTATCGCGACGGTCTGATCGCGAAGTCAGATTTTGACAGCCGCAATAACGCATGGGCCACGGCCGATGCCGGACTGGTCCAGGCCCAGGCGCGAGTGGCGCAAGCCAAGGCGCAAAAAGATTCAGCCGACCGGCATGTGTCTCAGGCGCGGGCCAATCTTACCCGCGTGGCCGATGTGCTGCAGAAGACCACCTACGCCGCGCCCTACGACGGAGTGGTTACCAACCTGCCGGTTCGCGAGGGCGAGTCTGTCGTCATCGGCATTCAGAATGCGCTGGGCAGCACGTTGATGACGATTGCCGATATGTCCGTGATTACCGCCGAGGTAAAGGTAGACGAAACCGACATCGTGAACGTGCGCCTGGGCCAGCCTTCCGAGATTACGATTGATGCCATCCCGAAGAAAGTTTTCCATGGCACAGTTTCCGAAATCGGCGATAACGCGATCGTCCGCTCCAGCGGCGTTTCGACTTCCCAGCAGACCACTGCCAGCGAGGAAGCCAAGGATTTCAAGGTGGTCGTAACCCTGCAAGATCCGCCGACGGATCTGCGTCCTGGGCTCTCCACCACCGCCAAGATCACAACTGCAACGCGGAGCAACGCGCTGGCGATCCCCATCCAGGCGCTGACCATCCGCACCAAGGCGCAACTGGAGGAGCAAAAACCGACTCCGGGTTCGGTACATGCAGCGGCCCCGGCAAAAGAACTTGCATCCAAGGGCCAGAAGCAAGACGGGGACGTTCAGGGCGTATTCGTCATCCGCAGCCGGAAGGCCGAGTTCGTTCCGGTCAACACCGGAATTACGGGAACCACTGATGTTGAAGTGCTTGACGGCCTGAAAGAGGGCGACGAAATCATTACCGGCAGTTACAAGATCCTGCGCACTTTGCGTCCCGGGAGCAGCGTGAAGATCGACAATTCGGCTCCTAAGAAAACAGAAGATGAAACATAAATACGTACCTGGCTGAGGCATCGCCAAGAAACCAGGTGCAGATCTCAGAAGGTTTTAGGTCTCAGAAAACGGAGCCTTCAGTCTTAAACGTCGAACACCAGAAGAATCGGAGAGGTCAGTGGCACTGGACCAGGAGAAAAAAATGGCGACCGCAGAAGTGCTCAACATGCCCAGCCCTGCACCTTTGGTCCCTCCGGAATCCTGCATGATTGCGGCGGAAGACCTGTGGAAGACCTACGATATGGGATCGGAACAACAGGTCCACGCCCTGCGCGGCGTGAATCTGCGCATCCGGCGCAACGAGTACGTTGCGATTATGGGCCCTTCCGGCTCCGGCAAGTCGACCCTGATGAACCTCATCGGCTGCCTCGATACTCCCAGCAAAGGCAGCTACTGGCTGAACAGCCAACTGGTCAGTGAACTCGACGATGACGAACTGGCGCGCATCCGCAACAAAGAGATTGGCTTCGTCTTCCAGACTTTCAACCTTCTGGCGCGTGCCACCGCCCTGCACAATGTAGAGCTTCCTTTGATTTATGCCGGAATTCCGACCGAGGAGCGCGTCGAACGCGCCAAGGGCGCCCTGTCGGCGGTAGGGATGGAAGGCCGCATGACCCACAAGCCGAACGAACTCTCGGGCGGGCAACGGCAGCGCGTGGCTATCGCTCGCGCACTGGTCAACAAACCGTCAATCATCCTGGCCGACGAGCCTACGGGCAATCTTGACTCGCAGACGGGACTTGAGATCATGGCGTTATTCGACCGGCTGCAGTCCGAAGGCAACACCATCATCCTGGTGACCCACGAGCACGATATCGCCGAGTACGCCCACCGCGTAATCCACATCAAAGATGGCGTGATCGCCAAAGACGAGACCAAAGGTCCGCGATAGGCGAGGTGACATCCGCGCCGCGCCCGGCTCGAAGTCCGGGCGTTTTTCTTATGAGCTGGCTCTGCACGTGAACTGCAGTTGTGCGTTGTGAAGGCCCTTCAGGGAGTTACGGATTCTCCGCTTACCGCTGCGGCAGCGGCCTCGGTCGCGGCAAGCAGATCGGCACTCACGACTCGGTCCCGGCCTTCCCTCTTAGCCTTGTATAACGCCGCGTCCGCAGCCTCGAAAAGCTCCTTAGGAGAAGTACCGTGCACAGGAAGGGCCGCCACTCCAACGGATACAGTGATCCTGCCCAAGGATTGTCCCTGGTGGAGAACCGTGAGTTCCCGCAGCTTGGATCGTATGCGCTCGGCTCGGGCATGGGAGGCGGCCAGATCCGCGGTCGGGAGTATAATCACGAATTCTTCCCCGCCGAAGCGGCATACGATGTCTTCCGCGCGGATGTTCTTGCCCAGAAACGATGCTGCCTCACGCAAGACTGTATCGCCTGCGTCGTGGCCATAGGTATCGTTGAAATTCTTGAAATGGTCAAGGTCGAGCATCAGGATGCCCAGCGACTGCTCCGCTCTCACCGCTCGCCGGATCTCGCGTTCTAACATCTCTTCCAGATAACGGCGGTTGTACAACCCGGTTAGCGGATCCTTGATGGATTGCGTTCGCAGCGCCTCCCGCAGCCTGATGTTGGCGATGGACAATCCCACTTGCCCGGCAAAAGTGGTCTGGAAAGAGAGTTCTGCGCTGGCGACGGTCGGCGCCTCGTCCGTCGTCTGGAAATGGAGAATGCCGAGCGCCTCTCCCTGAGCCAGAATTGGGATGCATATATAGGTGTTCGTCACTCCCTCGGCGTGGCCGCAGGGCGCCGTGTGGTCGCCCGCCACTACCAGGTGTGGGTGCCCGGTCCTCAGCGCCCAACAAGCATTGGGTTCAAACACCTTGGCGGAAAGCTTGCAGTCCGCCCACATCCCGATTACTTCCGCTAGGTTGCGCGCGGGGTTCAGCAAGGCTACCAAGCCCCGGGTAACGGGAAAAATCTTGGGCGCAAAACCCAACGCGGCGGAGAACACTTCGTCCTTGTTGATGCAGCTTTGCATGTGCCCCCCCATCTTGGCCAGCAGGGTTGCACGCTGCGAGCGTTGAGTGAGCTCGCTCATCATTCTCTCGTTCTGATGATCAAGTTCCTTGCGAGCGAGGTCACGCTCCCACATCTCCTCCTGCAACCGGGTGTTGGCACTGGCTAATTCCTCGGTACGCTCCCTGATCTGTTCTTCCAGAATCTGAACTGTGTGTTTCTGGTCTTCGATGTCCGTGCACGTCCCAAACCACTTGATGATCGTCCCCTCCGCACCCCGCACCGGCGTGGCTCTCACCAGGTACCACCGGTAGTTGTTCTCCCAGCCTCGCAGGCGATACTCCATCTGCAAGGTCTGGCCTGTCTGCAGGGCCTGTTCCCAATCCTTGGTGCACGCAGGCAAGTCATCGGGATGAATGCAGCGGGTCCACCCGCGCCCCAACGTTTCTTCTTCGGTCATGCGTGTAAATTCGTACCAGCGCTTGTTGCAGTAGTCGGTCATCCCTTCAGGGGATGCGGTCCACACGATCTCGGGAATCGCTTCAGCGAGACCACGAAAGTGAAAATCGCTTTGCCCGGCAGCACGCGGCGCGGTACCCGGCGTCGCACACTGCGCCGCATATCGCTGTACCAGGAATCCAGTACCCGCCACTGCGCAAAGGATGAAGACCATCATGACCTTGACGGCTAGAGACTCCAGGCCCATGGCCCAGATCCCCAGACCGATTGCCGATGTTCCGCCCACCAACCACAACACAACTACCCACCCCCGCGACATGCTCGCTTTCCCAGCACATGTCCACGCCGCATAAGCGGCGGCCATGGCGATCCCGGCCGACCGGGCTAGCAGCAAGTAGTCGTGGCTCCCCGTGGACAACATGGCCTCGGACGTGACTCCCTCCAAGTTCAGCGACACACTCCGTTGCGCGAGATCGCTGTGGTAGACCTGCCTAGTTCCGGCAAGCCCCCTTGCAAGACATATCGGCAAATGGCAGGAGTTTTGGATTAGAAGTCGCTAACCTCGTTCTTGGAGGGGTTACTTGAATGATTGATTGTGACTGACCAAGCTTGCAGGCAACAAAAACCGCGGGGCCCTTTTGGGGCCCCGGAGAGGAAACGGATCCGAGTAGAAAATCTAGGGGGTAGTGCTGATGGGCTTCACTGCGGCCGTGTCGTCCGGCTGAGCCGGTCCGGCAATGAAGAAATTGTGATCATAAAGATTGCGATACATCCGCCCGGCAATCTCCGCAGCCTTGGGACCAAACGTCGGGCGTCCCCCTTGCAGGAAGACCACGACTACCACCCGCCCCACGCTGGTATTCGCATAGGAGGCGAACCAGCCAAAACGCGTTCCGGCATGCGAACAGGTGCCGGTCTTGCCTAGGATTTCCTCTTCGTTGAAGTTGAGGCGTAGCTTGCGTGCGGTGCCGTATTGCACCGCACCTGCCATGCCGTCGGAAATTTCAGGAATCAACGGAGCGATGTCGAGCGTGCGCTTCACCCGCGGCTGGAAGTTCGCAATATCCTCCGGAGTCGTAGGATGTTGTAAGTAGTAGAGAGTTCCGCCGTTGGCGATCGCCGAAACCATGGCGCCCAACTGCAGCGGCGTCATAGAAATGCCTTCGCCGTAGGAGCACATTTTGCCTACGCCCCCGAGTTTTTCGGGAATGGCTTCGTCCGGATAGTCGCCCAACTGCTCGCCGGCAATGTCGTACCCCGCGAGTTCGCCCAGCCCATATTCGTGGGCATAGTAGGCGACTTTTTCAAATCCCAGCTTGCGTCCAAGAGTTTCGAAGTAGGCGTTGTTGGAGTGCGCCAGCGCTTCGGTCAGGTTGATCCGGCTGCGGCGCCCCAGCGCGACCGCAGTCTCTTTCGAGACCACGCCCTCATTCAGCGCAGCCAGCGCCACGGCAAGTTTGATGGTCGAGCAAGGCTGCGCGCCACTTGACAGCGCCAGCTTCTGGTTCACCATGGCCAGCACTCGGCCGCTGGTCGGCTCAATCGCCACCACCGTGCCGTTCATGTTTCCTAGCGCATCAATCGCGGCCTGGCGCACGACGGAATCTTCGCCGCCGGTCACATCGCCTTCGGCAACGTCTTCGGCAAACGAGCTCATGTGGAAGCGCTCATGATAGCGGTGCCGGCGCGTGCTTACCGAGGTCCGGGTCACGCTCGCGCCACGGCTGCGCGCCAAACGCCGCAGGCGGCGCCGGGTTCGCTGAGTCTCACTGATTTTCTGCGATTTGGACTTGCTCGAATTCAAGGCGCGCGTGTTGACGTGCGCGGCCCAGCTCACCCCTACCAGCGGCAACCAGACGATCAGAGCAAAAGTCAGACGAAAAAAGCGCATTGCTTGCTTGGACATCTTCCCTGTTTTCCCCACTTCCCCGGAATTCTCACTACTTTCGATGCACGAAGCGTGCCAGGCGGTGGTAACCATCCCCTACGGGAGTGCCCAACGCTCAACTCTTTCGATACTAAGAGACATAGCGCATTCCTGGCAACGACAAAGTTTGCTTTCATGAAAACATTAATTTACGCTTAACCCGTTCTGGAACAATTACATACGATAGGGTTACCTCGGTTCTAGTGCTTTTGGTAATCCATTACCCATTACTCCGAGGGTACTCCCCGAGTGAAAACCTTTTCGCACCCGCTGGAGCCGACTCGCATAGCCCTTTGCAGCTTCATTGCAAACTCGTTACACATGCTCGCGGCTACATCACTTCGCCGCGCTTCCTCAGAAACGCGGGAACATCCAGATCATCCTGTTCGAAGTTCGCGACCATCGCGGTGCGCACCGAATCGAGTGAGATCACTTCCCCGGAGGTATGCATCATTCCTGCGGGAGACTGGTCACCCCCAAACCTTCCGTCCTCGATCTGCTCCGTCATAACAGGCTCCGGTATCGCGTCCAGCATCGGCTCCCGCGGGCCGAGGGGCTCCGGAAAGTTCGTATCGTCGAGCGAATCCGCGTGTGCGGACAAGTGGGTCGCAGAGTGCGTTCCAGAAAATGACGTGTGCGTTTCCTGCTGCCGGTGCCGCGCGGCACTCACTTCGCGGAAGCCCGTCGCGATCACCGTGATCTTCACCGCGTCTTTCATCTTCTCGTCCATCACCGCGCCGAAGATAATGTTCGCATCCTCATGCGCCGCGCTTTGGATGATCGTGCACGCCTGCTGCACCTCAGCCAGCTTCAATGAAGCCGATCCCGTAATGTTGATCAGGATGCCGCGGGCTCCATCGATCGCGCCTGCTTCGAGTAGCGGAGACGCGATGGCTTTCCTCGCCGCCTCCATCGTCCGGCTCTGTCCGCTTGCGGTGGCCGTTCCCATCACCGCATAACCCATCCTGGCCATGATCGTTTTCACGTCCGCAAAATCGCGGTTGATGATCCCGGGAATCGTGATGATGTCGGAGATGCCCTGCACGCCCTGCCGCAGAATGTCGTCGGCAATGCGAAAGGATTCGAAGAAGCCGGCGTTCTCCGCCACCGCGAGCAATTTCTCGTTGGGAATCACAATCGTGGTGTCGACCGATTCCATGAGCTCGGCAATACCGCGCTCGGCTTGAGCCATACGGCGTTTGCCTTCGAAGGAGAAGGGCTTGGTGACCACGGCGACGGTAAGCGCGCCCAGCTCGCTGGCCAGCGAGGCAATGATCGGAGCCGCGCCGGTGCCCGTGCCGCCGCCGAGACCCGTGGTGACGAACACCATGTCCGCGCCTTCGAGCGCTTCGATGATCTTGTCCGAGTCCTCGAGCGCCGCTTTGCGTCCCACCTCCGGATTCGCGCCCGCACCCAGCCCGTTAGTGAGTTTCACCCCGAGCTGCAGCTTCACTGGAGCGCGCGACATGCGCAGCGCCTGCAAGTCGGTATTGGCGACGATGAACTCGATGCCCTCGACTCCGGCATCGATCATCCGGTTCACCGCGTTCCCGCCGCCGCCGCCGACACCGATCACCTTGATCTTGGCGTCGTTGCGGGCTTCTTCGTTGAAGCTGATGCGAATGCTCGAATCGTTTTTCATTGTGTCCACCTGGTTTTGAATTTCATCTTCTGCAACAAGTGACCAGTGGCTAGTGGTTAGTAGCTAGTAAAACCTCAGAACCGGGTTTACTAACCACTAGCCACTAGTCACTAACCACTGCTTCACCCCACCAGCATCGCCTTCAACCTCGATCCCCAGCGATCTTGCTGAAGGCCGCGCGCGATCCGCGCGCGCTGGCCGTAGTTCACCATGCCGAGAACCGTGGCGTACTCAGGCTCCGCCAAAGTCGCGGGCATCTTCGCCACCGGCGTAGGCCACGACAACCGCACCGCCCGCCGCAGCACAGACTCGGCGACATCAAAGATTCCCGGCAACCGCGACGCGCCGCCGCACAGCACAATGCCGGCGACGCAGACGTCGAACATGCCGCTGTGCCGCAGCGTCTCGCGCATCATCTCGAACAACTCGCGCGCCCTCGGCTCCAGAATCTCCGCCACCAGCCGCTGCGGCAACAGCCGCGAAGGCCGGTCTCCCACCGACGGAACTTCGACTTCATTTCCTTCCGGGATCAAAGTCACGATCGCGTTGCCGTACGCCTTCTTGATTTTTTCCGCTTCCGCCAGCGGCGTGCACAGTCCAACCGACAAGTCGCTGGTGAAATGGTCGCCACCCACCGGGATGACTCCCGTGTAGGAGACTGCGCCCTGTTGAAAGACGATCAGTTCGGTCGATCCCGCTCCGATGTCGGCCAGGCACACCCCCATTTCCCGCTCGTCCGCCCGCAACACCGACTCTGCCGAAGCCAGCGGCTCGAATACCGTGTCATCGACATGCACGCCCGCGCGATTCACCGCGGTGATCACGTTCTGCGTGGCGCTGGTCGCCGCCGTCACCATGTGAACCCGCACTTCGAGGCGCGATGCCATCATGCCCAGCGGGTCCTGCACTCCCGCCTGGCCGTCCAGAATGAATTCCTGCGGCAGCAAGTGCAGAATCTCGCGATCCTCCGGAAGTGGAATCGCACGCGCCCGCTCGACCGCCTGCTTGATCTCGTCTCGTCCAATCTCCCGCGGACGCGTACCGAGACTGATGCCACCGTGGCTGTTCACCCCGCGCACGTGTGCTCCACCCACGCCCACGATGGCGTGCTCCACCGGCGCTCCGGCCACGTCCTCCGCGGCTTCGACTGCTTTCTGAATCGAGGCCACGGCCTTGTCCAGTTCGACAATCACTCCCTTGCGTGAACCGCGTGAGTCCGCCACGCCGTGTCCGCGATAGCGCAAGCCGGTGTCGGTGACCTCCGCCACTAGCGCACACGTCTTGGCGCTGCCTACATCGATCGCCGTAAGATAGCTTCCCTGCTGGTTCGCCATGCTTTATGAATTCCCCAACCGCATTTAATTTGGACCCTGATTCTGACTTCCCTGCTGCTTCGCGATTGCCGGACTCGGCTTCGGCGTACCGCTGCTGGCCGTCGGAGCCGTCTGAGCTTCATGCTGCGGCGTTTTACCTGCTGAAGGCTTAGGTGGCGCATGCTGACCCGTCAGCGCATTTGCCTTCTTGGTTGCGGCCGATGCTGCAGCCTTTCCCGTGGGCGCAATCTTCTTCACCGCAGGAGTTGCCTTCCCCGATTTCACCGTTGCCTTCTTCACTCGCGGCTTGGCAACTACCTTCTTCGCTCCGCTTGCCCCTTTCGGATTCAGTTTGCTCTCCGGCAACTCGAACGCAGGCTTGGGAATTGCACGATCATGCGGCCCGATCCGCGTCACTAGCGCCGCTGGCTTCACTCCCGCGGCCACCGCTGCTTTAGCCGCAGCAGGCGTCAGCCTCGCCTGCTTTACGGGACGCTGCATGTCAGGATTCACCACGATCTGGTTGTCGTAGCGCAGATCCACCGACTCCAGCTTCTGGAACTGCTGCCGCCACTCCTGCACGTGGCCCACATAAATCCTGTAGCGGTGCAGATAGTCCGCCGACCCCAGATGCACCAGCACATCGCCCGCCGGATCGTTCACCCGCACTTTCACGTCTTCCAGATCGGAGAGATCCACTTCACTTAGATCCTGAGAGTAGTGCGCGCCACCGGCATCGAGGTCGCGAACCAATTCGTTGTAAGCCTTCATGCGTGGAGCCCGCGTCGACAGCGGCTCTCCCGGATTCATCCCAAGAATCACGGGGAATGAGTATTTGTGCTTTTGCGGCAGTTCCA
>Ga0210408_10005558_pt1 | contig 11057 bp, 10 predicted proteins | sample IncBWH4MmetaG_FD_155471 | JGI IMG/M metagenome (GOLD analysis project Ga0210408, IMG submission 155471) | Forest soil microbial communities from Barre Woods Harvard Forest LTER site, Petersham, Massachusetts, United States - Inc-BW-H-4-M | ecosystem: Environmental > Terrestrial > Soil >... | reverse complement strand
TTGTCGGTGTAGTAGGTGTTGGTAAGTGGGTGTTCTGCGCTTTCTTCGGCGTCTTTGGCGGGGAGTGTGGTGATGTCGCCGAAGGTGTTGTAGGCGATGCCGGTGTCGGTGAGGCGGTCGGCGGTGTCGTAGGTGTGGGCTTCGAGTTTGCCGCCTGTGGTAGCGCATTTGCCTTCGGTGCCTGGTTCGCGGGTCGTTAGGCTCGTGCGGTTGGTGTCTTCGTCGTAGGCGTAGATGCGTGTGGTGCAGCCTTTGCTGGCGGGAGTGTTCTGGACCTGGGTCAGCCGGCCAGCGCCATCGTAGGTGTATGTCTGGTGGGAGAAGGTGCTGGTCTGTTCAAGCCACTGGCCGTGGATCGACGGGATGACTGTGTCTTTGAACCACTTGCATTTTTCTTTTTCTTCTTCTGTGCAGTAGGTGGTCTTTTTGTAGACGAGCGCGATGGGCTTACCGACTGTGTTGTAGGTGTAGGTCGCGGTCATGCCGTTGGGGTAGCCTTCGGTGAGCGTGTTCCCTTCGATGTCATAGGTTCCTGTGAAGAGTAGTTTGGTGGCGCCGTTTGTGTAGGTCATTTCATTGAGAAGACCCGAGGCTTCGTTGTATTCAAAGGCTTCTGTGCCTTGTTTGTCGTCGATTTTCTTTAGGCGAGCGCCTTTTTCTTTTTCGTATTCGTAGGTTGTCGTGTTTTCGCTGGCATCGGTGTAGCTTTCGATTTGGCCGAGCTTGTTGGCGACGCTTGTGAGGGTCTTTGGTTTGCCTTCGGTGCAGGGTTTTCCTTCGTTTGCGCATTCCTTTTCGAGTGCGCCGGTTTCTTTGTTGTATTCGTCGGTGACCGTTGGGAGTGTTTCCCCGACCGTCGAACTGACTGCGACGGTCTTCACCCGGCCGGCTCCATCGTAGGTATCGGTCTTGGTGCGGGTTGTCGAGCCGACTGTTTCGGTCGTCGTTTCGGGCTCGTCCCAGATATTGTAGGTATATTTTGTCACAGGCAGTTCTGGCAGGCCACTGGTCCCGGGCTGGGTTGCGGGCAGCGTCTCACACGGTAGGTTAGCTAACGTTGGGTGTTCTCCACATCCACCGTATTCCGAGTTCGCAGCAGTGGAGTAGTAGATTGTCTTGGTGTCGTGCGGAGTGCCCTGTTGAAACTGCTCAACCCGGTTATTCGTGACGTCTGTGACCCACATGGTGCCTGCCGAGTTCACGGCGATTCCCCTCGGTTCTTTGAATTGGCCGCCGCCTGTGCCTGTGGAACCGTATTGTCCGAGGTATTCACCATATGACGTGAACTCCTCCAGTCGTGCGTTGAAACTGTCAGCGACCCATACATTCCCCGCCTGACCGACAGCTAGGCCCTTTGGTTCTTTGAACTGGCCATTCCCTGTGCCGCCCGTCCCGAATTGGGTTACGTACCCTCCTGATTCGTTAAGCTCCACTATGCGGTCGTTAGGTCGATCGGCAATCCACACATCGTTTTTGGAGTCCGTCGCGACGCCTTGCGGGGCGGAAAACGCTTTGCCGTTCGCAGTAGTGACCTTCAATACGAATTTGTATTCTTTGTTGAACTCCTGCACGTTGTTATTGGCCTGGTCAGAGATCCAAAAATTGCCTTTCGAGTCGATTGCCATGCCCTTCGGTTCGTTGAGCTGGCCATTCCCGGACCCCGCAATGCCTGCCCGGCAGCTGCTCGTGCAGACCTCGAGTTCTTCTTTACCGTCGAGAACCCCGTAGCCGAACATCCGGACGAATTTCCCTTCCGGTTTGAACTCTTGCACGCGATGGTTGTCGGTGTCCAGCACCCAGACATTCCCTTCTGGGTCAAGCGCCACATCCTTCGGTTCCCCCAGCTGCCCGTTCCCAGTGCCTTTTTCACCGAACTGTGACGTATAGTCCAGCAGCATCGGCAAACGAGCTTCAGTGACGTTTCCGGTCGCTTTGTCATAAACTGTCGTGTGCGTGAGCTTCAGTCCGGCGGGGTCGGTCGTGACTGAGGTCGGCTTTCGCAGTTTCCATCCTAACCCTTCTTGGCCACTGTAAGAGGTCTTGGTAATGCGCTTATCGAATTCTTCTTTGCTTGCTGTTTCTGCACCATCAATCGTTTCTGTCACTAGATGGAACGGGCCACCTTCCGAAGGAGCCCCTTCGTTATAAAAGTATCTCATGTGGTCCCGTGCCAACACTTCTTCATCAACTTTGCCTTCTTTGCCCACTGCCAGCTTGACGGTATGCTGCGGCCCAAGGGTGCTGAGCAACTGGGTGCCTGGTTCTGAGCCTCCTTCTTCGTAGGTACTTTCAGTTGCAGACTTGCATTCTTCGCCGGGTTTGCATCCTTCGGTCACGGCCTTCAGGCGGTTATCAGGGGTGAGAGTGCGTACGACGTCGTTGTAAGAGTTGTATTCGGCTACTGAGATCCCGCCTGTGGGCAGCGCCGTATTGACCGCGCGGTCCTTGCCGTCCAGGTAGTAGACGATCTCGCGTTTGTATTCCTTGGCGGGCCATCCCATAACTTTGTCCGGCGGAAAGACCGCCATAGTTCCCGTAGCTCCGCTTGGATCATCCGTCTGCCCCCATTTCGCCGTTTCCGTGGAGCTCATTTCATACGGCGCGCCGCTACCGGACACCGGCACCTGATACTCGAGTGTCGTCACAGCGTCTGAACCCACGTATGGCGGTTCTGGCAGCGGCGTGTTCGGCACACCAGACGTCACAGTCGATGTCTTTTCGCTGGAAGCCGTCACCGCTCCAGTTGCGTTCAGCGCGATCGCCTCGACTACAAGCTTGTGGCCTTCATCGCCGGCGACCGGGTAGTACGCTTCATTGACCGCACCCTGGATCGGCGTGCATTCTGCACCCAAGCTGTTGCAGTCCTCCCACTGGTAGATGAACGCCAATGGGCTTGCGCTCCATTTCCCCGGTGTTTTTTCGCTAGTCAGATTGACGCTGATTTTGGTCCCGACAGCCGGTTTGGTACTCGAGAGCGTAGGCACCGCGGTGTTGACCGGCACTTCGCCGGTACCGAGCGACGTCGCCGCCGACGGTACCGCCACGGCCAGCAGCCGGCCGGGACTCGCGTCGCCAGGGATCGTTCCCTGCTCCAGCAGCACCGACTTGCGGGTTCCACTCGGCCCGCAGCCGGCCTTTTACATCATATTCGTATTCCGCTACAGCCGTTTCGGTTTTGGTTTTGCTCGCGCTCCACGCGATGTACTTAATTTTTGAAAGGTGGCCCGCGTATTCACCCCATTCATTAGCCTTTTCACCTTTGGCTTTAGTTGCCCCTTCGTCGTATTCGAACTTAAGGGCGCGGCACCCTTCTTTGAGTTCGCTGATTTCTTTCCCGCACGATACTCCCGCCGGGATCGGCGCTAGCTCCTCGGTCGGCTTAACTACACCGCCTTCAACCTTGAATTTGTAGAATGACTTGTTCGTGCCGTTTGGTCCTTCAACGCTTGACGGCATCCAAACACCGCTTCCCCCAGTGGGGAGTTCAAATGTTGTGACCGACCCGTTCTCGCTCAAAGTAAACACAGTTTTGCCTTCGACTGGTTTTTCGAGCAGAACCAGACCGGCGTCGCCTGTTGGCGAGGTAAATTCGCGGCTGCTGCCTTTGCTCTCAAACACTATCTGTCCGCCGCCGTCCCCCGTCAACATCATCCCGCCCGACACCCGCAAAAGGCTCTGCTGGGCATCCAAGCTCAGGTTCCATTGCGGCCCAAGAGGACCTTCCGTGCCCTGCGCGAGATGACGAGACCTATAACTACGGCTCACCGTCAACGCACCACCGGGCACACCCAACGACACGTCAGTAGTCGCCATGCTCAGCTCGCCGGTCACAGGATTCACCGAGCCTGGGCCAGCAGCCACACCTTCGGGATGGTGGATCGTCATATGGTAGGTAGCGGTTTCTACATTGCCGGCGTTATCGGTCGCCACGACCGTCAATGTATGTTCACCGGCTGCGTAATTTTCGCCACTAATCGTCCATTGCGCAGTACGAGTGCACGGCCCGGGCGAGCAATAACCCTGCGGCCCACTGACCGCTTCCCCATCGACCTCCAACATTATCGACGCTAGACCCGAACTCGGCGTTCCTTCTACCCCATCCGTCGCGGTCGCTTCCAAAAGAGGGTGCTGCCCATCACTGATTTCATGGTTACTCGGCAAACCACCCAAGGAAAGGCCATAGGGTGGCGCATTATCTACTTTGATTTTCTGAGTGGCGAGATGCGCTTCCGCACCAGCGGCATCCTGCTCCCCACACCACCACCATACGGCGGACGCATCAACATCAACATCCCACCCATCCCCAGCCTCCCCGAAGCACCCAACGTCGCCATCACCAAACTCCAGGCAACACTCGGACCACAACACCTCACCTACTACGAACACACCCACGGCCACACCATCCCCTACAACCCCAAGGGCATCCTCCTACCCAACACCTGCCCCCCCCGCCGGCTTCCCATTCATCGCCCACCTCAGCTTCGAAAACGGCACCCACACCAGCGTCAGCACCCGCGTACCCTGCCCCTCAGACCACAGACCGCATTAGCCAGACCAGAGAAGAGACAAGAGGAAGAGCCTGCTAGCCATCTGTCGCTGTCGGCTGCCAGGGATGGCCCGGCGGGCACCGCGGTACGCCCGCCGGGCCCAGAACGCTAGGACGCTGCAACAAGTTGCAGCGCGCGGGTCTTCTCGGATCCATCCTCCAGCGCACGGGCGAAGCGCTGGCTGGTTGACCGCAGCGGGCGCACCCAGTCCCCGTACTCCACGATCCTATTCACCGCAGCCCACTTGGAGCCCGGCGCGTTGCCCTGGGTATCGTGTTCTGGCACACCACCCGGACCGGGGTCGTTGCTGCGACCGCCGCAGTTGAGCCGTCGTGGCTGTTCATCAGCAGCACGTAGGGTCGTACCGGATCCCCGCCGACCTCGACGTGCTCCGGTAGCGTGGCGGTATCCAGACCTTCCGGCCGCCGTACAGGCTCCTCGCGGTCTCGAAATGCAGGCATGTCCTCATGAATTTGCCGTCAAAGGCCGGAATGCATCCGGCTCGATAGACGCCCACCCACAAAAGCGTCCAAATCCATGCATCCGACGCGGAGGAGAGCGGATTCGACGGACACTCCGGCGAATCTAGCGCCCCTTCCGGCTGGCACCGCGGGTGGTCCAGGCATCGCCCAAGACCTCCGCAGCGCTCCCTACAGTCCCGTGCGATGACTCCGAGCCACGGTGCACCGTTCCGAGGATTCCGCGACGACAACGAGTCGCCGTTCTTCTGCGCGGCCGGACACACCCCGGAGGAAACGTGGGACCTCAGCGTCGATCGGCTGGCCCACCTGCTCGTGAAGCTCGGGCCCGTCGCGAAGTCCCGACCGATCGAGATGTCCCCCGAACTGCTGTGCTCGTGGCACCGCGAGATCTTCGGCGAGCTCTTCCCCGAGGACGCCGGACGGCTGCGCGGACGCCATGAGGGCGAATGGGAGCACGTCCAGTACGGCGGGCACGTTGGCACCCGGCGCTCCCGGCGTATCCGCGTCTACCGCGGCGCCCACCCCCGCCGGCTTCACCGCCGGCTGGAAAAGATCTGCAAGGAGTTCAACACCACCGCCGCGGAGATTCGCGCGTCCCCCGACACCGACAGCTTCGACGCCGTTCACGCCGCCACGCGGCTGTACGCCAAGGTCCTGCGCGCCCACCCGTTCATCGACGGCAACCTCCGCGCTGGCATCGCCGCGCTCAATGCCGGGCTGGTCATGTTCGGCCTCGACATCGTCACCTTCAAAGATCTCGAGCGCCACGACGAGCTGCTCGCCATCGCGTTCGTCGGCAAGCACAACCCATACCGGCCGCTCGCGCAGCACATCGCGGAGATCACCCGCGACGGCGAATCCGCTTGAGGGATGTCCTATCCTGAGCTCATGGCCAACAACATCAACAGCAATGGTTCTGAGGCCGTCTACGTCGTCGTCGACGGCAAGCGCGTCCCGCTCGACTACGCCTCCGCACGTGCCGTCGCCCTGAACGCACACCTGCTGGCCCTCGGCGACCCGAAGCGCGCGGCCGAAATGGTCGCCGAAGCCGAGCGCGCCGAGCACGAGCAGATCACGGCCTGAGCTGACTCTCAAGCTGTGCAGCTTCTGCACCGCGTCAAAGGTGCTACACAAGAGTGCTACCATCGTGCTATGGCTGCTCGTCACCCACGCCTGGGAGTCGAACGCGACCCAGAGGTGGAGCGCGCGCTAAGCCTGACTGAGCCGCTGCTCGACCCCGTTGAGACACGCTCGGCGGCAGCGCAGATCCGTGCGCTCACACTGCGCGGCGCGCAGGCCGTGCTCGCCGGCGCCGGCTCGGAGTCCCAGTTGCGAGCTCGGTTGGTTGAGCGCTACGGCGCAAGGCCTGGCCGGGGCAACCTGTCGGAACTGGATCCCCCACCGGGTGAGCCAGATCCGGCGGACGTCGCGCCGGCGTCTGATGCGCTGCGGTGGGTCCGCGGGGAGTGAGCGCCGCCTACCTAGACGCCTCGGCGCTGGTGAAGCTGTTCAAGGCCGAGCGCGAGACGGACGCCTTCCGCGCCGCACTGCGTGATTGGCCTGTGCAGGTCGCGAGCGAGCTGATCCGCGTCGAGGCGGTGTGCACAGCACGACGTCTCGGCGACGAAGATGTCCTGCGGCGCGCCAACGCGGCCCTCGAGCGGATCAACCTGATCCCGCTATCCCCGAAGATCATCGAGCTCGCCACCGCCGCCTACATCCCACCGCTACGGGCAATGGATGCCATCCACCTCGCCACGGCGCTCACCATGCGCGAGGACCTCGGGGTGGTCTTCGTCTACGACGGCGACCTGCACGCCGCCGCCCAAGCCCACCACCTCAACCCCCTCGCGCCACAGTGAGCCCCTCGCGCTCGCCTCCGCGCAGGCCCGCGCCTGCGGCTCGGCGTGCAGGATCGCGATGATCGCCGACGTGTCGAGGATCACCTCGGCAGGCCGCGCCCGACGAGCATTGTATGCGTTGCGTATGTTATCATGTCACCAGCTATGGGTGTGCTGGTGCAGATACGCGATGTTCCGGAGGAGGTGCATCACACCTTGAAGGCGCGTGCGGCCATGTCGGGGGTTTCTCTCTCCGAGTACGTGCGCAGCGTGCTCGCGCGTTCGGCTTCACGCCCAACGCCGGCTGAACTGTCGGCGCGCATCGAGGCGCGTGGCACCGTTGCGCTCGACGAGCCAAGCGAGATGGTCGTTCGCTCGATTCGCGCCCGGGGCGAGTGACCGTCCTCGATACTTCCGCCGTCGTCGACTACCTGCTCGGCGTCGGCGTCGCCAAGCAGGTAGAGACGCTCATGACAAGCGCGGGTGAGCTTGCCGCCCCCGACCTGCTGGTGTTCGAGGTGCTCGCCGTCCTGCGCCGAGCAACGCTTCGGGGTGAAGTCGCGGAAGGTCGCGCGATCGGCGCGGTTGAGGATCTCGGCGATCTGCCAATCGAGCTTTTTCCCTGCCTGCCCTTGCGTCGGCGCGCCTGGTCTCTGCGAGGCAACCTCACGGCGGCCGATGCGCTGTTCGTGGCTCTGGCCGAGCAGTTGGAGGAGCCACTGGCAACCAAGGACAGGGGTCTGGGCGCCGAGGCCGCCAAGCACGCGACGCTCGAAGTGCTGCACCTCGATGACCCGACACGTCAGGAATAGCCCACACGCCTGAGGACGGCGGCTGGAACCTAATGAGGCCGATGCTTGCGCGCGGCTCTGCGTCGACGCACCCTTCCGTAGATCAGGGTGACGGCGTATCCAAGCATCGCCACCAGCGCCACCAGCGCGACGATCGCCAGACCCGGGGCAATGACGATCGCCAGGAGCGCGAGCAGGAGACCCAGGGCGAGGTCGATCAGCAGCAGACGCCTGCGGCGGGCCTCCGCCGCGGCCGCGCGACGGCGGTGGAGCGAGGGGGATGGGCCGGGGTGCACGTCCCCGCGGTGGGGGGCGAGGCGGTGGTTGTATGCGGTCGGCGTCCAACCCTCGAGCGGCGGGCCGCCCCCGACAGACAAGCCACCCTCGACTGGTGAGCCGCCCTCGACAGACAACCCATCCTTGACCAGCGCGCCGCCCTCGACAGACAAGCCACCCTCGACTGGTGAGCCATCCTCGACAGACAAGCCGTCCTCGACCGGCGCGCCGCTGTGGGTTGCCGAATCGCCGCTGCCCATCGATCCCCGCTCGATCGGTGCGTGGGAGCTCACAGCGGCAGCCTCCGGAAGATGGGGCGGGGCAGCAGCCGCACCACCACCATGACCCAGCGCAGCGCCGCCGGCGCCCACACCGTCTGGGCCCCACGGTCGAGGCCGCGCACCGTGAGCCGCGCCACCGTGTGGGGGTCGGTCGCCAGCGGGGGCACCGGCAGCCCGCGCGTCATGCGCGTCCTGACGAAGCCCGGGCGCACCACCATCACCCCCACCCCCGTGCCCGCGAGCGCGTCGGAGAGCCCCTGGGCGAGCGCGTCGAGCCCGGCCTTGGAGGCGCAGTACACCACGTTCGCCGCGCGGGGGCGCTCGGCGGCGACGGAAGAGAGAACCACAACGGTGCCGTGGCCCTGCTCGCGCAGCGCGCGGACGCTCTCCAGCAGCAGCGAGCCGGCGCCCACCACGTTGACCTCGAGCACCTCCACCGCCGCGGGCACGTCCGCGGGCAGCCCCCCGCGCTCGCCCAGCACCCCCACCGCCAGGATCACGAGATCCACCCCCCCGAGCAGCCCGATCGCGCGGGCGAGCACCTCACGGTGGCCGTCCCCGCGCTCGGAGCTCGACGGGTCCGCCTCCAGGGGGATCGTCTCCACGCGCGTGCAGCCCTCCCGCAACAGGCCCCGCGCCGCGCCGCCCAGGCGCTCCTCGTCGCGGCCCGCGAGCACCGCCTCGCACGGGCCGCCCGCCGCCAGCTCGCGCACGATCGCCGCGGCGATCTCCGAGGTGCCGCCGAGCACGAGCACGCGCCGCGGGTTCATCCGCACAGCCCCAGGCGCCGGCCCATGTCCGAGCGCAGCACCCCGTCCGGGTCCACCTGCGCGCGCAGCTCGCGGAAGCGATCGAGCTCGGGGTACATGACCCCCAGCATCTCCGGGTGCAGACGGGCGTCCTTGGCGAGGTAGACGCGCCCGCCCGCGCCCGCCACGAGCTCGTCGGCCTCGTCGAGCGCGCGGTACATCCCCGGGGCGCTCGCGGGAAGGTCGATCGCGAGCGTGAACCCCTCGATCGGGAACGACAGCGGGCCGCCTTTTTCGAATGCCCGCCCACCCGGGCCGAAGCGCTTGAGCACCGTGAGGTACATCGGCTGGCGACGATCGCGCAGGCGGTGAACTACACGCAGCAGCGTGTCCTCAGCCCCGCGGGGCACCACGAACTGGTACTGCACCAGGCCCTGGGGCCAGTACAGGCGGCTCCACTCGCCGAGCACGTCGAGGGGGAAGAGCTGGGCGCTCATGCTCAGCGTCCGCCCGTGGGCGCGGCGGGGGGCGGAGCGCCAGCGCACGGCGTTGAAGGCGCGCACCGCGGAGGGGCGCAGCAGACCCCCGGGAACACGGCGGGGCACTGTGAGCAGAGGACGCAGACGAAACGGCGGCCCGCCGGGGGCGTATCCCCGAGGGCGTCCGGAGGGCTCTCCACCGTTAGGGGAACGATCTTCAGCGGAGCGCCGACCTGCATCCGGGTTCCAGTCCGTATCCGGGGTCCGACCTTCATCGGGGGGTGGGCCTTCGTCGGAGCGGGTGAGCACCGAGCGACCGAACGCGCGGCCCTCGGCGAGCAGATCGACCCAGGCAATCGCGTAGCGGTGGCGCTGCGCCCCGGACATCAGCGCGAGCGCCTGCTCGAGGCTGTCGAGGCGCTCGATGTCGGCAACCGCGCGCGACGAGCGCAGCGGCACGATCCGCAGCGCGGCCTCCACCACCACGCCGGTCAGGCCCATCCCGCCGAGGGTGGCGTGAAACAGCTCGGGGCGCGACTGCGCGGAGAGGCGCACGGGGCCCTCGGCGGGGGTGCAGAGCGTGAGCGACTCCACCTGCCGGGCGAGGCTGCCGTCGCGCATGTGGTTCTTGCCGTGCACGTCGGCCGCGATCGCCCCCCCGACCGTCAGATGCCTGGTGCCGGGCACAACGGGCAGCGTGAACCCCCGCGCGGCGAGGTGCAGGAGGATCTCCGCGAAGCTCCACCCCGCGCCGGTGTGCACCAGCGAACGCTCGGCGTCCAGCGCGATCGGCCCCCGCAGGGCGGTGGCGTCGACCACGGCCCCCCCGCCGTTCTGGGCGGCGTCGCCATAGCTGCGGCCGGCCCCGCGGGCGATCGCGCCGCCGCGGGCAAGGGGGGAGTCGGCCAGCGCGCTCGCCACCTCCTCCGCGGTGCGCGGACGCAGCATCAGCGCCCGCGTCGGCGCGGTTCCCCCCCAGCCGCTCAGGAGCCGCGGTCGGCGCCCGCCCAGGTCACGAGGGCGCGCTGGCGGGGGCGCGAGCAGGGCGGGGTCAGCCGGCGACATACACACCGCAGACGAACACCGCCAGCCAGGCGGCGCTCATGCTCAGCAGAAAGCCGTCGTGGAGCACGAGCTCCTCGGGAGCCTGACCCTCGCCGCGGTCGAGCAGCAACGCGTAGCGCAGCAGCCACAGCACGAACGGGATGACCGTGAGCTCGTACCACGAGAGCTTGGCGTGGTGGGCTCGCTGGAAGGCCCACAGGCAGTAGGCGGTGGTGGTGACCGTGGCGGCGAGACCGACCACGAAGCGCAGGTAACGCACGGAGTATTCGCGCAGCGAAGCCCGCACCACCCCGCTGCGCTCGGAGTCGCACAACTCGGCGTAGCGCTTGCCCGCAACGAGGAACAGGGCGCCGAAGGACGTCACGAGCATGAACCAGCGCGAGACCTGAATCGAGGTGGCGACGCCGCCGGCGAGCGCACGCAGCACGAAGCCGCCCGCGACCGCCGCAATGTCGGCGACGGCGACGCTGCGCCACCACAGCGTGTAACAGCCCGTGAGCGCGAGATAGCCCGCGCCCGCGCCCGCCAGCGCAGGCCGCACGGCGA
>Ga0210408_10005557_pt1 | contig 11057 bp, 12 predicted proteins | sample IncBWH4MmetaG_FD_155471 | JGI IMG/M metagenome (GOLD analysis project Ga0210408, IMG submission 155471) | Forest soil microbial communities from Barre Woods Harvard Forest LTER site, Petersham, Massachusetts, United States - Inc-BW-H-4-M | ecosystem: Environmental > Terrestrial > Soil >... | reverse complement strand
GCGCGAGCACCTGCGTCCAGGCGGCGTGCTCGCGTGCGCGATCGTGAGTGACTTCGAGTACTTCGACTGTACGCGCGGTGACAACGGGCCTCCATCCGACCTCGTGCGGCTCGGCGGCGTGGACTATGTGAGCCGCCCCACGCGCGTGTCCGCCGACCAGGACCGCGTCGTCATCGAACGTGTGCGCCGGATCCTGCCCGAGGGTCGCGAACCGCTGCCGGAGGGCTCGAACCGTCTGCTCCGGCTGGGCGCCCGCTCGCCGACGCTCGCCGGCGAGCGCGACGTGATCGAACTCGGCCTCGTCACCGTGGAGCAGCTCGAGCGCGAGGGCGTCGCGGCGGGCTTTCGTCCCGCGGCGTCCCGCAGAGTGGAGGCGACCGACGAGTATCTCGGAAGTGACGTGGTATTGCTCCATGCCTGACGGCGGCGCAGGTCCTCCCCCCGCGATCACGCTGCGCGTCTGCGCGCTGTATCCGGACCTCATGAACATCTATGCCGACCGCGGCAACATGCTCGTGCTCGAGCGCCGCTGCGCCTGGCGCGGCATCGGGTTCGAGATCATCGCCAGCGGGCTGGGTGAGCTACTGGATCCGCAGGCCGCAGACCTCTTCTACATCGGCGGCGGCCAGGACCGCGACCAGCGTCTGTGCGCGCAAGACCTGATCGAGACCAAGCGCGACGCTCTGCACGCGGCCGCGGCTCGCGACGCGGTCGTGCTCGGGGTCTGCGGCGGCTATCAGCTGCTCGGCCGCTCCTACACCCTTGATCACGAGCGGATCCCCGGCGTCGGTCTGCTCGACGTGGAAACCGTCCGTGAAGGCGCCCGCCTGATCGGCAACGTCGCGATCGAGGTCGTGCTGGGCGGTCAGCTCGCCGGCGCTTCGTCGACGCCCCGCGTGCTCGCGGGCTTCGAGAACCACGGCGGGCGGACTCGTCTCGCAAGCGGCCAGCAGCCGTTCGGACGGGTGCTCAAGGGATACGGCAACGAAGGCGCCAGCGGCCTGGAGGGCGCGATCCGCGGCAACACGATCGGCACCTACCTGCACGGCCCGCTGCTTCCCAAGAACGTGTGGTTCGCCGATTGGCTGATCGGCGCGGCCCTTGGCATCGAGCCGGAGCAGCTCGCCGTGCTCGACGATGGGCTCGAGCACGACGCGCATCTCAGCGCCCGCCGCGCGGCCGGAGTCTGACTTGCCCACATCGATCGCCGCAAAGTGCTCGGTCGGCGATCTCTCGCGTGAGCCGACAGCGCATACGATCGCCCGGATGCAGCTCTCCGAGTACCAGCGCCTGTCCCGGCGCACGGCCGAGTATCCGCGCGACGCCTGGCTGGCCTACCCGTCGCTCGGCCTGGCGGGAGAGGCCGGCGAGGTTGCCGACCACGCCAAGAAGGCGATCCGCGATGACGGAGGCACGGTCACCGACGAGCGCCGGCTCGCGATATCGAAGGAGCTCGGCGACGTGCTCTGGTATGTCGCTCAGCTAGCGAGCGAGCTCGGGCTCGAGCTGGAGGAGATCGCGCGGGCGAATCTCGAGAAGCTCAGCTCCCGCCAGCAGCGTGGGGTGCTGTCCGGCAGCGGCGATGAGCGCTAGCGAAAGCGAGCGCTACTCGGCGAGGAGCCGGGCCGGCGCCGAGAAGCGCGCGAAGCGACCGGCCAGGCGCGCGGGTACGAGCGCGCGCACGCGTACTCCCTCGGCGGTGTCCTCGCGGCTGACCTCGCCCGCGATGTCGTGCAGTTCCGCCAGGCTGCCGCCGTCGGCGTAGGGAACAAGCAGCTCGAGGCTCAGAAGCGTGTGCGCGAGCTCGCGCTCGATTCGCTCGCCGAGCTCGACGAGGCCCTCTCTCGTCGTTCCGCTGACGAGCACCGCGTCCGGGTGTTGCAAGCGCAGCTCCTCGCGGGCCTGCTCGTCGAGCAGGTCGACCTTGTTAAGTACGAGCACCCGCGGGCGGTCGCCGGCGCCGATCTCCTCGAGCGTCTGGTCAACGGCACGCTGCATGATCTCGGCGTGGGCCTCGGGGGCAGACGCATCGAGGACGTGCACCAGGAGCTCCGCGCGACGGGTCTCCTCGAGTGTTGCGGCGAACGCGTCCACGAGCTGATGGGGCAGCTTGCTGATGAAGCCGACGGTGTCCGTCAGAAGATACGGCCTGCCCGCTGGCCGATCGCCGATCGTTCGCAGCGTGCGGGTGGTCGGGTCGAGTGTGTGGAAGAGACGGTCGCGCACGCCCACCTCAGATCCGGTGAGGGCGTTGAGCAGCGTCGACTTGCCCGCGTTCGTGTAGCCAACCAGCGCGATCGTCGGCAGCGCTGCCCGCTCGCGCTCTGCGCGCTGGACGGCGCGCGTGCCCTTCACGTGCTCAAGGCGCCGGCGCAGCGTCCCGATGCGGTCACGAGCCAGGCGTCGATCGGTCTCGATCTGCGTCTCGCCCGGCCCCCTCGTGCCAATGCCGCCCCCGAGGCGCTCGAGGTGACTCCAGAGGCCGCGCATGCGAGCGAGGTTGTACTCGAGCTGGGCCAGCTCCACCTGGAGCTTGCCGTCCGCCGAGCCCGCGTGCGACGCGAAGATATCGAGGATCACCGTCGTGCGGTCCACGACCGGCAGCCCGAGCTCCTCCTCGAGGTTGCGCTCCTGGCGCGCGGTAAGCTCGTCGTCGCAGGCGATCAGGTTCGCGTCACAAGCCAACGCTTGAGCCTTCGCCTCGCGCACCTTCCCCGGACCGAGATAGCTGTTGGGGTGCGGCTTCTCCCGCCGCTGGACCATCTCGCCCACGACGGCCACGCCGGCGGTGCGCAGCAGCTCGCCGAGCTCGGAGAGATCCTCCCCCTCGGGGAGCGCTGCGACGCAGAGGGCACGTTGACGCGCTCGCTGCCCCAGCTCGCCGTTGCCTGCCGCCACGGCTTCCGCTCTCGTTGTCACGGCGTTCCTGCCGTTCCGGCTTCTATCCATCCACCCACCAGTCTAGGACCTCCGGGAGCGCCCATGGTCGGGCGCTCACTCGCGCAGGGCGCCCAGGCGCGCGACCGCCTCCAGCAGCCTGTCGTCGGGCGTCGTGAGCGAGATGCGAAACCACCCCTCACCGGCGGGACCGTAGATCGCCCCTGGCGAGAGCACGACAGCCGCCCGCTCGAGTACGTGCTCGCAGTATGCCGCCGAGCTTGCGAAGCTGGCCGGTACTGGCGCCCACACGTAGATCGTTGCGTGCGGCGGGGTCACCTCCACGCCGATTCCGCGCAGCGCCTCGCAGACGAGGTCACGCCGGCGGCGGTAGAGCTCGTTCATCGAGGCGACCTCCGCATCGCCGTCGGGTGAAAGGGCGGCGACGCCGGCGAGCTGCACCGCCTCGAACAACCCCGAGTCGATGTTCGTCTTCAGGCGCCAGTAGATCTCGATCGCCTCCGCGTTGCCGACGACCACGGCGCAGCGCCAGCCCGTCATGTTGTAGCCCTTCGACAGCGAGAAGATCTCGATCCCGACCTCCTTCGCGCCAGGAGTGCCCAGGAATGAAGGCGCGCGGTAACCGTCGAAGACGATCTCCGAGTAGGCGTTGTCGTGCACGACGAGGATGTTGTACGCGCGCGCGAACTCGACGACCACATCGAAGAAGCCGTCGGGCACCATCGCCCCGGTCGGGTTGTTCGGGTAGTTGAGGTACATCAGCTTCGAGCGTCGGGCCACCGCCTCGTCGATCGCGCCTAGGTCCGGGACGAAGCCGTGCTCTGGCTGCAGCGCCATCAGCACAGGCTCGGCGCCGGCGAGCCACGGACCTGCCGTGTAGACCGGGTAGCCCGGGTCGGCGGCGAGCGCGTAGTCGCCGGGGTCGAGGAACGCGAGGTTGAGGTTGAAGATCGCCTCCTTGGCACCGATCGCAGGCATGATCTCCCGCTCGGGGTCGAGCGCGACGTCGAAGCGGCGCTCGTAGAAGTCGCGTACGGCGGCGCGGAAGTCGTGCCGGCCCCGATTAGAGGGGTAGCGGTGCGTCTCGGGCTCGCTCACCGCCTCCTGCATCGCCTCGACGATCAGCGGCGGCGTCGGCCGATCGGGGTCGCCGATGCCGAGGCTGATGACGTCGATCCCCGCGGCCCTCTTCTCGGCGACCTTGCGCTCGAGCTGGGCGAATGCGTACGGGGGTATGCGCTGCAGGCGCTCACTGGGTTTCATGCAGCTCCTTCTCGAAATCCTCGCTCAGGCGACCCTCGAAAACCGGCCGCGCCCAGCCTGTTAGGTTGATCCGCAGATCCTCCCCCACCTCTACTTCGAGCTCACCTCCATCGAGCACGACCGCCAACCGGGCGCCGAGGTGACCCCGGCCCTCTTCCTGGACGTAGGCGACGGCGGCGCCCGTCGCGCCCGTGCCGGAGGACAGCGTCTCCCCCACGCCCCGCTCGAAGATTCGTGCGCGGATGCGCCCGTCGCCGATGCGCGCGTACCACGACACGTTCGTCCGATTCGGAAACCGCCTGTCTCCTTCGATCGGCGGCCCGACAGCGCCCAGGTCGAGCGCCTCGAGCTGCTCCAGCGACTCGATGCGGATCGCGCACTGCGGGTTGCCGATCGACACGTGCTGGAAGGCCCACTCGCGACCCAGCCCGGTGAGCACGCCGCGGCCGTCGGCGGGTCCGTCGGGAAAGTCGCGTGAGCGGAGCTTCGCACGGCCCATGTCGACCGTGCACGTGTCCGGACCCGTTATCGACGGGCGCATCGCCCCGGCGGCGGTGTGAATGCTGAAGCTGTCCCGATCCGTCCAGCCGCGCCGGCGCAGGTAGAGGATGGCCTCGCGGGCGCCGTTGCCGGAGAGCTCGGCCTCCGAGCCGTCGGGATTGAAGATCCGCAGATCGGCGACGTTCGCCGGATCGGCCGGCGGTGAGAGCAGCAGTATGCCGTCAGCGGACACGCCGAAAGGTCCGTCGCAGAGCCTGCGTATGCGTGCGGGCGTCAGCTCGAATGGCAGCTCGTGCTGCTCGATGATCAGATAGTCGTTGCCGAGGGCTTGCCACTTCTCGAACCTCATGAGGGGCCGCAGTCTAGGATCTCCCGCGCGACCGCAGCCGCGTCGCGTCCGGTCACGTCGATCACGCGCACCCCGGCGAGCCTGCGCATCCACGTGAGCTGGCGCTTCGCGTAGTTGCGCGTGCGACGCTTCATGCGCTCGACGTCCCCGACCAGGAGCTCATCGAAGCCGAGGGCCTTACGGGCCGTCTCTGACGCCCCGGCGGCGTGAGCTCGCTGAACCTCCTCGCGCGCACCGGCGGCGAGCATCGCCTGCACCCTCGCGTCGATCGCCGCATACAGCGCCTCGCGCTCCATCGTCAGGCCCGCGAGCAGCGTCGGATGGCGCAGCTCGTCGCTCCACAGCTGCGAGGGGCCGTCAGGCGGCTCGAGCTCTCCCTGATCGAGCAGCTCGAGTGCCCGTACCAGGCGCTGGCGGTCGTTCGGCTCGATCTCGGCGGCGGCCCACGGCGCGCGCTCGGCGAGCGTCGCATGCAACGCGGGCGCGCCTTGCTTCTCGAGCTCGGCGGTCCAGCGCTCGCGTAGGCCTTCGGCGGGCGGGGGTCGCAGGTCGAGGTCGGTCAGCGCCGCCCTGAGGTAAAGGCCCGTGCCCCCCACCACGATCGGCCGTCGTCCTTCGGCCAGCAGCGCGTCGAGCTCAGCGTGGGCGAGCTCGGAGTACTGCCCGACGCTGAACGTCGCGTCGATGGGTAGGAAGGAGATCAGCCGATGCTCGAGTGCAGCCCGCTGCCCGGGCGAGGCCACGCCCGTGAGGATCTCGAGGCCGCTGTATACCTGCAGGGCGTCCGCCGATACCGCCGCGGGATCCTCGCCCCGCGCCCGCAACAGGCCGGCGAGGGCGACGGCGATCGAGGTCTTGCCGACGCCCGTGGGTCCGAACAGCGCAATGATCCGCATGAGGGTAGGCTCACAGCTTCTGCAGATCTCCGGCTCGACAGTACTGCTCACGGGGGCAACCGGGGGGATTGGGCACGCGATCGCTCGTGTCCTGCGCTCTCGCGGTGCCCAGCTGATCCTCACCGGGCGGCGCATCGAGGTGCTGGAGCAGCTCGGCGAGGAGCTCGACGCGCGGGTCCTAGCCGTCGATCTGAGCGTCGCCGCTGAGGTTGAGCGTCTGGTGGCAAATGCGGGCGACGTCGACATCCTGATCGCCAACGCCGCCCTTCCCGCCTCGGGAACGCTCGAGTCGTTCTCGGTGGCGGAGGTAGACCGCGCGCTCGACGTCAACCTGCGCGCCCCGATCGTCCTCGCGCACGAGCTCGTGCCCGGCATGGTCTTGCGCGGCCGAGGTCACCTGCTGTTCATGTCCTCACTCGCCGGCAAGGCGCCGACGCCGCGTGCGACGGTCTACAGCGCCTCGAAGTTCGGCCTGCGCGGCTTCGCCTCGGCGTTGCGGTCTGACCTGCGCGGCACCGGCGTCGGGGTCTCGACCGTCTTCCCCGGCTTCATCAGCGACGCAGGCATGTACGCCGACGCCGACGTCAAGCTGCCACTAGGCATCGGCACGCGCAGCCCCGAGGACGTCGCTGGCGCGGTCGTCGGCGCGATCGAGCGCAACCGCGGCGAGGTCGACGTCGCGCCGCTCGCCCTGCGGGTGGGCACTGCCTTCGCGAGCCTCGCCCCGGAGCTGGCCGGCAGCGTGGCCCGGCGGCTCGGCTCCGACGAGGTCTCGCGCAAAATGGCCGACCGTCAGAGCGACAAGCGCTGAGGTCTCAGAACAGCGCCTCCTGCCGGTCCTGCGTTACCGAGCCGGAGTCGCCGGCGTCGGCGTCCGCCGTCGGGTGACCCGCGAGCCTGAAGCCGGGGTCGGCTCCGGGCTGGCGCACCATCCGCGAAAGGCGCTCACGTTCCTCCTTGGGCGCGTAGGCGCCGCGGCGGTAGAGCTCCTGGTAGCGCGGCAGCAGGTCTGGCCGCTGGGCGCGCAGCCAGTCCATGAAGATCCCACGTACCTCTCCGCGCAGGTGCAGGGCAACGCCGCCGATGCTCGTCGCGCCAGCCGCGTTCGCGAGCTCGAGCAGCGGCTCGACCTGGTGTGGAGCGTCGTTGATGCCGGGCATCAGCGGTGCGATCAGCACGCCCGTGGGGATGCCCGCGCGATTGAGCTCGGCGACGGCCTTCAACCGCGCCCGTGGGTTGGGGGTGTGCGGCTCGGTGGCCCGCCAGGCCTTCTCGTCGAGCGTCGGGATCGACAGGCAAGCGGTGATGCTGGTTCGCTGCGCAATCTCGAGCATCAGATCGAGGTCACGAAGCAAGAGCGGCGACTTCGTCAGCACCGAGCAAGGGTTGCTCGCGTCGCGTAGAGCCTCCCAGATGCCGACCATCAGCCGGTAGCGGCCCTCGACCCACTGGTAGGGGTCGGTGTTCGTCCCCATTGCGACGTGTTCGCGTTTCCACGAGGGACGCGCGAGCTCCGCTCGTAGCACCTCGGGCGCGTTCACCTTGACGACGATCTCCTTCTCGAAGTCGCGACCAGCGTCGAAGTCGAGGTACTTGTGGGTAGGCCTGGCGAAGCAAAAATTGCAGGCATGCGCGCATCCCCTGTACGGATTGATCGTCCAGCGGAACGGCATCCGCGACTTCTTCGGCACGCGATTGAGGACTGACTTCGCGCGCACCTCGTAGAACCTCGTGTCAAGGGCCTCGGGCGCCTCGAAGCGGCGGACCGCCGCAGGGTCGCGATAACCAGGCAGCGCTCGCTGCTCCTCATCACCTATCGTCAGGTTGCTCCAGCGCACGAACATATGTTCGCATACGGGCTGGATGGACGCCTCCAGAGCGGCGTCTTGCCGACCGGTCCTACCAATCGTAGGAACAGGTCGTATCCGTTCGGACGACGCGTCCAAAGGCCGGCGCTCGCGGTCCCGAGAACGTGCGTCCACGACCACACCTGGCGGTTATCGGCGGGCGCGCGCGGGCCGACGCAATGAACATGGAGACCGTGCCGTCGGATCTCGAGCACACGCCGACCGTGACCTCGTGGCTCTGCCGCGATGACGTCGATCGCGAGCGTACGCTCGACATGGAGGAGGGGGCGCGCCCGGTCAGCCGCATAACGCTCGCGATCCTCGCGGTCGCGATCGCGGCCTCCCTCGTCGTCGCCGTCGCGGTCGGTGTCGACGCGCGCGCGGTTGTGCATAGCCCGGAGCTCGCGATAGCGTCGCTTGCCCTGATTCTCTGCGTCGCAGTGCTCTCCAGGGCGCTGATGCGCTCGGACATCCGGCACCACAGCGACGCCGTGGTCGACCAGCTGACGGGCATGCTCAACCGCGAGGCGCTCCGCGTCCGCGTCCAGGAGCTCACGCAGCAATCGGCCCTGATCGGCGAGCCGATCGGCCTGATCATCGGCGACCTCGACCACTTCAACGAGATCAACGACACCCACGGACACAGCGTCGGCGACACGGTGCTCAAGGAGGTCGCCTACATGGTGCGCAAGCAGCTGCGCGCCTATGATCTCGCCTACCGTCTCGGCGGCGAGGAGTTCCTGGTCCTGCTGCCCGGCTCCGACCTCGCGAACGCCGCGTGGCTCGCCGAGCGGCTGCGGGCGCGGGTCGGCTGCGAGCGAGTAGCCGGCGAGATCTCGGTCACGATCAGCTTCGGGGTGGGCGCCTCGGTAACAGGCGAGTGCTTTGACTACGCCGCGGTATTCGCGCAGGCCGATGCGGCGTTGTACCGCGCCAAGCGCAATGGGCGCGACCGCGTCTGCCTGGCCGAACCGGCAGACGTCGCGCTCCCGGCGCCCGCCCGAGGAGCCTCAGGGCTCGATCACGCTGCAGATCCCGTCCTGAGAGTCCATCAGCTCGAAAGCACCTCGATTCCTTAGCCGACCACCGCCTCAACGCCGATCATCTGCTGGCCGGCCTCGCGAGCAACGCTGGCGACGGCCTCGTGCCCCACGCCCTCGGCGACGAAAATGAGGGCCGCGCCCAGCATCGCCGGGTCGAGGCTCTCGTCGTCTTTAGGGGGGCGAGGCCTACCGGGACTCGGGTCCCGCATGTGTTTCGACACCGCGGGCGGCGCTGTACCGGTGCAAGCGCAAGGTACGCGACGGCGTCTGCCGAAGCGGCAGAGGTCGCGGTCCCGTCCCTCGCTGAGGAGCCTCAGAACTCGATCACGCTGCGGATGCCGTCCTGGGTCTCCATCAGTTCGAATCCGCGGTTGACTTCCTCGAGCGTGATGCGGTGTGAGATGAACGGGTCGACGTCGATCTCGCCGTCGAGATAGCGGCGGACGAGCGCCGGCACGTCTTCTCGTCCCTTCAGGCCGCCGAAGGAGGAGCCGCAGATCCGCCGCCCGGTGATCAGAAGCCGAGGAACGACGTCGAGTGTCTCACCGCGGCCCGCCACGCCGCAGACCGTGCACAGGCCCCACCCCATCCGCGCCGCCTCCAGCGCCTGCCTCATCACGGCCACGTTGCCCGTCGCCTCGAAGGTGTAGTCGGCGCCGAAGCCTCCCGTCATCTCGAGGATCCGCTCCCCGACGTCTTCGCCGCCGAGCATCACGTCCGTGGCACCCTGGCCGCGCGCGAGCTCGAGGCGCTCCGGCGAGAGGTCGACGCTGACGATCCGCTCCGCGCCCTGCAGACGCGCACCCGCGACCGCCCCAAGGCCCACCATGCCGGCGCCGAACACCACACACGTCGAGCCCGCACGGACAGATGCTGTCTTGATCGCCGCGCCGAGGCCCGTCGCAAGGCCGCACGCGAACAGGCACGACCTGTCGAGTGGCGCCTCCGCGTCGATGCGCGCGAGCGCGATCTCCGGCATGACCGTGTACTCGGCGAAGGTCGAGGTCCCCATGAAATGGCGCAGCGGCTCTCCCGTCCGCGCGAGGCGGGTCGTGCCGTCGGGAAGGTAGCCGAGGTTCTGCTGCTCGCGGATCGCCAGGCAGAGGTTCGTGGCCGGGCTGAGGCAGTGCGTACACTCGCCACACTGCGGCGAGAACAGCGTCACGACGTGATCGCCCTCCCGCACGAGCGAGACTCCCTCGCCGCAGCGCTCGACGACGCCGGCACCCTCGTGGCCAAGGACCGTCGGCGCATAGCCGGACGGGTCGACTCCCGAGGCCGTGTACATGTCGGTGTGACAGACGCCGCATGCAGCCAGTCGTACGAGCACCTCGCCGGCGCGAGGCTCGGCCAGCTCCACCTCCTGCACGACGAGCGGCCTGGCGAACTCCTCCAGAACGGCCGCCCGGATCCTCATCTCTCGTTCATCGCTCGCCGACGCGCGCCAGCAGCCGCTCCTCGCCCGAGAGCGTCTGGCTGGTGGCGGCGAGGATCTCGACCTCCGTGAGCTCGCCCGCGCAGGCAAGACCGCTGAAGTTCACGACCTTGTTGTGACGGGTACGCCCACGCAGGCGGTCGGGGTCGGTGCGCGACGCGCCTTCGACCAGCACCTCGACCGAGCGGCCCACGAACCGCTGGGCGCGATCGCGAGCATCGCGTTGAACCAGGTCCACGAGCCGCTCCATCCGCGCGACCTTCACCGGATGCGGCACCACGCCCTCGAGCATGCCGGCCGCCTCGGTGCCGCGACGTGGCGAGAAGATGAACGTGAACGCACCGTCGTATCCGACCTCCTCCACGACCTCCAGCGTCTCGCGGAAGTCGTCCTCGGTCTCGGTCGGGAAGCCGACGATGATGTCGGTGGTGAGCGCCACGTCGGGAAGGTGCTCGCGGATCAGCGCCACTCGGTCCAGGTAGCGCCGGCGGTCATACGTTCGGCGCATCGCCTTCAGGACCCGGCTCGACCCCGACTGAAGCGGAAGGTGGATGTGCTCGCACACGCTCGCGAGCTCGGCGTGCGCTCGGATCACGTCCTCGCGCATGTCCTTGGGGTGGGGGCTCGTGTAGCGGATGCGGTCGATCCCGTCGATCTCGTCGAGCATCCTCAGCAACTCGGCGAAGCTTGGCTTCGCGGGCCTCGAGCCGGCCGGCGCCGCCGGCCGTGTCCGCCCCGGCAGGTCACGGCCGTAGGAGTTCACGTTCTGGCCGAGCAGCGTGACCTCGCGCACCCCGTCATCGGCCATCGCTTGAGCCTCGGCCA
>Ga0210408_10005556_pt1 | contig 11057 bp, 10 predicted proteins | sample IncBWH4MmetaG_FD_155471 | JGI IMG/M metagenome (GOLD analysis project Ga0210408, IMG submission 155471) | Forest soil microbial communities from Barre Woods Harvard Forest LTER site, Petersham, Massachusetts, United States - Inc-BW-H-4-M | ecosystem: Environmental > Terrestrial > Soil >... | reverse complement strand
ACATCGTTGCGGCCGCCGGAGGGGTCACCGTCTTTCTTGGCAACGGAGATGGCACATTCCAAAACCCTCAGAACTATGGGGCGGCGGCTTCTTCCGTTGCTGTGGCACTCGCTGATTTCAATCGGGGACGGCGCCCTCGATGCAGTTACGGCTGATTTCAATGGCAACAATCCCAGCTTTGCGTCCGTCCTCCTAGGCAACGGAGACGGGACATTCGTCAACCGGAGCGTACTCACTTCTACACTCTCCAATCCGATCGGCATCGCCGCAGTAGATCTTAACGGGGACGGTATCCTAGATCTTGCGATCGTCGATAACGAACTAAATGCGGTTTCAATTCAGCTTGGTAACGGAGATGGGACATTTAAGCCAGCGGTGGAATACCCTACCGGCCCATCGCCAAATGCGATTGCGGTCGCAGATTTCAACAACGACGGACATCCCGATTTAGCGACTCCGAACTTCTCCGGCGCGTCTGTCTCAATCTTTCTTGGGATTGGCGACGGTTCGTTCGGTGGCCACACTGATTTTGCTACCCCTACCGGTCCTCTGTATCTGGCGGTCGCGGACTTCAACAGGGACGGCAAGCTCGATATTGCCGTCACTGTGGGCTCCGGCGTCTCGGTTCTGCTCGGGCACGGAGACGGTACTTTTTCCACGCATGCCCACTACACAACTGGGTCAAGCCCTTATGGCGTGGTGGCCGGTGACTTTAACCATGACGGCAAGGTAGATCTGGCGGTAACAAATCTCAGTAGCACCACTGTGTCGATATTACTAGGAAACGGTAATGGCTCATTCCAGGCGGCCAAAAACTATCCGACTGTATTTGAGCCTGAACTGTTGGTTGCAGGGGATTTCAACGGAGATGGCAAGCTGGACCTCGCAATCAGCCAACATTTGTTCTCTGAAGTCTCGGTGATGTTAGGCAATGGGGACGGTACCTTTCCGTCGCATGTCGAATACTCAACTGGTTTCTCTCCTTTTGGCCTGGTAGTCGGGGACTTCAACGGCGACGGCAAGCCGGACTTGGCGACAGTGAACTACGGAAGCGGCCATGTAGCTGCTCTTTCGCTCCTTTTAGGAAACGGCGACGGTACCTTCCAGAGTCATATGGACTTTCCAGACGGCGGGTTCGGAGGAGGTGCCCTCGCCAGCGGCGACTTGGATGGAGACGGCAGTTTGGACTTCGTTTTTACGAACCGACTGGGTCCAAGCGTTTCTGTCCTTATGAATAAGCCAGTTATCGCTATCGCGCCATCCACATCAAGTTTCACGACCCAAACAATCGGAACGACTAGTCAGCCAAAGGCCATTGCGGTAAGTAACCCTGGTAGCGCACCATTGGCTCTTCACTCTATTGCCGTCGCCGGGACGGATTTATCGGACTTTTCAGCGACGACCAACTGTCCCCAGACTCTGCAGATAGGACATAACTGTGCAGTCAACGTGGTCTTCGATCCCCAGATAAAAGGAAATCGTCAGGCATTTGTCGACCTGAGGGATAACGCTCCCAACCTGGAGCAACGAGCAGGCTTGTCCGGTGTTGCGACAGTCGTAGTGCTTTCCCCATCAAACTTGAGCTTCGGTGAGCAGGGCGTAGGAACAGTGAGTACGCCACACACTATCACTCTAACTAACAAAGGCACCACCGTACTTAAGATCCAAAAACTTTCGATCACTGGGGCAGACCTCGCTGACTTCGCCATTCCGCAGAACTCGTGCGGCGGCAGCCTAAAGGTTGGGGGAAGCTGCGGGATTAGTATTGTCTTTCAACCCAATAAAACGGGGGTCAAGAAGGCTTTTCTCAGTGCGTCGGACGACGGCGGCGGTAGTCCGCAGAGAGCTGCACTGACCGGAATAGGAAAGTAGCTGTTTGGCCCCGTTGACTTCGGGTGGCAGCTCAAGTGTGCTGCTACGCAAACGGGTGTGCGAACCGGGCGGGAGATTGAGAACTTAGAACTTTGGTCTAAATTGTTGCAGAAGACTGGGTAAAACGGACCTCGCAAATGCAAAACCGCGGTAAAGAGAATTAAAAAGATGGGTTATTGGTTTGCTGCTTTGCGAGGGCGATCACTCCCACCGTGATTCTCATCACAGCGACTGTCAGGCCCTAAGAGTAATCTGAGTTTGCCTGTGGGTTCTGAAAGCAATTCAGCAGCGGGGGCTCATGGTTGTTGCGGGCACAACTCCAAACCTAAGCCGTGTGGCTCACGACTTTCCAGAAATCCGCCCGCACGGGGAACCTTCAGGAGTAAAGCCGGATCGGCGCCACCACCCGCGTGATTGCACCGCTCGGACTCGGCTCATCCGGCTTCAGCCCGGAGCGCAGCGACGCGAACAGTCCCAGCAGTTGCCCCAGCATCACGTCCAGCGGCGGACGGTATTCATCGGCCACGCCAGTTCCGCTGTTCAACGACAAACGAAAATCGGCGAGCGACGCGACCTCGTCCGTGCCGTTGGCCGCGACCACCGCGCGTATCCGCCCTAAACGCTTTTGGGAAATCTCCTCCAACAAATCACGCTCGTAGCCGCGGCGACGAGCATCGCTCGACAGAAACGCGACAAACAAAGTCTGGCTATCCACAGACGACATGGGCCCGTGACGCAGGCCCAGCGGCGATTCGGCCATGGTCGCCACCTTGCCGGCGCTCAACTCTACAACCTTCAGAGACGATTCGTCGGCTACCGCCCGCAACGCGCCCGCGCCCACAAAGCAAGCTCGCGAACATCCCAGCGCCGTGATGGCCGACGCTACCTCAGCCGCTGCCGGAATAAACTGGCGCCCGGCTTCCACCATCCGCTCCAGAATTTCGCCATAGGCCTCCAGCCCCTCCAGATTCGCCAAACACTGCCCGGCCACTACCATGTTGGTGAATGAACTGGTCATGGCCAGTCCACGATCGTTGGCGGCATCGTCCAGGACCAGCGCGAAAGCGCGTCCCGCATGCCGTGCGCACAATTCGGCCATGGCCCCGTGCTGGTTGCAAGTAATCACCAGATGCTGAATCTGCGGCCGCTGATCCAGTGCGCGCTCCAGCAGCGCCACGCCTTCGGGGCTCGACCCTGAACGGGAGAATGAAATCCAAAGATATTCCTTGCCCGGCTGATGGTATTGCTCGAACTCGGTCAGCAGCGTCGTGCTGGGAATCGCCCACACTTCACAACCCCAACGCTGACGAAGCGCTGCAGCAAGCGCCCGCCCGGTGTAGTCCGATGTCCCCGCACCGACCAGGTACACGGTCGGCGAAACGCTCCGCGAGCGGATCCCGGCCCGGTCCAGCACGGCCTTCAACTCCGGCAGCCGATCCTGGCAGCGCTGGTAGGTCGTTTTCCAGGTTTCGGGTTGCTGCGAGATTTCGGCCGGGGTGTGCAGCAGTCCCCGCTCGCGCTTTTCCTGTTCAGGCAGATCCAGCAGCGCCTGCAATGGGTTTCCCAACGTGCAATCTCCTCGCTTGAAGACACGCCAGTCTATTACAGTCTGGCTGCTGTTGAAAAGCATTCGGAAGTAACCGAAACCCGATTCGCAAGCAACCGACATCGAGGCTTCCGGGCGCTCTCACCTGAATCTGGGGTCTTTTGTGCAACGCGCCCCGGCCTCCGAGCACCTAACTTAGTAGGAAAACAAGTGCAGGAATACCACTGTAAGAATCCCAGCGCCACGTCTTAGGAGGAACCGATATGACCTTTCATTCCAGGTACCTGAGCTCTCTTTTTCTGGCGGCCGCGCTGGCTTCGTCGGTGGCCGGGACGGGCTGCGCCGAGCGTCATTACTACCGCGTTTACGACCCTTACTACACCGATTATCACGTCTGGAACGACGACGAAATCGTTTTCTACCGGCAGTGGGCCGATGAAACCCACCGCGATCGCGGCCGCGACTTTCGCAAGCTCCCGTCCGAGGAGCAGAAGGAATACTGGACCTGGCGCCACAATCACGGGACTCGGGATCGGGACAAAGATCGTCACTGAAAAGATCGTCACTGACCGGTGTGTGAGCGTCTCTCGACACCCGTGGCTCATGGAAGCCGTCCTGGCCCATGTATTATGTGTCCCTGATTGATGCTGCGAAGAAACATCCTCGCAATGCTGGAAGGAGGAGACCGTCGGACGATCGGCCGTGCCGACCAGGTGGCCGCTATTGTTTCCAAGAATCCCGAACTCTTTCCGACGCTGATCACCGGTTTGTGGTCTACAGACCCTGTCGTCCGAATCCGGGTTGCCGACGCCGCCGAGAAAGTCACGCGGAAGAATCCTCAGCTTCTTCGGGCGCACAAGAAGGAACTGCTGGGCCTGATGATCGAGGCCAGGGAGCAGGAATTGCGGTGGCATCTGGCGGTCATGGTCCCGCGTCTCCAACTAAACGAAAAGGAACGGCAGCTCGCAACGTCTTCCTTGAAGACTTACCTGGCGGACCCAAGTTCCATCGTGAAGACCTACGCCCTGCAGGGACTCGCCGACCTGACGCAGCATGACCCCAGTATTCGACCGGCAGTGCTGGAGATTCTACGTGAGTCTGCCGGAAACGGCACACCGGCGATGAAGGCTCGCAGCCGCAAATTGCTGCTTCGTCTTGAACACTCTTGATCCTCAGCCCCAATCCCGCGTCCACTGGCTCTTTAGGGGGATTGACTTCCGCAGCAGACTCTGGCAAAACCTATAGGACAAATGAAGGACTGGAACATCAAGCCGGCGGACGTGATCATTCTGGTCAGCGTGTTTTTTATCATGCTGGTGATCGTCGTGGCGCCCGACTTCGACCTGCTCGACACCGCGTTTCACCGCGGCACCGCGCCGGTTGTGGTGCATGCGCGGGCCACTTCAGCTCCTGCCGCAACCACCGTCCCACATGGATTGGCGGTTCCCAGCGCCTCACTCGATGCTTCTCCGCATGTCCGCCGGGTGCAGGTGGCCGGCTACTACGCTCCTAATTTCCTGCCCATCGTTCTCCGATCCATTCGCCGCTAAACCTCGCGCGTAACTGCGCTCAAGCTTGCTTCGCATGGTCGAAGCAGGAAGAGGGGCAGTTCGGCGACGTTTTCCGGGTCCGCCTGGGGGAGGAGGACCCGACACACCGTCTCCTGCCCTGCCCCTTCCTTTTCCTTTTCGCTCATCCACGCCCGACAGGATCAAGGAGCTTGCCATGATTTTTGACTGGGACCGCGAGCACGCGTTGGAAGTGGCCGAAGTTCTCGAAGAAGCATCCTGCTACACCGGATTCTCTGTTTCTGACATCGAGGAATTAATAGCCTCGGAGCTGGACACTCCTCACTTGCTTGAGTACATCACCGCCCTCCGCTCGAACCGCATGAACTAAGCGTGCGGCCACCTCGGAGAAGCGGCCTATTCTGTGTTCTAATCTCCGCGTCGCTTTCGAGCCGCTAAATCGACTCTGGAGATTTCCATGCAGGCCTGCGGAAGATATCTCAGTTTCTTTTTTTGCAGTCTGCTGTTTGCGAGTTCCCTTGCCGCACAGTCTGCACCGTCCTCGACTTCGATCGCTCCGCCTGCCGACCTCGACGCCTTCGTCGCCAACGCTATGAAGACGTTTGATGTTCCCGGCATTTCCGTCGCCATCGTGAAAGACGGCAAAGTTCTCGTGGCCAAAGGTTATGGCGTGCGCAAGCTGGGCGACCCCACGCCGGTGGACGAGCACACCATGTTTGGCATTGGATCGAACACCAAAGCTTTCACCACCGCCGCGCTTGCCACCCTCGTGGACCAAGGCAAGCTCTCCTGGGACGATCCCGTCTATCAGCGCCTGCCCGGCTTCGTTATGTACGACCCCTATGTGTCGCATGAGATGACCATCCGCGACCTGCTCACCCACCGCAGCGGCATGGGGCTCGGCGAAGGCGATCTTCTCTTCTGGCCGCACTCCTCCTACACCCGCGACGAAATCATCTACAAACTGCGCTTCATGAAGCCTGCCTCCAGCTTCCGCAGCCACTATGCTTACGACAATCTCCTTTACATGACCGCGGGCCAGATCATTCCTGCGGTCACCGGCGTTTCCTGGGACGACTACATCCGCCTGCACATCTTCGCTCCGTTGCACATGGACAACTCCAATATAAGCAACGCGACTTTCAAAGCTGGCGATAGCGGCGACTATGCCTTTCCCCACTCGCGCGTCGACGGCAAGCTCACGGTCGTCCCCTTCGAAGTGCTCGACAACGCCGGTCCCGCTGGAGCCATCAATTCCTGCGCCGCCGATCTGGCGAAGTGGGTGCAACTGCAACTCAACCACGGCAAATTTGTGGACCGCGATGGCCGCCTGTTCAGCGAGGCTCGGTCGAAAGAAATGTGGTCGCCGCAAACCATCCTGCCCACCGACGATCCCCCGCCTCCTTTAGCAGGACTCAAGGCCAATTTCGCCGACTATGCCCTGGGCTGGGCGCTGCACGACTACCACGGCCGCAAACTTGTCGGACACACTGGCGGCGTCGCCGGATTTGTTTCTCGCGTGATGCTCGTGCCGGAGGAGAATCTCGGCGTGGTCGTGCTCACCAACGCGGAATCGGCCAGTGCCTTCGACTCCATCCTCTATCATGTGCTCGACCACTTCTTCGGTCTCCCGTCCACCGACTGGATCGGTGCCTTCAAAGCAGTCGATGACAAGGACGACAGGGACGCAGCCGAAACCATGAAGAAGGCGGAAGGCGCGCGCGACGCCAACTCCAAGCCTTCCCTGCCCCTCGACAAATATGCCGGCGTTTATCGCGACGCCTGGTACGGTCCGATCACCATCCGCTCCGAAAACGACGCGCTGGTGATCACCTTCGACCATACGCCCAATATGATTGGCGACCTGCAGCACTGGCAGCACGACACCTTCAAAGCCCACTGGCGCGACCGCACGATTGAAGATGCCTTCGTCACATTTTCGCTGAAGCCCGATGGCAGCATAGACAGCGCGAAGATGGCTGCCGTATCGCCGTTGGCCGACTTCAGCTTCGATTATCAGGACTTGCTGCTCCGACCGGAAAAGAAATGAAACCGGATCAACCGAGCCCACCGATGACCTGCAATTTAAGATGACCCACAATAAGATGATCCACAATAAGACGGTTCGAGCTTTAAGGATGTGCGGCACGATTTTGACCATCGTGATGCTAGCAGCAATTGCGTCCACTCTGTCATTTGCGCAGGGCGCAATCCCTGACTGGTGCCGTCCCCTGCCCCGGCCCGAGTACAAGACGCTGGAGCGCGTTCCCATCAGCGATCCCTGGTTCGAAGTCTACAAACCTGCCCAGAATGTGTTCGCCATCTATGAGCCACACCAGTCTGAAGAGGTAATCAGTTATCTGATCGTCGGTGATAAGCGCGCGCTGTTGTTCGACACGGGCATGGGCATCAGCGATCTGAGGAAGGTGACGGCAGAACTTACCAAGCTGCCGATTATCGCGCTGAATTCGCACACACACGATGACCACGTCGGCGACAACTGGGAGTTCGACACAGTCTACGGGATGGATACGACTTTCACGCGAGATAATGCGCGTGGCTCCCGCGATGACGCACAGTCGGAAATTGCCCCTGACCAAATTTGCGGCGTGCTCCCGAAAGGTTTCGATGCGAAAGCCTACGCAACTCGGGCCTGGAAGATCACAGCTTACACGCACGATGGCGATCGCTTCGACCTGGGCGGACGCGTCATCGAGGTCATCGCGACACCCGGCCATACCCCGGACGCGATTTCTCTGATCGATCGAGCGAACGGTCTGCTTTTCACTGGAGACACATACTATCCAGCGCCGATTTGGCTGTTCCGTCCGGAGACGGACCTGGATGCCTATGCCGCGTCCATCCGCCGCCTTGCAGCTCTCGCGCCACAAGTCAAGCTGGTGCTCGGCGCCCATAATATTCCGGTTGCGCCACCGGCTGTACTTGCTCGGCTTGTGGCTGCGTTCGATGCGGTGCGGGCAGGCAAGGCCATGCCAACTCCCGACTCTCCTGGGAAGGTTCTCTACAAGGTGGACGACATTTCATTCCTAATGCGGGCACCGGCGGCACACTGATCGCAGAGACGATGAACTCCAACCTCGCTACCGCCCGAGCAACAGTCCAAGAACACAGTGCCACGCTCAGCAAGGAACTCGGCCTGTTCGATCTGGTTCTGGCACAGATCCTGCTGGTGATCGTGCTCGACTTTTTTGGCACCGCGGCCAAGGCAGGTTCTGCCCACGTCGTCTTCTGGCTTCTCGCTTACGTTTTGTTCTTTGTCCCGCTGACTATCGTGGTCGCCCATCTCAATCGGCTGATGCCGCTTGAAGGCGGCTTGTACGAGTGGGCACGGCTTGCGTTCAACGATCAGATTGGCTTTCTGGTCGCCTGGAATCTGTGGCTTTTCGTAATCCTGTACGTGGCCGTGATTGGGCTGGTGACAACAACCTTCGTTGCCTACGCGCTGGGGCCGGCGGCAACCTGGATCGCTTCCAGCAAGTGGCTGATTCTGGTAGTCTCTGCCGGGTTCATCGCTGCCATGTCGCTGCTCGCCGCACTCGGGCTGGGAGTTGGCAAGTGGCTGGGTAACAGTGGAAGTATCGCGACGCTGATTGTTCTTGCGGTGTTGATCGCCGCTCCTCCGCTGAACCTATGGCTCGGGACGCTCGCCGAATATCATCCGCTCCGCCTGGTAATGCCGCCGCTGACTGTCTTCAGCCTCAGCGTCTTCACCAAGATGATGTTTGGCGCACTCAGCGGCTTCGAGTATGTCGCCATCTTTGCCGGTGAATGCCGCAACCCGGCTCGCAATCTCGCACGATCGGTATTTATTACCGCGCCCTTTATCGCGCTCATCTACATCTTCGCCACCAGTTCGATTCTGGCTTTCGTCTCGCCCGAAACCGTGGACGTGGTTGGTCCCATCCCGCAGGCATTGCGCGTCGGCTCGCATGCCTTCGGCTTCGCCGGCGTTGTTGTTCCACTCGCTATCGTCCTGCTCTTCGTCAACTATCCAACATCTTTCAGCGTGTATTTCAGCGCCAGCGCACGTCTTCCCATGGTGGCGGGATGGGATCATCTTCTGCCCGACTGGTTCACGCGCCTGCACGCGCGCCACAAGACTCCGGTCAACTCCATCATTTTTCTGGGAACCGTCACTCTGGCAGGAAGCGTGGCCGCGCTGATCGGGGTAGGCCCCCAGGAGGCCTATGAGCTTCTGCTGACGTGGGGCTTCACTTTCTATGGCATCGCCTACCTGGCGCTGTTTGCCATCCCGTTCCTCTCACCCAAAGATCGGGGACTCCGCCCGGGTCTGTGGCTGCGCCTCGCTGCGATATCAGGATTCTTGGTGACACTTCTATATGTGGCACTTTCGATTTTCCCCATCATCGAAGTTGAAAACTCATCCCACTATTCGTTGAAGATCGCCACCGTCGTGCTCGGGGCGAATTTCCTTGGCTGGATGATCTACCGCGCGGGGCGGCGTAAGAGCACCGCCTCCGCAGAATAGTTCCGCGTATGTAGTAGCGACGTTGCTTGTAACGTCTCTGTCGAGACGCGGAGGGAAATCTCCTCCGGCAGAGACGCCGTCAGCAGCGGATCTACGACAGTGATGGTATCTCTGGATACAATAGAAACCATGACCACGACTCATCCTCCCCACCCAAAAGCCGCAGCCGTGCCCCCCGCCGTCCCGCTCACCACCGAAGGCTACAGCGTCCTGCACCAGATGATGCGCTTCCGCCGCAGCGCCTGGCGCGCGCTGTCCGAGGCCGAGCGCACCGCGATCGCTCACGAAGCATCGTCGGCGCTGACTGCGATGGAGACGAACTCCGCCGGCCAGTCCGCCCTCTACTCGCTCATCGGGCACAAAGGCGACCTGATGCTGGTGCACTTCCGCGAATCCTTCGCCGACCTGAATCAGGCCGAACTCAAACTCGCCAACCTGCGTCTTAGCGACTATCTCGAACCTACAACTTCGTATCTATCGATCATTGAGTTGGGCCTCTACGACTCCACGCTGAAGATTTACAAAGAGCTGACCGACCAGAGGATCGAGCCGCACTCCGACCAGTGGAAAGCAGAAATCGAATGCAAGCTCGACCGCCACCGCGAAGCCATGCGCCCGCGCCTCTACCCGGAGATTCCGGCGAACCGTTATCTGTGCTTCTATCCCATGGACCGCCGCCGCGGCGAGGACAAGAACTGGTACACGCTGCCCATCGAAGAGCGCGCCCGCCAGATGGGAGAGCACGGCCTGGTCGGTCGCCGCTACGCTGGCGAAGTCAAGCAGATCATCACAGGCTCCATCGGTTTCGACGATTGGGAGTGGGGCGTCGACCTCTTCGCCGACGATCCTCTGGTGTTCAAGAAGCTGATCTACGAAATGCGATTCGACCACGTCAGTGCGGTCTACGCGTTGTTCGGCCAGTTCTACGTGGGTGTTCGCTGCCCTGCGGCGCAATTAGGAAAGTTACTGAGCGGAGAGTTGCCGGGATAGCACGCATACAAAACCACACCCACCACGGAGGCACGGAGACACAGAGAAAACCTCTTTAGGATTTTGCTTTTCTCCGTGACTCTGTGTCTCCGTGGTGGAATTGCTCTGGAGAATTTATGTCAGTTTTCGGCCTAATTGAATACCAAGACGCCAGCCCAGAAGTCCGAGCCATCTATGACGACATCATGGCCACTCGCAAGACCGACTGGATCAATAATTTCTGGAAGGCCCTCGCGCACGATCCCGTAGCCCTCAAGCGCACTTGGGAAGACATCAAGCAGATCATGGCTCCCGGCGCGCTCGACCCGCTGACTAAAGAGATGATCTACGTCGCGGTCAGCGTCAGCAACCAGTGCGACTACTGCATCGCCTCACACACCGTATCCGCACGAAAAAAAGGCATGACCGACGCCATGTTCAAGGAACTGATGTCGGTGGTCGGCATGGCCAACGAGACCAACCGCCTAGTCGCGGGATATCAGGTAGAGATCGACGAGCAGTTCAAAAGCGGCTTGCGTTCGTGACCTGCAAGCGCAACCATTTCCCACTGGAGAAACACCCATGGACTTCCCCAGCTTCGATCTCACCGGCCAGGTAGCCCTGGTAACCG